>Ga0209166_10000463_pt1 | contig 45307 bp, 37 predicted proteins | sample Coa_R1_3_FD_187151 | JGI IMG/M metagenome (GOLD analysis project Ga0209166, IMG submission 187151) | Surface soil microbial communities from Centralia Pennsylvania, which are recovering from an underground coalmine fire - Coalmine... | ecosystem: Environmental > Terrestrial > Soil >...
CACTCGTCCTAGTTCTTGCTGGCTCATCTGTGTCCTTCCCAACCAGACCCCCTTTTAGTGAGGTCTTCAAGGTTAAGGGGACATTTCTAACGAGGGCAAAAGGGGACATTATCAAAGTGGTACAACATTTCTCCGTCTACTGCGCCCACATGGCTGGTTGCCTCGTCCAGGACTAGAACTCTAGGATTACTGGCCGAAGCCCGCGCAATCGCCAGAAGCAAGCTGTCGGTATGCGCCGCATGATAAGAAGGTACGCGATGGAGGTTTTTGATTGGAAATGTCTGGTTCGCGCCTATCTCTCCCATTTAGCAAGACTTCTGGACAAAACACAATGAATGCTACTCATACGGTGGATTCTGGAAATGTAATCTTCCAGAACCGTTCTCCACGCCCAAGATAGAGACTGCCAAACTCGTCCGTATATTGCAGAAGACCTAGTGTCCTCTCCTGGAACGGATCAGTCTTCCGATATCGAAAGACAGGCTGAAGGTAACACTGCTGAAGTCATAGGTCATGCTGCGTGCGTATCCCACCTCGACATGCCAGAACTGGCTGGGCTCGAAGCCGACCCAGGTGTCGAAGCCGTTCTCTCGCGTGAGTCCTGTTCCTGTGGTGACGGATGCAAGTTCGAAAGGCCGGTTAGGATTCCCCCGGCCAGTGTTGCCGGTGCGACCCGGAGCGTTGGCGCTATTGCCTAGATTAGCGTTGCTGTTGTTGCCTCGACCGGCATTGCCGCTGTTGCCCTGACCGTTGCCGTTGTTGCCTTGGCCAGCATTGCCGCTGTTGCCTTGACCGGCGTTGCCGCTGTTGCCCTGGCCGGCATTACCATTCTGACCCCGGCCATTCTGATTGGGCAGAATCACCTGGCTGAAGACCGTCTGACTTCCCGAGGGAAGAATCTGATAAGCCGAGGCGCCTACTGAGAAGTGACGCCCCAGGTAATAACTGGCGCCCTCTTCCAGATGGCCGACCACGCCCAGCGAGGTAAAAGGGCGCGTCACCAGGGGCGTGTCTGACACAGTGTTCGCCAGGCCGGCTCCAACAAACGGCGTGATGCGATGAAATGTATATTCGAAGTGATTGGACCAATCCACATTCGCCCGTCCGGTGCTGTATCCCTTTTTGGTGCTGCCGGTAGGTGCGGCCCCTGTAATTGTAGATGTGAAGTTCCATTCGTCATGAGGCAGTCGAAAGGCCAAACCTAAATAGAAGTTGCCAATGCCGTCATTGGTCCTGCGGACAGATGTACCCGTAGTCGAAGTCTGACTGGTATCAAGAACGCTGCTGTAATATACCGGAACCCCGGTAAACACCCCAAAATGCTTATTGAAATCGTAGCCTAGAGTGGAATCGAGTCTCAGAAGCTTATTGGAAGAATTGACCGAGCCCTGGAAACTCTCAATTGCAGTGAATCCGGTTTCCTGGTTAGCCTGTGGGGAAGTTTGACCAATGGCAGGCAGGCAGGCCCCCAGCACGGCAATCCAATAGATAAGTTTGAAAACACGGGATTTCATTACTGCTCTCCGCTCGTTCTTAGGTTGTATTGAGGTGAATTATCGCCAATAGCTTACAACTTTCCAAGCACATCGGGGGATTTTTTCTTTAGTCCGGAACGCCGGCTACGTTTCCGGAGATGGGCGGAGAATTTAGGGATTTTGTGCGCGACGCTGATTCTGACTGATGAAAACCGGTTTCGACACCGGGAGGCACCCGGAAGGCCGATGTACTTTCGCGTCCTCTAAATCCGGCATTCTTACCACAGGTGTGGGAAGCCGGCGTTACAATTTGAGGATTCGCAGCCGTTGCATGTCTATCGGCTGTCTCCGGCAAAACATGCCGGGTACGCTGAGGAGTCAAGATATGCCAGACGGCTTCGTGATTGCCCCCCGGGCCAACTCGCCATCTCAACCTGAGCCAGAAGAGGCACCGCCTAAAATCAGATTTTTCAGAGACCTTGCAGCCATCGTCCTCGTGGCTGCCGGTTATATCCTCGCAGGCAAGCTTGGATTGAGATTGGCCTTCGCCAACCAAAGCGCCACAGCGGTCTGGCCGCCGACGGGAATTGCTCTCGCGGCGTTCCTGCTTATTGGCTACCGAGCCTGGCCAGGTATTCTCCTGGCGGCTTTCTTGACTAACATTACAACTGCCGGCGGCGTCGCCACCGCGGCCAGCATCGCAGTTGGAAATACCCTGGAAGGGATGCTGGGGGCCTATCTGGTAAACCATTTCGCAGGCGGCCTGCGCTCGTTCGAGCGTACGCGGGACGTTCTCAAATTCGTGTTCTTGGGCGCGATCCTCAGCACCCTGGTGAGCGCCACTTGCGGTGTAATTAGCCTTATTTTCGGCGGCCTTGCCCGATGGAGCGACTCTGGAACGATTTGGCTGACGTGGTGGCTGGGAGATGCAACCGGCGATCTGATCGTAGCTCCTTTGCTGATCCTGTGGGCAACCAGCAAGATTATTTCCTATAACAGGAAACATGTGCTGGAAGCTGGCGCGCTCGCCCTTCTGCTTCTCTTCATGGGCGAGATCGTGTTTGGCGGCTTGTTTCCCTCCTCCTTCAATCACTATCCTTTGGAGTTCCTGTGCATCCCGTGCCTCATCTGGGCAGCACTGCGGTTCGGCCAGCGAGAGGCGGCAACGGTGACCTTCCTGCTGTCAGCCATCGCCATTCGGGGTACGCTTCTTGGTTTTGGTCCATTTGTCGGCAAAACGCAAAACGAATCGTTGCTCCTGCTGCAAGCATTTATGGGCGTGACCGCGGTGATGACAATGACGATTGCCACCATTGTCTCGGAACGCAGACGGGCGGAGGTCGACCGGGAGGAACTGATTCTGGGACTTCAGGAAGCACTGAGCAGAATCAAGACCCTAAGAGGCCTGCTTCCAATATGCGCGGTCTGCAAGAATATTCGCGATAACCAGGGATACTGGAACGACATTGAAAACTATATCCGCGCGCATTCCCACGCCGACTTTACGCATGGCATCTGCCCGGCATGTGCAAAGAGGTTGTATCCCGAAGAGTGGAAGAACGCATCCTAGTCGCTGGTCAGCACAAAGGTCTCCCCGTGCAGCCGGCTAAAAAGCGTTAACCGCGATGCAGCAACTGGCACGACAGAAATTCCTGGCATACAACAATTGATTCCAAACCTGGGTCTGGTTTTGTTTCCTGCCTGAACCGGCGCAATTTTGTTTCACAATTGTTGCGAGAAAAAGGAGCATAGAGTCTATGTCACTCTATGCTCCTGGCTCCGTACCTATCTCTCTTAGGTACTTTGCCGAGACTGACTCCTAACCACGATGCAGCAACTGTAAAAATGTACCCTGTAGCCGGAATTAGCGTGGTTTAATGGTCCGTTGTAAGACCACTACCGGCGAAATACTGGGAGCGAAATTCGTATCACCCTGATAAGCAGCGCTGAAATTATGCAAGCCCCTCTGCAATGTTGGGAGCGTATTTGGGCCGAAGCTGAATGTGGCTACTCCAGAGGCATTCAGACTGGCCGTGCCTAAATTGGTCGTGCCGTCATACAAAGTCACGGGATCACCGGTTGTGCTGCCTGCACCCGGCGCGATGGTCACAGTCAATACGATCGGTTGCGCGTAAATCCGGAAGCTGGCAACGGGCGGGGGAGGGTTGGAAATAAGCGCAGCACTGGTGTCGGTTTGACTGGCAGTTTTAACAATCTCGTCAACTGGAGATGACGAGCTGCCGGCATATACAGAATCTCCAGAATAGACGGCCACAATCGAGTGCGCGCCTTGCGCAAGCAAAGGAGATGTGACCGATGGCGGCAGATTGACGATCAATGAAGCAGCACCGCTGGCCAGAGACACTGGCCCGGCAAGGCTAACGCCGAAGTCGCGAAAGTCCACAGTACCCGTAGGTGTGCCGTTTGCTCCGCTGACGGTGGCTGTAAATGTGACTGTAGTATCAGTTCCAATCACCACTGGGTTCTTGGAAGAAACCAGCACAACCATTGATGGATTTTTATTCACAACCTGCTGCACAACGTTCGAGGTGCTGCCGGCGTGAATGGTATCGCTGTTATAGACAGCGGTGAGAGGATGAATTCCCGCAGATAATGAGCTGGTGGTAAAGACAGCCTGGGCCGAGCCGTTGCCGGAACTCATAAAGGGCACCGCCGCTGCAATCCTGGTAACCCCGTCAAAGAAATCGACATTCCCGGTGGGTGTTTGGAAGTTTGTAGTTACCGTCGCTGTGAATGTCACCGGCTGCGCTATCAGTGAAGGGTTCAGCGAAGAAATGAGCGTAGTCGTAGTGGGCGCCTGGATGATGTTTTCTACCCATGGATTTTGCGTTGTGTCGCAGCCCTGCGTGGAAGCGTCTCCGAAATAAACAATCGCAATATTGTGACTCCCAAGATCGGGGGCCGTAGTGTAGGTGTGCGCAAGCGTCGCCACGCCTCCGCTGAGCATAGCCGTGCCCAGCTGGGTGTTGTTATCGCGGAAGATCACGGTGCCGGTCGCTGTGCCGGAATCGGCGCTTACCGTCGCTGTGTATGTCACTTGGTCGGTCAGATGTGCGGGATTGGGCGCGCCGACCACAGAGCAAGTCACAGGGACGCCTACCTGAATGGTGGCTGATGGCAGATTGTTGGGATTAAAAATGTTATCTCCGCTGTATTTGCCGGAGATGACATGGGTACCGCCCACCAGCGAAGTCGTCTGCAAGGTGCCCACGCCAGGAGTAATACCGGAATTGAGCGGTGTTCCCGGGGTCACGTTGGCCGGTGAAAGATTTGTAGTCGTGTTCAATCGCGGGACATTATCCGTAAATGTCACCGTGCCTGAAGGAACATTGATTTGAGGGACCGTCGGCGTGATTGTGGCGGTGAAGGTAAAGTCCTGGCCCACAGGGCCCGATCCTGGAGTTACATTCAACGCAGTCGTATTGCCGCCCTCGTTGAGCACTACGGTCACATCGTTGCCCTTGCCGTTGGAAAACACCAGATCGGGCGCGCCATCACCATTGAACTCACCGATTGCCACTGAGGTGGGCGAGTTGCCGATGATAAAGGTCTGGTTGGCCTGAAAGGTGCCGTCGCCGTTGCCGATGAGCACGTTGAGAGCCGTATTGTTGTTGGAACCAATGACCAGATCTATTTTTCCATCGCCGTTCACGTCTCCCGCCCGGATCTCCTGCGGATTGGCGCTCACCGGGATGGGTGTGCTGATGTTGAATGTAAATGTGCTGCTGCCCTGGGGAGTGGTATTGATCAACACCGTCACTGTATTGTCGGCGTTATTAACCACAGCAAGATCAGGTTTGCCATCGCCATTGAAATCGCCCGTTGTAATGGCCAGCGGTTGGCTACCGACCGCGAAGTTTTGGGCGGTTCCAAAGGAGCCGGTTCCCAAGCCTGGGAGAATGCTGACATCATTCGAACCATTGTTCACAACTGCCAAATCAAGTTTGCCGTCGCCATTGAAGTCTGCCGCCACAATGCCTGCAGGGTTGGTGTGAGCGGTGAAAAATTGCGGAGGGCTAAGAATTACACTGTTATTATTGCTGTTTCCTTGTGTATAGACGGTCACGTTATGGCCGTTAACATCTGTGTTGAACGTAACCACGGCAAGATCGAGCTTTCCATCCCCATTGAAATCGCCGCCGGTGATGCCACGTGGGGCCGGGGTTGTGGCAAAGGTAGGCGTAGGATTGTAGGCTGTTACTCCATTCACATTCCCGATAAAGACGCTGATATCGCTGCTCAATTCATCGGCAGTCAGCACATCTTGTCCGCCGCCAGGATGGAAGGGCCCAATTAAAACCCCACGCGGGCCATTTCCCGAGAAAGTCGAACCTGGGCATCCTGGAAGCGCCGTATTTGGGCATGTGGTCGGAAGAAATGCAGCATCGTTGAAGTAATCGTTGAGCAACGTCGAGCCGCTGGACAACAGGAAGGCCACGTCATTGCTGTCGTGATCAGCGACGGCGAAATCAAGCCCATTAACCTGATCAATCTGTCCGGTAAAGATGGAATCCGGGTTCTTGCCCACCAGATAGTTACGCGGCCCCAGAAACCTGCCGCCGCCGATGCCAAGGAGGCCGCTAACACTGTTACTGTCTTTGCTTGCGGCTATGATGTCAGCCACGTTGTCATTGGTCGAGTTGATAAAGCCGAAGTCGCCGATGACGGCCCCCATTGTGTTCGGCCCTACGGCCCAATGGGATTTCACCACAAAGCTGCCGGGCGTCACTGCCGAGTTGTTCAGCAGGACGCTCACCGAATGCGCTCCCTGATTGGAGGTAACAATGTCAGGGAAGCCATCGCCATTGACATCACCGAGGGTGAGGGAGACGGGGGTCAGGCCTACCGTGTACGGGCTTCCCGAAGCGCCGGAAAAAGTCGGGGTGGCGCCGGTGCTGGTGTTTAGCTCGACGATGACAAAATTGTTGGCGCTATCGGTGACAGCAAAATCCGTTTTGTTGTCCTGATTGAAGTTGCCAGCGACAATTGCCGAAAGAGCCGGCGAAGCCGCCCCTTTGGGCAAAGTTATAGTTATAGGAACGGGCGCGCCAAATGTGCCATTCCCGGTTCCTGTCCCCTGGCCGGGCAAGATGTTTACGGTTCCACCGGCATCGGCCACGGCGATGTCATTGGTGGTATCAATATTGAAAAGGCCCACCGCCACGCCGACGGAATTGGCGCCGGCAGCAATGGCAGTTCCGGCGCCAAAACCGCCCATGCCATCGCCCAGAAAAACGCTAACGCCTCCACTGGCGCCGTTGGCCACCACCAGGTCCAAATGGTTGTCGCTGTTGAAATCTGCCGCGGCAATTGCCGTGGGAGCGGTGACGCCATTGGGAAGAAGGAGCGTGCTGCTGACGGAAAAGCCGCCGGAGCCGTTATTCAACAATATGCTGACGCTGGCGCTGCCTTGATTGACCACGGCGATATCGGGCTTGCCGTCGCCGTTGAAATCGGCCACGAGCAGCGCCACAGGATTTGTCCCCACCGTAACAGGAACCGGAGCTTGGAACGTGCCATTGCCCTTGCCCAGCAGGAGGCTGATAGTGCCGGTCGTGAAGTTGGCTACAACCACATCGAGTTTGCCGTCGCCATTAAAGTCCGCCTTAGCGATTGCCACAGGAGCAGTTCCCGCGGGAGAAGCAGGAGCGATAAGAAAGCCTACCGGCCAGACCCTAACCGGGAGAATCAAGAAAACCGGCAATAATAACTGGCAAAACCACCGCGAGAGGTGCTTATCCACGACGTTTCCTTGTGAGCACCGCAGAGGGGGGAGACTTCCAGTGCTGGATTTATTCGAGTATGAACCGGATAGCTGCTTCGGACTGTCCCGGAAAACAAGCAACTATGAATCGGGATCTCTGGTCTGTAATATCAAAAACTCCTGTTCTTTGTGTTCCATCAGTATCGATCTCCCGAGTGGCGAGTATCCATGTCGTGCTCTCTTTCTCTCTTTTTTCTAAAGCTGGTTCCACACCGAAGCGCCTGGATCGTAAGACCAGAGTTGAATGCGGCCTGCCGGGTTCACTGAAACGGCCGCCCATTTTCCCAATGAAGATTGGAAGTAAGTTGCAAAGGCAACGTTCCCCCCTTGGGTGTTGCAAACCGGGCCTCCAGCAACAGACATCGGCGCACAAGGCATTCCGCGTGAGCCGAAGACCGGTGGATAGTCCAGAGCACTGCCGTTGGGAAATACTTTTCCCAGCAAGTCGTTGGTGGCGGGCGCCCCAGCCTGATCCCATAAAACATCAGAGCCAAGCATAACCATCGGTTCTGGGGCAGCATAGGCGCTTGTGTGGTTGATATTGGCGTCCGCTGTGTCTACGTAAGCGATCACATCGCAGGATGCTGCGCACGAAGCATTGAGGAACTGGATCCCGGTTGCGTTATAGGTGTTGTTGGTTACCGCTGTGAGCCGTGCTCTTTGCAGAATACCGGCGTAATTTCTTGCGGCCTTTTGCAGGTGAATGCCATCCATCGCGCCCTTGTACACGGGTATCGCAATCCCGGTAATCACCAGGACGATACCGAGCACAATCATCAACTCGATTAATGAAAACCCTTTTTGCGGCCGCATATATATACCTATGCCCGGTTAGTGCCCCTTTCTGGAACGAACCAACTTCCCGATATCCAGCCCGAGATTAAAAGTGAAACTGTTGAAATCAAATGTCATGCTGCGCGAGTATCCCGTCTCAGCCCGCCAGAAGGGACTGGGCTGAAAAGCAAACCAGGTATTAAACCCGTTCTCTTGCGTGAGGCCGGTTCCAGTGCTGACAAATGAAGTTTCAAACGGCCGGTGATGATTACTGAGAGCGGCGCCGCTCTTTCCTGGCGTGACGGCGCCGCTCTTTCCGGGTGCGGACCCACCTGATGCAGCTAAACTTGATGTAACTACTCTGCTATAAACCTTCTGATTGCCGGTGGGAAGAATCTGGTAGGCAGAGGCGCCTGCGGAAAAGTGATGAACTAATTCGAGTTCCGCGCCTTCCTCCAGATGTCCGACTATACCCAGCGATGTGAATGGACGCGTCAACAGGGGCGAATCCGGCACAGTATTGGCCAAGCCGGCTTCTATGAATGGCGTGATCCGGTTAAAGGTACGATCCAGGTGATTGGACCAATCCGCAGTCACACGCCCGCTGCTGTACCCATTTGTGGTGCTGCCAGTGGGGGCAGCCGCGGTGAGCGTAGATGCAAAATTCCAATCCTCATGGGGCATCCGCATGGCCAAGCCCAGGTAAACGTTACCGATGCCGTTGTTGTTCGTGCTCGTGCTGCCGGTGGTACCGGTTGTTGAAGTAGTCGTACTGGTAGAAACGTTCGCAAAGTACACCGGAAGACCGGCGAATACGCCAAAGTGCTTATTGAAATCGTAGCCCAGCGTGGAATCGAGCTTCAGGAGCTTGTTCAATGAGTTAATGGTCCCCTGGAAGCTTTCTATTTCTGTGAATCCTTTTTCCTGGCCAACCGGTTGGGAAGTCTGGCATGCCCCAGATATGCCAATTGCTAATGCCGCCAGCAAACAGCAGAATCTGGAAATGCACGGCTTCATCGGATCTCTCTCATGGCCGTTGTACTATTTTGAATCGATGAATACGTTACCGGTCTGCAACCTTCCAGCCACGTCCGGGCTTTTTCTTGAGTGCGGAATACAGCTACATTGAAACCATCGATATCGGCATAGGCTGAAAAAACCCGCGCGAGGCCATAAACGAAATCGCCGGCCGCGGTTACAGCGATGTTGCGGACCCCGCTTTGAACGAGTTTCTTGACATGCCAGACAAGCTCGCGGAGTTCGCCGAATGAGAGCTCCGGTTTGATGCTTGTGAGGTCTATGAGAAGCTGCATCCCAGGTTGAAGGGACGCTCCTGTCAGAAAGCTATCCACAGAACGAACGCAGTCCTGTAGAGTGACTGCATCAGCGACAATGACCGTGGCAACATTCGTATCTCTAAAAATTGTGTATTTCATGAACACCCTGCGATTTAAGAGCTGCGAAGCAGATTATTGCCGATTTACTTCCATCCCCCCGGACGTAATGAAAATCGGAAAACCTGCTTCGCAAATCTCTTAAATTGCAACCTCCCCAGAAAATTCTTTCTTTCAACAATTTTTGAAGCACGGAAGATTAAACCCTTCCGCGCAGAAATTTAAATCTCTCCCGGCGGAATTCAGCTCTCAGATTCGTTGATGTCGTTTTCCGCCTGTTTCTCGGCCTTTTTCGTTTCCGCCGTGGAGTTTGAACTCGGTTTTAGAGCCTGGATGGCTTTGCCCAGGCTTTCGGAATTCGATCCGGTTAACTTAGTTTTCAAATCAGCAAATGGAATCCCCAGATTGTGGGAGACGTGAATTGCAGCCACGCACTGGCCAAGGTTCTTAAATCCCGAGCAGGCCTGTTGTGGCGTTGTTCCTGCCGGCAACAGCTTCTGCAGGTTGGAAGAAAGTTTTGAATTCGGATTCGATAGTTGTTTCGGAGAAGACATCTGTGATTGTGTCTGGCTTCCCGATTGCGTGTGGCTCGAGGTTGACGTCCCGGAGTGCCCCATTCCAGAATGTCCCATACCAGAGGCTCCTCCCATATGGCCACCACCGGCACCACCATGGCTGGACAAGCTGTAGCCCAAGACTGCGCTGGCGAGCAAAACAGCTACTATGCTTGCAATGCGTAACTTCATTGGTTGGCTCCTTCAGGACGACAGTTAGCGCTTTACATGAAATAGCTAGCAAGTCTGAAGCCAAGACGGAAGACGAATAGAATCAATAATATACGGACTTTAAGGTAGGTGTTGGCTGGCTTTGATGAGTTGAAAAGGAACAGGACTGTTACGATCCACCACAGCGTGATTTGATATATTTGAAGCAAAAGATTACAGGTTCAATAAGCGGCTTGCCTCGTTGAACACAAGTTTTGCGGTACTTGGGAACTCATGTTCCCGCACGTATTTATGTCCGCCTCCTTTGGGTATGGAAGGAGGAGAGTGCGGCTGAGAGTGGGGCTGATTGCCTTGTCCTAGCCCTTTACCCTGCCCATTTCCTCCGTTACCCTGGAAACCGGACTTCCCTGACTGCCGGTGCAGCTCTGACGTCGGCTGTGTGGGTTCGGGAGCGGAATCTTCTCCCACGCGGCTGGAGGATCCAGCCTTAATGACGACCGGGGCGCCAACCCCTTTCGCGTTTTCGAGTTGAACCTCACCTTCCTCGACGTCAACCTGGGTAGTCTTATGCTTGTCCACTTCCACATAGAAGCGGGTGCCACGCACTGAAATCACGGCACTGGGAGTGCCAATTTGGAACGGCGGCGACCCACTGACACGTTTTTGTATCGTGGCTTTTATTTGACCGAGCAGCAACTGCAAACGCTGCCAGTTTGTTGGGGCGGGCTGCTTCAGGATTAATTGCGTGTGGGGCTGCACCAGGATATCGCTGCCATCCTCCAGATGCAGCAGAATATACCCGTCTCCAGTTTTGATCACGCTCTCAGGCGGCAGGACCTGCCTGCGGCTCGGGGCCGAGAAGCCTTGTCCGGGAAGTTGCAGTTGCACTTTTTTCTCGAAATCAGTAACCGTCGCGCCCGCATACGGAGCACTTGCGGGAGAAGGTGCATTCTGTTGGGCGCCGGCAGACACCGCGCCCACGCTTAAGAAAAACACTATGCTGAAGAAAACTTGCTTGCGGATTTGACGGATTTTCATACGACTGCCTCAGAAACCATTTTGGAATGAATGGGGACGATAAAACAGAAGCAGGTGCCCGAAGACGCACTGCTGCTCACCTGCACGCGACCGCCGTGCTGCTCACAGATTCGTTTCACGAATGCGAGTCCTAATCCCCATCCGGGCTTTGAATCAGACTGCTGTGCAACCCGGTAATAGGGCTCAAAGACGCGGTCGAGGTCCTCTGCCGGGATGGCCGGACCAGGATTCTGAACGAAGAACTCAATCTCGCTTTCTTTCATCCTCACCTGCAGTTTCACCATACTTCCCTTAGGACTGTATTTTACGGCGTTGCTCACAAGATTAAGAAGAGCGCCGGTGATGAGCGGCTCATCGCAATTCAAAAGCCTGGCTTCAGGCTCGATCTCGGCAACGATTTCGATTTGTGCCGATTGTGCCAGCGGTTGCATGATCTGCCGCACGTGATTCACCATATCGCTAACCTCTACCAGCCTCAAACGAAGCGGGCGGGAGCCAACGTCCATACGCAGCACTTCCAAGTATGCATTAATCATAGCCACAAGTCGCCTTGATTCGCGAAAAATCGTTGCCGGCGCCTCTTCGCTGGAAGCGGACTGCGGATAAAGCATGAGAAGCTCTGCGAACCCCTGGATTGCGACCAACGGGGTGCGTAACTCGTGGGTCACAAATCCCAATGCCTCGGCGCGCGTCTGGTCTCTTTCATGGAGCGCGCTGGTATCTTCGGCGAGCAACAGGGTGGCGTTTGACTCGGCGCGCGAAGGCCAGGGCAGGCGGACCGCACGAAAACGCCACCAGCCTTCTTTCAATGAAAGCTCTTTTTCCTGCCAGGCAGCCGAATCGCGCGATGTCTGCCAGAATTCATTGCCGATCCCCAACTCCCGCGCCAGATCTTCTATGCTTGCGGTCACTTTCAAGGCCTGCTTTTCGCAGAATCGCGTCCAACTCGAATTGTGGAACAACAAGCGTCCATCCAATGTGTAGACCGCGAGGGCCTCCTGCATGGTTTCAAGCAAGATTTCATCAAAAGCGTACAGTGAAGCCAACTCATCCTGTAATTGCCGCAATGACTTCAATTTCCAGTGCAGGTGGGAGGGAGGATCATCTCGGGTGGGAATGAAAATCCTATGCGCCGAAAATTCCGTGGGGAGAGGCAGCAACGCCTGCAGCTCTTTCAGCCCGCGCGTAATGGCGCGATCAATCACAATAAGGTTCTCCAACTGGGCGAGAGGCGCCGCTAACAGACCCATGACCAGAAAAGGGCCGTATTGCAGTTGCCGGTGAAAAATGCTGAAGAGAAGATAGCTGGCGGCATATCCCGCCAACAACAGCGCCGACAAGTACAAAAGGCCCCGGCCGCCCGGCCACCACATCACAATCCAAAGTGAAAGCATGCTGGCGCACAACAGAAGCAAGATCTGTGTAGCCACACCTAAGCTTTGTATCTGTTTGTGTTCCAGAAGAGTATCAACGGCGTTGGCGTTCACCTCAACCCCTGGCATTGGACTCTGGTCGCTTACCGGAGTGAAGAGGCGATCGCTGAGCTCAGTCGCGCCGAAGCCGATGAGCACGATTTTCCCTTGCAACAAACTTGCTTGCTGCCCGTCCAGCAAGTCACGGGCTGAAAAGGTAACGAACGGTGGCATGGGTTGCGCAGGATCAAATTGCTGACGGTAGTTGATGGTCAAGTACCGTGGCTCAAAATGACCGGTCCCTGCAATGTCGTAGGACCAACGAGAATTTGCAACTTCTTCTGATTTTGCCTTTCCGGAATTCGCAACGTTAACTAATGCAGCGGCGAAAGCGAGGCGCGGGCCTTGAGCGCTGGGTTCCGCGATTGGGATTCTTCGGCATAGACCGTCTGAATCCAGCACTGCTTGCACGTGCCCCAGGGCCGCTGCCGCCTCAGAAAAACGCGGAAGCGGATCTGTCCATAAGCCGCCCTCAGGCGAGCTGGAAATCTTGGACGGCAAGACGACATTACGGGCTTCCTCGAGAGTCGTTGTTAGAGTTGCATCGTTGGCCTCGTCTTCCGGTTCCGGCAAAATAATATCCACGCCGATTGCCTTGGGATGAGACTGGCTCACAGCTCGAATCAATTGCGCCAGTTGCTTTCGGGGCCAGGGCCATCTGCCGTAATGGGCCAACGCGGAATCGTCAATCAATACCAGAGCTACATTCCCGGATGTCGGCTGGGCGCCTCGCAGCCGGAAATAAAAGTCTTCCAGCTTGCGGCTTAGACTGATGACTGGAAAGCTCAAGCTGATCAACCCGGTCAGAACCAGCAGCAGCAGATTGAGCCGCAGCCAACGCCGCAACGAAAATGTTTCATGAATTTCCGGATTTGGCCAAAAGCCCTTCATCGCCTGTTCGCCTGAAGATCAATACCCAGGCGCCGCGCCTTCTCGTAGAGCGTCTTTCGTTCAATCCCTAGCGCCCGAGCTGCTTTAGATTTGTTTCCCTCCGCCTCCTGCAAAACCCGCAGGATATGCTGGCGCTCCATCTCCTGCAATGTAGGCGCAGGTTCGTTGCCGGCAACCGCGGGGGTGAAAGGCTGGCGTTTGCTGCCCGCCTCGCGCTCTACATCAGCTACCCCAATTTCCCCGGAGGCGCAGAAGATCGCCAGCCTTTCGATGAAGTTTTCCAGTTCCCGAACATTGCCCGGCCACGACATGCCACTCAAAAATTGCACAGCTTCTGACGTGATTTGAATATCTCTCTTGTTCCGTACATTCGATCGTTTGAGAAAGTGGTGGATCAGCGGTGGAATATCTTCACGACGTTCTGCCAGCTTGGGCAGATGAATTGTGACTACGCTCAGGCGGTAATAGAGGTCTTCGCGAAAGGCGCCCGCCTGAATCAACGCTTCAAGGTCACAGTTGCTGGCGGCCAGGATCCGCACGTCGATGGGAATGTATTTATTGGAGCCGACCCGGCGCACCTGCTGTTCCTGCACGGCGCGCAGCAGATTTACCTGGAAACCAGTCTTGGTCTCAGAAATTTCATCCAGGAAGATCGTGCCTCCATGAGCAGATTCAAAGAGTCCTGGATGATTGGTATCCGCTCCGGTAAATGCGCCTTTGTCGTATCCGAAAAGTTCGCTCTCCAGCAGAGTTTCGGAAAACGCCCCGCAGTTGATGGGCATAAAAGGCTTTTGCGCGCGGTCACTATGAGCGTGGATGGCCCGTGCCACTAATTCCTTGCCTGTCCCGCTTGCTCCTGTGATGAGCACACTGGCATTGCTGGCAGCAACACGAGCGATAGCGCGGTAGACTTCCAGCATCCTCGCACTACGTCCGATAATCGCAGTCTCTGGGGATGGCTCTTCTGGAGCAATTTCTTTCGTTAATGACGGACGAGCACTTTGCACCTTTCGGACCAGAGCCAGCAGGTCGTCGATCAGCAGTGGCTTGCTCAAATACTCCAAAGCCCCCCCGCTCAGGGAGCGCGCAACCGTTTCCACGGTTGCGTGTGCCGTCATGACGACGCATTTGCATTGCGGTTGTATGACCTTGACAAGGTCAAGAACGTTCAAGCCGTTCGCAGTGCCCAAATAAAGGTCAACCAAAGCAAGATCAATGCGGCTTTGGCGCAGCAGAATCTCCGCTCCTTGCAGGCTCTCTGCCAACTGGCAGTCATAGCCCTCGACTGTCAGCACAGAACGCAGAAAACTGCGTGTGGATTCCTCGTCATCTACTACCAGGACTGTAAAACTTTTCGACATCTGTTTCCTGTTCTGCCCTATGAGTTAAAATCACGTGTATCCAGACAACCCAGTTGTGTGTCTGATTGAAACACAAATATGGCTAAATTATGGCTCTAGTTCCAACAAATTCAACAAAGTACTAGATATCTTAAGTGCTAGCACTTTTGGTCTCTAAAGTGCTAAGCGAATGGCTTTTAGCAGGGAGTTCTGTAGCCAGCGGCAAGTTTAGCTTCGTTTCATCGGGTCAAAAATTGCGAAAGTTCTAACATCATCTCTCAGGCGCACCATCATTCTATTCTCGCCAGGCTGAAATTTCGTTTCCGGGCGAATCTTCTCGCCGCAGGCTTCGCTTTGCTCCAGGATTCGCCTGTGGTCTCGTTTCTCACAGCAATGAAGAAGAGGCGCCGGAATTTCCGGCACCTCTGTTGTAAATGTACCCTTGTTACCCGCTTTAGTGCGGTGGAGGAGGAGGTGGCGGCGGACACGGCAATGCCGAGTGAGGAAGTGAAGCCTCGTTGGGAAAACTGAATGCACCGTCGATTGCATTGGAAGTCTTTCCCATTTCGAACCACTGCAAGAGGGCCTCGGTTTGCGGATGGTAGGTGAATACCTCGTGGCGCTCCCGCAGCTTGATATCCACCGTGGAAACCGGCAGCACCTCGACGGGATCGCCGGTTTCCAGGTTTCCCTGGCAGAAGCGGAGATTCGCGGGCACATTGGGGAACTGCCACAACGGAGTTATGTTGTTGACGAAGGGATCGTTGAAGGCTTCGGAGGTTTCGTGGGAGAGGGGAGTTACATCCTGCACTCCGCCATGAAATATTCCGGGCGAGGTCCAGCTCGCATATTGGAAAACCCAGCGCCGCTGCGGAATTGTATTCCGCCCAGGAATGTAGGTGTGGAACCCAAGCACGCAGCAACGCGCGGGCTGTCCTTGAGCGTTGATGGAAAACAGAAAGGTGTTGGGAAATAGAGACATGTTCAGGGCCTTGGTGCTGAAGTTGTTGGCAGTGATCTCATTCGCCGCCTGGTTGAAGAGGAGAGCCTCGAAGAGGAAATCCAGCACCGTGATGTACTGATTGCCGTTGGGCGCGGTCTTCACGTAGTAGGCCTGGACCGGCTTGATGACCCCGCCAGGAAAGAGAACATTAATGAACCGTGGTATCCGCATGGTTGTGCGGTCCACGACCTCGTGACGCAGCTCGGTGTGCCAGTCTTCTTCCATGCGGTGAAAGAATTCGGCGCGCTGCACGGCATCGGCGAACTGGATGTGACGTCCGGAAGCGTAATTGGCCTCCTCAAAGTTGGGAGAGTCTTCCACCAGATCGCTGAACGTGAAGGGCACGTTCATGTTTACGGTGCCATCGGCGTTGAGCAGTTGCAGGGAAACTTCGTTGATTTTCGCGGGAATCACAGTCGTGCCGCCCACCAGCGGATGGTTGCCGATCATGATGAAGGGAAACACCCTGCCCTGAGAAACGCCTGCCTGCCCAGCGAACGCACCTGCGAATGTGGGTAGGGTGTCAAGCCCGTCAATGTTTCCCTCGGGGTTGGGAGTATCCGTGTCGCCTCGCCCGGCGCTGCTGGGCGCGGCGTCGCTTACGTTTGCGCTGTTATCCACGGAGTTGTCCCCTGCGATTCCTGAGGTCAGGGCTTCCCTGGAAGTGGCTGCCCCTTCTGGAAATACAAGGGTGACCCCGGAAAGATCTACAGGTTGATTTGAAATGGAGTTTAGGTCGACTGCCGGTACCTTGAGATAGGTCGTGTCATAATCCCCTATTGGAAAAGTTTCGTCCACCGGGGAGTTTGTTGCGCTCTGGGCCAAACCGCTGCCCATGGCGCAAATTAAGAACAGCACAACAAAGATCCAGTAGCTCACAATTTTCATACACTTTCTCCTGCACAGCTTGTTATTCAAACTATGGGGCCCGCGTACGGTACAACTGTTTCTGAAATTAAGAAAAAACGTGAAATGGTTTTTGTTTTTGGGTTGCGCCACGCGGCCAATTGACCGCGTTGACGCCTGCAATTCAGGATGCAAATCTAGACGATGATTGTTACGGCATTGTTACCAAAACATCTTGATTCAATTAAATTTTGTCCGCGGATGCAGGGAAGCTCCTGCTTGACTGAATAGATGCAATCCCTGCCAAAGGGTGCCTATGTAGAAAAAGTATTTCCCGCATCATAGAATTTTCCATATTGGCCCCCGTATCATTTTGGAACGTGTGTATTTCCTTGCCTCTCAGACCAGTTCATTGGAAAACGCAAAAGCCCCATATATACATATATATATCTGTCTAAAAAGCACAAAACATTGCAGAAACTTGTCGAATTTTTTTCAGGAAAATAAGTGAAAAAGGAAATGTTTTATTTTCAATGAGATGTGAGCTGGATCAGAAAAACTCGAAGGGCTGTTTCTCAACTTGTGGTTCGCACAAATGAAATTAACCCCCGGGACCGCCGCCTGCGATAGCCGCGGATCATCCGGGCTGAGCTGTGTCTTGAACGCGGAAGCGGTCAGGGATGTCGTCGAACTCATGCACCCATAGGTACCAGCCAATCTTCTGCTGGTCGGCCAGGGAGCCCAGATAGAGCACATCGCGTTGCCGCTTGCCGGAATTCAGGAATTCCTCCACATGGTCAAACAGGCCGTGCGAGAAGATGAAGAAATTGACGCCATACCCAGGCGCTCTCTTGATGGCTTCGGCAAGCTCGGGCACGTTGCGTTCGTGGAACTGCCATCCATTCATGGTGAATAGCGCAGCTTGCAGCAAACGGCTGGTCAGTATGACGAGAAGAAATTAAGACCCATCTGCGCTTGAATAGCACTACACTGTTACCCTCGATTTGCCCGATGACAGGCCGATCGCCCGCATACCCTGAGAACGAAAACAATGTCCTGCGTTTCGAGTCAATGTTCTCGGCCAGCCGGTACAGGCACTCGTCCAGGGTAAGAGCCGACTCCAGTCGAACCGTCGCGTTGCTATGTTCAATAATCACTCTGATGGCTGCGCCTCCACAGCCATCAGCAGTCTACACAAATTACCTTACAAACTACGAGGACCTGCCCTTCGGTCTTCGCTGCCAGTGCGATTTTTCTTTACTATTGCTGCCAGATTTGCCTTCTTTGCTACCATTAGAGGCACGCCCCCTTGTAAATTCTTAGAAGTCATTGCGCTATCGTTGTATCATTTCGGAGCCCAGTACCTTTTCATTGGAGTGCAACTTATGCGCCAACTGGCAAGTACCGCCGTTCTATTCATACTCTTCGCGGCAGTTCCTGCGGCGATGCCACAGCAAGCCGCAGCTCAATCGGACAGCCTGGGCGATGCCGCCCGGCAGCAGCGCGCGCTGAAGGAGAAGCAAGCCAGGACCGCGGGAAGTGACTCAACCAACAGCGCACCACAAGGGGCGAAGAGCCTGGCGGACATGGCCCGGGAGCAGCAGGATAAAAGCCGCAAGGAAGTCAGGACAAGCCTGGAGGATTCCAAAAAACTCTTCGCTTCGATTGACGAGCTGGTGGAGTTCGCCAGCCACGACTCAGGTTACGTGAAACACACAGCCATACGCCATCAACTCCTCGACGAAGGCGAAGTCATACACCACATGGCAGAGGCCCTTTCGAGCAGTGCAGACGCCCAACGGCTGGCCAGTTCGGAAGTGGTATTGAAGAAATTTGGTTTTCTGCCGCCTGCCTTCGATCTGAAGACGTTTTTGATTTCGGCGGCGCCTAAAGGTATAGGGGCCTATTACGATGACAAGACCAAGATGGTCAACCTGCTGAACTGGATTGATATCTCCGAGCAGCTCCCCATCCTGGCCCATGAGTTGACCCACGCCCTGCAGGACCAGAACTACGACCTGATGAAGTGGATGCACCGCACTCCCGAGCAGCAGCTACGAGCACCCAAAATGCGCGTGGACGCCGAGGATGAAGAAGAGGGCGTCGCTCGCCGGGCTGTGGTCGAAGGACAGGCCGAGATTGTGCGCTACGATTACCTGCTGAAACCGTACGAGCGCAACCTGGCCGACACTCCTCAAGTCATGGATTTTCTGCAGGACGCCTCCACCCGGACCTATGATGACATGGTGACGGTTCACAATGCGCCCTTACTACTGAAGGAGACTGGCATCTTTCCCTATCGCGAAGGTCTGAACTTCGAATTGGAACTGCTGCGGACCGGCGGCAAACAGATGGCCTTTGCCGGCGCGTTTTCCCGTCCCCCGCGCGATACCCACGAAGTTATGGAGCCCCAGGCCTACATTGCCAACCAAAAGAAGGTCGCCAACCTGATGCCCGACCTCACAGCCCTGCTGTCCGATAAGTATGAGGCTTATGATTCGGGAATTATAGGCCAACTGGACGTCCGCACAATGGCCAAGCAGTTTGGCCGCGAAGACGACGCATTTGCCCTTGCCCCCAACTGGCAGGGCGGCGCCTATGTGGCCGTGAAGCGCCGCACCGCCGCGAGCGATGCGCCGGTTGCAGTTGCCGCCAGCGACAAGCAAACGCAAGTTTCAACCGACAAGCCGGCCCAAGGCTCAGCCAGCAAGCCGGCCCAGACTGCAAGCGACAAGCCAGGTCAGATTTCAACCCGCGACCTGGCCTTGTTGTACGTTTCCCGCTGGAAGACGGCTGACGCTGCGCAACGCTTTCTCGATATTTACCAAAGCTCGCTCTCTAAACGGGTCACCGTGCTCAACACAAAAACTGGAGAGCCTGCCAGTTGCTCCGGCGACGCGCCTGCCACCTGCGGCCCGCTTTGGTCCGTGCGCGTCACGACAGATGAGGGTCCGGTATTCCTTGAAATTTGGCCGAAGAATCTCGTCTTCATCGCGCACAGCTTCGATGACACCACAGTAGCCCGGCTGCGCCAGGCCGTACTTTTCTATACTCCCACTAAAGCGACTACCTCCACGGCGGAGCTGAGCGAGCGCCTCTTCGAGCTGCCCGAGTTTCAGGCTTTTCAGGAGCGGATCGGAGAAGAAATCTACACTTCCGTGGCGCAGCTTCCGTTGAACACAAAATGAAGTGTGAGGGCTTTGCCATGCTGAAAACTCGACGGGCGTTTTTAGGCTGCGAATTACGAATGTTTGTTCACACTTCCAGATGAATTACTTCGCTCTGGATTTTTATTCCCGTAATTACCAGACGGCCTACGGTGACCGGCAGCTTGAATCTCCTGGGCCCGGCGCTTCCCGGATTGAAATACAAAATTCCGTTCCGCAAATCCTGCTTCGGCTGGTGGGTGTGGCCTGAAACGACGGCTGCGAATCCTGCGGCTTTGGGATTCAGGTCAAGTTCATTTAAATTGTGCAGCACATAGATGCTGATCTCTCCCACTTCGAGAACATTGCTGGCGGAAATCTTTCGCGTCCAGGGCTCGCGGTCTACGTTCCCGCGCACCGTTGTCAGGGGTGCAATGGCGGCCAGTTTGGTCAGAATCGCCGGATCGCCAATGTCGCCGGCATGAATGATGTAGTCTGCACCTTCAAGCGCTGTAATTGCCTCTGGACGCAGCAGCCCGTGAGTGTCAGAGATGACGCCGATGGTCCAAATTTTGGAGTTCAAAGCCATGTTCCATCTTAGGACAGGTCGAAAGCATATCCGCGTAATCCGTGAAATCCGCGGTAAGCAGTTAAAAACGGCATTGCTTCCAAGCCAAGAATTTATATACACTCTCTGACACCGACCACCGCGTCTAATGCACACCTCACGAAGTAAAAACCAGGGAGAAAAGCGTATGAGGCATGTCATCCGCATGGGAAGCATCACACTGAATTTGCTGTTAAGTTGGCTCGTTCTTGGTTCGCTGCCGGCAAAGGCGCAGCAGCAGCAATCGGGCCCGGTAATACAAATCAACGTCTCGCGCAACATCGAGACGGTAAATTACTGGACGCGCGGCTCTACGAAAGTGAATTTCATCGGGACCGCCCTGTTGCCCCGCGCCGAAGGCCGCGCCACGGTCGAAAGCACCGGAGGCGCCCTGGCCATTGACGCCGAATTCAACGGGCTCGCACCGGCTTCCACCTACGGCCCCGAATATCTCACCTACGTGCTGTGGGCCATCACGCCGGAAGGGCTGGCCAACAACCTGGGCGAGATTCAGGTCCGCGACGGCAAGAGCAACCTGCGGGCCAGCACCAAGCTGCAGACTTTTGGCATGATCGTGACCGCCGAACCTTATTTCGCGGTCACTTTTCCCAGTGCTGAAGTTGTGATGGAAAACTCCGCCCGCTCCGACACAAAAGGCGCGGTAGATTCAGGGAACGCCAAGTTCGAACTGTTGCAGCGCGGGCGCTATTCCGATGCGCACCTTGAGGCCTTCCAGTTCGATCCCAAGGTGCCGCTTGATCTGTATCAGGCCCGCAATGCCCTGCGCATTGCCAAGTGGCAGCAGGCCGACCAGTATGCTCCGGAATCGTTTGGCAAGGCGCAAGAAGCGCTGAACCGCGCCGAGGATTATCAGAAGAGAAAGCAAAAACAGGCGCTGGCAACGACCGCGCGCGAGGCCGTGCAGATGGCCGAAGACGCGCGCAACATTTCGCTCAAACGGCAGGACGAAGAACGGATCGCCAAAGAGCAGCGCGATGCACAGGAGCGTGAAGCTGCCGCCAAGGCCGCCCAGGAAGCCGAAGCCGCCAAGCGCGCCGAGGCCGAAGCGGCTGCCGCCAAAGATGCAGCGGCCCGCGCCCAGGCCGAAGCCCAGGCAGCCAAAGACGCGCAAGCCCGCGCTGAAGCCGAAGCCGCGACAGCCAAGGAAGCCCAGGCGCGTGCCCAGGCCGAGCAGGAGCAAAAAGCTGCCCAGGAGCGCGAGCAGCAGGCACAGCAAGCCGCTGCCCAGGCCGAACGCGAAAAGCAGGAGCTGCGCGCCAAGCTGCTCGAACAATTCAACCGCGTGCTGCCCACACGAGACACGCAGCGCGGACTGGTAGTCAACATGGGCGACGTGCTGTTTGATATTGGCAAGGCAAACCTTCGTCCGGCTGCGCGCGAGGCGCTGGCCAAGCTCTCGGGCATCGTGCTCAACTATCCACAGTTGAAATTGGCGGTCGAAGGGCACACGGATAACACCGGCAGCGATGAGTTCAATCAAACTCTCTCGGAAAAACGCGCGGGTTCGGTACGCGATTATTTAGTGGCGCAAGGCCTGACAGGAGATTCAGTCACAGCCACAGGTCTGGGAAAAACCGACCCTATTGCCGAGAATACGACTGCTGCTGGACGGCAAAAAAACCGACGGGTTGAGATCATTGTCTCCGGAGAAGTGATCGGCAGCCAGATCGGGGCCCCGCAGTAGAGTTGATCGGCTTTTAGCTTTTAGCTTTGGCTGCGTCTGCTGGCTTGAGTAGTCGGGGGGGGGTGGGGGGTTACTAAGTAACTCGATTTTGCATTAAGTTATCTGGAATCAATAATATATGGAGGGTTACCAAGCAGTCTGCCGGGCAGGACTTGCAGCCAAAACTGATGTTGCGGATTCTCAGGAATCGCGATCAGGGCCAACGAGTTTTTTAAACCTGTGCGGGCGAACTTGAAGATCAAAGCGCCGTCCCTATGGGACTTGGATCATTTGCTCGGCATCCCAGCAGTGAACTGCTGGGCTATAATACGCCGCCCCTTGACGGGGCTTGGAATGCTTCATTTCGCAGCAACCAATCTGTTGTTGTTAAAGAGCAACCCTGCACAGGCACTGAGCCCTGCATTTCGAAATCAAGAGCTTCCGTTTAAGGGCTACCTTCCCGTGTTGCGCTGGGCTGTCACTGCGCTCACGTGGTAGGCCCTCCGCATTCTGAATGCGTCGAATACACTTCCAAGATAATAATGGCATACTGTCGCTAAAAGTCTAACCATCTGATATCACTTCTGACCTTTACGGTGGACTGGATAGGCTGCCAGCAAGACCCCTTATCGCCCCGCCCCCCAAGAAAGCTAAATGTCCTATCACATCATCCACTTAATTTTTCAATCACTTACGCCCTGACTTTCTTTTGTCCTCCGCTTGACCTGCGGTGCATTGCCGCTTTCCGGTTGCCGGCTCAAAGTCAATTCACGCTGCATGGAGGACTGCAATGCAAAACACAATTTCACAACGTTCTTTTCCGCAACACTCGTTTGTCGGTTCGGTGACCGAGCTGCCGCCTATCAAATTCACGGACGCCCGCCGCGTCCACACCAGCTTTTCTGCCGAAGCCGAGCGCAAGGCGCTGGTCTGGCTGGCCGGACGCATGCCTGCCTGGCTCAACTCCGACCATCTCACCGCTCTCGGCCTTCTTTCGATGGCAGGAGCAGGGCTGGCCTATTGGGCGGCGCGCTGGAACAAGTGGGCCCTGCTCGGGGCCATCGCCTGCCTCGCCCTCAACTGGCTGGGGGACAGCCTCGATGGAACCCTCGCCCGCGTACGCCAATGCCAGCGCCCCCGCTATGGTTTTTACGCCGACCACATTTGCGACGTCTTCGCAGCGCTCTTTCTGCTGGGAGGCATGGCGCTATCGGGCTATATGAGCCCGCTGGTCGCGGCCGGGCTGCTGATCGGCTACTACATGCTTTCCATCGAGGTCTTTCTGGCGACCTACACCATCGGGCGCTTTCAGCTTTCTTTCTTCAAGTGTGGCCCTACCGAGCTGCGCGTCGTACTGGCCATGGGAAATCTGTTTGTCTTATTCAAACCTATCTCCCACGTTTTTGGACACGCCTTCCGGCTCTTCGATATCGGGGGCGTTGTTGGCATGCTGGGGATGGTGGGCATCACGATCTTTACGGCCATACGCAATGGCAGGCAGCTCTACCACGAAGAACCTATACCGGAAAGGATGCGGTTGTGAGCTGCCGGCTGAAATCAAAAGCTAACCACAAAGGACACAAAGGTGAAACGAAGGATCACAATGGAACAACTTAATCCGCCGTCCAGCCTCTTTATTCGCTGGATCAAGTTCAACGCCGTGGGAATGGTTGGAGTTTGGGTGCAACTGGCCATGCTCACAGTGCTGACCAAGGCAGCCGGAGTGCATTATCTTGCGGCCACGGCCTTGGCGGTGGAAACGGCAGTGCTGCACAACTTCCTCTGGCATGAGCGCTACACCTGGCGCGACCGCACCCAATCTTTTCAAGGTGTGGGCGCACCGCACCGGCTGCTGCGCTTTCATCTGACGAATGGATTATTGTCGCTCGCAGGCAACGTGCTGCTCATGCGCCTGCTGGCAGGGGTGCTGCATCTGCCGCTGCTGACAGCAAACATTCTCTGCATCATTATCTGCTCACTCGCTAACTTTTTGATGAGCCATACACTGGTTTTTCGTCCGCCCGGCGCACGCAATAGCGAGGCTGTGCACAGCCCTTAAATAAAACCACAATTAACTATTTGGATTCGCGCCGCCCTTGGTTCCCGCTACGCCGTGGGGCTTTCCCAAAACCGCGTTCCGGCACTAGACTATTTGTGAGTCGGCCTTCTGGTTCCCCCGCGCTCGGTCCGCATCTCATCAAATCAAGGCGTCGTGGAAATTCTCGACCTGCGCCATTTTCGCTCCTCCGATTTGCGCTCTCTTCTGGATGAAGAGTCGCGCGCGTGGTCGCGCCTGCTTTCCTGGGACTACAGCGGCTCGGCGGAGATGATCTTGCGCTACATGGATGCCCGCATCCTGCCCGGCTACGCCTCGGTGGAAAACAAGCTGGTGCAGGGATATTCGTTTTTCGTCTATGAGGGCAGCAAGGGCGTAATCGGCGATCTGTTTGTGCATCCCTCGTATTCCGGACTGGGACAATATTCCATCGAAGAACGCCTGCTGGGACACGTGATTGAGACCCTGCAACAATCGCCCGGCATCAACCGCATCGAGGCCCAGTTGTTGCTGCATGAGGCGGCGAGCATGGCGCGTCCGTTTATTGAAGAGGGGTTTCGACGCTATCCGCGGCTGTTCATGGTGCTGCCGCTGAGCCAGGGCTCGGGCAACGGCAACCACTGGAACCAGCGCCTGCCCGAGGTGGAGTTCCGCAAATGGTCGGACGAGGATTTTCAGGGCGCGGCCTCGGTCATCACCACCGCCTACCGCGACCACATTGATTCGGAGATCAACGACCAGTACCGCACCTCGGCGGGTTCGCTGCGCTTTCTGAACAACATCATCCGCTTCCCCGGCTGCGGGCTCTTTGATCCTGAAGCGTCGCTGGTGGCGCGCAGCCGCTCAACCCGCGCGCCGCTGGGCGTGATTCTGTGCTCGCGAGTGCGCAACGATGTAGGACACGTGACCCAGGTGTGCGTTGCCCCCGAATATCGCGGACGCGGCCTGGGCAAGGCGCTGCTCTGCATGGCCTGCAGTGAACTGCAAAAACGCAGTTGTCGCGCACTTTCGCTTACTGTGACCGAAGCTAACCTTCCCGCCGTGAATCTTTATAAGCGCATGGGCTTCGCGATTCACCGGATCTTTGATGCGTTTGTTTGGGAAGGATGAAGAGATTGGGTCATTGAGTCATCGAGTCATTGAGTCATTTTGAAGAAGTATGAAGTCAGAAGTTGGATTTGCGATTTACGATTTTAGTGACTTTTTAATCAAAAATCGGAATTCGTAAATCGTAAATTCGAGATTCAATGATTCAATGACCCGATGACTCAATGTTTTAGTATCCAAAGAAACCAGCCGCCAACAATAACGCCGACGACAAACCACATGAAAGATTTGACGCCATAGCGCACTTGTTCGCGCACACCCTCTTTTTGTGTGATCCCGAAAACGATGGAGGCAAAGAGCGCAAACAGCACTGCGGCAGAGAAATGAGAGAGTTCGAGGTGTGTGTTCACGATTTTTTCCCAATGGCGATGTGGTGCGCATCCACGGCGCTGATGATGTTCAACAGCCCGGCTACAATGATGAATTTCGTGCCGTAGTCGGCGGCGGCAATGCTAATGGCTCCCTGGCCCCAATCCATGGCTCGGCCCAGCATGTAGAGGCCGCCCGAACCGATATCGCCCACAAAGCCCAGCATCTCAAGCACGTCTCCGGTATTGGGCGTGTAGATATGCCCTTGCATCATCAGCCCGAGAAAGAACATGGCAGAGACGGAGATCATGAGCAGCAGCCCGCGAATCCATTTTTTCTGGATCAGGTGACCGGCGCCGGGGATTAACCACCCCGCCAGCGGGGCCATGACGCCCATCATGTTTATAGGATATTCCTGCGTATTGATTTTTTCCGATGCGGTGGCCATGACGTTTTTTAAGAACCTATCAATCAAAAATCCGAAATTCTATTAACCTTTCGGCACAGTTAAAGAGATTACGCAAAAACATTTATCTGTGCGCTCCGCTTCGCTACGCGCATGCCCTTCGGCAAGCTCAGGGCAGAGTGGAAGTGATATTTTCCAGCGACTTACGGCACGAGTAAACTCGTGCCCTGATACAAGTCTTCTGTCAAGAAGAGTTTTTTCGCACGCTCTAAAGCCGTGGGTTTCCGAAACTTATTGATAGCTTCTAAATAAGCACAATCTCCTTTTGGATTTTTCCGGTTACTTCGGCTGAGCCCGCGCGCACCAGCATGTTCACCTCGCTGCGCACGCCAAACTCGGGCAGGTAAATTCCGGGTTCAATGGAAAAACAACTGTTGGGAATGATTTCGCGCTCGTCTTTGGTTTCCAGGTTATCCATATTAGCGCCGTTGGCATGCACGCTGGTGCCGATGGAGTGGCCGGTGCGATGCACGAAATATTCTCCGTAGCCTGCCTGCGTAATCGCGTCGCGCGTGGCTTTGTCCACTTCCCAACCGGCGAGCCTGCGTTGAGCGGCGATGGCCGACTGCACGGTGCGAACGCCGGTATCGCGGGCATTGCGCACAATCTCAAAAATCTTCGCGTGCTGCTCGGGAACGGCAGGGCCGACGAAGCCTGTCCATGTAATGTCGTAATAAACCGCGTTGGGCGTGTTCTTTTTCGCCCAGATATCCAGCAGCACAAAATCCCCTTCTTTGATCTTAGCAGTGCGGTCGGCGCGCGGCTCAAAGTGCGGATCGCCGCTGTGCTGGTTCACGGCGACGATGGGCGGATCTTCCGTGATCAGATTTTCGCGGCGAAAGGCTTCCATGATCCACTGTTGCATCTCGTATTCGTGCGTGCCCCCGCTGCGCACCCGCCGGCTGATCTCCTGAAAGGCCGCTGCTGTGACCTGGTCCACGGCGTCGCGGGCGGCGAAGTGGCTTTGAATCTGCTCCTCCGTCCAGGCCGCCTCGAAGCGCGCCACCAGGTCGCCCGAACTGACAATGTCTTTGTCGAAGCTGCGCACCAGCTCGATGGTTCCCGCGTCCACCAGTCCGATGTAGGGGACCAGGTTGTTGGGCGAGTACTGCATGGCGATGATCTCGTAGGGAGCCAGCATGGACTTCAGCTTTTCCCACAGCTCCGGCCAGGCTGAGTATTGTTCCTTCTCGCCGGGCAGGGTGTCGAGATGCCCGGCCTCGATGCGGTGCACCAGCTTGCGCGGCTCGCCTTCATCGGGAATGACATAGAACCAGCGGCGCGTAACCATCGTATCCTCGCGCAACCCCAGCACCCGGTAGGCAATGGGGTCGCGATGATGATGATCGTAAAACAGCCATGCGTCGAAATCGCGCTCGCGCAGGGCCGACTGGATGCCCTTCAGGTCCATAGCGTAAACCTTGATTCTAAATGGAAAGCGCGCAGCGCGCCATTGTAGGAAGCGGTCAGCGGTCAGCAGTCAGCAATCAGCCCCCAGGCAAGCAATTAGCAATTAGCACTTGGCATTTGGCCCTAGGCTTCCTGAAGTGCTAAATTGCTAGGCGCGCAGGATTTGCTCTTTCGCACTGGCCGTCAGCTTTTCACGGGCAATGCCCGTGCCCGATCCGTACCCCCATTACCACCCCCTCCCCCATTACTCGAGTAATAGTTCAGACACTGAAGTGAGAGTTTGCGGTCGCAACTCGGGCGGTTCTGATCGGCTCCCAGCTTCCCTCGAACCTGAGAGTTAGTTTTCGAGGGGGTGGGGGTTACTAAGTAACCTTTCCCGCGTTTGCAGGGCTCTCCCTGGGCCGCTGCCGGCTATGTGGTTGGACCGGATTTCATAAGCAATATCTCTGGCCCGAAGCCCTCCAGCTTCGATACAGAGGATTGCCGTTCTGTATTTTTCAATGCCTGTAGTCAATGATGGCACAACACTTCAGGGAGTCAATAAATTGGTATCATCTCCGCCAAAGAGGCGGCATTTCATTGTTTTCAGATTTGATCTGGAGGCGCAAGCAGCCGGCAGAGGAAAACCTTGATTCTAAATGGAAAGCCCCTAGTGCGCCATGATTAGGGGTGGCCCTCAGCTTTTCTCAGGATTTGCGCCTTTGCACTCGGCGTCAGCTTCTCGCACGCAATGCACAGGACCAGGCGTGGAGCTTTGTCTTTGATTTTCATTAGAAACGGCGCTTGCTCTGATGCCTTTCTTTGCCATTGTCTCAGTGCTTTTCTTGCCGGCTACTTCTGCGTGACCGTCAGCTTGTGGTAGCCGATGATGGCAACATCAATTCTGTCGGGCAGTGAAAATTCCGAATCCATGCCCACGTTGGGATACTTGGGTTTGAGATATTTGCTGATGAAGAACTCGAGCGCCATTCGCGGAACCTCCATGCCATCTATGCTGACAGTGCGCACATGTATCTTGCCCTGGCCGCCGGCGCCAGCGGCATCCGATTCGACGCGCACATTGTGAATGCCGCTAAAGATGGACAACAACGGATTGGAGGATTCCTGTCCTGCGCGGATCTCGTCAAAATCAACGATTGCCAGCGCGGTGAGCAATCCTGACTGACCCTGAAAAGTGACTTTCTTTACCCCCTGCGGCAGCTTCACGCGTCCGGCGGCGAAGTAGTCGTTGACTTCTTCTTCCGTCATCACAGTTGGGGTCTGATCGGGTTGCGCTGATTTTGCATTCTCCCGGATATGGTCCAGTTTGCGTTGCAAGCTGTCAGCCAGACGATGTTGCGGACCGGACTGCTGTCCCGCGATGCAAACGCTGCCCATCATCAAAAGAACGCTGGTAATCCAAACTGCCTTCATTGGCATATCCTGATTGATGATTTAAAAATTTTAGGCTGCGACCTTTTCGGCGGCAGGCGCTGGAGTTGGTCTTAGGGTCTTGTCGTAAATCCAGAGCAGCAATGCGGTTGCAATGCCAACAGAGGTGATCACGCACCAGGCGAACGCCGGCCGGTGCTGGACCTCTCCGAAATGATGCATCAGCTTTCCGCCAAACCAGCCGCCGAGCAACGAACCGATCCCGATGGGCAGGAAGGCAAAGCCCATGTAGGTTCCCTGCTGTCCAGGCGGCGCCAGACGCGAGATGTATTCGTAATAGCGCGGCGATTGGATGATTTCGCCGAGCGCCAGAATGAACAACGACAGGACCGCAGCCCATATGGCTGGCCGGGACGCAAGGATCAGCCACGAAACCGACGTGACCACCGTGCCCAGGATGACCGCCTGCAATGGCGGAATTTTACGCGTCAGGTAATTCATCGCGAGTGTAAGCGCGATCACGGTCAGCCCGTCCGTCACTAGAATAAGCTCAACCTTGGCATTGGGATTGATATAGGCCTGAATGTATCCGGGCAGACTGATGTACTGCTGCCAAAATACCACCCAGTAACCGCTGAAAAGAACCAGGAACCACATAAAGCGGCTGATGCCGGCGAGCACAAGCACGAGCAGCCCTACCCACACCCACCATGGCACGTTCAACGGATAGAACCACATCACGATGCGGAGGAGCAGTGCGACGAACAATACCGGCAAGACGAGCCGGTAATTGCCCAGCACAACGCAGAAGTTCCGCGCCACTTGCGAGATCGAGGGGGGAGGCGTGTCGCCGGCCTGGCGCGGCTCGCGGAAGAAGACAAGCACCACAAAGAACATGGCGAAGACGCTGAGTGCGGCAATGCGATAGACATTCTCGATTCCCAGGTGCTGATGCGCCCATGAGGCCAGAAAAGGGCCCGCAGCGCCGCCGATATTCACCATGGTGTAGTAAATCGAATAACCAATCGAGCGGACATTCTCTTTTGAGGCCCGCGCTGTAGTGCCCACGACGCAGGGTTTTACCAGCGCGATACCCAGCGCCGGAAGTATCAAAATCACGCCAACAAACAACCCGAGCGGCACTGCATTGCGGACGGGCGCCAGCCAGGATGCCCCAATCGAGCCGATCAGAAAATAAGCAACTGCCAGGATAAGATACGCCGTGGAAAGAGCTCGCCGGAAGCCCAGTCGGTCGGCGGCGGCTCCTCCGAAAATCGCCAGAAACCACACCATGCCGCCGAAAATCCCGGTCAGCGTTCCAGTCTGCTCAGTGGAAAAATTCAGCCGTCCCTGCAGATACAGCGCAAGCGAAGCAAAAGCGCCGTAATACGAAAGCCGCTCGAAAATCTCGCTGATGTTGGCGACCCAAAAGGGCCGCTCAAAGCCGGTCCGTATCTCGCGCAAACGTTCGGAAAGGGACAAAGGGATTCTCCTTCAATCGCAATCAATCTCTTGAGCCTGTTTCAAAAATATATTTTCGGTTCGAACGTTTCGAACTCAGGGGCTAAAGCCCGCATTTTTTAAGGCCTAAGCGGCACGACTGAAGTCGTGCCCTGATACAAAACTTATTTTTGAAACACTCTCTAGCAACTACCAGGAAGACGTAGCAAGCTACGTCTCTACAGCCAAGGTGTCGACAGGTTAGAGCATCTTCTAGCTGCTTGTTCCTGTCGCTTGCAGCCGCTGGCGAAGCTGAGCCGCTGTGATGCCGCTGATACGCACCACTTTGAGACGGCTGGTTGCGCCGCTGGCTATGGTAATGGAGGAGCGCGGCACTTTCAAAAGTTTTGCGAAGAATTCTATGCAAGCCTCATTTGCCCGGCCTTCGACCGGAGGAGCCTTGAGCGCAAGCTTAAGGGCATCGCCAATTTCACCCACGATGGCATCATGTTTTGCCCGAGGATGGACCTTGACGGCAAAGCTGACTCCCGTATTATTTTCCTGGATTGTAAACATTCTGACGAGTCATACCTAATTCACTTTCTTTGTGTCCTTTGTGGTTCAGTTTTTGGGCCGTTCGCCGAAAATAGCGGTCCCGATCCGCACGCAGGTGGAACCCTCTTCAATTGCAACCTCGAAATCGTGGGACATGCCCATGGAAAGCGCGCCCAATTTCAGCCCTGACGGCTTTGCCAGCTCCTCGCGCAACTGGCGCAGCCGGCGAAAATAAGGCCGGGCGCCTTCGGGATTTTCCGTGAAAGGAGGAATTGCCATCAGGCCGCGGATTTCAAGATGAGTGAATCCGGCGCCCTGCTTCAGCAAATCCCGCAACTCGGGCGAATCGGGAGCGAAGCCATGCTTGGAACTCTCTCCTCCAATATTGATTTCCAGAAGCGCCTCCAATTTTTTGCCGAGCGTCTGGGCGGCGACGTTCAATCGTTGGGCCAGGCGGACGGAATCGAGCGAATCAACGGCGGCGAAAAGTTCTGTTGCCTGGTTGCTCTTATTCGATTGCAGGTGCCCGATCAAGTGCCAGCGCGCGTGGGCAAGATCATGCAAGCCTGCGGCCTTGGCAGTGAACTCCTGCACCCGGTTTTCGCCAAAGACCCGGATTCCAGCCTTGTAAGCCTCTTCGATGCGCGCGGGCTCGACCGTCTTGGTGACCGCCATCAGCATTATTTCTTCAGAAGAGCGGTTGACCCGGCGGGCGGCGTTGGCGATGCGCTCGCGGATAACGGCTATATTTTGAGCGATGGACATTGCAGAATTGGGTAATTCCATAATTGTAGAATTTGTAATTGGAATTACCCAATTACAAAATTACCCGATTACCCAATCTGATGCTCAATCTTTTTTCCCGCCTTCCAGCGGTTTGCGGGCGAAGTAGTACAGTGAAACGGCGAGGAGCAGGAAAGTGACCACGGCAAGCCAGTTGCTGTTTGCCATTGCAGGAAATTTGGCGCCCCAGGCGAGTGCGTTCTCCGGCAGCTTTCCTGTGGCCTCGATGAGCTTCACGCCGATTCCGAGCAGGCCCATGATGCCGCCCGCGGCAATAAGCCCGCTGGCGAAGAGGGACCCAGGGCTGACCTCGCTTTCGGTGGGGGCTTCCCCTTTACGTTTTGCCGAGGTCTCCACAAGCCAGCGCACCGCGCCGCCGGCAAAAATCGCGAGCGTGGTGCCAATCGAGAGATAGGCGCCTACGGCGAAGGCCAGCGAGCGTATGCCCAACAGTTCCACGACGATGACGAGAAAAACGCCGAGCATTACCAATCCCCAGGGCAGCTTTTGAGTGAGAATGCCATTGATCACTGTTGACATTAACTGTGCCTGAGGAGCGGCCGCGCGTTCGCTGCCGATGCCCTGAATCCACTGCACCTCAATTTGTCCCGTTTTGGGATTGTAGAGATATTTTCCGTTGGCGATCTCACGCGAGTTGATGGAGTTCAGCACGTAGAAATCGCTGCCCGCAGCCGTGATCTGCTGCCCCTGAGCATTGTGATAGCTGAAGTGATCGCGATCAAAAGTCTGCTTGTCATTGGTTTTTTCCAGGTTTACTCCGGGCGGCAGATGATTGATGTCAACCTGTTTCACCAGCGGGCGAAATTCTTCAAGGCCCTTATTCATGCCGGTGAGAGTGAAGCCCACGGCAAGGGTGGAGACGGTAACGCCGATCAGCAACGCAAGCTGTTGCGCCCTGGGCGTGGCGCCGAGCAGATATCCGGTTTTGAGATCCTGCGATGTGTCGCCTGCGTTCGCGGAGGCGATGCATACAACCCCTCCGATGGCCAGCACCAGCGCCCCAAACGCGGGGGCGGTCCAGTGGAGAGCGAGAAAGATTGCCGATGTCGCCATCAATGTGGCGATGGTCATTCCCGAAACAGGATTGGCAGAGCTGCCGATCAATCCAGTAATGCGAGAGGAGACGGTAACAAACAGGAACCCGAAGACCACAACGAAGATGGAGGCGACGATGTTGGCGAACATTGAAGTCTGCGCTCCGGGAATCGGCTTGAAGGTCAGAAACGCCCACATCATGATGATGAGCAGCACCGAGCCGCCCACAGTTACCGAAATCGGCAGGTCGTTATCGGTGCGCCGATTCGACTGCTCGCCTTTGCCCTGGCCAAGTTGCTTCAAACTGGCCCGCAATGCGGAGACGATGGTTGGCATTGTTTTCAGCAGCGTGATTAAACCGGCTGCTGCGACGGCACCAGCGCCCATGGGCCTTACATAGGTGATCCAAAGGTCTCTAGGCGACATCTGCGAAATAGGAACCGTGCCGGGATAGATCGGTGTGGTCATGCCGGCGCCAAAGAAGTGGATCGCCGGCATCAGCACCAGCCAGGAAAAGACGCCCCCTGCGAGCAGAACTCCAGCGACGCGCGGGCCGATAATATAGCCGACGCCCATGTACTCCGAGGTGGTGGAAGCACGGATCGAGGAACCTGGATACGATTTGATATCCCATGTGGGAGTGCTGGGCCAGGCGGCGAAGAGATTCTCATTCTGGAAAAGCGTGTAAAGCGCGCCCAATCCCAGTCCCCAGAAGACGCGGCCAGCAAAGCTGCCTCCGCGGTCGCCGGCGATGAGCACATCGGCACAGGCTGTGCCCTCCGGATAGGTAAGCACGCCGTGCTCTTTCACAATGAGTTGACGGCGCAGCGGGATCATGAAAAAGACGCCAATCAATCCGCCGACCAGGCTCAGCGCAAAAATGCGGGCTGGTTCCAATTGGAATCCGAGGAAAATCAGCGCCGGCAGGGTGAAGATCACACCCGAGGCCACCGACTGGCCGGCATTGCCAGTTGTCTGCACGATATTGTTTTCGAGAATCGTGGCCCGTCCGAAGGCGCGGAGGATACTAATGGAGAGCACGGCAATAGGAATGGACGCCGATACCGTCAGCCCGGCGCGCAGGCCTACGTAAACCGTTACCGCGCCGAACAGCAGGCCAAAGACCGATCCCAAAGCTAGGGCACGGAAGGTGAACTCCGGTGGCGCCTGGTCGGCGGGTACATAAGGTTGAAATTCCGGTGCGCTCGATTCGGCCTGCAATTGAGTTTCTTTAGCCAAGATGGCCCTCCGTGGTTAGGCTCGCGATTGTCATAGCTCTGTAAATGGCGGTTAAAGTTTCCGTAAAATATTGAAGGCGGTAACGTTAGCACGCCTCGCATGCAAAAGACAATGTGCCTGAGCGATGATATACTCAGCTTAACCAACCACTCCGAATGTGGCCAGGAGGTCAGTCTTCAGCAGTACGGGTGACCTAGCGCGAAGCGGGGTTTCTGAACCTGGGGAAGATTCTGCGCCTTTCGCACCCTTCAAGACCGCCGCCAGGAGCCTGTTTAATACTGTCTTTCCCTCCGATTGCCGCATCTGCTCCGCTGCTTTGACTGAGATTTCGCGGCTTCCAGTCTGCCGGCAATGTATAGATGCAATTCGCGCAATGGAATGCGAACTCTGTTCCATTTGCGGCGAACGCGTCTTTCAGTTTACCCCCGCAACCACGGACGAGGGCAGCACCTGCGGCATGTGCCGCCGGGTGCGGCCTCCATTTACTCGGGCGGTCGCTTACGGCAGTTACGACGCGGAATTGCGCGAACTGATCCACTTGCTCAAATATGAAAACGTTCGGCCGGCGGCAGATCTTCTGGGGGGCTATCTGGCCGCAGCGATCAGGTCTTTGAAGCTTGATTTGAGCGAATGGAAGATTGTGCCCGTGCCGTTGCATCGCTCGCGGCGCAACCAGCGAGGATTTAACCAGGCAGAGTTAGTTGCCCGTGCTGCACAGCGTCAACTCGAAGCGGCAGCCCTCAAGGTGCGGCCCGATCTGCTCGAAAGGCGCAGACAAACATCTTCCCAGACTGGGCTGACCAATCATCAGCGTCGCGCCAACCTGCGTGGGGCGTTTGTGGCGCCGAGTCCGGCAGAGATCCGCAATCATCCAATATTGCTGGTGGATGACGTCTTTACCACCGGGACCACCGCCGCCGAATGCAGCCGGGTGCTGCTTCGGGCCGGGGCACGCGCGGTTGTGGTGGCTACAGTGGCGCGAGTTTTCAAGGGAGAACCTGCGCGGCCAGTGGGTTTTTTACAGGCAAATAACATGGCAAAAAGCAGCGGAGGCATAGAGTAGAAAGGTATGTCGGGCAAACTGCATCATTCCGGACACATGGCTCAGCGATCAGCCGAGACCGCACCCGTGTCATCATCCAATGGACACGTTGTAATGCACGCTCCGGTCCTGGTCCTGAACGCCTCGTATGAGCCCATCAATGTGTGCGCGGCCCGCCGCGCCATTGTGCTGGTGCTGAAAGGCGTAGCCATGACCGAAGAAGAAAACGGGCACTTTCTGCACGCCGCCCGGCTGGCCATGCGTGTGCCTTCAGTAATTCGCCTGCTCGAGTATCGCCGCATTCCCCACCAGACGCGCGCCCTCTCGCGCAAAAATATCCTGCTGCGCGACCGCAATACCTGCCAGTATTGCGGGGCCGTGCTCGTTGCCGCCGAACTGACTCTGGACCACGTCATTCCACGCTCACGCGGAGGCTCATCCACATGGGAAAACCTGGTGGCGTGCTGCCATCCCTGCAATCGCAAAAAAGGAAACCGCCTGCCGCACGAGGCTGAGATGCGGCCGTTGCGCGAGCCGCGTCCGTTTAACCTGCACACCAGCCGGCACATCATGCGGCTGATGGGACACTCTGACGCCAAGTGGCGGAAGTACCTGTTCTATTGACAAATTTCCACCCATTTCATTCCTACAGCAAGATTGTAGTTATCTTCACACACTAGGCATCTTGATGCTCATATGCAGTTCCGCGAGTCCCTTTGCATTTTCGCTTTTGTGTGGAAATCCTGTGTGTTTTCAATAAGTTAGGCAGAAATATTCACACATTGTATGGAATCAGAAGTGCAGTATCCTTTCTAGCTAGCCTAATTTCCTTTTCTTAACTCACATCGGAGCAAGAATGGCTGAAAATGTAATGGAGCAAATTGTTGCGGAATTACGCATGTCTGCAACCAGGTTCTATCCTCAATATGCAGAATTGCGCAATGTGCGGATCGTCGGCCACACGCCGAAGGCCGACCACTTCATTTATGACATCGTGATGGATTTCAACGATGGCAGTGAGCGCGTAGCAGCCAAGGTGTATCGCAACAAGGGCGGAGCTGAGCAGGCGCGCAGCAAAGCCAAACAGGAATCCTCCAACCTAAATGTGGTCCACAAGGTCGCGCAGAAAAAGAAGCTCGCGGGCGTGCCCCGGCCTCTGGGCGATTTTACTGAGCTGGGGGCCGTAGTTGCGGAAAAGTTGAGCGGATTGCCGCTGCAATCCATCATCATGAAGGCGGCTTTGTTGCCGGGGTTCAGCAACGGTGACGGACTGGCGGAGGTTGCCCGGCATACGGGCGCATGGCTGCGCTCGTTCCATCGCGCCACCAGCGACATGTCGTCCCCTTTTGATCCCGACCGCCTGCTGGCTGAACTGGAGCAGGTTTGCACACAATGCCGCAAAGAAGGGCTGGAAGAAACGGATGTGCGCTCCATCATGACCGGAGCGCGGCATGCGCTGCACCGCGGCAAAAAAACCCTCGCAGCCTCGGCCGTATTGAACGATTTTACCCCCCTGAATGTGATCGTAACCGAGGGCGGCGTGGGAATCAGCGAATTCTCGCGCATGAACCAGCGCGGCACATCCTTCCAGGATGTCGCCATGTTCATGGCCTCGATTGAAGCCCTGGAAAAATATCCTTTTTGCAATCGCAACATCACTTCCGCCATCCAGAAAAACTTCCTGGAAGCTTATGGCGTTTCCGCCTCTGACCAAGCCGTGCTGCGTGTGCTGAAGATGAAGGCCCTGCTGTCTATGTTTGCCCAGGGGCGCGGAATCAAGGAAAGCGCCGTGCGCAAGAAGGTAATGTGGGCAACCGTGATGAAGCGCTTCATTCAGCAGGCTGCGCAACGCTCCCTGGCGCAGTCCGAAGCCGCACATGTGGCCTAGGAAGTACGATTTACGATTTAAGAAGTACGATTTTTGATTTGACGATTTCAATGAGGAGCAATATTTCTCAAAATCGTACTTCGTAATTCGTAATTCGAACTTCTTACTTTGCCAGCTTGTCATATACAGCTCGCGCCGCTTCGATGGTCTTTAAAACTTCGGCCTTTTGCGCGTCATTTTTGTATCCCGTATTTGTCTTGGCGTTGTCCATGACATGGTCAACCCAAGCCAGAAAATATTGCGCGTCTTCCGGGGATCTGGGTTTGGCATTGCCCACGGTAACGTAAATCGGGTTGGTCGTAGCGTAGGGATAACTATCCAGGATCGGATCCTCTGCCTTTTCCGCCCAAGCCCGCAACAAGCACCATCCGCTGCGCGCGATGTGGAGGGCGCCGATGGCGTTGCTGGCATTATGCGTCTGGTTCATAGGAATGTTAATCGCCACCTCTCCGTTGCAAACTATTTCGAGATGATCCACTGGCACAATGGAGAGCAGCGATGCTGTGAACTTCACGCTCTTGCGCGCAGGCAGCTTGAGCTCTCCCCCAATTGGCTGTCCGCCCAGTGTAAAGCGTAATAGGGGGCCATTGGTGGTAAAGCTGTGTCCATGCTTCAAACCGTCAAGCCAGGTATCTACTTTGAATGGTCCGGCGGGCGTTCGGACGTATACTCGATCCAAGCCAACCGGCCCGCGGGTTGAAGCATAGCCGGCCACAGCGTCAGAACCGGCGGCAGCAGGAAGCCGAAAGCCCAGGTTGAGAAGCCTGTACCAGACCGCCGCAGAAGATTTGGCATCGGAAGGGCCAAGGACCTCGTAGTAATCCACTTTACCCAAGGCGACGTCGATGGGAAGCTCGTGGGTCAGCTTTACGTCACTCTCTGGATCGGGAATTTGGTTGAACGAGTTCGCGTAGCCCACCAATGCCTTTTCATTGCGGGTTCGGGCCAAGTCGGCGATGTTGGCATTCGTGGGCACTATGCTGGGCGGCCTATTCGGAAACGAGAAAAAGTGCCCCATAAGCGGCGCGTTGGCATTGAGGGCCACAAGGTCTCCCCAGAAGCCTGAGTGGAACTCTTCTCCGTAAAGGATGTGATGTCTTGCGCTCGACATCGGATCAGCCTTGCCCGCCATGACAGACGCTCTTGCCGGCGAGACTTCCGCGTCTTCATTCGCCATCAGCTCATAGCCCACGCCGAGGTCTTCTGCTGCCATCTGCTGGAGCAGTGTTTGAGGTGTAGAATAATATGCGCCTCCGTAGTTCATTCGCACGTGCGTATCGCCGCCGATCCAGCGGACCGCGGGATTGTCACGTAAGTGCAGCGCCTGGAGTGTGAACGGGATTACCTTTGTCTCGCCCTCTTTTACTTCAACATCCACATTAACGGGCAGAGTTTCCAAGCCGCGCGTGACTTCTATGTGAACTTTCCCTGCCGGAACTACAATCTCATCCGACGGCCGCAGGCGTGAAACATTGAGGTCAAAATAATGGGTTTCAAAGGTATGCTCCGTGCGATCGAAGCCGTTATCGGCATAGACCAAGGCATGATCAGGAGCATAGGCCCGCCCATCCGCGCCGGTTACGGAGACTCTTACCGGCGCAGTCACACCGCTCGCGTTTCCGCCTTGGACCTGCAATCGAATCGTGGCCACGGGCGCAAGAAACCTGCGCATTTTCTGCACAATCTCGCGCTCACTTCCGCCGGCGGCATCTTGCACCCACAGAGAAAGACTGCCAGTACGATTGGAGACGAAAGCAATAGATTTTCCGTCGGGAGACCAGCGGGGATTCGCGTCATCATATCCTTGCGATGAATGCGGCAACAGGATCGGATCTTTGCCTTCGGGCGTCATTACGCTAAGCTGATGCTCCCCTCCCTCCAGTGACCCCCGATAAGCTACATACAGCACGCGCTTACCATCTGGTGACCACTCGGGCCGGGCCCTCCAGGTTGTCTTTTCGTCATAAATCTGGTGAGAATCTTCTTTCACAATCGGCGGCAATCTGCGGGCCATCATGCCGAAAGGGCCGCGTGGAACCGGAGGGGGCGCTTCCACCAGCACGGGGGTTGACTTCATCCGCCAGAAACCGCCGGCGCCATCGCTGCGATTATGATTGGAAACGAAAATGATCTCCTTGCCGTCGGGTGACCAAGTCGGGCTGATCTCATGATCGTAGAGGCTGTCGTAAGGACGCGGTAACGTGCTGTGCCTCTCCTCCGTCAGTCTCTGCACTTCTTTCAGCTCTTGTTTGGCGGCATCAAATTGAGCCACAAAAATATGAAAGTGCTGATTGAACTGGGTGGAGACAAAGACAACACGCGCGTCTCCGCTCTTGAAAGCAGGCGACCAGCGCGGTTCCAGGTTGACAGCGCCGTTCTTTGTCAGCGGCTTGCTTTGCCTGGTGGCGAGGTCCAGCAGCCACAGTTCGATCGCATCATGATCGTATTTGGAATAGATCACCCACTTGCCGTCGGAAGAAACGTCAGGCTGGTAGTCGTATCCTGGTCCATTGGTGAGTTGCTCGGCGGTTGTGGAGCCGAGACTTTGCCGCCATAACGAGCCTTGCATGGAAAAGATGACGCTTTGCGAATCCGGCAACCATGCCACCGAACTGGGGCCGCTGGTCAACTGCGGCAAGTACATTTCGCGGTAGTAGATACTGTAGGGCAGGTCAATTTGCTTTAGCACCGGCAGCCGCTGGGCGGACATCGGTAAGACTGCTGCAGACAAAATGAGGCCGAGAATGCGCGCAAATTGGTGGACAGCTCCTGAATACGACAATCCGGTTTTTCCTCCACACATCGCGGGCCTGAGTGCTGGCAGAAAGTAGCCACGTCTTGAGCCCAAATAAATTTACAAATCCTAGTAAGCCCCGTCAGTGACGGGCGCGATATAGCACGACCATGCTGAAACCCGGTACAAATCTAGAACTGGCGAGCGAAAAGAAGTTTCGGGCTCCAGTTTGCTCTGCCAGTTTCCCCGGCTGCACTCCGGATGCGTTCCCGTCTCCTGCTGCGTCCGCTCCCGCATAATTCGTATCAATTCTTTGAAATCATCTTTCTTTGTGACCAGCATGTGCTCCTGTTCAGGGAAGTTGCCGGCATCGTAGCTGGGAATCTCCCGGTTGAAATAAAATCCCAAGCCGTATTGAATACCGCGCGGGAGATGAAAGACCACCACCGGCAGATTGCTGTTCGCCAGATACCGGGCCACAGGACGCGCCGATTGCGTAGCATCGATCATTGGAGCTGTGGTTTTCAACAGAATGCCGGCCGCCATCACCGCAGTACACACGGTGCTGATGAGAATCATCTGCCATCCGCGCCAGAACGCCAAAGCAGTAATAGCGACCGCTACAATCGCGCCCGCAATCAGCGGGCTTTTCCATGAACCGGCGGACGGCATGGCATGAGGATGAAGCAGAATCTGAGGACCAAGAAAAATCACCGCGGTGACCGCAGCTACAGCCAAAGCATGCGCAACCCATAAACCGTAGTTCCGTGCCTGGGCCTTGACCCGATGTTCGAAATACAAAACCGTCAACAGGCTCCATGCCGGAATGGCAGGAAGAATGTATCCTGGCAGCTTGGATTGCGAGAAGGAGAAAAAGAAGACCGGAACCACCGCCCAAATGGCGAGAAATTTTCCCAGATCATCGGTGGCACTCCTTTCTTTCGCAACCGGGCCCTTCCAGAAAAAAGTGCGCACCACCTTGGCCCATGCCGCAAGTGAGAATACCGTCCAGGGCAACAAGCCCAGCAGCAGCACCGGAATGTAATACCAGAGGGGCTCCTCATGATGGTACAGGTTGGTCCTGAAACGCGCCAGATTCTGGCGCAGGATGAATTCAGTAAAAAATTGCGGATTCCGCAATTGCACCAGCACGTACCAAGGAATTGCAGCAAGGAGAAAAAGCAGAATACCGGGGACCCACAATGTTCGCAGCACGATGCGAACATCTCTGCGTAGCAGCGCAAAGCAAACAATGATCAGCCCCGCCAGTAGGGGCGCTACCGGGCCTTTAGCCAGCATGCCTGCGGCCATCGAAAGATAAAACACGAGAAGCCATTTTTTTTCCTGCGTTTGGAACCATGCCAGCCAGGCAAGCAACCCGACGGTGAAACAGGCGGCCAGCGGCATATCTGTGGAACCAGCCCGAGCAAAGGCAACCGTGGCCGCGCTGGAGCAGGCAATCAAGGCAGCGTGAAGCTGGGTGCCGCGACGAAACCGGCGCATGAAAATATGGATGGCGGCAACCATCAGCGTGGCGAACACCGCCACTGGAACACGCGCGCTCCAGTCGCTCACTCCAAAAATGCGATAGCTGAGCATCGCGCTCCAGTAATAGAGCACAGGTTTTTCCAGCCACACCCGCCCGTAGAGCGTGGGCGATACCCAGTCATGGCGGGCCAGCATCTCGCGAGCGATCTGGGCGTAGCGGGTCTCATCGGCGCCAACCAAGCCAAAGGCAGCCAATCCATAAAAAAAGAAAAAAGCGCAGAAAACGCCAACCACGAGCCACTCGTGCAGCCGCGTTCTGCTTGAAGGTACGCTCATGAAGGGTGCTGGGACGAGGACACCCGTAACAGGGCGCAACGCAACTTGCCCAGGACAAGTTTTTCCGCAGCCGGCAAAGGGCCGTCTACGGAACATCCGCTGGCGCACTCGTGGCCTCCGCCGCCCAGTTCATCGGCAACCGCGGCCACGTCGATGGCCCCTTTGCTGCGCAGGCTCACGCGGAATCTGCCTTTCTCCAACTCGCGGAAAAATGCCGCTGCCTCGATGCCTGCGATCCCCAGTGCGTAGTTGACCAGGCCTTCGCAGTCTTCTTCCGTGGCCTCGCAGCGAGCCATATCTTCGCGGGTAACATGCATCCACGCCAATAGACCATCGCGCTTGAGATTGCGCAGGGCGGCGCCCAGCAGCAAAGTCTTGGAAATTGGATTGGAGAAATAAACTGCCTGCCCAATTTTTACCGGGTCGGCTCCGCAGCGCACCAACTCTTCTGCCAGAGCAAAGGTGCGATGGTTGGTTCCGGAAAAACGGAACGACCCAGTGTCCGTCAGGACCGCGGTGTAAAGGCAGGTTGCCATATCGGGCGTAATCTTCACGCCAGCCTTGCTTGCCAATTGATAGATCATCTCAGCGGTAGCGCAGGCCGAAGGATCAATCCAATTCAGGTTGGCAAAGGGCCGTCCGCTGGCATGATGATCAATGTTGATAAGAAAAGGATGTTCCAAACCGCGCAAACGGGTGCGCTGCAAACTTTCGCACTCCAGAATAATGGCCGCTTCGCAGCGGCCCTTGATCTCAGAAGCCTGGATCACCGAATCTGCCCGAGGCAGGCGGCGATACAACAGCGGCACGCCATCGCTTAAGATAACGTTCACCTGTTTGCCGAGGGCCTGCAGGATCTGGTAGCAAGCCAGCACCGAACCGATGGCATCGCCATCGGGACGGGCGTGCGAGGTCAGCACGAAAGACTCGTGCTCGCTAATCTTCTTGATGACCTCACCGACCATTGGATCCTATTCCTGAATTCGCAAAACCAGTTATTCTATTTTTTCTTCTGGATGCGCTGCAACAATTGTTCAATCCGTGTCTGCCGCGCCGTCGAAGTATCGAGCTGAAAGAAAATTTCCGGAGCATGGCGCAGTCCCAGTCGCTCCACCAGTTGATGCCGGATGAAGCCGCGGGCGGCATTGAGCCCCTGCAAAGTCTCTTCAGCTTCTCTTTCTGTGCCGTCCGCTTCTACAAATACTCGCGCCGATTTGCCGTCAGAGGCAAGCATAACCTCGCTCACAGTGGCCAGTCCGATGCGTGGGTCGCCCAACTCGCCCTCAATCAGGGCTCCTATCTCCTCGCGCAAAGCGTCGGCCATACGCTCGCGGCGATGCTGTAAATTGCGGTTCTGCATGACTGCTGTAAGGGGGGACTCGTTCAAATAGTAGTTTACAGGTTATTTTACTGGAGTCTGGAGCGCTCGCGTGGAAAAGATTTCGCGCTGAAGCACCCTGGTCTCTTGACATTCCCGGAAAGTTTTTTCCTGAAAATATTATCCAGAGTACCGGATATTGAATCCTGCTTCACAAATACTCAACCCAGATATCCGTGATATCTGCGCCGGTGGAATTGGCAATGCGATGGGCTTCGCGCTCCACGTTCTGCATCAGTCCCTCCAGGTAATCGCGCGAGCTGGAAATGCTGACCACCGCCAGTGTGGCGCGCTGCCATAGATCGGTGGCATCCATTTCGGCAACGGAGACGTTGAACTTCGCCCGCAGCCGGTCTTTCATGCTGCGCACCACCTGGCGCTTATCTTTCAGCGAATGCGCGCCTTCAATGCGGATTTCGAGGGTGAGAGAGGCGATGGGCATCAGAATAAAAAGGAATTGTCATTGGATTTCAGGAACCCATGAACATCCGGCGTCCACCGTCGGCGGCAAACGCAAGAGCTGCACGAATGTCCTCACGAACCAAATACGGGCAATCACGAAGAATATCGTCTTCGGACATGCCAGACGCCAAGCAGCCTAAAACGTCATAGACGGTAATTCGCATTCCGCGAATGCATGGCTTGCCACTCATTTTATCGGGTTCAATGGTGACATGCTTTGCGTAGTCCACTCCTTCAGAATTCTCGCTGGCTGGGTAGCGTTGCAAGCAGCGTTCTCGCTCAACAGCAAAAAGCAGACATGCTTTGATGTCGTCGCGCTCGAGTTGTGGAAAATCGCTAAGGATCTCATCCTGGCACATGCCTGCTGCCAAGTATTCCAATATATCGAAAACAGTGATTCGCAAGTCACGGATACATGGCTTGCCACTGCGTCTTCCAGTCTCGATTGTGATGCGGTCTCGAATATTCATAGGCAAAGCTCATACATTCAGTGAACAAGGCTTCGCAGTCCATAGACCATTAACACCAACGACAGAGCGAACAAGATCACACGTCCCGTAGGGCTGATGGGTACACCGGGGCCTTTGCCGTGCATAAAGGCCCCTCTCAACTTGGTTTCACGGCGAAAGGCCGCTATCCCAGTCAAGATGCCAAATAAGACCATAAAAACACTGCCGATCAAACTGTGTTCAGGACCTCTGAACATCGGGGACTCCTTATTGCCTGCAATGATAGCTTAGGCGAGGAAGCATGCAGCGCAAGATTCTTCAGAGAACGCCTCGTCGCGGCATTGAAGATTGAAATATTCTCGGGGTCCTTCGACTCGGGCATTCGCCCTCGCTCAGGATGACAGATGCAAACGGAGATCACGGAACAATAACAGTTAAACGGCGCAAGGTCAGTTTTAATTACGCAATCGCTTCCGCGGAAACGCGCTCGCTCACGAAGGCCTCAATAATATCGCCCACTTTAATGTCGCTGTAGTTGGCGATGCTGATGCCGCACTCCATTCCGTTGCGGACCTCGGAGGCGTCATCCTTGAAGCGGCGCAGCGAGCCGACCTTGCCGGTGAAGACGACTACGTTATCGCGCAGCAGGCGGACCTGGGCGTCGCGTTTGATGATGCCGTCTTGCACATAGCAGCCGGCAACGGTGCCCACTTTGGGAACTCTGAAAGTATCGCGTACTTCAGCGCGGCCCAGGTAGGTTTCTTTTATGACGGGCTCAAGCAGGCCGGTCATGGCTTTCTTGATCTCGTCCTGCAGTTCGTAGATGATGGAATGCAGGCGGATATCCACCTCTTCCTGCTCGGCCAACTCCTGTGCCTTGCGCTCCGGACGCACGTTGAACCCAATGATGATGGCGTTCGACGCCGAAGCCAGCAGCACGTCGGTTTCGGTGATGGCGCCCACGCCGGTGTGCAGAACTTTAATTTTGACTTTTTCGTTGGAGAGCTTGGAGAGCGAATCGGCCAGCACTTCCACCGAGCCCTGCACATCGCCTTTAAGAATGATGGGCAGTTCTTTCACTCCGGCGGTCTTTAACTGCTCTGCCAGGCCTTCCAGTGACAGGCGTGAAGACTTGGCCAGCGTTGCCTCGCGCGCCTTGGCCTCGCGATACTGAGACACCTGCTTGGCTTTGTCGCGATCGGCAACCACGCTGAGCTGGTCGCCTGCCTGCGGCAGCCCTTCGAGTCCCAAGACTTCCACCGGTGTTGAAGGCGGAGCCTGGTCCACGGCATTGCCACGGTCATCGAACATGGCGCGCACCTTGCCGTAAGTGTTGCCCACGATAAAAGTATCGCCGTTGCGCAGCGTGCCGTTCTGAACCAATACGGTGGCCACGGCGCCGCGTCCGCGGTCGAGTTTGGCTTCCAGCACCGCGCCGGTCGCAGGGCGCTCTGGCGCAGCCTTCAACTCGCCCAGGTCGGCAACCAGGCAAATCATCTCCAGTAGCAGGTTAAGATTGGTCTTCTGTTTCGCGGAAACCTCCACGAAAACCGTTTTG
>Ga0209166_10000464_pt1 | contig 45299 bp, 44 predicted proteins | sample Coa_R1_3_FD_187151 | JGI IMG/M metagenome (GOLD analysis project Ga0209166, IMG submission 187151) | Surface soil microbial communities from Centralia Pennsylvania, which are recovering from an underground coalmine fire - Coalmine... | ecosystem: Environmental > Terrestrial > Soil >...
CATGGCCCGCCACGACGCGCTGCTCACCGCCGTCTTCGAGCGGCACGCGGGCGTCGTCGTGCGTCCGCGCGGCGAGGGCGACTCGCTCTTCTGCGTCTTCGTGCGCGCCTCGGATGCCGTGGCGGCGGCGCTGGCCGGGCAGCGGGCGCTGGCGGCCGAGGACTGGGGCGAGGTCGGCCCGCTGCGGGTGCGCATGGCGCTGCACACGGGCGAGGCGGACCTGCGCGAGGGCGACTACTACGGCGCCGCCGTCAACCGCTGCGCTCGCCTGCGCGCCGCGGGGCACGGCGGCCAGGTGCTGCTCTCCGCGGCGACCGCCCGGCTGGTGCGCGAGACACTGCCGCCCGGCGCGACGCTCACCGAGCTGGGCCGCCATCGCCTGCGCGATCTGAGCGAACCTGAGCAGGTCTTCCAGCTTGCTGCGGCCGGCTTGCCCGAAACCTTCCCGCCGCTGAACACGCTCGATGCCCGCCCCAACAACCTGCCGCTCGCGCTCACCAGCTTCATCGGGCGCGAGGACGAGGTCGCGGCCGTCGCCGCGTTGCTGCGCCACGCCGGTACCCGCCTCGTCACCATTACGGGCGTCGGCGGCGCCGGTAAGACCCGGCTCGCACTCCAGGTCGCCGCCGCATTGCTCGACGACTTCCCCGATGGCGTCCTCTTCGTCGACCTCGCGCCCCTTACGGACCCGACGCTGGTTGCCTCCGCCATCGCCCACGTGCTGGGCATCTCCGAGACCGGCGCCCGTCCGCTCGCGCAGAGCCTCGCCATCGCCCTGCACGACCGCGCCACCCTGCTGCTGCTGGACAACTTCGAGCAGCTGATGCCCGCCGCAGCGCTCGTGGCCGAGTTGCTCGCGGCCTGCCCCCGCCTGCGGCTGCTCACGACCAGTCGCGCACCCCTGCGTGTCACCGGCGAGCGCGAGTACCCTTTGGCCCCGCTGCCGGTGCCCGAAGATGGTCGCACGGCTCCCGGTGTCGCGGCACAGAACGCGGCGGTGGCGCTGTTTGTGGACCGGGCCCGCGCCGTGCTGCCGGGTTTCGGGCTGACGGACGGCAACGCGGCGGCGGTGGCGGCGATCTGCGCCCGGCTGGACGGACTGCCGCTGGCGATCGAGCTGGCGGCCGGCCGTGCCCGGCTGCTGCCGCCGGAAGCGTTGCTGGCGCGGCTAGAGCGCCGCCTGCCGCTGCTGGTTGGCGGGGCGCGGGATGCGCCGCTCCGCCAGCAGACGCTGCGCAACGCGATCGCCTGGAGCTACGACCTGTTGGGACCGGCGGAGCAAGCGCTGCTGCGGCGGTTGGCGGTCTTCGTGACTGGGTTCGGTCTGGAGATGGCGGAGGCCGTCTGCTCGGCCGAGGCCGGCGCCGCCGGTGAAGTCTTGGAGGGGATCGCGACGCTAGCGGAGCACAGCCTGCTGCAGCCACGGCCGGCGGTTGCGGGCGAGCCGCGCTTCGCGATGCTGGAGACGATCCGCGAGTTCGCCCTGGAGCGGCTGGCGGAGAGCGGTGAGGAAGCGGCGGTGCGCGAGCGCCACGCGCGGGCGCTGCTGGCGCTGGCGGAGGCGTCGGAGCCGGGGATGAAGGGGGCGCAACACGGGGTGTGGCAGGCGCGCCTGACCGCCGACCGCGATAACCTGCGCCTGGCGCTGGGCTGGCTGCGGGCCAAGGGGCAGATCGAGGAGGCATTGAACTTCGTCGGCGCGCTGTGGCTCTGGTTCCACACCGGGGCCACGCAGGAGGACCGGCGCCAGATCGAGGAACTGCTGGCCCTGCCCGCCGCGGCCGGCTGCGGCGCGGCCCGGGCCCGGGCGCTCTTCACTGCGGGCAGGGTCGCCCTTCAATACGGTTTATCCCGTACCTCTGTCGCCAGGTTCGCGGGGAGCGCGGCGCGCTGGCGTGAGCTGGGAGACAGCCGCAGCCGTGCGCTCGCCCAGGCAGGGCAGGCGGCCGCATTGAGTTACAGCGAGCCGGCTGCAGCCCGGCTGCTGGCCGAGGACAGCGTGGCGGCGCTGCGGTCCAGCGGCGATCAATTTGGCCTCGGTTGGGCCCTGGATGCACAGGTGATGTCGGTGCTCAACGGGGGCGATCCGGACGCCGCCAAGCCACTATGTGAAGAGGCTCTGGCCATCTTCAGTGAACTGGGCGACCCGTGGGCGCCGGCGCGGCCACTCTTCTACCTCGGCCTCATCGCCTTCGCCCAGGGTGATGACGCCGAGGCGATCGCGCTGGCGGAGCGATCGATAGCGCTGGAGCGGGCCTCAGGTGCTCGGCTCGTCTTGCCGCACGGGATCGAGCTGGCGGGCCGCGCCGCCCTGCGTCGGGGAGAGGTAGGGCGGGCGGAGGCAGCGCTCGCGGAAGCGCTGCGGCTGCGATGGGAGGACGGCATACTCTGGGGCACAGCCCAGAACCTGAGCGCGTTCGGGCTGAGCGCCGTCGCGCGTGGCGCCCTGCCGGCGGCGGTGCGGCTCTTCGCCGCTGCCTCCGCACTCGAATCAGCCAGTGAAACGGGCTTGCGACCGGCGTACAGGGCGGACGCGGAGCGGGCACTGAGGTCGGCCCGCGAGGAACTGGGCGAGGGCGGCTTCGCGCAGGCCTGGCGGGAGGGCCGTGCGCTCACACCGGCTCAGGCCGTGGCAGCAGCGCTGGCCCTGGCCGCGGAGCCCGTGCCGGAGGAACCTGCCGCGGCGGCGCTGGCACGCGAGCCGGCTCCCGGTGCGGGGTAGACAGCGGCGCGGGGCGTCAGCGTCCCTCGAGCCAGAGCACGATGCGGCCGAAGTCATCGGCAAGCAGGAGCCGGGCTTCGTGCAGGAAGGCACGCCACTGCGCCAGGCTGCGAAGGTCGGGGTGGTCGGCGAAGGCGAGCGGATAGGCGTCGCCGGCGCGGAAGTGCGGCCAGTCGGGGCGCATGAAGATGTGGACGTAGACGGTGCCGCCGTCGTCGGTCAGTGCCACGCGATCGAGCGCGCGATCGGCCAGGTCGGCGCGGCCTGCGCCGGCCAGGCGACGGCGCAGCTCGCGCTCGATGCCGCGCAGCGAAACCGGCATGGTTCCTTGCCTCGTCACCCCAGACATCAGCGGCCCTCATTCTACGCAGTACGTGCTGCGCAGTACCTACCGGTGCGCAGTTGGCGCCTCGGCGCCGATTGTGCGGAAACGCACAGGGGTTGGACGCATGGGCGGCGTGTGCTACGCTCGTTCGGGAAACGGGTTCCGGCTTCGCGCCGCGCGACGCGCCCAATCGCGCCACGTCCGCCGCCCACTCGATGACCACACGACCCACAACCGATCGAGGAGGCCGTCGAGTGACGACGTACACCGACAAGAACTTGACCTGCGTCGAGTGCAAGACCACGTTTGTCTTCAGCGCCCGCGACCAGGAGTTCCACGCTTCGAAGGGCTTCAGCAACGAGCCCAAGCGCTGCCCATCCTGCCGTGCGGCGCGGCGCGTGCAGCGCGGCGAATCGGTCCCGGCCGGCGCCGGCGCCCGCTCCGGCAGCCCCACCTACGCCGGGCCGCGGGCACAGGGCGGTTCTGGCCGTGGCCACGTGAACAACCGCTCGGGCCGGCCGCGCGGCCGGCGCGACGACTACGACCGCGGCGGACGCGGCGACGGTGACGGCAGCGTCGCCGCCCGCTCGTTCGATGGCGGCGGCGCCTCCGGCAGCTACACCGCCAACTGCATGGCCTGCGGCACCGAAACCGACGCCCCGGCCAACGGCAGCAGCGTGGTCTTCTGCCCCAGCTGCGTTGAGAAGATGTCCGCCATCGCCCGCTCCTGAGCCGGGCGAGCGCCACAGACATGCCGGTTTACGAGTACCGCTGCACCGCCTGCGCCCATCGCTTCAGCCAGTTTGCGCGGCGCGTCGCGCAGGACGGTGAGCCGCTGCCGCGCTGCCCGCAGTGCGGCGCCGAAACCGAGCGCCTGCTCTCCTCTTTCGCCTACCACCGCTCGCTCAAGATGCAGCTTGAGCAGCTCGATCCGCGCATCGAGAAAGAGCTCGACGCGGTCGACAACGTCAAGGGCGACGATCCGCTGGACCGGCTCAACATGGCCTTCCCCCCCGGCGCGGCGGAGTAGCCGCCGTGGCCACACCAACCGCCGAGCCGGCCGCCGAGGTTCGTGCCGCTTCGATCCTGCTGGTCGAGGACGAAACCACCTTTGCGCGCGCCGTGCGCCTGGCGCTGCAACGAGAAGGCTTCCTGGTGCACTGGGCGCCCGATGGCCGCGGCGCCCTCGACGTGTTTCGCGGGGAGGATGTCGACCTCGTCCTGCTGGACATCATGCTGCCGGGCATGAGCGGGCTGGAGATCTGCCGCGCGATTCGCCAGGTCTCTTCGCTGCCGATCATCATGATCACCGCCAGGGGCAGCGAGGCCGACACGGTGCGCGGGCTCGAGCTCGGCGCCGACGACTACCTGCCCAAGCCGTTCGGCATGCGCGAGCTGGTGGCGCGCGTGCGGGCGCTGCTGCGCCGCGCCGGGCCGGAAACCAGCAGCAACGCCGACCGTCCCATCCAGGTCGGCCCGCTTGAGATCTTCCCGCGGCGGCGCCAGGTGCTGCGCCGGGGCGCGCCGGTCGAACTGCGCCGCCGCGAATTCGACCTGCTGCTCTTTCTCGCCCGCAATGCTGGCCAGGTGTTCACCCGCGATCTGTTGCTCGAACGGGTCTGGGGTCACGATTTCGAGGGCGAGCCGCGCACCGTGGACGTGCATATGCGCATGCTGCGGGAAAAGCTGGAGGACGACCCCGCCAACCCGGTGCTGCTGCACACCGTGCGCCAGGTCGGCTACTGCCTGCGTGCCTGAGCCGCGGGCGCCGCAGCTGGGAAGCGCCGCTCTGCCTGCCACGCGATGCCTGAACAGGAGGCCTCCCCGTTCGCTGCCCCGGCAGCGCCTGGCCGGCCGGCCCTCTCCCGGCGCGGGCTTCGGCGTTGAGCCGCGCTGCCTCGGTGGTGTTCACAGGCGACAGCACGGAGCGTACCATGCAGCGGAACGTGCCCGGTCCGCAGCGCCGGCGTTCGGCGCAGCGCGACATTCGTTCGCGGATCTGCCCCGTCAGCGGTTGCCGCCTGGTCCGTGTGCGGCTGCGCGGCGCCGCACGCGGCAGAACGGACGACGCGCGGGAAGGATGATCGAGCGCGATGGTGCGAACCGTCTTCGAGCGCGAGCTGCAGCGCATCCAGGACGAACTCCTGGTGCTCGGCAGCATGACCGAGAAGGCGATTGCGGGCGCGATCGACGCCTTGCTGCGCCGCGACGTCGAGCTCGCCCGGCGGGTGATCGAGGACGATTCGCGCATCAATCACCAGCGCTTCGCCATCGAAGAGCAATGCATCCAGGTGATGGCGACGCAGCAGCCGCTGGCAACCGATCTCCGGGTGATCGTCGCCGTGCTGAACATCATCTCCGACCTGGAGCGCATGGCCGACCACGCGGAGGGGATCGGCCGCATTTGCCTGCTGATGGTGGGTGAGGCATACGGCCAGGACTTCGGGCACATTCCCGAGATGGCGACCAAGGCGCGCGGCATGCTGCACGACAGCCTGACCGCCTTCATCGAGCACGACGTGGACGCGGCGCTCGCCGTCTGCATGCGCGACGACGAAGTGGACGCCCTCTACGACACCGTGTACGCCGTCACCATCAACCAGATGATTCGCGAGCCGGCGGCGATTACGCCGCTCACCTATCACCTGTGGACCGCGCACAACCTGGAGCGCATCGCCGACCGAGCGACGAACATCGCCGAGCGCGTCGTCTTCCTCGTTACCGGCCGCATGGACGAGCTCAACGTCTCTCGCTACTGAGGCGCGGGCCGCGAGCGCCTTCACGCGCCCGGATTGTGGTCGTCGGGGTGGTCATCCGGCGTGCGCGTCGGCGAAGGCTGGCCGGCCGCGGACGGCGCCGCAGGCATCTCCGGCCCGGGCGAGAGCCGTTCCGTCGGCGTCTCGCCGTACGGCAGGCCGTCGGGGCCGCGCGGCGGCGCCCCCACCGGCGGGCGCGCGTGCACCGTGGATTCGCCGGCAAGGCGGAAGCCGGTCAGGAGCAAGGCGAAGGCCAGCGCAATCAGCAGGGCCAGCGCGACGCCGCCGAACGCTCTGCGGCCGGCCAGCCAGTCGTAGGCGAGCACGACGACGATCAGCCACTGCGAAAGCAGGGGCAGCCACTCCAACCGGCCGGGACGCAGGGCGATCGCGCCGAAGACGATCGCGAGCAGCAGCGCCTGCGCGCCGAGCAGATGCCGTCCCGCCTGGTCGCCGAGCCCGCCCGCCAGCGCTCGGGCGAAGCTGCCGCGCGAGAAGAGCAGGGCCAGCGCACAGAGGCCCGTCCAGGCGGTCAGCGCCCAGTAGAGGATGGTGTGCGGGCGCGGCCGGCCCGGTCCCGGAGTCCAGGCGGGCGGGTGGTTCGGGGATGGCTCCTCGCCGCCGAACCAGCGGCCGATCCACTCGCGCACGTCCATCATCGTCCCGCACTCCCCGCTGACTGGCAGCAGGCGCCCTTTCGCCTGCTCAGTAGCGATCGATCTCGTGCAGGCGCGCGTCGCTGATGCCGAAGTGATGGGCGATCTCGTGCAGCACGGTCTGGCGGATGCGGGCGGTGAGATCATCCTCATTGCGCGCAAGGCGCTCCAGCGGCTCTTGATAAATGAAGATCCGGTCAGGCATGGCAAAGGAGTAGGCGCTGCCGCGGCGGGTGAGGTCGGTCCCGACGTACAGGCCGAGCAGCGTGTGGCCGGCAGGCACGCGCCCGGCGCTCAGCTGCCCCGGCGAAGGCCGCGTCTTCACCACGATATCGACGTTCTCCAGCCGCTGCGCCAGCTCCGAGGGGATGCTGCGCATGGCGCGCCGCACCAGGCTCTCGAAGCGTCGCCGGGAGATCGCGCGGCGTTCGTACACGCGGCGGCCTCCTTCCTCCCGGTCCATGGCCGGCGCTCAGCGCTGCCCGGCAGCCTGTGCGCCCACGCCCGCTTCAGCGGGGCAGGCAGAGGCCGCCTCGTCGGGACAGACCGCATGCACGGCCGCGTCGCAGACGGCGCAGCGGCGGAAGGGCATGATCACCAGACAGCCGGCTGCAACCGAGCAGGCATGGCCCGGCCGCGGCGCCGCATGGCGCAGCGCGTAGGGCAAACCGCAGTGCCGGCAGGTGGTCCAGCGCCGGTAGCGCAGCGAGCGGCTAGCTGGCGAAGGCAAGGCTTGGCTCGACATCGAGGGCGAAGTCGCTGCGTTCACCGGTGCGGAAATGAAAGTACCCGCAGGCGGCGACCATCGCCGCATTGTCCGTGCAGTATCTCGGCGGCGGCACGCGCACGGGCACGGGCGCCCGCGCGCTCAGTTCCCGGCGCAGCGCCCCATTTGCGGCCACACCGCCCGCAACGAGGATCTGCCGCACCTCCAGCTCGCGCGCCGCGCGCACCGTCTTCGCGCAGAGCACATCCACAACCGATTCCTGGAAGGCGGCGGCAACTTCCGGCGCCTCCGGGTGCTCCGGCTCGCGCGTCAGGTTGAGCACGGCGGTCTTCAGACCGCTGAAGCTGAAGTTGAAAGTGCCCGGCAGCCAGGCACGTGGCAGCTCCAGCTCGCGCCGCTGCACCGTGGCGGCGATTTTTTCGATCGCCGGGCCGCCGGGAAAGCCCAGGTCGAGCAGGCGGGCCACCTTGTCGAACGCCTCGCCGGCCGCATCGTCCACCGTGCGGCCCAGCCGGCGGTAGCGGCCGTGATCCTCCATCACGATCAGGTCGGTGTGGCCCCCGGAGACGACGAGGCAGAGCGCGGGAAAGGCCGGCGGCTCGGTCGGCGTGTCCGTGTCCAGCCAGTTGGCGTAGATGTGCGACTCGAGATGGTTGAGCCCGACCAGCGGCTTGCGCCGCGCGAAGGCCAGCGCCTTGGCGGCGTTCACGCCGATCAGCAGCGAGCCGGCGAGACCGGGGCCGTGGGTCACGGCCACGCCGTCGATCGCGTCCCAGCCGCAGCCGGCGAGATGCAGGGCCGTCTCGACCACCGGCATGATCGTCTGCAAATGCTGGCGTGAGGCGACCTCCGGCACAACGCCGCCGTAGCGTCGATGCACGTCGATCTGCGTCGCTACCGTGTTAGCGAGGATACGGTGGCTGTCTTCCACGATCGCCGCCGCGGACTCATCGCAGGAGGTTTCGATGCCGAGCACACGCATGCGGGACGGACTCCATCGAGCGGTTCAGACGGGCACGAGCGCCGCCACGTCCGTATCGTCGCACATCGTGCGGCTCACGGCGTAGCGCCCGCTCAGGCGCGGTCCGCTTCAGCGTGGCGCCCGACCGGCGGCGGACCGACGAGCCCTTCCTGCGCGGCGAAGGCGGCGGCCTGCTGACGGTTGCGCAGATCCAGTTTCTCCAGGATGTTGCGCAGATGCACCTTCACCGTGTTCACCGCGATCTGGAGGTGGTCGGCGATCTCCTGATTGCGCCAGCCGGCGGCGACGTATTCGAGGATCTCCCGTTCGCGGGTGGTGAGCTGGTCGAGCCCCGGACCGCCGCTGCGCGGCGCGGGGCTGGCGCGAGCGAACTCTTCGAGCAGGCGGGTGGCCAGCGCCGGCGTAATCGAGGTACCGCCCTCGGCCAGCACCTTGATCGCGTCGTGCAAGGTATCCAGCTCCGTATCCTTGAGCAGATAGCCGCGGGCGCCGGCGCGGACGGCCGAAAAGAGATCTTCGTCCTGTTCCGAGACGGTGAGCACGCAGATCGCCGTCTCCGGCGCTTCTTCAAGGATCGCCCGCGTGGCCTCGGTTCCCGTCATTCCCGGCATGCTGATGTCCATCAGCACGACCTGGGGAGCCGTTTCCCGCGCCTTTTCGATCGCCTCGGGCCCGCTGCTCGCCTCGGCAACCAGTTGCACGTCGTCAAACTGCTGCAACAGACTGACCAGGCCGTTGCGGAAGAGCGTGTGGTCATCGACGACCATGTAGCGAACCGGCGCCGCAGCCATGGCGAATCTCCTCAGCAGGCTTATGCCGGCGTGGCGCGATCATAGCACGGGCACTTGCGTATACGGCGCCGAACTGATGGCGGTTTCGCGTCCACTACTCCTCCCGGCGCGGCGCCGGCGGCCGCATCAGCCAGGAGGCGCCAGGCGAAGCGCGTCGTCGGCGGGCAGCGCCGGGTCTGCCGGCCGTGCCTGCAGCCGCGCGTGTTCGTGCGCCACCTCACCGCCGAAGAGCAACAGGCTGCCCAGCAGATAGGCGTAGAAGAGGAAGGCGATCACCGCGCCCAGCGAGCCGTAGACCTTGTCGAAGCTGCCGTACGAGCGCACGAAGACGCTGAAGCCGAGATTGAGCGCCTGGAAACCGATGGCGCCGATCAGGGCGCCCGGCCAAACCCGGTGCCAGCGCACGCCGGGCGGCGACGTCACGATATAGAGCACGCCGAAGGTGCCGAAGCTCAGGGCGAAGGGCAGGAGAAAGAAGAGGGCGCCGAAGACGAGCGTAGTGACCTCACCCAGCCGCGCGCCCAGCAGCCGGTGCGCGATCTCGGAGAGCAGCGTGAGCACGAACGTGCCGGCGAAGGCGATGCCCAGCAAGCCGCCGAAACCAAGCACGGCGATCAGATCCTGGAGCTTGCCCGTGAGCAAGGAGCGGCGGCGCTCGTACTTCCAAACCACGTTCAGGCCGGTACGCAACGACCCGAAGATCGCGCTGGCGGACCACAGCGCCAGCGCCAGGCCGACGAGGCTGATGCCCGCTCGCCCGTTGGTCACCAGGCGGATTTGGCGCTCGATGTTGGCGCCGGAGCTGCTGCCGAGCGCCCGCGCCAACTCACGCACCAGGGCGTCGCGCTGTCCCTTGGTCATAAAGTAGCCGCCGACGCCGATCACGAAGAGCGCCAGGGGGAAGAGCGAGAACAGCGTGTGATAGGCGATCGCGGCCGCGAATGTGCTGGCCTTGTCGCGCGCGTAGGCGCTTGCCGACGCCCTGGCGAGTCTCCAGACCGTCTTCACCATGTCCCTCGGGCCGCACTCCCGGCCAGCATCATGATCGTCGTTGCGCAGCGATCGCGCACCTTCGCCGGGAATCGTTGCAGTCCCGCGGGCGCCGCGGCGCAGACGGCGAATATTGACCGGCTCTTCGGGGGCTGCCTATACTCGCGGCGGGCGCCCTGCGCTGCGGTTTCCGGCCGCCGGGGCGCCGTTTGCTAGTATGCAGAACGCGGGGGGCAGGATGGCGGCGAGCGAGGGCACGGAACCCTGGCAGATCTCGACCCTGCCGAATCAGCTTCGCGTCGTGACCACGCCCATTCCCACGGCCCAGTCCGCCAGCGTCAACGTCTTCGTCGGCGTCGGTTCGCGCGCCGAGGAACTGCGCGTCAACGGCGTCTCGCACTTCATGGAGCATATGCTCTTCAAGGGCACGGCCCGCCGCCCCAACGCCACGATCATCGCCGGCCAGGTCGAGGGCGCCGGCGGCGTGCTCAACGCCTACACGACTAAAGAGCTGACCTGCTACTGGAACCAGGTGCCGTACGAGATGCTGTCGCTGGCGATGGACGTCGTCGCCGACATGGTGCAGAATTCGCTGCTCGAGCCGGTTGAGGTCGAGCGCGAGCGCACGGTGGTGCAGCAAGAGATCCGGCGCACGCACGACCAGCCCGGCGCCTGGGTGGGCGAGCTGCTGTCGAGGGCCGTGTACGGCGACCAGCCGATCGGCCGCAGCATCGCCGGCACGCTGGAGATCGTGGATGGCATCTCCCGGCAGGATATGCGCGACCACCTCGACACCTGGTACGTGCCGAACAACATGGTGCTGAGCGTGGCCGGCAACGTCACCCACGAGCAGGTGCTGGAGCTGGCGCACAAGTGCTGGGGCAAGGCCGCCAGCCGCGAGGTGCCCTGCGTGTCGGCGGCCGCACCGGACCTCGGGGCCCAGCGGCTGCAGGTAGACGAGCGCGACCTGGCGCAGGCCAACCTCGCGATCGGCATGCGCGGCATCCGCCGCGAAGACCCCGACCGCTTCGCCCTCACGATCCTCACCAACGTGCTCGGCCGCGGCATGAGCTCGCGCCTGTTCCGCGAGGTGCGCGAGAAGCGCGGCCTCGCCTACTCCGTCGGCGCCTCTACCGCGCGCTACACCGACACGGGCGCCTTCTCCGTTTCGGCCGGCGTCAGCCCCGAGAACGCCGTCAAGGCCGTGAAGGTGATCATGGCCGAGCTGAAGAAGCTGGTGGACCGTCCGGTCGGCAAGGCTGAGCTGACGAAGGCACGCGACTACGCCGCAGGCAGCTTCCGCCTCGGCCTCGAAAGCTCGATGGCGCTCGCGCAGCGTGCGGGCGAAAACCTGCTGGTCGTCAAGAAGATCGAGCCGGTGCAGACGGTCGTGGACGGCCTGCGCGGTGTGACGGCCGCCGACGTGCAGCGCGTCGCCGCCAAGATCTTCCGCCCGGACAACCTCGCCCTCGCCGCCGTCGGCCCGACGCTTGACAGGCGCAAGCTCGAAGCCGCCCTGCGCCTGTAGCCGCCGCCTGGAACGGCGAACGGCCGCGTCGGTCGGCGGCTCAGTCGCCGCCGATCGCGCTCAGCGTGGTGCGCAGATCGCGCGTCAGCCAGGCGGGCATCGTTTGCTCTGAGCCGGTTTCGCGCACGTAGCAGCGCAGGCAGATACAGCGGCCGGTACGGCCGCTAATCACCGTGTCGTCCAGCGGCACGGCGAAGTGGCAGATCACGCAGCAATACATGGCAGGCGCACCTTCCCTGGGCGCCCGAACCGGCGCCCCGCGCAATGCCGCCCCCTGTATCCCCGTGTTCCGGGTCCGCCTTCGCACGAAGGGCGCGATGCAGGCGCCGCCCCTCGCTTGTGCCGTATCGTACGAGCGCGCCGCGCTTACCGGCGCTGCTGTTATGGTCAGCGCAAGATTTTCGTTGCACGGTCGGTGGCCGCCACCCAGCCGATCTGCCGCCGCGGCGCCGGCGCCGACAGCGGCCCCGCCGCCATCGTTGCATGCCGTGCTTCGTTGCGTTGGCGGGCGCCGGATGCTACCATAAAGACCGCCAGGGGAGCAGTGTTGAAGTGGGGTTCCCCCCACTTTTTTGTTGGCCTTCGTGCGCCCGCCCGGCGTCGAAGGCGGTGACCCTCGGGGAGGAACAGCCGGGCATGAAGAACGATTTTCTGCTGGCGATCGCACAGCTGGCGGGGGAGAAGAACCTCCCCAAAGAAGTCGTCTTCGACGCGGTCGAGGCGGCGCTCGCATCGGCCTATAAGAAGGACCAGGCGAGCGCGGGCAACATCGTCGTCAAGATCGATCCCAACACGGGCACGGCGCACTTCTTCAGCCGCCGCACCGTCGTCGACGAGGTCACCGATCCGAAGATCGAGCTGACCTTGAAAGAGGCGCGCGCCCTCAGCCCCGGCTCTGTGCTCGGCGAGCACGTCGATCAGGAAGTCGCGGCGAAGCCCGCCGGCCGCATCGCCGCGCAGGCGGCGAAGCAGGTCGTGCTCGACCGGCTGCGCGCCGCCGAGCGCGAGGTCGTCTTTGAAGAATACGCCGGCCGCGAGGGCGACATCATCTCCGGCGCCGTGCAGCGCATCGAGGGCAGCGGCGGTCATCGCAGCGTCTACATCGACCTCGGCAAGACCGAAGCGCTGCTGCCGCCGCCGGAACAGGTGCGCACCGAGCACTACCAGCCCGGCCAGCGGCTCAAAGTCTACGTCGCCGAAGTGCGCAAGGACACGAAGGGGCCGCAGGTCATCGTCTCCCGCGCCCACAAGAATCTGATCAAGCGCCTGTTCGAGCTGGAGGTGCCGGAAATCTTCCGCGGCTCGGTCGAGATCAAGTCGATCGCGCGCGAGGCCGGCTTCCGCAGCAAGGTCGCGGTTTGGGCGCGGCAGGAAGGTGTCGATCCGGTCGGAGCCTGTGTTGGTTTGCGCGGCATCCGCATCCAGAACGTCGTCAACGAGCTGGGCGGCGAGCGCATCGACGTAGTGCAGTGGGATCCCGAGCCGGAGCGCTTCGTCGCCAACGCGCTCAGCCCCGCGCAGGTGGTCAGCGTCTCTGTCAGCGAAGAGGACAACACCGCCTCGGTCGTCGTGCCCGACCGGCAGCTTTCGCTGGCGATCGGCAAAGAGGGCCAGAACGCCCGCCTGGCGGCCAAGCTGACGGGCTGGCGCATCGACATCCGCAGCCAGACCGCGGTGGAGCAGGAGCGGCTGGCAGAGCTGCCGCCCGAAGCCGCGATCATCGCCGAGCCCGAGCCGGCCGGCGAAGAGCGCGAGATCGACCGGCCTGCCGCGGCGCTTGCGCCCGGCGAACCGGTGCTCGCGCCGCAGCCGTTCGAGACACCGGAGCCGGCGCGGCCCTTCGCCGAGCCGGAGCCCGAGCCGCTGCGCGTGGCCGCGGTGGCCACGCCCACGGGCCGGCCGGCGGCGCTCGGCGGCATTCGCTTCGCCGAAGACTTGAACATCCGTCAACCGATGGCCGAGCCGGTGCGTCCGGAAGGCGGGCGCAGCGGCAAGAAGCAGAAGCACCGGAAAGCCGGCGAGCAGCGAGATGAGATCGAGCTGCTCGAAGCGGCGACGAAGTCCAAAAAGGGCAAGCGCGGCCACGTTGAAGAGGTGGAAGAGGAAGAGTACGACGAGTACCAGTACCTCACGAAGAGGCGATAAGCCCGCCCGAGGGTCGCATGGCCCTCGATCGGGCGCGCCGGCCGGCACGCCGGCCCGGCGGCAGCCGCTTCCTCCCCGGCACGTGCCGCAGCGGACGTGCGTCGTTTGCCGCACGACGACCGCAAAGCGGGCCCTCGTCAGGCTCGTTCGGCCGCCGGAGGGGGGCGTCCGCCTCGATCGCACCGGCAAGCAGGCGGGGCGCGGCGCCTACCTCTGCGACGATCCCGCCTGCTGGCGCGCACCCGGGCTGCGCCAGCGCCTGGGCAACGCGCTGAAGACGACCGTTTCCGACGAGGACTTCCAGGGTCTGCAGGCGCACGCCGCCACGCTCGCCCCGGAACCCCCGCACCCCGAGTAGCCCACCCAGAGCCTGGCGCAGCCCGGCTCCGGTAGACAGCGCGGCCCCACGGGGCTGCGCTCGCACCATGCCCGGCCCGCGGGTCTCTCGGGCCGCGGCCGTGCCGCCGCCAGCGTCCCGGAGCGCACCGCGCTCCCGCCCGAGGCCGCGTTCGGAGCGAGGCGTTCCCCGCCCGCGGCCAGCAGGCTCACCAAGGAGGTCCGTATGACAACCCGAACACCACAGGCGCCGGCCGGCCCGCCGGAAGATCGCGGGCCGATCGACCTGCCGCGTGCGCTGACCGTCAAAGAGCTGGCGGACCGCATGCGCATCAACCCCGTCGAAGTTATCAAGGAGTTGATGAAGAACGGGGTGATGGCGACGGTCAACCAGTCGATCGACTTCGACACGGCCGCAATCGTCGCCACCGACTTCGGCTTTGAGCCGCAGGAGACCGCCGCGCCGCCCGTGCAGGCCCAGCCCGCCGCCAGTCGCAAGGTCGTGGAGAGTGGCGAGCACCTCGATCCGCGCCCGCCGATCGTGACGATCATGGGTCACGTCGACCACGGCAAGACCAGCCTGCTTGACGCCGTGCGCAATACCCGCGTCACCGAGGGCGAGGCGGGCGGCATTACCCAGCACATCGGCGCCTCGACGATCATCATCAACGGCCAGCGCATCACCTTCCTCGATACGCCCGGCCACGAAGCGTTCACCGCGATGCGCGCCCGCGGCGCCGAGGTCACGGACATCGCCGTGCTCGTGGTGGCGGCGGACGACGGCGTCATGCCACAGACGATCGAGGCGATCAACCACGCCAGGGCTGCTGGCGTGCCGCTCGTGGTCGCGATCAACAAGATCGACCTGGCCGGCGCCAACCCCGATCGGGTGAAGCAGGAGCTGCTCAACTACGGCATCACCGTCGAAGAGTACGGCGGCGAGACGATCGCCGTGCCCGTCTCCGCCCGCACGAAAGACGGGCTGGACGACCTGCTGGAAAGCCTGCTCGCCCAGGCCGAGATCCTGGAGCTGCGCGCCGACCCGCGCCGCTCCGCCGTCGGCGTCGTGCTCGAAGCGGAGAAGGAGTCGCTGCGCGGCACCGTTGCCACGGTGCTGGTGCAAACCGGTACCCTGCGCCCGGGCGACGTAATCGTGGCGGGCGACACCGCCTATGGCCGCGTCAAGGCGATGTTCGACGAGCGCGGCCGCAAGCTGCGCAGCGCCGGCCCCAGCATTCCCACGAAGGTCCTCGGCCTCAGCAGCGTGCCGCAGGCCGGCGACCGCGTGACCGTGGTGGAAGACGAGCGCACCGCCCGCGACTGGGTCGATCGCCGCGAGCGCGAGAAGGCAGCCGCGGCAGCGGAAGGCGCTGCCGGCGCCGTCACGCTCGACACGCTCTTCGGCGAGATCACCGCCGGCAAGGTCAAAGAGCTGAACATCGTGCTCAAGACCGACGTGCAGGGCAGCATCGAGCCGATCAAGAACGCGCTGGAGCGCGCCAGCAACGAGCAGGTGCGCGTCAAGGTCATACACGCCGCTACGGGCACCGTAACCGAGTCGGACGTGATGCTGGCCAAGGCGGCGAAGGGCGTGATCCTCGGCTTCAACACGCGCACGGAGCAGGGCGCCCGCCGCCAGGCCGAGGCCGAGCACGTCGAGATCAAGCAGTACGACGTGATCTATCACGCCGTGGAGGACATCGAGAACGCGCTCAAAGGCATGCTGGAGCCGGTCTACGAAGAAGTCATCGACGGCCACGCCGAGGTGCGGCAGATCATCCGTATCAGCCGCTTCGGCAACATCGCCGGGTCGTACATCACCGACGGCAAGGCGGCGCGTTCCGCCGGCGCCCGCATCCGCCGCGGCCGCGAGCTGGTCTTCGAGGGCCGGGTGGAGAACCTCAAGCGCTTCAAGGAGGACGTGCGCGAGGTCGCGACGGGCTACGAGTGCGGCATCACGCTCGACGGCTGGGACGACTTCGTGATCGGCGACGTGATCGAGTTCTACCACCGCGAACGGCAGTCGTAGGAACGAGGAAGTCGGAACCAGGAACGAGGAACGAGGGCCCGTGCTCTCCTATTTCCTCTTTCCTCGTCCCTCAGGATGCGCCATGACCCGACGCTCCGAGCGCGTAAACGAACTGCTGCGGGAGGAGATCAGCGCCATCGTGCAGCGCGAGCTGAAGGACCCGCGCCTCGGCGGCCTGATCTCGATCACCGCCGTCGAAGCCTCGCCCGACTTTCGCCACGCGCGTGTCTTCGTCAGCGTGCTGGGCAGCGACGAGGAACGCGCCTCGTCGCTGACCGCGCTGAACGCCGGGGCGCGCTTCATCCGCCACGCCCTGCGCGAGCGGCTGGAATCGCTGCGCATTGTGCCGGAATTGAGCTTCAAGGCCGATACCTCGATCGCCGAGGGCGTCCGTATGAGCGCCCTGCTCGACCAGGTCGCGCACGAACACGACGCACCAGAAAGCTCCGCATGAGCGAGGCGGCGCCGCGCGATCCGGCGGCAGACCTGCGCCCGCGGCTGGCGCCGGGTGGGTGCGACGCGCGCCTGCTCGATCGCCAGTTGCTGCTGACGCCGCAGACGATGCCGCGCCTCTACGGCGGCGAGGCGACGCTGCTCTACGCCCGCTTCGGCGTCAGCCCCACGGCAAGCGAAACGCAACGCCCCTCCGGCGGCGAGTTCACGCCGCTGGAACCGCAACTGCTGCCCGGCAAGCGGCCGGTGTTGGACGCCGCCGCCCAGGAATTGGCCGGCAACGCCCGCCCCGGTCTCGCCCGCGCCACGGCGCTGAACCGGGCGCTGGCACGGCTGCGACCGATCGACTTCGACGGCCGCGACCGCGCCGAGGAGGCAATCCTTGCCTCGGGCGAGGCGACGCCGCTGGAGCGGGCGCGGCTGCTGGCGCTGCTGGCGCAGGCCGCCGGAATCGCCTCGCGCGTCTGCCTGCTGTACCGCGAGCCGGCTGCGCAGCCCGCGTTCCATGCCGTCTGTGAGCTGTTCATCATGGGCGCCTGGGCCGTCTTCGACCCGCTGGCCGGCCAGCTCTTCTTGATGACTCACCGACCCTACGCCTCCGCCTGGGACCTGGCGCGCGACCCGCAGATCGCCGCACGCCACCCGGAGCACGGCCGCAAACCGACGCTGGATGCGAGCTTCTACCGCACGGTCGGCATCGCCAACGTCGAGATCGAAGGCTGAGCCGGTGCGGCGCCCGGCCGAGCTGCATGGCATCCTCGCGATCGACAAGCCGCGCGGCTGGACCTCGCATGACGTGGTGGCGCGCGTGCGCCGCATCGCCGGTCAGCGGCAGGTCGGCCACGCCGGCACGCTGGATCCCCTGGCCAGCGGCGTGCTGCCGCTTGGCCTGGGCATGGCGACGCGCCTGCTCGAATATCTCTCTACCGGCGGCAAGACGTACGAAGCCACGGTGCGCCTCGGCGCTGCCACCACCACCTACGACGCCGAGGGCACGCTCACGGCCGAGGCGCCGTGGGCGCACATCGACGAGGCCGCGCTGCGCACGGCGCTGGTCGCCTTCACCGGCACGATCGAGCAACGACCACCGGCCTTCAGCGCGATCAAGCGACATGGCCGGCCGCTCTACGAACTCGCCCGTCGCGGCGAAGCGGTCGATACGCCGCTGCGCACCGTCACGATCGCCGCGATCGAGTTGCGGCGCTTCGCCCCGCCCGAGTTCGACCTGCGCGTGGTCTGCGGCAGCGGCACGTACATCCGCAGCCTTGCGCACGATCTCGGCCTGGCGCTCGGCTCCGCGGCACACCTCGCGGCGCTGCGGCGCACGGCCAGCCGCGGCCTCTCCGTGGCAGAAGCGGTCGCGCTTGAGGAGCTGGAACGGGGCGGCCGCGATCTGCTGCGCCAGCGTCTGCTGCCCCCCGATCGCGCCGTGCAGCACCTGCCGGCAGTGACGCTTATGGAAGCGGACGTCGAAGCCGTGCGCCACGGGCGTGATCCGGGGGGCGGAGCGCCGCGTAAACCGGAAGAATCGGCTGCAATGCTGTGCAGAGCATACGATCGGGCGGGCGCGTTTACCGCCTTGCTGCGCTATGATGCTCTGCACGGGCGTTGGCGGCCGCATAAAGTCTTCGTGCCGGCAGATGAAGGAGGCCGCACGGCGGGATAGCGGCCGGCGCCACGCGGGAGTACTGTGTCGGGAGGCGTCGCGCTGCCGGGTGGCCGCGCACGGATTCACCCGCACAGCACACGAGGAGGACGTTCGTGGAAGCGTATTGCGTCAAGTGCCGGGCCAAGCGCGAGATGTCGCAGGCCAAGCAGGTGACGATGAAGAACGGCAAGCCGGCTGTTCAGGGCAAATGCCCGGTCTGCGGCACCACGATGAATAAGATCGGCGCCAGCCTCTAGCGCCGGACCCCGCTCGCCTGCACGCACTGACCCGGCGCGGGCCCGTCCATACCGGCGCTGCGGCGCGCCCCGTCGGCGGCCGACCGCCGGCAGGTGGCGTCACACGTGGCGCAAGGAACTCGCCTCGATGTCGATCGATGACGCCGCCCTCGCGCTCGCTTCGCTGCGCGACCTGGGCGCCATGCTGCGCTCGGGACAAACCTCGGCGACGGCGCTGGCGAAGTACTATCTGGATCGGCTCGATTCGGTCGGCCGGCGCTTCAACGCCGTGGTCACGCTCACGCCGGAACGGGCGCTGCGCGAGGCTGGGCGGGCGGATGAGGAGCTGGCAGCGGGTCACGATCGCGGCCCGCTGCACGGCATCCCCTTCGGCCTCAAGGATCTCGTCGCTACGGCGAACACTCCCACCACCTGGGGCGCCGTGCCCTTCAAAGATCAGGTCTTCCCGCGGAACGCCACGGTCGCCGCCCGCCTGGAGGCCGCGGGCGCGGTGCTCGTCGCCAAGCTCGGCATGGTCGAGCTGGCGGGCGGCATGGGCTACGACCAGCCCGACGCCAGCATCACCGGCCCCGGCCTTTCGCCCTGGAATCCGGAGGCGTGGAGCGGCGGCTCCTCCAGCGGCTCCGGCTCGGCCGTCGGCGCGCGGGCCGTGCCCTTCGCCATCGGCTCGGAGACCTGGGGATCGATCGTCACGCCCTCCTCGTTCTGCGGCGTCTCCGGCCTGCGCCCGACCTACGGCCGTGTCAGCCGCCACGGCGCCATGGCGCTCTGCTGGACGATGGACAAGCTCGGACCGATGTGCCGCTCGGCGGACGACTGCGGCCTCGTTCTCGACGCGATCGCCGGCCGCGACCCGCTCGACGAGACGAGCCTCGATGCGCTGTTTCAGTACCGGCCGGAGCAGCAGCGACACGACGGCTTCCGCCTGGCGGTGCTGGAGAATGCCACCGCCGGCGCGCAGCCCGAGGTCGCGGCGAACTTCGAGACGGCGTTGGGCGTGCTGCGCGAACTCGGCACAATCGAGACGCTGGCGCTGCCGGAGCTGCCCTACGACGCGGTGGCGATGACGATCATCCGCGCCGAAGCGTCCAGCGCCTTCGACGCGTTTCTGCTGAGCGGTGGCGCCTCCGGGCTGACGGCACCGGAGGACCGCATCAACCCCCTCGCCTACAGCGTCCTGCCGGCGCGTGACTATCTGCGCGCCCTGCGCATCCGCCGCCACATCCAGCGCGAGATGGACGCACTGCTCAGCCGCTTCGATGCGATTGTGGCGCCGGGCACGCGCACCGTCGCCGGCCCGATCAGCGAATCCTTCAGCAAGAGCCTGCGCCGCGCCGCGGGCGACGGTCTGGGTGCGGCAGGCAACATCGCCGGGCTGCCCGCCGTCTGCGTGCCGAACGGCTTCGGCGAACGCGGCCTGCCGACTGCAATCCAGTTCGTCGGCCGCGCCGGCGCGGAGAACACCGTCCTGGCCGTTGCCGGCGCCTACCAGCAGCGCACGGACTGGCACCGCCGCCTGCCGCCGCACGGCTGAACGCGAGCCGGCATAGAAAGGCCGGCTCGGCCAGCGGGCGGGGCCTCAGCCGCGAGCCAAGGACGCCGCCCGGTCGCCCGTCCCGGCTCGCGACGGCCGCGCAGACCATTTTCGGCGCGACGCCGTGGCGCCGGTTTCCCGACCCGTGTGCTACAGTGATGGGCGCCATTTCTGGGCCGGCACGGAGCAACCCGCGGGAGCAAGGCCATGGCAGCCCGATCAACGCCCGAGACAGTCGTGCACCAGCTCGTCGAGGGCTGGTGGCTCGTGCTTCTCTTCGGAGTAGCGAGCATCGCCGCCGGGGTGATCATGCTGGTCTGGCCGGGGATCGGCATCGTCTCGCTCGCCTGGGTCGCCGGCATCTTTCTGCTCGTCGACGGCGTGTTCGAGCTGCTCACCGCGCTGAGTCCGCGCAGCGAGGGCCGCGGTATGCTGGCGATTCTCGGCGCGCTCAGCGTGATTGCAGGGCTGTTTCTCGTGCGCCACCCGATCGCCAGCGTCGCGGCGATCGCGCTGCTGCTGGGCGCCTGGTTCATCGTGATGGGCGCGGTGCGCCTGGTCGAGGCGTTCGGCCCGTTCGAGGGGCAGCGTCTCTGGATGCTCCTGGTTGCCGTCCTTGAGCTGATCTTCGGCATCATCGTCGTGTCGGATGTGGGCATCGGCGTGGCGGCGCTGGCTGCCATCGTGGGTATCGGCTTCATCCTGCGTGGGCTCGCCATGGTGATGGCGGGCTGGACGCTGCGCTCGCTGTCTTCCGCCCGCGGGACAATCTCCACGGAGATGCATCGGGCGTAACCCGCGCGGTCAGATACGGCTCACTCGCACCGGATCCCGCGACCCGATGACGTGCGCCCGCTTGCCGCCTCGAACAGCAGGGGTGCGCGTCCGCCGGCATCAGCGCGTCACTGCCCCGCCCTTGCCCGCTCCTGCTCGATCAGCACGCGGCGCAGGATCTTGCCGGAGGGGTTCTTCGGAATCGCGGCGACAAACTCCACTTCGCGCAGCTTCTTGTAGGGCGCCACACGCTGGGCCACGAAGGCGAGCAGCTCGTCCGCGCTCGCCTGCTGCTGCGGCTTCAGCACCACATACGCCTTCGGCTGTTCGCCGTCGGCGCCCGCCGGCTTCGGCGTCACCGCCGCGTCCAGCACGGCGGGGTGCTCCATGATCAGCGACTCCAGCTCGGCCGGCGCGATCTGGTAGCCCTTGTACTTGATCATCTCCTTGGCACGGTCGAGGATGAAGACCTCGCCCTTCGCGTCCATGCGCGCGATGTCGCCGCTGCGCAGCCAGCCGCCGGGCAGCAACGTCTCCTCCGTGGCCGCCGGGCTCTTCCAGTAGCCGCGCATGATCTGCGGACCGCGGATCAGCAGCTCGCCCACTTCGCCGCGCGCGATCGGTTCAAACGTCTCGCGATCGACGACCTTCTCCTCCGTATTCTCGATCGCCGCGCCGACCGAGCCGGGCACGATGCTGCCGGGCCGCTGCGCATTGGTCACCGGGCTGGCCTCGGTCATACCGTAGCCCTGGATCACCGGGCAGCCGAAGCGCTGCAGCGCCAGGTTCGAAACCTCGGCCGGCAGCGGCGCCGCACCGGAAAGAATGAAGCGCAACGAATCGTGCCGGCGGGTGGCGGCCGCGGGGTGGTGCACCAGCGCCAGCAACGCCGGTGGCGCCACGAACAGGTCGGTGACGCCGTGCTGCTCGATCAGCGCCAGCGTTTGCTCGGCGTCGAAGCGCGGCATGATCACGCAGGTGGCGCCCACGGCCAGCGGCGCATTGAGCAGCAGCGTGGCGCCGTAGATGTGGTAGAAGGGCAGGAAGGCCAGCAGCACCGCGTCCTCTTTGGCCAGGCCGGTGGCGATCGACTGGCGAATATTCGACGTGAGGTTGTAGTGCGTCAGCATCACGCCCTTGGGCAGGCCGGTGGTTCCGCTCGAATAGGGCAGGAGGGCCAGGTCGTTGAGCGGGTCGATCGTCACCACCGCCGGCTCGCCCGGCTCCGCTTCCGCCAGCGCCCAGACCTCCTCGATCGCGTGCACGGCGCGCACGCGTGGCAGATGGCCTTGAACGCCGCTCACCGGCGGCAGCAGCGAGCTGTGCGCGAAGATGACCACGGCCTCGGCATCGTCGAGCTGGTGCTCGACCTCGCGCTCGCGGTAGAGCGGGTTGAGCGGCGTGACCTTGGCGCCGGCGAGCAGTGCGCCGTGCAGCGCCACGGCGAACTCGGGGCAGTTCGGCGAGAAGACGGCCACCGTCTCACCCTTCTGCAGGCGATCCCGAACCTGCAGGAAGCGGGCGAGGCCGCGCGCCGCCTTCCAGACGCGCGCGAAGCTGAAGGTGTTGCCGGCCGTGTCAATGAAGGCGGGCTTGTCGGGCAGCCGCCGCGCCGTCTCGGCCAGCATGTCGGAGAGCGCATGGCGCGGATAGAGCGTGGCGAGGGCGGAAGGATCAAGCGTGGTCATGTCTTGCCTCTCCCAACGGATGGCGCCAGCGGCGCGGGTCGCGCGGCGCGAAGCGCACCGAAGGTAGTGCCCGCCACCGTGGCTTATCTGTTGCGAGTATATGTCAACCACGGGCGTTGCCGGTACGCGCACGGGATCCCGGTCGGGGCGGTGGTGTGCTCAGGCTCGGCGGCCGCGATCGACGATCGGCTCGGCGAAGCTCAGCTCGTGGCCGTCGGGGTCGAGGATGTGGAAGAAGCGCTCGCCCCAGGGCGCATCGGCCGGCGCCGTCTCCGGGTGCAGCCCGGCCGCGACGGCGCCCGCGTGGAAAGCATCCACATCCGAGACGTAGAAGACGGCGCGGCCCCACCACGAGAGCCGCGTCTCCGGCGGCACGGCGATCAGGTTCAGGTGCGACGTGCCCACGTAGAAGCTGCTGAAGCTGGCGTTTTCGCCGCCGTAGTGCAGCACGAAGCCGAGGGCGCGGTAGAAGGCAACGGAGCGCGCCATCGCGTGCGTCGCCAGCGTGAGCGCGCTGATCGAGCGCACCGCAGGGCCGGCCACCGGAGGGATACCGGCGGGCGGCGCCGCGTCAGGAAGCGCTGCTTCTTCTGCCATGCGCCGCCTCAGCCGAGGCCCAGCTCGGCGCGGATCAGGTTGCAGATCGCCAGCGTCGGCCCTTCCGCGGTCAGCGTGAGCTGCATCAGGTTCGGCACCACGGCCACGGCGAGCCCGACCTCGGGATCGGCGAAGGCCGAGGAGCCGCCGGCGCCGTCGTGCCCGAAGGCGGTAATGCGCGGGCCGCGCACCGACGGCAGCGGCCCGATCTGGCCGCCCATCCAGAAGCCGATGCCCTTGCGCATGGGCAGCATCAGCACACGGTCCACGTCGCTGGTGATCACGCGCTGCATCTGCGCGATACGCTCGGGCGAAACCAGCCGCACGCCGTCGATCTGCCCGCCGTTGGCCAGCGCCGCGTACATCCGCGCCAGGGCGCGAGCGCTGAAGTGCCCGTTGGCCGAGGGCAGGCAAGCGCGGCGCACACGCATCTCGTTGAATACGGTCAGGCCCAGGTTCGGGGGCATCGCCTGCAACATCGGGTGGTCGGGCGGCATGGCCGGCGGCTGCTCCGGGCGCGGGCCAAGCTTCAGCACGGCCAGACGATCTTCTACGCCGTCGGGAATGCCGACAAACATCTCGTCCTGCACGCCGAGCGGCGCGGCGATCTCCTCGCGGATCACGTCCTTGATGTGCCGCCCGGACGCGCCCTGCACGATGCCGCCCACGATCCAGGCGTAGGTCATGGCATGGTAGCCCGTGGCCGTGCCCGGCTCCCAGGCCGGCGTGCTATTGGCGATCCAGTCGAGGCCGGCCTGCCAATCGGCCAGGAAGTCGACGTTGGCGCCGGGCGGCATGGCATAGAGACCGGCCTGGTGGCTCATCGCCTGCGCGACGGTGACGCGCTCCTTGCCGTTGGCGGCGAACTCCGGCCAGTAGCGGGCAACCGGCGCATCGTAGTCGATCTGACCGCGGTCGGCGAGGATGTGCAGCGCGGCGGCAGCCACGCCCTTGGTGGTCGAGAAGCAGTTGAAGAGCGTGTCTGGCCGCACCGGCCGCGGGTCATCCGGCCCCATCTGGCCGGCGCACACCGCGACGATCGGCTCGCCGTGCAGATAGGCCGCCACCTGCACGCCGAGCTGCTGGCCCTCCGCAAGCTGTCGCTCGACCAGCTCCTGCACTTTGGCGTTGACGGCGGTGTTCGTGGTGGTCAAGCTTCGTCCTTCCCAGCGCCGGCGGCAGGCCACGTCGCGCTCCGCGCCAGTATCCAGCGCGCGGCGCCGCGCGGGCAAGCGACTGCGCAGAGCATCGGGAGGGCAGTCGTGCAACAATCTGACAGTTCGCCGGTGATGGGCCGCGGCTCGACTTCGGTCAGGCATCTAGGTGTACTATGCATCTAGATGCGCCATCGGTGCGCGTTCCAGAGGGAGAGGAACCGAACATGACCACGGACGCGCGGCGCGGCGCCGCCGAGCAGGCGCTGCAAACCTGGCAGAACGGGTGGCGGGCGCTGTTCGGCGGCGTTCAGCGCCAATTGACCGCGATCGGTGTCGGCGCGGCCGACGCCGGCACTGAGCAGCAGGCATCGGGCAGCGCCCTGGAGCGGATCGCCGCGAGCACACAGGCGCTCGGCCTGGCCCAGCTCGACGTCGCGGCAGAGTGGCTGCGGCTGCCGCTCGCCCTGACGCAGCCCGGCAGCACCGCCGGCCTCACGGCCAGCTACGGCCGCCTGATCGAAGCTTACGGCCAGGTCTTTGCTGCCTACGTGTCGGCCGCGGCGCCGCTGCAGATGCTGCCGGCGCGGAGCGCCGAGCGCGCCGGCAGAGCCGCCGAGGCAGCGGTCGAAGCGCAGACGGAAGCGCTGCAGAAGTCAGCCACCGCTGTCGAGCGGGAAAGTCGCGCCGTCATCGAGGCGCCCGCAGCGGCCGTGCAGCCGGCCGAAGCCACCGGCCGGCAGTCAGCGCCAGGCGCGAACAACGGCGCGCAGGCCGCGGCGGAACCTCAGATCCGTGGCAAGATCACGCGCGAGGGCGAGCGCATCTATCACCTGCCCGGCCAGGCGAACTACGACCGTGTTGATCCCGATATGCTCTTCGAGAGCGAAGAGGCCGCGCGCGCCGCCGGCTTCCGCCCGTCGCAGCGGTAGGCAGCGAGAGCGATCGACCAGCACTGTGCGAGGGGTGAGCGCCGAACGGCGCTCACCCCTTCACGCATGTACCTGCGATACCTCGGGCGGGCGGCTGCCTTCATGAGAAGCGCGGCAACACCTTCGTTGCATAGAGCTCCATCGAGCGCAGCAGCTTTGCGTGCGGCACCAGGCCGTTGTACATCCAGGCGAAGACCCAGTTCACCGGCGTGTCCGCCTGCAGCCGTTCGAGCTGCCGGCTGACGGTATCCGGGCTGCCGACCAGCAGCATGCCGTTTTGCAGCATCTCCTCGCGCGAGGGCGCGACCCCATCCGGGCCGCGCAGCACGTCGCCGAAGTGGAACGGCGCGAACCAGGCCGAGCCGCAGAAGGCCGCGCCGTACGACCACAGCTCCTGCGCCTCTTCGTCCGAGTCGCAGACGATCACGTCGCGCAGCACGCCGAGGCCGTCGCCCTGCTGCAAGGCGCGGCCGTGGGCGGCGGCCTCTTCGCGGTAGACCTCGTAGAGATGGTTCTGCAGCTCCAGCCGCATGGCCGGCAGGATCGCGGTGACGCCTTCGCGGGCGCACCAGCGGATCGTGTTCTCGCTGGAAGCGAACGGCTGGAAGATCGGCGGGTGTGGCTGCTGCAGCGGCTTGGGCACGACGCCGATCGCCCGCACGATGTTCTCCTCGTCCAGCCCGGCGCCCCACTGGCGCGTCGCGTCCAGGTCCCAGGGCGTGTCCGGCGGCGGGATCTGCCAGTTCTTGCCTTCGAACTGCAGCATGTCCTGCGTCCAGGCCTGCTTGATGATGCGGAAGTGTTCCTCGAACGCCTGGCGGTTCGCCTGGTCGATCGCGTCGTGCTGGCCGGGCGTGGCGCCATGGATGCCGTGCATCTGCTGCGCCATCACGTCCACCCAGCGGCGCTGATAGCCGCGGGCGAAGCCGGCGTTGGCGCGGCCACCGCTCATGTGGTCGAGCATGGCGATGTCTTCCGCCACGCGCAGCGGATTCTGCGCCGGCAGCACGATGCCGAGCTGTCCCACACGGATGCGCTTGGTGTGCATGGCGATGAAGAGGTCCAGCATCACCGGGTTGTTCGAGATCTCGAATCCCTCGATGTGAAAGTGGTGCTCGGTGAAGGAGATCGAGTCGTAGCCCAGCTCGTCGCCGAGCTGCGCCTGCTCCTTCAGCTCAGCCAGCATGCGCTGGTAGAGATCGGGCCGCAGTCCGGCCATGCCCTGCTCGATCTCCTGGCGCGAGCCGATCGACGGCAAGTAGAAGAGACTGGTTTGCACGCGTGCCTCCCGGCGCCCTTGCGGCAGCGTCTTGCAGCATCCAGTGTGCCCGCAGGCAGCCCCTCACGGAAGGGCGCGCCCGCCGGTCGCGACGACCGCACGGCATCGGCGGCAGCGTGCCGGCAGAACTCGACCGTTCCGCCGCGATACAACGTGGCAGCGACGATTCGGGCGGGAATCCGCGCTCGTTCAACGCTCGTCTGCGTGGCCACCGGAGCAGTGGGCGGAGCTCGCCGCCGCGAGAGGCTCACCCTCGCTCGGCGGCAACGCCGGCGGGCAGCAGCGAGGTGCTGACCTCAGCGCGCGGCAGCCAACGCCCCTGCTCGACGGCGGTGAGGAACGCCAGCAGCGCGTCGTTGAAGAGGCCGGGCTCCTCCAGGTTGATCGCATGGCCCGATTTCGGCAGGATCCACAGCCCCGCGTTGGGGATGCGGCGTTTCATCAGCAGCGCCGGCTCGAGGCAGGTTTCGTCTTCGTCGCCCACCATGATGCAGACGGACGGCTGGATGCGCGCCAGCTCGTCTTCGACCTCGAACACGGTGCGGCGCTTCAGCTGCACGCCGCGCATTGTCAGCGCCGAGCCCCGCGCCGAGTGCCCGCGGAACAGGTCGTAGAAGCGCTGCCAGCCGCGCGGGTCCTTGCGCAAATACTGGACGCGCGCCGGTCCGCGTGTGTAGAACTCGGCGACGGCCGCCGTCCCCTGCTCTTCAAAGGTGCGGATCGTGGTGAGCGCGTCGCGCTGCCACTGCTCGCGATTGCCGGAGCCGCCGCCCGCGCCGGCGACAACCACGCCGAGGCAGCGATCGGGGTGCGCGATCGCGAACTTGAGCGCCACGGCGCCGCCCATGGAGAGTCCGCAGATATGCGCACGCTGGATCTCGAGCGCGTCCAGCAGCCCGCGCAGGTCGTCCACCAGTTGCTCTTCGGAGTACGCCGCGGGATCGTCCGGAACCGTCGACGGCGGATAGCCGCGGTGGTTGTAGGCGATGCAGCGGTAGCGGCGCGCGAAGAAGTCGAGCTGTGGCTCCCAGCTTTCGACGCTGCCGGCGAACTCGTGGCTGAAGACCAGCGGTGTGCCCGCGCCCGCCTCCTCGTAGTATAGATCGATGCCGTTCACGCGCGCTGCCGGCATGACACCCTCCCGCGCGGCGGCGCCGCGCTGCGCCGAGTATAGCGCCTCGTTATGACGCGCCGGCGCTTGAGGGAGAGGGAGATGTGTCCGCATCATGGAGGGAACCGCCACGCCAGCGGAGGCAAAGCGTGCCGCGGATCAGTCCGCAGGGAGAGGCGCGATGGCCGGAACGTATCTCGATGTTGTCTCGGTGCCCGTCGGCGACCAGGACCGCGCCAGGGCGTTTTACACGGAGGTGCTCGGCTTCCAGCCGCGGGCCGACATGACCATGGCCGACGGCCTGCGCTGGGTGCAGCTCGCGCCGGCGGGCGGCGGCGCCTCGATCACGCTCGTGACCTGGTTTGAGACCATGCCGCCCGGCTCGCTCAAGGGGATCGTGCTGGCGGCGGAGGACATCCGCAAGACGTACGAGGAATGCGCGGGGCGCGGCCTGCGCTGGAACGGGCCGATCGAGGAGGCGTCCTGGGGGACCTTCGCCACCTTCGACGACCCCGACGGCAACGGCTGGGTGGTGGTCCAGGCGCAGCCGGCCGCTTGAGCGCGGCGCAACGGCTGGAGCGCCGGCATGCGGCCACGCTCTGCCGTTCCGGAGCAGCAGGCAAGTCCGGCCGGCGGCAGTTCGCCTGCCGCCGGCCGGACTTGCCTGCCGTGTTACGTCGCAGATCCACGCCCGTTTCATGGGCGTTTGCCGGCAACAACAGAGCCGTCGCGCCGCGCATGCAGCGGCACGCTCACCAGACGCGCATCATCACCAGCCGCTTGGCCGGGCGCTGCACCGCCCGCCGTCGCCGTCCGGCTAGCCCAGACCGTCGTCTTCGAGCTCGCGGCGATGGCCCAGCAGGAACATCGCCGCGCCGGCCAGGGCCGAAATCGCGCCGGCGACCAGCATAAAGGTGATGCTGGTGTTGGGAGCGCCGTGCCCGGTGCCGGTGTTCGGCAGTTGCACCGCGGCCGGCGCGCCGGCCGCGGCCGCGACCGTCGTGGCCGCGGACGCGCCCGCCACCGCAGTGGCCGCGCCTTCGGTTACGGGGGTCGTCATGGCTAAACCTCCTGCCTTCTCTCGGGGCTCGTCCAAATGGAAGCGTCCGTATTGCCGGCAGCCGTCTTGAGCTGCTGATATTGGCTCCGGACCGTGCTGCCCACCGCCCGGAAGGTCACGATGATGTCCACGTACAGCAAGAACAGGAACAGTGGACTGTAGTAAAGGACGCGCGGCCTGCGCGTGACAAAGCTGACGACAAGCGCCGTCAACAGCACACTGCCGTACTGCCAGGCGAACAGATGCAGCACCGCCGACCGGCTCTGCACGTCGAAGAACCAGACGTGCAGTTGCACGGGGTGAATGAGCAGCACCGGCAGCGCGAGGACGGTCAGCATGTAAACCGCGATATCAAGCGTCAGCAAGACGGTGGAGATATCGAGGACGCTCACGCCCGTGGGCAGCCCGTTGCGCATGTGGAACCAGCGCAGCCCCACCTGGTATCTGCGAACCGACTCCCACCAGGCGCGATCCCAGCGGTACATCTGCCGTTGATAGGAATCGATCGTGAACGGATCCTGGGTGGCAACCACGGCTGAAGGCACGTACTTGATCTTGCCCAACCGCTGACGGTGCACCTGCATGGTCAGGCTGAAGTCCTCGGTAGACATGCGGTGATCGAACGTGAGCTGTTTGAGCACCCGCGTCTTCCACGTCGTGCTGCAGCCCGACGCGATCGTAACCGAGTTGGTGTAGCTCTGGAGCCGCTTGTAGATGAGCTGCCACAAGGTGTAGACGTAGGTGCGATACACGGAGATCAGGTTGTTCGCATGCCAGCGCGAGCGCACCTGGCCGACGGCGCAGGCGATGTCCGTATAGCGCAGCACCTGCAGCGTGTTCTGCAGGAACGCCGGATCGACGGTGGTGTCGGCGTCAATGACCGAGACGTACACGTACTCGCGGGGAAACACGTGGTTCGAGAGCACGTGCTCCAGCCCACGCGACTTGCCGAACTGCCGTTCGCCCACCAGCACGTTGGCCTCGGGCAGATACCGACGAGCGATTTCCGCCGTGCGATCCGAGCAGTTGTCGCAGAAGACGAACACGTCCTCCCGTTGCCAGACCTGCACCACGGAACGCAGCGTCGCGGCGATCACGGCCTCCTCGTTATGCGCCGGGATGACGGCCGCGCAAACGCCCGGGGGTATCACCAGGGCGGGTTGCCGGCCGAACCAGCGGCGCAGACCGCGGGCGCGCCCGACATGCCCCGACAGTTCGACGGCTCCCGCCAGCCGCGACGGCGCCAGGTCGGCGCGCCGGCGCCGCTCGGCCAGCCAGCCGAAGCCGCCCGCCGCGATGCATGCCAGAATCACGAAGCCAACCGTGTACAGCATGAAGCGTCCTGCACCAAATCAGTGAACACGGGATGCGCCGGCGCAACCGCGCGCCGCCTGATCACGCCACGCGAACCGCCGTCTCCCTGCCGGTCGCATGCTCCTCGCCGAGCCCCATCCGCCGCCGAAAGTCGGCGATCGATGCCCGCAGTCCGTCCTCCAGTTCGACGCCGCGGCTCCAGCCCAGCTCGGTGTGCGCCCGCGTTGTGTCGGGCAGGCGCGAATCGTGATCGTGGCTCGGCCGGTCGATCGAGATAATTGAGCTGAGCGAGCCGGTGAGCCGCAGAACCAGCCCGGCCAGATCGCGCACCGTCACCGGCTGTTGCGATCCCAGGTTGTAGGCCCGCGCCGGCGCGCCCTTCGCCATCGCCAGGCGGATGCCGTTCACCATGTCGCCGGCGTAGGTGTAGCAACGCGTCTGGCCGCCGGCGCCGTGCATGGTCAGCGCCTGCCCGCTGAGCGCGGCCTTGAGGAACGCCGGAATCACGCGCGTATCGTCGAGGCACATGCCCGGGCCGTAGGTGTTGAAGACGCGCACGATCTTCGCCGCAACGCCATAGCGCTCGTGATAGATGGCGAACAGCGCCTCGGCCGCGCGCTTGCCCTCCTCGTAGCCCTTGCGGGCGCCCAGCGGGTCGACGTTGCCGCTGTACGTTTCGCTCTGCGGAACTACCAGCGGATTGCCGTACACCTCGGCGGTAGAGGTGAGCAGAGCGGGGGCGCCGTGCGCCCGGGCGATCTCCAGCGCCGCTTTGCTGCCCTCATAGCAGGTGGTCATCATCTCGTAGGCAAGCGGGCCCGTGTTGGGCACGCCCGTCGGGCAGGCGAGATGATAGACCGCCTCGATCTGGCCAAGCTTGCCGGCAAAGGCGCCAAACTCCGGCCTGGTGATGTCCAGCTCGGCGAACGCGAATCCCGGCCGGCCAGCCAGCGAGACCATATCCCGCCGGTCGCTGGTGATGAAGTTGTCCACGCCGGCCACGGCGAAGCCATCGTCCAGCAGGTTGTGCACGAGGTTGCGGCCGAGGAAGCCGCCGGCGCCGGTGACGAGGACCGTCATGACCGATCCTCCGCCAGGCGCAGCCCCCTGGAGCGGCGCACGAACTCGCTCAGCCGGTGCGAGCGAGCCTCGGCAGCCTGGGCGGCGTGCGGCATGGTGCGGCCATGGGCGTTCCACAGCCTCCAACCCGCGGCCTCAAGCGCGGCGTAGTCGACGCCGCGGTGCTCGGTGAGCAGCACCGCCAGGTCGTAGCGCTCGGGGCTGGCGCTGGCGAGGTCGGTCGAGGCGCGGTCGGCAAACCGCGCCACGTGCGGGTCGTGATAGTCCACGATGGCGCCGGCGGCTTCGAGCAGTTGTAGGATCGGCATCGCGGGCGATCGCCGCGCGTCGCCGATGTTCGGCTTGTAGCTCACGCCCAGCAGCAGGATGTGGGCGCCCGCCAGCGGGCGGCCAATGGCACGGGCGATGCGCTCGACGATCACGCCCGCGCGCTGCTCGTGGTTGCGCAGACCCGCCGCCAGCATGCCCGCCTCGCTGCCGCTGTCCAGCATCGCCTGGTAGAGGAAGTACGGGTCCTCGGCGATGCAGTGCCCGCCGATGCCAGGCCCCGCGTAGAAGGGCATGAAGCCGAACGGCTTGGTCGCGGCCAGGCTCACCACCTCGTGGGCGCTGATCCCTGCCCGCTCGCAGTAGGCGTCGAACTCCTGGGCGAAGGTAATGTTGATGAAGCGGAAGGTGTTTTCGAGGATCTTGGTCGCCTCCGCCGCCTCCATGGAGGTGGCAGGCACCGCGTGCTCGACGAAGCTGGCGTAGAAGAGCTGCGCCAGCTCGGCCGCGGTGACGTCCATGCCGCTGGTAATCTTCGGTGTGTTTTCGAGGTGGAAGCGGGTGTTGCCCGGGTCGATCCGCTCGGGCGAGTAGCCGAGCAGCACCGTCTCGCCCAGGGCGTGCCGTTCGGCGATGATTGGCGCTACGACGTTACGTGTGGTGCCGGGGGCGTAGGTGCTCTCCAGCAGGACCAGGCGCGGCCGGGTTTCGTCCAACACGTGGTTGACGAGCGAGCGTACCGCAGAGATCACCATCGCCAGGTCGGGCTCGTAGGCGGCGCCGGTGAAGCGCGTAGGCGTCGGCACGGCCACGACCAGCACATCACAGGGGCGCAGCGCCAGCACCGTCATCACCGCGCGATAGCGGCCAGACTTATTCTCCTGCTCGCAACGCACCACGGTGTCGCCGTTGAGGTCGAAGCCGTAGGTCTTGTAACCGCTTTGTGCGATGCGCTGCGCCAGCGGAAAACCGACGTAACCCTGGCCGACTACGCCGACCACGGCCTTGCGGCTGCGGATTCGGCTCTCTAGGGTGCGCAGATCCGCAGCCATGTGCTGTTCGTTTGCCGTGGCAGCTTTTGTGGTGAGGGCGGGGGCTTGGCCAGAAAACATCACCTACATATCTCCTAAATGCTATATATCGACCAGAATCGCCATTCAACGAAGCGTACAGCGCCAATGCCGGGTTGTAGCCAGCCCGAGACGGCGAAACCGGCGCGGTTTCGGTCTTCTGCAAGAGATTGAACGCCCGCGAGTCCGGAATGTTATCGCATTTCGGCGTACCAGCTCAAAATATACTCCCGGACTAACCTCATCGCCCCATCTCCGTAGCTCGCACCGATCGCGGCGGGAGCGCCACCCTGACCGGGTCCCGGCGCCCGGGTGTGGCACGGCCGATCTGCGGCTTAACTGTTCAGTAACGTATTGAATTCATCATCGAGCCGTTTCGGAACTATGTCAATCCATCAGGGTTGCGGCCAAATTACAGTTTTCTGTCGGGTGGTCGGCGGGTCTGGTAACGAAACGGTAAAGCCGATGGCGGCACCGCAGGTTGCGCTCTGGTTTCGGCCTGGCTGGAGGTCAGGGGGTCGGGCGCCGACCGGCTCGCTCGCTGAGCAGCCAGGTAATGTAGTCCGCGCGGCCGCGATTGCGAAACAGGGGCGCGCTGAAGCGCTCGGCCCAGTGATCAAGCGGCTGCAGTAACTCGGCGAATGCGGGATCGAACTCCGCCCAGCGTCGCGCGTGCTCTTCCGACCGGAAGAGGTTCATGCCCGCTCAACGCCACGCCCGCGTCTCGGCCGCGCCTCCGACCTGGCTGCGCGAGTAGCCGACGATCGTCTCCGGGTCGGCCACGGCGATCAACTCGTCGCGCATCAGGACGCGCAGCGGCTCGCCGCAGTCGAGGCACGGCGCGTCGATCTGCACGCGTTTGCCGGGAAAGAGCCAGCGCACGGCCAGCGCCTCGAAGCCGCACTGCGCAAACCAGCGCTGCTCACCCTCGACGGTAACCCGGTACTGCGTCGGCAGGTTGTGAAACGGCGGAAAGGAGACGATGTAGTCGGTGCCGGGATGAAGCCAGGCGGGAATGCCGGTCTCGATCAGGTCGCGCAGGGTTTGCCGCCCCGCTTCCACGTCGAGGCCAAGCTCGGCGGCCAGCTCCGCGTAATGGGGCGCCTGGCCCGTGGCCACCATGCGGGCGGTGATCGCCGCGAACGCCCGGTCCAACAGCGCCACCTCGGTCACCGGCACACCTCTGCACGCGCGATCGGCGGCGCCGGGCTTGCCGGCGCTCGCTCGGCGCCCATCGTACCGTCAGACCGCTTCGCTGTCGATCGAGCGTGCTCGCCGCCGGCGGGTCGCGGCCGCGGCCCGGACATCCGCCCGCGACCCTCCCGGACTCCGGCGCGAACCGGCGACGCAAGCAGTCAAGGGCGATCGTCCGCTGCGTCCGGCCCGCGCCACGGCTACGATGGGCGGCGCCGAAAGCACCGTCGCGCCGGCCGACACCGACATGGTCGCGCACCGCGCAGCGGCGCAAGCGCCGGTGATGCGCGGTGTTTAGTGGCCCCAGGACTCGATGCCGTCGGCCAGGGCCTTGGCATGCGGGCTGGCCAGGAACAGCGCCAGCGGCCCGGCGGCCAGGGCAAGCAGCAGGTGCAGGTGCGTGCGCAGATACGACATCAGAACCTTCCCGAGTGCGAATTTGAATGGTCGAGGTCCGCCGTGGCGAAGGCACGGACGGGGGATCAGGCGATCGCCGCCAACTCGGGCGACATCGCCGGCGCACCGCGGCGCCACGCCTCCACGGCCAGCGCCAGGTCGGTGAGCGAGTTGGCGCCCGAACCGGTGAGCACGCCCAGTTCAGCGCCACTCAGGTCGTACTGCTGCACCGCAAGGCGCGGCGCCTCCAGCAACACGCCGAGAAAGGCGCCGTCCAGCGCGGCGCGGCAGAGAATCGTTTGCAAGGTTTGCATGGCCATGACCGGCCCTCCTTCGCGTGATCGGCCGCTTAATGCCCCCAGGACTCGATGCCGTCGGCCAGGGCCTTGGCATGCGGGCTGGCCAGGAACAGCGCCAGCGGCCCGGCGGCCAGGGCAAGCAGCAGGTGCAGGTGCGTGCGCAGATAAGTCATCTCGGCGAGATCCTTTCCTCGGCCGCCGCCACGAGCGGCAGCCCTTTCTCCGGGTTCCATGTGCGGACGTGCAGACACGATCGAACGGGCTTCAGGCGATGGTGGCGGGAACAGGCGTGCGGAGCGAGCGCTCGTGGCGGTGACCGCGGCGGGCGGCGGTGGCCGGCGGCCGCTGAGGCGCGGCGAGACATCGGGACTCCTCGCTGCTGCTCGGCGGCGTTGCATCCACGCAACACGCTCTCGCGAGCGCCCCTACTCGACAGGATTCGAAGCTTCCTTGCTTCTTACAAACGCGGACAGGCGCTGCTCGCGCAGCTCGGCGGCCAGCACGTTGAGGTTCGAATAACTGTGGCCGGAAGCGCAGAGCCAGTGCGGGGAGATCCACCAGGAGTCGAGCCGCAACGCCGCGCTGCAGACCGGACAGGTCAGCGGCTCGCCAAACGTCGGGCTGTCGCGGAGGAGGGTGCGTGGTTGTACGCGTTCGAGCACAGCGGTTCCTCATCGGGCGGCCGGCACAGTGCCGGCCGTGCTGAGGAAAGGCTAACGTCCGCCGCTGACAAAAAAGTGACAGACGGGGCGATTCCTGACCGTGATCTGTGACCGCCGTTCCACGGTCGTGAATCTGCGGCAGGGTCAGGCGCGCAATTGCGTTGCCAGCGCCTGCAGCTCGGCGCCGGGCAGGATGCCGAGCTCGTCGCGCAGCACCGCCGCGCAGCGCTCGTAGCAACGCCGTGCGGCGGCGCGGTCGCCAAGGCGCAGGCTGGCGCGGATGACGCGGGCATACGCGGCTTCGCGCAGGGGATCGCGTGCCAGCAGGCGCTCGGCTGCCGCGATGCATTCGCTCGGTTCGCCGGCGGCGGCGTGCGCATCCGACAGCCGGTCGAGCGCCAGCAGATAGCGCTGTTCCAGACGCGTGCGCGGCTCCGCGCACCACTCCGCTTCAAGCTGCTCCAGAAACTTGCCCGTATAGCGGGCGACGGCGCCGTCGAGCAGCGCGACGGCCTGGTCGCCGCTCGCGCTCGCGGCCTCGTGCAGCAGCCGCTCAAACTCGCGCACGTCGTAGGAGACGATCAGCTCTTCGTTCACCCGGTAAATGCCCGACGAGAGCACGATTGCGTCGTGGTGAATCGCCTTGCGCAGCCGGTAGGCAGCCGTATGCAGGTTCGTCCGCGCGCGGTCGATCGGCGCATCGGGCCAGAGCGCGTCGAGGATTTGCTCCTGGCGCCGCGGCCCGCCGTGCAGCAGGTAGAAGTACAGCTCCCGCGCCTTGTACGAGACGAAGTCCACCGGGCGCTCGCCGTCGATCAGCAGCGTGCCCGGGCCGAGGGCGCGCACTGCCAGCGCGGGCAAACGCACCGCCGGCGCGCTGCTGCCCGGCGGCAGCTTCTGACCCGTGCGGGCCAGCACCGCCTCGATCCGCGCCGGTTCAATGCCGCTCGCGGCCGCCGCCAGCAGCGGCGCAGCATCCCAGCGCGCGTGCAGATCGAGGACCGCGTCGCCGCCCAGCTCGCCCGCCCCGCGCAGCGCCGCACGCAGGTGACGATTGGCTGCCCGCTCCGCGCCCGCCGCATACTGCGCCTGCATCAGCCACAGATGGGCGCGGGTATGCTCGCGCGGGGCGCCCATCGCGGCGAAGGCGTCGGCCGCGGCAAGCAACGTCGTCAGGGCCTGTGGCCGCCCCATCCGGCTCTCGATCGCGCCCAGCGTCAGCGAGCAGAGCGCCTCAAGATAGCGCGACTCCTGCCGTCGGGCGAGGCCGAGGGCGTGGTGAGCGTGCTCCTCCGCCCGCGTTAAGTCGCCGGCGAAGGCGGCGGTAAGCGCTAGCGAGTCGTAGATCGCGGTCACGGCCCACAGTGAGCCCAGGTCCTGCATCGTCGCCAGGCCGCGCTCGAAGGCCGCGCGGGCGCCGGCCAGGTCGCCCGTCTGCAGCAGGATCTCGCCCAGCGAGTGCTGGGTCAGCCCCTCGATCGAATCGTTGCCGCCATCGCGTGCCAGCCGCAGCCCTTCGGTCAACGTGTCGCGGGCGCGGGCATAGTCGCCGCGGTAGCCGTAGGCGCAGCCGAGCGCGTTGAGCATCTCCGCCTGCATGGCCAGATCGCCGAGGCGCCGCCAGCGGGCCAGGCAAGACTCGTAGGCGGCGATGGCGCGCGCCAGTTGTCCGGCTTTGGTCAGCGCAACGCCCAGACCAAACTCGGCGCGCGCCGCCTCGTGCTCGTCACCCGCGCGATCGAAGTACTCGAGCGCGGCGCTCAGTTCAACCGCGGCCGCGGCGAAATCGCCCTGCACACCGAGGCATTTACCGTGGTCACGACGCACGGCGGCGACCAACGCCGCATCCTCGGGCGCCAGCTCGCGGGCGCGGCTCAGCGCCTGGAGCGCCTCGCGCGTGCGCCCCTGCTGCCGCCGCACGCTGCCCAGCGCCGCCAAGCCCCTGGCTTCGAGCGGGGCGTCGCCGCCGACAGCCGCGGCGATCGCCGCCAGCGCGAACCGCTCGGCCTGGGCGAGATCCCCGATCAACAGCGCCGCCCGGGCGCCGGCAAGGTTCACGCCGGGTTGAGCGGCGGCGGCCTCGGCCGGGAGCGCCGCGACCACCTCCGCCAGCGCCCGCCAGCGTCCGCTCTGTTCCAGGCGCGGGAAGATGCGCGCCACCAGCGCGGCCGCCTCCAGCGGCTCGCCCGCGCTCAGGAAGTGCTGCAACGCCGCCGGCCACTCCTCGCGCGCCGCCAGCAGCCGCGCCGCCACGCCGTGCAACCGCGCGAACTCGGCCGGCCGCGTGCGCCGCAGGCGCGTTTGCAGGAAGACGCGAAAGAGTCGATGGTAGCGAAAGTCCGAGGGGCTGCTCGCCAGCCGCTGCACAAACAGGCCGGCGAACTCGACGCGATCGAGCATCGCCACCCAGTTGCCGGCGCCGAGCAACGCTCCGCAGAGGCCGGCATCCACGCATTCGGGAATCGCCGTGGCGAGCAGGAAGCGCTGCACCTCCGCCGGCTGGCGGTCGAACGCCTCGGCCGCCAGGTAGTCGTAGAGCGGGCCATCGCCGCCGCGGGCCGCGATCAGGCCGCCCACCAGCCCTTCCCACAGCCGCGGCACGGAGAGCAGAAAGCCCGCCACCCAGCCCTCGGCGCCCTCGGCCAGCTCGCGCGCCTGCTCGGGCGCGATTTGGACGCCGCGGCGGCGCAACAGCGTCAGCAGTTCCGCGGCGGTGAAACGTAGATCCGCCTCGCCCAGCCCGAAAAGCTGCTGTTCCACGATCAACCGGGAGACGGTCAGCGACGGCAAGGCGCGGCTGGCGAGGATCAAGCGCAGGTTCTCGGGCAAGAGGCGCAGCAGCTCGTCCATGAACTGCGCGATCGGCGGACTCTCGTTCACCTCGTGGTAATCGTCGAGCACCAGCACCGCGAAGCCGTCCATGTGTTCGGCCACGTCCAGGGCGAACAGACGAGCCAGGGGCAGGGCGCGTTGCTCCACGTCGCTTGAGCCACGCAGAGTGGCGAGCAGCCGCTCACCGAACGTGGGGCAGTGGAGACGCAGCGCCTCGGCCAGGGTCTCGATGCAGACGGCGAGGTCACGGTCGCCGGCATCCAGCGCGGCCCAGGCGACGGGATGCGCGGCGCCGCGGGCGAAATCGGCCAGCAGCGTCGTCTTGCCGAAACCGGCCGGCGCCACGACGAGTTGCAGCTTGCGGCCGGCGTGGCGCTGAAGCGCGTTCAGCAGCCGCGAGCGTGGGAGCGTATCCGCGGCAGGGCGAGGAGGCTGGGTTCTAGCGGCGAGCACGGCCGGCGCTTTCAGCACTCGATCTGACCGAGTTGTTGCGGAGAAGCAAGAAGATTATACACGCCCATGCCATCCCGCCCGGAGAGGCAGCAAAGGGGCCGTGGTTCACCAGCCGCGCGGCGCCGCTGTGATACGCTGCAGCCTGCAGGCGTCGGGGCGCCCGCGTGCAGCGCGGAACCATAGGACATGGTTTCAAAATCGGCGGTCAAGCGACACTGCGCACCTGCAAGCGGTAACCCGAGGCGGTTTTGAAGCCATCTGCAAATAGCCCGCACAGGATCGTGGCCGGCATGACCTCTCACTACGACCTGGTGGTGATCGGCTCGGGCCCGGCAGGCGAGAAGGGCGCGGCGCGGGCGGCGTACTTCGGCAAGAAGGTGGCGATCGTCGAGCGCGGGCCGCACCTCGGCGGCGCCACCGTCAACACCGGCACGATCCCCTCGAAGACGCTGCGCGAGACGGCGCTCTACTTCTCCGGCCTGCGCCAGCGCGGTCTCTACGGTATCGACTACTCGCTGCGCGAGGGCGTCACCGTGGTGGAGTTCATGCACCGCGAGCGCGCCGTGGTCGAGACCGAGTGGGCGCTGATCGAGCGCAACCTCAAGCGCCACGGCATCGACCTGATCTGGGGCGAGGCCGCTTTCGTCGCGCCCGACCGGCTGCGCGTTGATCGGAACGACGGCGGCCGGCTGGAACTCAGCGCCGACGCCTTCCTGATCGCCACCGGCTCGGTGCCGAATCACCCGCAGCACGTGCCCTTCGACGAAGATCTGGTCTTCGACTCGGACACGATCCTGCGCATGAAGCGGCTGCCGAAGTCGGTCGCCGTGGTGGGCGGCGGCATCATCGGCTGCGAGTATGCGGCGCTGTTCACCGCACTCGGCCTGGACGTCACGCAGATCGTTTCCAGCCCGCAACTGCTCTCCTTCTTAGACTGCGAGATTCGCGACCGCCTGCAGGCGCACCTGGAGTCGATCGGCCTGCGCTTCGTCTTCAACGAGCGCGTGGCCGGCGTACAGACGCGGCGTGACTCCGTCGAGTTGACGCTCACCGGCGGCGACACGCTTCACAGCGAAATCGTGCTGTACGCGGCCGGCCGTCGCGGCAACGTTGCCGGACTCGGACTCGAGCACGCCGGCGTGGCGTTGAACGCGGACGGCCATGTGGTGGTAGACGAATGCTTCCGCACCGGCGCGCCGCACATCTATGCAGCGGGCGACGTGCTGGGCTTTCCCGCGCTCGCCTCCGTCTCGATGGAGCAGGGCCGTGCCGCCATCACGCATGCCTTCGGTCTGCCCGCCACCGAGCACGTCTCCGCCGTCTGCCCGATGGCCGTCTACAGCATTCCCGAAGTGTCTACCGTTGGCCTCTCCGAAGAGGAGTGCCGGGCGAAAGGCGTCCCCTACCTGGTGGGCCGCTCCTACTACGATAAGAGCCCGCGCGGCCAGATCATCGGCGATACGGCGGGCATGCTCAAGCTCGTCTTCTCGCCGGAGGACAAGCGGCTGCTCGGCGCCCACCATATCGGCGAGCTGGCCTCCGAGCTGGTGCACATTGGCGCGCATGTGATGGCCGATAACGGCACGATCGACGCCTTCATCGATGCGGTCTACAACTATCCCAGCCTCGCCGACTCCTACAAGTACGCCGCCTACGACGGGCTTGGCGTGCGCGATCAGTGGCTGCGCGAGCAGGAGTCGCGGGCCGGTGTCCAGGGCGGCGCGTAGCGGCGGGCGAGCTATTTACTTAAGGGCCACCGTCCGGCGCACGCAGCCACCTGGTGAAGAAGGCGTCCATGCGCGCGTAGGCGTCGTCGCGCGCCGCCTGCTGCGCGGGGCCGGGGATAAAGTTGAAGCCGTGCGGCGCACCCGCGTAGATCGTGATCTCGTACGGCCTGCCGTGCGACGAGAGCAGGTCTTTGAGGGTGTAGGCGTCGCTCACCGGCACCAGCGCGTCGGCATCGCCATGCAGCATCAGCACCGGCGGCATCTGGTCCAGGTTCGTGGTAAAGCCGGGCACAACACCGCCGTAGAACTCGACCACGGCCTTGATCCGCGGGTCCAGCATCGCCGCGTCGAGCGCCATGAAGGCGCCCAGCGAGTAGCCGTTGACGCCGATGCGCTGCGGATCGACCCGCGGCAGCCCCTGGAGATAGCTGATACCGTCGGCGATCTCCCGCAGCCAGGTCGGCGCGTCCTGCAGGTAGTCGGCGGCCGGGGGATTGCCGAACGCCCCGTCGCCGGGCGTCTGTGAGAAGTAATCGATTTGCAGCGCGGCGAAGCCGTTTTGCGCCAGCCCCTGCGCGATCAGCCGGTAGCCCGGATTCAGCCGCGGCCCTTCGGCGCCGTGCAGCACGACGACTGCCGGCCACGGCCCCGCGCCGTCGGGCAGGCAAAGATAGGCCCCAACCGGGCTGCCGCTCGAGTCATAGCTCGCCTCGTTGCAATCTTCCTGCCCGGCCGTGCGACCACCGGCGCGGGGCTGCGATCCAGCCACGACGGCGGCCGGCAACCCTTCGGCCACGGTCGCGACGGCGCTCGGAGACGACACGCCGGTGTCAGGTGCGCCGTCTATCGGCGTTGCGGCAGCCGCTTTGGCAGGCGTGGCGGGACCAGCCGCACCGTGGTTCGTCGCGGGGCCGCAGGCGATTCCCAGCAGCAGTGAGGCAGCGACGACGCTGGCCGGCACGAGCAGACGAGGGTTCGGCAAGCGCGGCATGAACCGGTCCTCGCACCGATGCTACTGCGCGATCAACCCGGCCAGCCAGGCGCGGTCCAGGTCGCCGAAGGGGCCGGCCGGGTTGCCGGCGGTCCACACGTGCATCATGTAGGCCGTGGGCGCGTTGAACGAGCCCGCCGGGCAGGTGCCGAAGGGCGAGAGCACGCCCACCACGAAGCCGGTGGCCGTGAAGCAGACGTTGTCGTGCATGTGCCAGCGTGTGATTGAGCCGCCGGGATCGGGGCCGTACTCGCCGGGCTTCGGCATCACATACATGGCGCCGAGCAGCAGCGGCCCGGAGCGGGTGTTGGCGTAGACCAGCACCTCCGGCGCCTGGGGATCGAGGATCTTGCCGTCGTGCATGTACTTCGGGTTGAGATAGTGCACCGTGGGGCCGAGCGGGTTGGTGGTGGCGCGATAGCCGTCGGCGGTGGCCGCGGCGAGATCCCGGTACCGGGCAATGCCGGCCGCGGTATTGGCGGCGAGCTGGTTCGCGGCGGCGACCTGCTCCGGCGTGGGCGGGGTGTCGGGCGCCGGCTGCATCACCATTCCCGGCTCGTCGCGGTGCATCATGCTGTTGGGCACGCCGCCCGTGCCGGGCATACCAGTCACGCCGCCATGATCGTCGTGCCCGGCATGGTCGTGTCCCGCGGCAACGGCGATATGCTGTCCCGCCAGGTGATCTCCCGCCTGCGTACCGCCGCCAGCCATGCCGGGCATGCTCAGAGCGTTCGCCGCGAGGAGTTCGTCGTGCGCATCGGGCCGGTGCGCCGGCTGGCTGGCGCTGGCAGCCATTGCCGAGGCCGCGTTTGCCTCACGGTTCTGCGCTGCCCAGACGGTGACGCCGGTCAGCAACGTCAGCAGCATTACGGCGACCCCGGCGGCCGTCCAGCGCAGCTTGCGCACCCAGGAGCGGACGGTTGCTGTCGTCGGTGCGATTATCAGGCCGAGCGCGAGCACCTCGATCATCTTGGTGGCAAGGCCGACCTGGTCCGCATCCTCCTTGCCCTGCGCGATGTAGGAGATGTACGCGAGGATGGTCAGCGCCAGCAGCAGTGCGGCGGCCGGCCGCCACCAGCGCCAGGTGAAGGCCGCGAGCGCCGCGGCGATGAAGAGCAGGCCGTTGATCGCGAAGAGCTTCGCCAGCTGCGGGTCGTCCTGCGCGTGCGTGGGCACGATGGAGAGGTGGATCATCGCCGTCAGCAGCAGCAGCACCGCCGCCACCCGCGTCGCGTCGGACGACGCCTCATAGCCGCGCACGAAGCGCAGCGAGAGGCGATTGCCGCCGGCCGCGGCTCGGCGGACGAGCGTCAGGAACAGCCAGATCACCAGGGGCAGGAAGAGCGGCCAGACCAGGGCGGGCATGTGCTCGGGCGCCACGTTCCAGAGCAAGCCGCTGCCGCTTGAACCGTCCATCTCGTTGCCTCCCGTGCCGGCCGCTGCCAGCGAGCCGGCGCCGCAACCATCCTGCGACGCTCCTACGCCGGTGGCGCCGGTTGTGCAGCGCCGTTCCGTCGCCGCGCGGCGGTGTCCGTGCTCTCGACGGCGGAACCCACTTGCAGCTTCGGCTCGGGCGCATAGCGAATCCAGAGCAGGTCAATCAAGGCGATCGGCAACGCCACGTCGGCCAGCAGCCAAACGAGGCCGTTGCTGGTGCCGTGCCGCAGCAGCAAGCGCAGCGCCGCGCCGAGCAGCAGCAGCCCCTCGAAGACCGTGGCCGCGATCCTCGCCCAGCGCCAGCCGCGCACCACGCCGGCCGCAATGACGACCAGCAGCGTGACGATCGCCGCCGACGCCAGCCCTACCGCGGCTCCGATGGGCGTCGCGCCGGCAAACGCGAGCGTCACAAGCGTCTCCAGTAGGCCGATCGCGGCCTGCATCAGCAGCAGCACGAAACTGAGTGTCGCTCGGCTCGCATCGGCGGTTGGTTGGCGTGGCGTCTGCTCGTTCATCGGCCTCGCTCGCTGCGGCATCGTTACTGGTAAGTCGCGATGCTTGCGTCTTCACTGTCGGGCAGGCTCGTGAGCGTTGCCTAAGCGATTCGTGAGAGGCTGATGAGAGATCGAGCGAGGCGCGACGGTCGGCGCCGCGCGGCATCAGGCCGGTGCGGAGCCCTGGAGAGATGGGACGGCATCGCCTGCCGCCGCGGGCAGCTCGGCGGTGAAGGTGACGCCTGCGCCGGGGTTGTTGCACGCCGAGACCGTGCCGCCGTGCTCCGCGGCGATCCAGCGGGCGATGGCGAGGCCGAGGCCGGCGCCGCCCGTGCTCCGCGCCGGGTCGGCCTGCACGAAGCGCTCGAAGATGCGCGGCAGCTCGCCCTGCGGAATGCCCGGCCCCTCGTCGGCGACGGCCAGCACCGCACGATCGCCGCACCGCGCCAACCGCACGGAGATGCGTCCGCCCTCCGGTGTGTGCTTGATCGCGTTGTCGATGAAGATCCAGAGGAGCTGCGTGATCGCGTCGGCGTTCGCGCTGGCCGGCAGCGGTTCGGCAGCAAGCGCAATCGTGCGCGCGGGCTGCTGCCGCTGCGCCTGGCGGCAAACGTCTCGGGCGAGCGGCGCGAGATCGATCGGCGTCAGCTCCAGGTGGTAGCCGGCGTCGGCGCGGGCAAGCGTCAGCAGGTCCTGCACCAGCCTGCTCATGCGCTCGCCCTCGGCGGCGATGTCGTCGAGCGCGGCGGCGCGGTCGGCCGGGTCGCCCTGCGGATGTTGCCGCAGGAAGGCGACGTTGTTGCGGATCGTGGTCAGCGGCGTGCGCAGCTCGTGCGAGGCGTCGGCCACAAAGCGCTTCTGCGCCTCCAGCGCCTGCGCCAGCTTCGCGTAGGCGTCCTTCAGCCGGTCCTGCCCCGCTTCCAGCCGCGCCAGCATGCGATCAAAGCTTGCCGTGAGCCGGCCGACCTCGTCCCGCGTGCGGCGCGGCGGCAGGCGACGCGAGAGATCAGCGGTTGCGCCAATCGCATCGGCTGCGTTCGCCAGCCTGTCGATCGGCTTGAGCGCTCGGCGTGCCAGGAGCCAGCAAGCGGCGAGGGCGGCGAGCAACGTGACCAGCGCCGAGATCAGCAGCAGGCCGCGCAGGCTGCGCAACTGCCTGTTGCGCAGGCGCATCGATTGGCCGGCCACGGCGTAACCGCCGGCCAGCCCGCCGGGCCGCGTGTAGTGCTGCACGTAGAGGCGCAGGGTCACGCCCCGCCCCGGAGTAACGCTGGCGAAGGCGAAGCCCCTGGCCGCGGCCGCGGTGAGGGCGTCCTGCGGTACGGCCGGCGTGGCGCCGCCGAGCTGCCCGTTGCTGTAGAGCACGGAGCCGTCCGGCGAGAGCACCTCGGTGAAGGTGTCCTCGCTTGTCGCCAGGTCGAGCGGCGGGCCGCTGCGCGCCGCGGCCAGCTCCTGGGCTGGAGCGAAGCTGAGAAAGGTGACGACCTGCTGGCCGCGCAGCGAGAGCGCCTGGTCCTGGCCGGCGCGGGCGCCGTAGGCGGCGAGGGCATAGAGCAGCAGGCCGAACAGCGCCACCGCGACCAAGACCACGCCCGCCGCGAACAGGGCGATGCGCAGCCGGATCGTCATCCCGCGCCTTCCCGCAGCACGTAGCCCACGCCGCGCACGGTATGCAGCAGGCGCGGCTCGCCGCCGGCTTCCAGCTTCTGCCGCAGGTAGCCGACGTAGACATCGACGACGTTGCTCACGGCCTCGGATTCGTAACCCCAGGCGGCTTCCAGGATCTGATCGCGCGTCAGCACCTGGCGCGGATGGCGCAGGAAGAGGCGCAGCAGCTCGAACTCCTGCGCGGTGAACGCGACGGCCCGTTCGCCGCGGTGAACCTGGTGCGCATCGGCGTCCAGCGAGAGATCGGCGTAGCGCAGGACCGCGTTCGTCTGCGGCGCACGGCGGCGCAGCAGGGCCCGCACCCGGGCCAAAAACTCCTCGTAGGCGAAGGGCTTGGCCAGGTAGTCGTCGGCGCCGCTGTCGAGGCCGCGCACGCGGTCGGCCGTGGCGTCGCGGGCGGTAAGCATCAGGATCGGGATGTCGCCGTCGTCGCGCAGGCGGCGGCAGACCTCCATGCCGTCGATGCCAGGCAGCATTACGTCGAGCACGACCAGGTCCGGCAGCCGCTCACGGGTACAGGCGAGGGCGGCCGGACCGTCGCCCGCCGTCTCCACCCGGTAGCCCTCGTAGATCAGGGCGCGCCGCAGCGAGGCGACGATGCGGGCGTCGTCGTCCACCACGAGGATGCAGGGCTGGCCGGCCATGCGCACCTCACCGCGCCGGCACACACACGCCGGCCCTCGCCTATCGTACTCACCCTAAGCATCGACGGATGAGGAAACCGTGAGAGGGCCGATCGCCGGATCAACGCGCCAGCGCGCGGCGGCGAACGTCGCGTTGGAACGCGCTCGACGTTGTCGCGAACCTGAGATCGGCTTGCGTTCGATTCCTCGTGATGTGACCGAACGGCGATCGGCGCACACGCTGCCCGGATGCAGCAGAGCTATCCTGTCACATTTCACATTGACCAATCACATTGACCAATCACATTGACCAATCAC
>Ga0209166_10000465_pt1 | contig 45172 bp, 41 predicted proteins | sample Coa_R1_3_FD_187151 | JGI IMG/M metagenome (GOLD analysis project Ga0209166, IMG submission 187151) | Surface soil microbial communities from Centralia Pennsylvania, which are recovering from an underground coalmine fire - Coalmine... | ecosystem: Environmental > Terrestrial > Soil >...
CCAGACCAAAAAGGCGCAAGTCCCTCCCAGGCGCTCGGCGGCGCAGGGGGCCTTTGGCGCTCTCTCTGGCTGGCCGGTCTACTATGGTCTACCGCAAGGGGCAGCCACGCCGGAAGGGTACAGGGCTGGTTATTGTTAACCTGAAAAATCAGGTGGCACAGACTTCAGTCTGTGCTCTCCTTCTATCGGCACCCGTCGCTCCATCAACCAACCGCCGATGAAATATCCCAGCGTTCCCGTGATCACGCCTCCGAGTACATCCGCAACGTAGTGATAGCGCCCCCATACCGTTGAGACACACATGCACGCTACCAGCGGCAGCATTGCCCAGAACATCCACCTTCGGTGCCGCCATGCTCCCCACGTCGCCGCGACTGCCCCAGCCACATGCTCGGACGGAAATGCCGCGCCGCGCACTCGTCCGTAGTGCTCGATAAAATTGATCAGTCTCGTCGCCGCGCCCCCGTGCAATTCGCTGTGCCAGGCCCCGGCCATCGAAAACCAGGGACTCTCGATGGGAAACAGAATGGAAATCACGTAGCCAATTGCGTAGCCCACGGCAGAATAGGTCATCACCGCCCAGTACCCGGTCCAGTCGCGGCGGAAGTATAGAATTCCGCCCACGAGCAGCAGGTAGGTGAAGTAGGTCAGATAAACAACCTGCATGAAATCGTTCCGCGCCGGGGTCGCGAATTGCTCGAGCCACACCGTCGGGTGTACTCCTGTCAGCCAGTGATCGAAGGCGATCAATCTCGCATCCTGCCATTCTGGCTGCACGAGATGAACCAGCCGTCCCAACTCTTCAAAACAGAACAAAAAAAATAAATGTGGATACCAGTGCCGCCAGAAATGCCACCAGCGCGCTGAAAGAGTTTCTCCGCTCCAGCGTGCTTCCTCCGCCGCCTTTGCTTCGACTGCGCATAAAACGAGAATCAGAGCCGCTGCGAATGCCTGCGCCCCGAGCATTCTCGCTGGATGCGGCAGGTTCTGCGCAAACGCTAGAATCAGCGCAAACGAGACTCCCAGGTATCCAAGCGCGACGAATTCAAACGTCCCGCACGCTTTCCACGCGGCCGCGAATTCTCGCCGGATCGCTGCGCCCGCGTCATTTCCGGCTGATTCGATCTGTACTGCCGCGTCGTTGCTCGAAGGAACATCGTTGTGCCACGACGACGCGTATTCGCGCTCCGGATAATCCTTTTCGTTCAAGCCGCTCATGTTCCGCATCCGGAGTTCGCCCGCGCATCGTGAATACGCTCGCCCTTCAGTTCTGTATTGTTTGCGTCGTGTTTTTTCAAGGCATTCCGTGGAGGATTGTTTTCTTCTCCCCATCGCAAAACCGGCCAGTCGTTCCGCCGCGCGGCGCGCGCCAGATCGTCGGAAGGATTTACCGCCACGGGCTTTCCCACTGCGCCCAGCATCCAACGGTCGCTCGCGCTGTTCCCATACGCATAGCAGCTCTGAAGATCCAACTCGGCTTCCGCGGCGATTCGCCGGATGGCACGCTCCTTGGCCTCGCCGAAAATCGCTTCTCCGACGATCCTTCCCGTCCACTTTCCAGAAGCTGTCTCCAGCCGCGTTGCACAGACTCCGATTCGGGCGAAAATGCCTCGCACTCCCAACCTCAGGAGAAGTGCCAGTGCAGCCGCCTGTGCCAGCGGTTCCAGCGTTCCGCTCACAAGCATGATTGTGTGTCCTTCACCTGCGTGCCACGCTACGCGCAAGATCGCTTCCTCATAAAACGCTGGAACTGGCATTCTTGCTTGCATCCTTTTTCCCGCTCTGCTTTCCCCTGTACGGCCACCATTTCGTGTCTCTATTCGTTCCGTCGTTGCTTTCGGGCAAGGACCGACAGGAGGTTCCGCTTTACAAATCGCTTCATCCGTTCGGACGTTTCGCAAGTACATCTTGTTCGCGTGCAGGACTTGACTGATCCCGCCCGGCGCCAGCCGTATCGCTTCAATCATCCACATCCAATAATTACTTGCGGCAATTTCGTGCCGGTATCGCAGAGTCCGAAAGAACCTCCTTTCAAGTGAAGACTCCGCCACAAGCGTTCCATCCAAATCAAAAAATGCTGCCACACCCGCGCTCTGCCCCCTCACTTCCGCTACTTCCATTACCTTTTGCTTTTCCTTCACAGCGCCTCCTGCGCAACTCGCTTCGCGTTGCGCACTTGCCCTACGCCGGAAACAAAACGCCATCCTTCCGCCAGCACGGGAACTCCGCGCAGCAGACAGAAACCCGCCGTCATCCAGGTCAGGACCTGCGCGCCCACGCGAACGATCGTCTGCAAATCGCCGGTCATTCCTCCGATCAGCGCCACCGGCCCTCGCGTCAATGCCAGCTCCAGTCCGAGGTAGCAGAAGCACATGCATTTCATCGCCGCATACAATCCGCGGCTCCAGCGCGAGGCCACCAGTGCGCGTCCCCACCAGGTTTGCAGCATCGTGTTTTCGCCCCAACCGGAATATCCGGAGCGCATGGCCAAACCGCGCAGAAAATCCGTCGCCGCTCCACGCGCAAAAAAGAAAACGGGCAGCCACAGCGACACCATCCCGACCACGGCGAAATAAGTGAAATACAAATTCTCAATCATGCGGTCGCCGAGAATGTCCAGCTGCGCGCCCACCGGCGTCGCGAGATTCTTCTGCCGGGCGATGTGTCCATCCAATGCGTCCAGAGCAATCGTGGCCACTGTCAGCCCCACCGCAACCAGGTTCAACCACGGCCCCCGGCCGAACAAACCCACCGCCGCGAAGCCCACTGCCACGCGCAGCGCGGTCACTCTGTTAGGTGTCCAATGCATAGCCACCTGCCGGGCGTCCTAAAACCGCCCAGAGCCTACTTCGCAAACGTCCTGCCAACATTCGTTCGAACAAAGCCTTCTGTTTCCGTCAGTTGCAGTCTCTCCGGACAAAGAACCTCCACGCTCTCGTCGGCCAAACACACCATCTGTCGTTCTTTTGCTGCCGCGGGAATAAAAATGCGTTGCGCCGCGTCTAACGCCTGTGCCGTCCGCCGTTCACGGTCGGCATCGGACGATATTTCTCCGCCTTTGTGGGAGAATGTTGAGGTCCCAGAAACAGGCGTAAAGCTCGCGCCACCTGCTCTGAACGCTTTTGCGCAGGGTTCAAGGCAAACCGGCGCGAGGCACGTCGCAAATAGCGCTACCGCGTTCGGAGCCAGTGCATTACCCACGGAGATAGAACCGTCATGGATCCAGCAAGAAGATGATCGACGTCCCACTTTCAGCCGCGTTTATCGCCGGGCTGGTTTCCTTCCTCTCGCCTTGTGTTCTTCCCCTCGTCCCGGGCTACATCTCCATGCTTTCCGGAATCGGCATGGAGCAATTGCGGCAGGGCCAGGCGCCGCGCGGAGGACTTTTCGCTTCCGCGCTTTCTTTCGTCGTCGGATTTTCGGTTGTGTTCATCTCGTTCGGCGCCACGGCCAGCGCCGTTGGCACATTTCTTCAACGGAACCGCGCCATGCTCGCCCCCGTTGCCGGCGCACTGATCCTTCTCTTCGGTTTGCATTTGGTAGGCGCCCTGGTAAAGCTCAGCCTGCGTTCAGGCTTGATCATCGGCACTCTATTCGTAGTTCTGGGCGTGGTTTCGATTCTCCATCATGGCCCGCTGTTCTTCAGTCTTGGAGCAATCCACTTCTTTTCACTCTCGCTCATCGGCTTCTTTGGCCCGGCCCTCGCGAAGTGGCTCAATCGCGACGTGCACATTCGCAGCACGAGCACGAAGCCCGGTCTCTTCAGCGGGTTTTTCCTGGGCTTTGCGTTCGCTTTTGGCTGGACTCCCTGCATCGGTCCGATTCTCACCGCGGTGCTTGCCCTCGCCGCGGCCAGCGACACTATTGCGCGTGGAATCCTGTTGCTTGCCGTTTACTCGGCTGGCTTGGCAGTCCCGTTTTTGCTGACGGCGCTGGGCATCGGGCAGTTTTTAACTTTCTATCAGCGCTTCCGAAAGTATCTTCACGCCGTCGAACTGCTTAGCGGAGCATTGCTGCTCTTCGTGGGCGGGCTCGTGTTTGTCAACAAGCTGACCTGGCTGGTAGGCAAGCTGGGCTTCTTGAACGCCGCCGTATTGTGGCTGGAGAAATCGCTGACCGGAGGGAAGTAACCGGTCCCCGCACCATCCCGCGAGTCCCGGAATTCAGCTTCGGGTATAATTGATGCTGAGGAAGAAAATGCAGAAAACGCTATTAGTCATTGTCACCGTCCTGGCCCTGATCCTCGGCACCTACTTTGCCGACAAGGCGACTCGGGTGAAGGCAAAAATCGACAATCCAGACCTGTCGAGCGCAGCTTCGAAAGCCGGCGAGCCCGCGCCGGAACTCACGCTGAAGGATCTCGACGGAAACGACGTTTCGCTCAGCGACTACAAAGGCAAAGTGGTCCTGGTCAATTTTTGGGCCACGTGGTGCGAACCTTGCCGCATAGAAATTCCCTGGCTCATCGAAATGCAGCAGAAATACGGCCCAAAAGGATTCGTCATCCTCGGCATCGCCTTGGACGATGATGGCAAGAGCGTCGTCGCGCCCTTCGTCGCGAAAGAGCGCTTCGATGTGAATGGCGCGAAAGAGCCAATGAGCTACAAGATCCTCATCGGCAACGACGCTGCCGCCGAAAAATTCGGCGGTCTTTTCGGCTATCCCACCAGCATCCTGATTTCCCGCGACGGCAAGCAGATAAAGCGCATCACCGGAATCATCAGCTACGACGAAATCAGCAAAGCCATCGAATCCCAACTCTGAGAAGAAAGTGAATAGTGAGCAGTGAGAAGTGAGTAGTGAGTAGTACGCGGCAACGCACGTAAAGTGCGGCGCTAAAGGACAATCTCCTTGTCTGCAGCACCACCCAAGAAGAAGATCGAGAGCTACCAGGACCTGCTGGTTTGGCAAAAATCAATGGATCTGGTTGCAGCAAGCTACAAAGTAGCTCTGAAACTTCCGCCAACGGAACAATTTGGGCTCTCATCACAAATTCGTCGCGCTGCCTGTTCCGTTCCTGCAAACATCGCGGAAGGTTTTGGCAGGTGGCACGCCAAGGAATTTGTTCGGTTCTTGCTCATTGCCAATGGTTCGGTTAAAGAGCTCGAAACCCACCTGTTGATTGGAAAAAGGATCGGGCTGCTTTCGCAAAAGGACATCGAAGCATCAGCCCAGATGTGCGGAGAGATCAGTAAAATGATTTTCGCTCTCCGTGATAAACTTTCAAAGTGAGGACTCTGGTTTCTAACTATTCACTGCTCACTATTCACTTCTCACCCTGAGTGACTATGCTTGACGAAAAAGATTTTCAGAAAAAAGCCGATTCCGCTTTCCTGGAATTGAAGAAGCGGCTGCTGGTGCTCGCCGATGAGCACGACTTTGACGTCGAGGGCGAAAGCGGAAAGCTCGAAGTGATTTTCGAGGAGCCCGAAGAAGCGAAGTTCGTCGTTTCTCCGAACACTCCAATCCGTGAAATCTGGATTTCGGCGCTCTCTACTTCTTTCAAGCTCGGCTGGTCAGAACCAAAGAATGCATTCGTGCTCGAAAAAACCGGCGAGGATCTTTTCGAGGTCATGAATCGCGTTGTATCGCAGCAACTCGGCACGCCGGTGAAACTATGAGCTCCATCAAACTTTCTCGCATTTCAAGCAAGAAACCATGAAAGCCGCTATCTACATTGTCGCCGGAGTTCTTCTCATCGCAGCGATCGCCGCTCTGCCTTCCGCGCCGCAGCAGGTTCCGAATCCCAGGGACGTCGTTGCCCCCACGACGTACGTTTCTCTCGATCCCGTCGGACGCGGCAGCCAATTTCAAATCGCCGTGGTGATGAAAATCCGCCCGGGCTTCCACATCAACGCCCGCGAAAAATCCGAAGAATACCTGATCGCCACCGATCTCCGCTCCGACGCCGTCGCCGGCTTTCAAGCGGGCGATGTCTCCTATCCCAAGGGCGAGCTGCACAATTTTACTTTTTCCAAAAAGCCTCTTAACGTTTATGAGGGAACAATCACTCTGCGGATCCCGGTCACCGCGCTCGCGACTGCTCCACTCGGCGCGCAACATATTCCACTGAAGCTTCGCTATCAGGCCTGCAGCACGGAAATCTGCCTGCCTCCTGTTACTCTTGCCTTGGACGCAGCTATCAATGTCGCGGCCTCCCCATCGGATGCTAAACCCGTCCACGCGGAAGTCTTTCGCCAGAAGCGGTAGTTAGCGCTCGAGTCCTTGCGCCGGCGAAATCTGCCCGACAAGCTCGGTCGGACGGGTTCAGTCTTTTTAACCACTGTTGAGCTCCAAAAGGCAGGAACTTTTTCACGCGCCCCACGTCTTCTACGGCATGAACCTCTACGCCTACCTTCGAACTGCCATTCGCCAGATGAAGCGCAACCCCGGTTTTTTCGCCGTGGCCCTTGCCGCCCTGGCGTTGGGAATCGGGGCCAACACCGCTATTTTCAGCGCGGTGGAAGGAGTCCTGCTCCGTCCGCTGCCCTATGCCGATCCGGGCCGCCTCGTAATGGTCTGGGAAGACGCGTCCTACCTCGGCTTCTCCCGAAATACGCCAGCCGTTGCCAATTATGTGGACTGGCGCGCTCAAAACCAGGTTTTTACGGACATGGTGGCAATCCGCTACCACCATGCCGCGTTTACGGGAAGCCAGGCGCCTGAGGAAGCACTCGGACGGCGTGTGACTCCGAATTTTTTTGATGTCCTCGGCGTCCAGCCGTCCATCGGGCGGCCGTTTACCGCCGAGGAGGATGCTTCCCGGCGTAAGGTCGTGGTGCTCAGCTATGAATTCTGGCAACGGCGGTTTGGAGGTGATTCGTCGGTCGTCGGCCGTTCGATCCTGATGGACGGCGAGGCCACCACGGTCGTGGGCGTGATGCCTCGCGCTTTCTTTTTTCCCGATCGCCATGCGGACTTTTGGATGCCTGCCTCTTTCACACCAGAGGAACTCGCTCGCCGTGGAAATCACAACCTGGAAGTGGTCGCGCGTATGAAGCCCGGCGTTACCGTCAAACAGGCGCAACGCGACATGGATGTAATCGCCAAGCACCTTCAGCAGGAGTATCCGAACACCAACACGAACGTTGGGGCCGTGGTCGTTCCGCTTCGCGAGCAATTTGCCGGCGATGCGGCCATCGGCCTATGGGTGCTGCAAATCGCCGCGCTGCTCGTTCTTCTAATAGCCTGCTCGAACCTGGCAAATCTCCTGCTGGCTCGCGCCGCTGGGAGGCGGCGAGAGATTGCAGTGCGCATTGCACTTGGCGCTAACCGCAGGCAAATCGGAGCGCAACTCCTAACGGAGAGCCTATTGCTTTCGGTGGGCGGAGGTCTGGGAGGGCTGCTCGTCGGCCGGCTTTGCTGGAGCGTATTTCAGAACCTGGTCCCGGAGCAGATCGCCGGAAACGGTTTTGCGTTGAACGCCCCCGTATTGCTCTTTACAACGGCAGTTTCCCTTCTATCCGGAATTTTCTTCGGGCTGCTGCCGGCTCTCCGCGCGACCGACGTGTCACTGCAGGAATCGCTGAAGGAGGGCGCGCGAGCGGGCGAATCGCGCGGCGGGATGCGGCTTCGGGATGGTCTTGTGGTCGCGCAATTCGCTATGGCTTTTGCTCTACTGGTGGGCTCGGCGTTGATGATCGAGACGTTGTGGAATCTGCGTGGCGTCGACCTGGGCTTTCGTCCCGACCATCTTTTGACTATGCTTGTGCCGCTGCCCAACACGAAATACGACTCCAACGAAAAGTTGCGCGCATTTTATCGTGATGCCCTGGATCGGACGCGGACGCTTCCCGGCGTCAAGAACGTCGGTTTTGGCTCGGATGTTCCTTTCACTTCCATCGGTGACACGGACGGATACGAGACCGAGGGCGCGCCGCCGCTTTTGCCAGGACAGGATAACGATGCGCTGTACCGCGAAGTGACTGCGGGCTACCTGGAGACCATCCGGGCAAGTCTCGTGGAGGGCAGGTTCCTGGAAGACCGTGACATCGAGTCCAGCCAACCGGTGGTGGTGGTCAATGAGTTTCTCGTCAAGCGCCACTGGCCGGGCCAGGATCCCGTCGGCAAACGATTGAAACTCAGCGGCACAAAAGAGCCGTGGCGAACCGTCGTAGGAGTCGTCAAAGACATACGCGAGCGAGGGCTGTTGTTGGATATGAAGCCTGCAGTTTACGTACCGGTGAACCAGGTAGATCGACCGGGTGCCTATTACCTAACCGCACGAACTGCTCAAGATCCTGCCAGTGTGATCAACGCGCTGCGAGAGGCTGTCTGGACCGTGGATCGCGATCAGCCCGTCTCCTTCGTCCGCACTATGGATCAGCTGATGGAGGAAAACGTTGCGGACCGCGAGCGGCCCATGACTTTGCTCGGAATATTCGCCGGGCTGGCACTCGTGCTGGCTTGCCTCGGCGTGTATGGCGTGTTGGCATATTCCGTCGCGCAGCGAACACGCGAAATCGGAGTTCGCATGGCTCTCGGTGCAAGGCCGCTCGATGTAACCGGCATGATTCTCCGCCGCGGAATGAAGCTGAGCGCCATCGGACTGGTGGCCGGCGCAGGGTTGGCAGCCGCGCTGGGAATTTTGTTGCGGTCGTTGCTATATGGCGTGACGCCGGCGGCTCCGCTGGTTTATGGCGGCACGGCTGTGTCGCTCATCCTCGTAACGCTGGCGGCCTGCGTGATCCCCGCGCAACGCGCCTCGCGCGTGGATCCTGTCGTGGCCTTGCGCGACGAATGACACACGTCGCACCGTATGCCGCAATTTGCCGAGGCGTTTTCACAAACTATCTTTTTTGAAATCAGGCGAAGGCTTTGCGTAATCGGTCTACAACGCGTTTCTGCCCCAGCGCCACCATGGTATCGAAGAGCGGAGGAGCGACAGCCTGCCCTACGATCGCCACGCGGCAAGCGTTGATGAGCAATCCGGCTTTCACGCCGGCCGCTTCGGCCACGGCGCGCGAGGCGTGATCGCAGGCGTCATGATTCCATGCGGGAAGTGCCGCAAGCGCATCCGCCAGCTTTGCGAGGAGTTCCGGGACTTTTGGATCTTTCCAAAACTTGTCCTTGGCTGCCTGGTCGATGGGAAAATCATCGCTGAAGAACGCGCGCGACCAGGACGAAAAGTCGGGCAGAAGCCGAATCCGCGGCCGAAGCAAATCCACTGTCCAAGAGAACCACGCATGATCTCTTCCATCGGAGCCAGGTGCGGCGTCTGCAGCCCACTCTTCTTTCCACAGTTTGCTGCGCTTCAATTCGGTTTCCACTTCGGGCAGCAGCTCTTCGATGGGGAGTTTTTGAAGATACTGCGTGTTGAACCATTCCAGCTTGGGCCGGTCGAACACGCCATTCGTGCGGCTGACGCCTTCGAGCGAGAACCGTGCTATCAGCTCGCTGGTTCGCAGGTACTCGTCGTCGTTTCCCGGCGACCATCCGAGCAGCGCCAGAAAATTCCGGAACGCCTCGGGCAAAAATCCGTCCGCGCGGTACATGTTGACGTCGGTCGCTCCATGCCGCTTCGATAGGCGCTTCTTGTCGGCTCCCAGGATGAGCGGCACATGCGCAAACAAGGGCAGCTCCGCGCCCAGCGCGCGGTAGAGCAGTACTTGCTTCGGCGTGTTGGAAATGTGGTCCGCGCCGCGAATCACATGCGTGATGCGCATGTCGATGTCGTCCACCACCACTCCCAATTGGTACATCGATTGCCCGAATTCCTCGTCGCCTTTTCCCGATCGGAGCAATACGAAATCCTCGATCTCCTCATTCGAGAACTCCGTCTCTCCAAAGACGACGTCGGTAAATTTCGTCGTTCCTCCGAGAGGCACCTTGAAACGCACCGCCGGTTTCGTCCCCGGCGTCGAGGGCTTCCCGTCGCGGCAGGTGCAGCGCGTCACTCGCCGCACTCCTCCGCCCTTGAGCTCCTCGTCCTGGCCGGGCTCCGCGTGGTCCCCCCCCGCGTACTTTTCCGCGGGGCAATAGCACAAAAACGCACTGCCATTGGCCAGGCATTTTTTTGCTGCCGCGCGGTAAAGTTCTGTGCGCTGCGATTGGTAAAATGGGCCTTCATCCCACGCAACGCCAAGCCATTTCAATCCATCCAGAATCCCTGTCACTAGCTCGGGCTTGTTGCGCTCCGCGTCGGTGTCCTCAATCCGCAGGATCATGGAGCCGCTGCTCCGCCGCGCAAACAGCCAATTAAACAAAGCAGTCCGCGCCCCTCCCACGTGCAGATACCCCGTCGGCGAGGGCGCAAACCTTACTCGAACTGCGTGTTTATTCGGATCAGTCATTTCGTTGATGTGTCCGGCGCGTGTCGCGCGCCCAATTCAAACGTCCAGTTTAGCGAAACCTCGATATTGCGTCCAATCTGCAGTCCGCTTGGCTATCAGCGTGCGAGTTCGAACGCTGACCCTGTCACTAGGCGCGCCAGCGTGTCCTGAAAGCGTTACCCCCGGCCTACTGCCTCTTTCGCAACCGGTACCCCGGTAAGCTTGCTTCCTGAAAATTGCATCGTCCATAATCACAGGTACTTCATGTTGTGCATCGAGGTGGCCACCTCGCGCTGCCGCATGGTTGTCTTTACGTGTGCCAGTCGAGGTTGTCGCTTTCCTCTGAAGCACAATTTGCATCGCCGTCTTCCGACGGTGACGCGGAGCCGTCCGCGCTTGGGACGGAGAATTGACCGAGGCCTTGACCAACCAGAGCTTCATCGCACTGGCACTGCTGGCGGCTACCTCTCTGGTGGCTGGATTCTTTGCCTACATCCACAGCCTCAAGCGCCGCCCTTATCTCCTTTATTGGACGGCCGGCTGGGCCATCGTCGCGCTCAGCTATCTCGGTCCCGTACTTGCCCTCGATAATCACGCTTGGCCGCTCCAGAGCGCACTCGATCAGTTGCTTTATTCTGCCGCAGGAATCTTGTTCTTTCTCGGGACCCAGCTCTACACTCAGCGTAAGCTCTGGACACTCCCGGCCGCCGCGGCTGGTGGGGTGCTGGTGATTTGGGCGGGCGTTTATTCGCTGAGCTGGTTCCACTTTCCCGTGATCCTCCCCGCGGCCGCCATCTTTCTGGGGGTCGGCTATCTCTTCTGGCAAGAGAGCCGGAGGCAGGAAACTCTCGCCGATTGGCTTCTCGCCACTTCGTTTGGTGTCTGGGCCGCCGTTGAGCTTGCCTTCACTTTTTTCAGGACCGCTCCGGGCTTCCCCGACATCACTTTTCAGACTGCCGCCGCCGTGCCATCCGCTTTCGTGGCCATGTTGATGGTCATGGCTCTCTATGAAGAAGAGAAGCGCCGGGTCGAGCGCAACATGCTCGCTCTCTCCAACTTGAATCTGGCCACCTCAAGCTTTGTCGGTGGTGAAATTCAGCGCATGCTAGCGCAAGCCCTGGACCGCGTCCTCGGCGTCGTGCGACTTCCTGCCGGCGCGCTTTTTCTGCATCATGGAGATCCTCAGGGTCCTACTTCTGTTGTTGCCGTCGGCCTCAGCGATAACTTCTGCCGCACCGCGCAGGAACAAGGCCTTGATGATTATCTCGTTGGACTTGTCTCCAGGCTTGGCGGGCTTCTCGGATTCCGCGATTTGAGGAATGACGATACCGTCGCGGCGTTGGAACGGGAAGAGCCCATCCGGCGCTTCCGACAGCTCGCGCTGACGCAAGGTCTCCGCAGCATCGTGGCTATCAGCCTTCAAGCCAAGGAGCAAGCCTTCGGCGTTCTTCTTCTCGGCACGCCGGACAGCCGGCGTTTCACTCCTGCGGAATACCGCCTTCTGCTCGCGCTTGGCCATCAGATCGGCATGGCCGTTGAAAATAGCTACCTCATCCAGCAGACTTCCCGCCGCTCAGAGGAGCTTCACGTCCTCAACGAAATTGGCCGCGCCCTCAGCTCCACTCTCAACAAGGAAGAGCTCCTCCGCAAGGTTTGGGAGGAGCTGCGCCGCCTTTTTGACGTCGAGAATTTTTACATCGCTTCGCTGGATCCGCTTCGCGATGAGATGCAGTTCGATCTGGAAGTCATCGGCGGCACTCCCAAGCCGCCTCGCAGCCGGCCCGCCGGCAATTACATCACCGAATACATCATTCGTACCCGGCAGCCGGTACTCATCCGCGATAACTATGTCGCCGAAGCTAAAAAACTCGGCGTGGATCCTCTCCGCGATGGCGGTTGCTACTGCGGCGTCCCTCTCGTAGCGTATGACCACGCCATCGGCGCCATGGCTGTCTTTTCCGATCACGAGCGCGCGTTTGATGAGGGGCATCTTGAGTTGATGCGCGTGCTCGCCAGCGAAGCGAGTATCGCCATCGAAAACGCCCGCCTTTTCCACGAAGAGCGCACCAAGGCGCGTCATCTCTCTTTGCTCAACACGATTTCTCGCAACGCCATCGCCACCTTGAATCCCGACGAAATGCTGGCGAAAATCGCGGAGCAGCTCGAAGCCGGCCTGACCTACGACCACATCGGCATCTGCGTGCTCGAGTATTCCACCCGCGAGCTCATCATCCAGGCCGAAGCGGGGACTCGCCGGGGCACACTCGGCAGCCGCATCCCGCTGGGCACGGGCCTGATCGGTCATGTTGCCCGCAGCGGTCAGTTAGCCGACTTTCACTCCATGACCTCAGCGGACTCTCCTCACAAGCCTCTCCTCGCGGACTCCAATGCCGCTATTGCGCTCCCGATCTTCTACGCCGAACAACTTCATGGCGTGCTCTACGTCGAATCTTCTTTTCCCCTCGAATTCTCCGAAGAGGAGATTCTGTTGCTCCGCACTCTTGCCGATCTGATTGCGGGCGCTCTGCATAACGCCTATTCCTTCCAAAAAGCCCAGGAGCAGGCCATCACCGACGGTCTCACCGGCGTCAAGACTCATCGCTTCTTCATGGAAGCTCTTTCCGCTGAATGGAAGCGCTCCACTCGCGCCGGCCGGGCCTTCGCTCTCGTCCTCATGGATCTTGACCGCTTCAAGTTCGTCAACGATTTTTACGGCCACCTCGAAGGCGACCTCGTTCTTCAACGTGTAGGCCACATCCTTGAGACGAACTGCCGCCGCTCCGACGTGGTCGCTCGCTACGGCGGAGACGAGTTCGTCATTCTCATGCCGGAAACCAACATGGAGCACGCCCGCCAGCTTGCCACCAAGCTCCGCGGCTGGGTTTCCGCCGATCCGCTTCTACGCGAGAAAAACATCAGCGCCAGCTTTGGTATCGCCTGCTATCCCCTGCATGGCTCTTCGCCGCAGGAACTCATCCAGGTGGCGGACGCTTCGATGTACCTCTCCAAGCACCAGGGCGGAAACGCCGTTTCCACTGCCGACCATTTCGATCCCAACGAAGCGAAGAAATGGAAGCGCGATGTCCTCGAAGCCTATCTGGGGGTCACGCTCAAGCGCCTGTTTGCCACCGGCCCGGAAGCCTTCGAGGAAATCTATTCGCGGCTGAAACAATTCACCGAGTCACTCGCCAGTACTGAAACCGCCGGCGCCATGACTGCCGCACCTGTTTCCTCGCAGGGGCACGCCGGCCTTCCCCAGGCTGTGCTTGATACCGTTACCTCGCTCGCCTTCGCCATCGACGCGAAGGACCACTATACGCAGGGGCACTCTCAGAAGGTGTCCGCATATGCCGCCCTCATCGCGGAGTCTCTCAACATGACCGAGGTGGAGGTCGAGGAGATCCGCCTTGGCGGCGTGCTGCATGACATCGGCAAGGTCGCCATTCCGGAAAATATTTTGAACAAGAGCGGGCCGCTGAATCCCGAGGAATGGGAGACCATGAAGGCCCATGTAAGATTTGGCGCGAAGATTCTCGATCCACTCACGCCGCTGGCGCGCATCCGCGAGATGGTTCTGCATCATCACGAATTCTTTGACGGCTCCGGCTATCCTGACGCGCTCTCGGGCGAGAGCATTCCGCTTGGCGCGCGCATCATCGCTGTGGCCGACGCCTACGACACCATCACCAGCGACCGCACTTACAAGAAAGGCCGGAGTTCCCCGGATGCCCTCGCCGAACTGGAGCGCTGCGCGAACGCGCAGTTTGACGGCGCCATCGTCCAGGTCTTCGTCCGCACCATGCGGCAGCTCCCCAATCCCATCATCGAAGTCGCGGCCACCGGCCCTCGCAATTCCTAGTCACGCGACGGGGCCGCTCTCACTCTCATTGCTATCGTTTCTGGCTTCTTCGGCGTCAAAGAGCTCAGTGTGGGTTTAAGCGCGTTCTCCTACTATTGAAGATTGCATTCACGAGCGCCATCGCTCGACCAGCGTGTGGCTTCTCTTCGGAGGAAAATTATGAACCGCGTCAAACTCGCTTTGTCACTCGTCCTGCTCGCCGGTGTTTCGGCTTCGCCTCTTCTCGCTTCGCCCCGCTCCTCGGCCGCTTTCAAGAAACTGTTATCGCTCGCCGGTGAGTGGGAAGGGAAAGACGAACACGGGATGGAGGTGAAGTCTCGCTTCGCATCCCTGGCTTCCAACACGGCGGTCATGGAGACGCTCGCCGCTTCAGGCATGGACGAGATGGTCTCTCTCTACAGCGTCGACCAGGACTCCATCGCTCTCGTCCACTATTGCCCCACAGACAATCAGCCTCGCATGCGCGCCACACCTGCCTCCGATGATGTAAGAGAACTCAGTTTTGAGTTTCAAGGCGCGGGAAACTTGAAGTCGCCTTCCGAGGGCCACCAGCATCACCTGCTCATCCGCTTTGACGATGCTAACCACATCACGGAAACTTGGACCTGGCGCAAGAACGACAAAGATACCTTCATGGAGTTTCATTTAACCCGCAAATAGAATTCCGGCTCTTTCTGTTCCTTGCCGCGCGGCGCCCGCAGTTTCCCGGTCACACACCTCACCGTCCGTCGAGATCTACATCCTTGATGGGCAAATCCCAATGGGCGTCGAGTATCTCGAATCGTCTCTGCTCTTCTTTCTGGTATTTTTCTTGATCCGGATAAATCTGTTTGAGAAGCGTTCCTCCGCTATCGAAATTGTCATTGGCGGTGGCCGCGTTCTTGAACACGATCGTCACACGGAAGTCCCACCTGCCATCCTCCGTTGCGTGATACCGGGGCGCTGTCATAGTCACTTTCAAGATGCGTCCAAGTTCCATCTCTTTCTTAAGCAAGGGGTAATGGTTTTTCTTGAACAGCGCAAGAAACTCTTCCGCGTGCCCCCACTTCGCCTTGTAGTAGTACTCGATCACATAAGGTTGCGCGCTTGTTTCGCTCCCCGTTCCGCTTTGTGATGCTTTCACCCCGTAATGCCCGGCGCCGAACATTGCTGCAAGAACGAGTACGCCGATTGCCGCCCACCCCGCCACCCGCTTTTCTCTCATCCACATGTGTTTCCTCCGTCCAGTCGTTCGACCACGCGACCTATCCTAACCTCATTCATCCACTCGAAGCCATGTGCGAGCCGTTCGGAACAGCCGGAATCACCTTTTCGCAGGTACATCTCCCCTATCTTCCGCTTCCTCTTCCCCGCGTTGACTTGCTTGCCAGCACGGCCTAAGATTCCACGCATCGGCAGGTGCCCACGCCATGCTCGGCCAAACTATCGGCCATTATGAGGTCATTGAAAGGATCGGCGCTGGTGGCATGGGTGTCGTGTACCGTGCTCGGGATCAACGCCTCCACCGCGATGTTGCCTTGAAGGTCCTCCCTCCTGGAAAGCTGGATGACGAGGCGCCCCGGAAGCGTTTTCGCAAGGAAGCCTTGGCGTTGGCCAAGCTCAACCACCCCAACATAGGAACGGTCTACGATTTCGACACTCAGGACGACCTCGATTTCCTGGTGATGGAATTCATACCCGGGGAAACGCTCGGGCAGCGCCTAGCCAGGGGTTCCTTGCCGGAAAAGGAGTGGCTCTCTCTTAGCTTGCAGATTGCTGCCGCCCTCGAGGAAGCCCACGAGCATGGAATCGTCCATCAAGACCTCAAGCCCGGCAACATCATGGTGACGCCCAAGGGGCAAGCCAAAGTGCTGGATTTCGGTCTGGCGCGTTTGCTCGATTCCGATGCCGCGGCAGATCTTACCGCCACCCTTACGCAAACCGATGGCGCTGGCACTCTGCCCTATATGGCTCCGGAACAGCTTCGCGGCGACCCTGTGGATGCGCGCACCGATCTCTTCGCTTCTGGCGTTGTTCTCTACGAGATGATCTCCGGCCACCGGCCTTTTCGGGAATCTTCGGCGCCCCGTTTGATTCAGCAAATCCTGAACGAAGCGCCCCGCCCCCTGCACGAGTGGAATCCGCGCATTTCCCCGCAACTCGAAAGCATTATTTTGAAGGCTCTCGACAAGCAGCCTGATCTCCGGTATCAGTCCGCCCGCGAACTGCGTGTCGACCTTGAGCGACTCGGCGTTCAGCAAACTGCTTCCTCAGCTATTCCGGTCGTTCGTCCGGAAACCCGTCGCGGTTGGACGCAGGTCTTACGCGCGCATCTACGGCCAATTTACTTTTCCGCGGCTTTCCTGGCTCTGACTGTTGCTACCCTGTGGTGGTTGATCGGCGCTCGTCCCGTCCTCTCGTTTGCCCCGCGCGATTGGCTGTTGATCACCGATTTTGACAATCAGACCAACGACCCTCTTTTCGACCGTTCGCTGCTCACGGCTCTGACTGTCAGCCTGGAGCAGTCTCCGCACGCCAACGTCGTTCCGCGCGCGCGCATCGTTGACAGTTTGCATCGCATGGGCAAACAGGGCGACGAGAAAATCTCCGAGGACTTGGCGCGGGACATCTCTCAGCGCGAGGCCATCCGGGCAATTCTTAGTTGCTCCATCGCCAAGGTCGGCCAGGAGTACGCCCTCACTGCTCGCTTGATCGATCCTAAAACCGGCGTTGCCGTTCGTTCTTACCTCGAGGAGGCCAAGGACCAGGATCACGTATTGGACGCGCTCGGCTCGGTAGCAACTCGCGTGCGCCGCGACCTCGGCGAATCCATGCCCGCCACCAGTAAAGTCGATCGGCCCCTCCCGATGGTAACTACCCGCTCGTTACAAGCCCTGAAAATGTTTGCCGATGGGGGAGCGCTCTGGAGCAAGGGTCAGTATGAGCCGGCCGTGCAAGCCTTCGAGTCGGCCGTCAAGACCGACCCTGATTTCGCCATGGCTCATGCCGCATTGGGAGATTCTTATTACAGTCACATCTTCAATAATCCTTCAAGCGGCAAAGAGCATATGGATAAAGCTCTCCAGCTTTCAGAGCGAACTACCGATCGCGAACGTCTCTACATTCAGACTCGCTACGCTCAAGACCTCGGCCACGTGGCGGAGGCCACGAACCGCTTTGATGTCTATCTGAAGAGTTATCCCGATGATTGGGGCATGCGCTTCAACTATGCCTCGCTCTTGCGTAGCAACGGCCAGTCCCAGGAGGCGCTGGAGCAGTACAAAGAGCTGGCGCGCATCTCACCAAATAACCCTTCGACTTACATCGATATCGCCACCACCTATAATGGGCTCGGCAATTTCTCGGAGTCGCTCCGTAATTATGACCACGCTTTCAATTTGGATCCTTCCTGGAAAACCAGTCAGAACATCAATCACGAGTACGGAATGACTCTGTTCTTCAGTGGTGATGAACCCAAAGCTCGTGAAACCTTCAAGCTTGCCTTGGAAAAGCCGGATCTGAAACCGAAAGGTCTCCGCTCGCTTGCCTGGCTCGATCTCTACCACGGCAAATATGCCGCCGCCAAACCGCAACTCCAGGAAGCTCTGCTGTCCGACCAGACCTTCAGGTGGGGTTTGAGCATTTTGCGGGAGCACAACCTTCTCGCCATTGTCGCGGATGGGCAGGGCGACCGCCCCGGCCAACTGCGTGAACTGGATCTTGGGCTCCCCTACATGGCGACGTCAGGCGCCCAGGTGCGCGCCGGGTTGTGGCTCGGCACGCAATACGCGCGTAGTGGAAGCGTCGCTAAGGCCGCGGAGCTCCTTCAATCAGTGCGACACTTCGCCGATCCCCAAAATCCGGATCACATGAGCGATGTACAAACTCTTGAAGCCGAGGTGGAACTCGCCCGTGGCAACAAAGACCATGCCATCGAATTGTTTTTGTTGGCGGACAAAGCCAAGCGCAGCGCCATGACCACCGGAGGTCTGGCTCGCGCGTATGAAACTGCAGGCAACACTGACCAGGCTGCTGTCTGGTACGAACTATTCCTCGGCAGTGCTGAGCCTAACGTGGGATGGGAGCCTCAGCAGGACTGGCTCGCGGCTCACTACCGCCTCGCGCGAATCTATTTCGTCAAAGGCGACAAGTCCAAAGCCTCCGCGCAACTCAATCCTCTTCTCGATGCCTGGAAAGACGCCGATCCCGGCCTTCCTCTCCTGAAGGATGCGCTTCACCTCAAAAAGCAAATCGACGGCCAGCCATAAGCCTGGCGCCTTCGTTTCGCCAACTTCAACGCAAGCTTGCTATCCTTGACTCTGGAAGCTTGGAGAGAGTTTATCAGGAGGCAAAATGCAGACCGCGTCCGTCAAATGGATCGGCGAAGAAAAATTCGTGGCTACCAGTCCGTCGGGCCACGCCATCACCATCGACTCTGACCGCGCTTCCAATAAAGCGCCGGGACCGATGGAACTTGTGTTGATGGCTCTCGGCGCTTGCACTGCCACCGATGTCGTCAGCATCCTGAAAAAGAAGCGCCAGAAACTCGATTCGCTTGAAGTCATCTGCTCCGGCGAACGGGCTGCCGAACCACCCAGTGTCTGGACCAAGCTCGAAATTCTCTATCGTTTGCGTGGTTGCCTCGAGGAAGCCGCCGTTCAGCGCGCCATTGAGCTGAGCGAGCAAAAATACTGCTCGGTGTCCGCCATGCTCCAAAAAACCGCGAAGCTCACCTGGCGCCACGAAATTCTTCCACCCGGGGAATGACGCCCCTCGTTCCGATTGCTTGCCCGGTTCTCAATGATCGGATCCTGGTTTCTCCTTCTCTCGCCTTGTAACTTCTCATACGCATCGCATAGAATTTTGCATTCGTTTGATTTGCAGTACGCCCAAGGAGAATCATGTCCCACCGCATCGCGGCAAAAATTACGGGTGTCGCAGCGTACGTTCCGCCGAAGGTGCTCACCAACGCCGACCTCGAGAAAATGGTCGCGACAAATGACGAATGGATTCGGACCCGCACCGGTATCCGCGAGCGCCACATTGCCGCCGATGGCACGGCTAGCTCCCATCTCGCCACGGAAGCTGCAAAAGCCCTCCTGGCCAAAACCAGAACCGACCCCGCCGAGATCGAACTGATCGTAGTTGCGAGCGTTACTCCGGATATGATGTTTCCCGCCACCGCCTGCCTTGTTCAGGATCGCATCGGCGCGAAAAAAGCCTGGGGCTTTGACCTTTCCGCCGCCTGCTCCGGCTTTGCCTATGCACTCACGGTCGGCGCGCAATTCGTTGGCTCCGGGGCCCACAAGAAGGTCCTCATCATCGGCAGCGACAAAATGAGTTCCATCCTTGATTACACCGACCGCGCCACCTGCATCCTTTTTGGCGATGGCGCCGGCGCCGTCCTTCTCGAGCCCGCCGGCGGAAACGAAGGCATCCTTGATTTCGAACACGACATCGACGGCGCCGGCGGCCAGTTTCTCTACATGCCCGGCGGCGGTTCGCTCCATCCTTCAACGGCCGAGACCGTCGAAAAAAAGATGCATTTCGTCCACCAGGAAGGCTCTCAGGTCTTCAAGTACGCCGCTCGCCGCATGGCGGAAATGTCTGCGAGACTTCTCGAGCGCAATGGCTTCACGAAAGACGATCTTGCTTTGCTCGTCCCTCACCAGGCCAACCTTCGCATCATTCGCGCCGCACAGGAACGCCTTGGCATCGACGACTCGAAAGTCCTCGTCAATATTGATCGCTACGCCAACACCACGGCGGGGACGATCCCGCTCGGCTTGTGCGACGGCGTCGAGCAGGGCCGCCTTCACAAGGGCGACCTGGTTCTTATCGTCACGGTCGGCGCCGGGTACACCACCGGCGGCGTTCTTCTCCGCTGGGCCTACTAGAAAGAGAAACAGTCTTCATCGGCCATGCCAGCGATCGCGCATAGCTGATTCCAAAGCTGGCGCAATGGTATTTTCCGCGGGTTGCCTTACGATATCGAGGAATCGCGCATTCGATCTATCAGAGCCACAAGCCTGGGGCAATCCTCCTCCGTAATAGCTGTGAACTTCAATCCCAGCCCATTTGGGGATTCCTTCCGCCGCACCACGGCTTCCGTCCTGATTCGCCCCTCTTGCACAAGAAAATCAATTTTGACCTTCGTGCCTTCCGGCCGTTCTGTTGGTGTCGCCAGGAACAGGCCGCCCGCGCTCAGATCGCGAACGCGTGAAACATCATCTATTCCCCCGGTGCGCCAATAGACCCAAACGTCCTTGGGTGTCTCCAGGCGATAGCTCGACCTCCTTCCATAGATTGGCCTTTCTTGCTCGGTCTGCACGGATCACCTTAACGCCTGGAGCTGGACAGGCCCTTTCGCTGTCTGTTCTTGCGTGTGCTGGGGCCTGTCTCACCTTAACCGTGGCGTCACAGAAGACAATCCGGAAAACACCTTAATGAATCCTGCAGGAAATCTTGGAATTTTCGGGAACCGGAAAGAACGACTAGGATCCCTTTCGAGGCGATACGGAAGCCGGCGGGCCAGGTGCCGACGATTGCCTTCTGCTTCTTCAGCCCGCCCCGGAACATCGAGCGTAGATTTCTAATAAGACTCATCCTCATGACGCGAGAAAACTAATGAACTGTTTCTCCCGCGCCACACGCATGGATGACTTGAGGAGTGACGTGGCAGGCGCTCCGACTCAGTGCGCGCTGCCGGCCCGGCGGATATAAATCTGTCCCTGGAAATTTGTGAATTGATATTCCGGGCCGCCTCCGTTGATCGTTCCGTGCACCGTCTTGTCAATCTTCACGCGGTACTTGCCGCCCTTTCCGCGTCCATCCTCCACCACCTGTTGCGGAGCCGAGGCCTGCAGCTGCACGTCAAAATCGCTGAACACGTCTCCACGATCGGAACGGATGCTCACGTTCGCCTTCACGTCGGCCGGCAGCGTCACGTCAATATCACCGTTCAAGGAACTGAACGCCATCGGCTTCTGTGGATTCACATGCGCAAAAGTCGCCAGCAGCTTTCCGTTCAATGCATGGGCCACCGCGCTGCCGGAAATATTGTTGAGCGTGACGGACCCGTTCACGTCATCCACATCCAATTCGCCCTCCACTCCCGTCACCACGATGTCACCGTCATTCACCGCCCTCAGCTTCAGCGAAGTATGCACGGGCACCGTGATCGTCACATCAATCGTCCGCGCCCAGGACTCTGTGCTCACGCGCACTTCATTGTTCTCTTCTTCGACCGTCAAGCCCGTCGTCGAAATGTTCAGCCGCTTCGGCCCGCCGGATGGCCTCTCGCTCTCCTGGTTCCGCGCACGGGCCTCGACGATCACTTCCTTGCCCTCGTAGCCCTTCACGGTGATGCTGCCGTTCACCATGCTCGCTTTTACGTAGGCGGGCCGCGCCGGATCATCCAGATTGACCGAGACGCGATCGCCCGTTTGCGTTTGCGCCTCCGCGTCCGGCGCAATCACGGACATCGCAAACAACGCGCTCGCTGCAATTATTCTGCCGAACAAATGTATTTGGCTATTCATGGTTTTCTAGAATACGGATATCTCCATTTAGATTTTCAATCTGTATCTCCGGACCGCCCGCGTTCACCCGCGCGCTCGTGAAACGGTCCGCCCGGTACACCACTCTCCCGCCGCGCTTTTCTTCTTGAATCGAGTGCACTGGCAGCGCCGTCACCGGAAAATCGCTGTAGATGCCGCCATTGAACGTCTTGAAGCGGAAGTCCGCGGACAGGTCGTGCGCGAACCGCAGCTCGATTTTTCCATTCACCGTCTTGAACTCTGAATTTTCACGGGGGTTCTGCCGGAACGACACGACCACCGGCCCGTTCACCGTTCTCGCCGTGCCCGATCCCGCCACGTTGTCCATCTCGATGTCCCCGTTGACATTCCTCACCAGAAAGTTCCCGTTTGTATTGCGCACCACCACGTGCCCTTCATTCACCGTTTTTACCTTGACGTCGATATCGCGCGGCACGTGTACCTGAAAATCCATTTTTACCCGGTATCCATCTTCATCGCGTGAGCGCCGGCAATCGTCGCATTGGCACCGGAACGGCCCGTTCACATAGAGCTTCAACGCGCCCTCCTGCTGCGTGATGTCCAGCGTCACTTCCTTCTTCGCCTTCTCCAATTCTTCTTTCGATTCCGCTCGCGTCTTCCTCGCAACCGTCATCTCGACTTTGTCCGTTGTGTCCGCTACCACTTCGATCGATCCCCACACGTTGTCGATTTCCAGCGATCTGGCTCCGCTCGACGGCATCGTGAATGTCTTCTGGATGTTTTCCTGGTCGCTCACCGGCCAGTCCCGATCGGAGTCGTCTCTTGATTTCGCGAAGACCGTTCCAGGCTCCGCCGCCGCGCCCAAAGCCATCAGGATGCTTTTTCGCGCGTGCGTGCCCGGCGCTTTGCTCGCCGGAAGGACCGGCAGAAGCAGTGCGATCGCCGCATAGATCGTCAAGACCGGGAAAAAGGTTTTTCTGCGCACGTTTTTCTCCTCAATTCAATTTGCTCAGCGCCCAATCCGCGCGCTGCTTCACCGTGGGATTCAAATTCGGTGTCTGCGCGAAATTGCGCAGGCGCACCGCGGCATCCGGATCGCGCCATTCCAGAAGCTGGTCGATCAACGCCACTTGCACCAGCGGCGACTGCTGCTCTTGCAGTGCGTCCACTACTCCCTTGCGCACCTGTGGCTGCGCCGCGTGGCGGCTGAGCGCATCCAGGGCCGCCAGCCGCACGTCCACGCTTCCGTCGTAGCGCAGCGTGTGCACCAGCGCGGAAAGCACCTGCGGATCGAGTTGATCTTCCCGCCTGCTGTAGCTCACTCCTTGCAGCCGCTCGCTCGCGGACTGCTGCTGCAGCATCGAGAGCACCACGAGCTGCCGCATGTTCGTCAGCTCGGAATGCATCGCGGTTATCTCGCTCTGATCCGCATTCGAACGCCCAGGTCTGTTTCCGAAATAGTTGCCCGCAAAAATCCCGATCACGAGTATCGCGGCGCTCCACGCCACAACGCCTGCCGGCGTCCGCAGCCATTGCCAGATGTTCCAGCCCGGCGCGGCCTTTGCTTTTTCGAATCGCGCGCTCACCCGGTCGCTTCGCCCCGTCTGGTACGCTCGCAGCATCGCTTCGAATCGCTCGCGCGACCCTTCGCTCGGCTGTTCCACGGGAAGAAGTGACAGTTTCTTCCAGATCGCCACCTCTTCGCCGCAATCCGCGCACACTTCGATGTGCTCTTCCACCAGCTTTTCCTGTTCGGCGTTCAAGCTCCCCTGCAAATAATCAGGCAGGAGCTCTCCGATCTGTTCACACTTCATTTCCGGCCCTCCGGGGAGGTACGAACTTCGTCACTCCAGAATTCCTGTCCTTGTTGATCCTCCCGCTCTCCAAATGGCGGAAGTTTTGCCGCAGTTCCTGTATCGCTCGATGGATGCGCGTCTTCACCGTGCCAAGCTCGCATCCCAGCAGCCGCGCGATTTCGTCGTACTTCAATTCCTGAAAACGGCTCAAGATCAAAATCTCTCTTTTTTCTTCCGGCATCTGCATCAACGCGCGGTGCAAGAGTTCCGCCTCCTGCGATTTCTGCGCTTCATCCTTCGGCATCACGGCGGGCGCCATTTCCGGTTCGAAGGTGATGTGCTTTGGCGTTTTTCGGTAATGATCCACTCTTGCATTCCTCGCAATTTGGTAAATCCATGCGCGAAACGGCGTCCCCGGCTGGTAGCTCTGCCGGTATTTCAGGATCCGCAGGAAAACTTCCTGCACCAGATCCTCGCTCAGCGTCCGATCTCCCGTCAGCTTCGAATAGAAGTTGTACAGGGGCCTGTGGTAGCGGTCGAACAACACCCCCAGCGTTTCCCCTGTGCCATCGCGCACTTCGAGCATCAGTTCCTCGTCCGGAGCCAACATCATCGCCTGGTCATTTTCCGTATCGGCCCGCTCTTGCTCTTTCATAGGGTGAATACCGGGAGGCAGGAAAAAGGTTACAGCAACATCCTACTCCCAACCGCGCCGCTGGCCTTGCGGAGCCCTCGAAGCGTTCGTCCCCGCGGAGGCACAGTTCGAATGCTGGATATTATGAAAAAGAAGTGAATCTGAAGGTTATGGGAAATTTCGACGGAGCGGAACGGCAAACGGAAGGATGGGTATGGATTGCTGCGTTAGCAGGAACGCAACGCGGCCGCGAGTTCCAGATTCGCTTGCAAGCGCAGGCCAATTTGCACCGCGGCGTAACGCGCGCAAATTACACGCTCGCGTTCGCACCATTCTGCGAGGGACGGCATACGCTTCCCTGAAAGAATAGCAAGGCCTTCGAGAATCCGGTAATAAGCGCGCACCAGCGTCAGCGCGCCGCCGTTGGTCTGAAGATTGGGAGTCAGTTCGTGCAGCCCGGCGAGTTTCTCGAAGTCCTGGCCCTTCATACGCCCGCCTTCCAGATTCGCGGCCGAGAGCACACGCTCAGAGACGGGTTGTGCTGCCACTCCCGCCAGGATCGCCCGCCAGTAGTACAGGGCAAATTGCGAGAGCGCAACGATTGAGATCGCAAGTAGCATGGCAGCGAACATCCCTCAGTAGCCTCTACGGACATTCTGTTCAGGAAAGTGTCACGCTGCCATAGCTCAGAAGTACCAGGAGCGTAGGACGCTCAGGGGCTGTGCCTAAGTGCCTTATATTCAATTACTTGAACGTCCGGGCGACTCGACAGCGCTCGTATGGTCATGGACAATCTTCCATCCCTCCGGAAACCGCTGCCACACCAGCGAGAACACCCCGCCGATATCTCCTTTGTCTCGTTTCAGATGCCAGTGCCCCAGCACTAGCGCAGCATCCGGCCCCAGGAAACGGAACTCCAGCTCCGAAAAATCGAGCTGTCCCATCGCCCCCCGATCCGGGTAGTTTTTCTTGTACCGGGCCAGCACTCCGTCCCACCCCCTCGCGACTCCGCTGCTCCCGGAAAACGTCAGCTCCGGCGAATGCCAGTAGCCCACAAGGAACGCGTCCACATCTCCGCGGTTCCATGCCGATTGCTGCGCGTTCAGCACAGCCTCGATGGCCGTCCGGTCGGAATCCTGTTTTCCCTGCGCTCGAGTTTGCATCCCGCTCCGCAATCCCACCAGAAACAGGAGACTCAGCGCCACACTCCCCACAAGCCAGCGATATTGCTTCTTCATCGTCTTTACTCCTTCCGGCCAACGGAGGATATGTTGGCAGGTCATACTCCGCAAGTCCTTCCTTGCATGGCGAATGAGATGATAGGGGCGTGCAAACTGTATCGAAGACCTGCGCCTGGTGAAGTGAAGGGCATGAGAAAAGAAGGATTTTTCTACAGGCGAATTGGGCGCCCGATGCTCGACCTGCTTGCGGAGGGAGTGACGCCGGAAAAGCTTGCGCTGAGTTTGGCGCTCGGCATCGCGTTTGGTGTATTCCCTGTCTTGGGCACGACGACGGCGCTATGCGCGCTCGCGGCGCTGGTCTTGCGGCTGAATCTTCCGGCGATTCAGATTGTGAATTATTTTGTGTATCCCGCCCAGATCGCGCTTTTGTTCCCTTTTTTCCGGCTGGGAGAAAGACTTTTTGGCGCGCCTCGTCTGCCGCTTTCCGCCGCCCAGATTCTGGCAATGTTCCGCGCCAATCTCTGGGGCGCAACGCAATTCCTGTGGACAACCGTGTGGCACGCGGCAATCGCGTGGTGCCTTGTGGCTCCGCCAGTCGCGGCGATTCTATATCTGATTTTGGTTCCGCTCTTTCAGCGAGTGCTTGCGAGGGAGAGCATCCCTGACCGCTGAAAGTTCAATGCAGAAAACGGGTCGCTCACGCTGTGGTCCAAATCCTCGCCCTGGAGGGTTTGTGCAAATCACCAGTCACGAGTCATCAACCATGCTATCCAAGCGCTCCCGCTCTCGTTTCTCCGGGCTAGAGGATGTCGAGCACTTCTTCGTAGCGTTTGAACGGGGGAATCAGATAGGCGCCGGCTAATTCCGTGCGCGACCAGGCAAGCATCCGGCGGGCTAGTTCAAACCCGCGGTCGCGTGCGGCGGCGCCCGCGGATTCAAGCGAGGTAAGCACCTCTTGCGGAATGACGATGCCGGGAACTTCGTTATTGAGGCGCAGCGCCTGCTTGTAACTGTTTAGCGGCCAGATTCCCACAAGCACGGGAATGCTGGGCTTGGCGCCGAGTTTTTTCACGAACTCATGCCAATGCTCGGGATCGAAAATCGGCTGGGTCATCGCGAAATGCGCGCCGGCTTCGATCTTGGCGAGAAAGCGCTCGATTTCGCCCTCGAGATCGTCCGCGACTGGATTGACGGCGACGCCGATGGCGAAGTTTGTCGCGCCTCCAAGGGTTTTTCCCGCCCAGTCCGTGCCCTGATTGAGGCGGTTCAAGACTTTGACGAGGCCGACGGAATCCACTTCATAGACCCCGCTGGTTTCCGGATAATCACCGACTGCCGGCGGGTCGCCAGTGATGGCAAGGACGTTGCGGACTCCACCGACGGTCCACGCTCCGAGCAACACGGCTTGCAGTCCAATGATGTTGAAGTCGCGCGTCGTGAGATGCGGAACGGTTTCGACGCCGCGGGCTTCGAGCGCCCCCGCGGTGATGAGCGCGTCCATTCCGACGCGAGCCATCGCGCCGCTGTTGATGTCAATGGCATCCACTTTGCCGGAAGCCATGATCTTGTCGACTTGCTCGAAGATGCGGTCGAGCGACAACCCTTTCGGCGGATCAATTTCGACGCAGACGGTAAATTCCTTGGCTCGAAGTTTTTTCCAGAACTTGCTCTCCGGTTCGCGCTGAAGAACAGGCGCTGGTTTGGTAACTGCTTCGACAGTCGCCGAAGCGGCGTGACTTTTCGCTGGACGTAATGACTTGACGGCTTCCGCCATGGCGCGAATGTGCGCGGGCGTTGTGCCGCAGCAGCCGCCCAATATCCGGACACCCAGCGCGGCCGCTTCCCGCGCGAACAACGCGAAATATTCCGGCGATGATTTGGGATAGACGATGCGGTCCCCTTCGCGCTTTGGAAGACCGGCGTTGGGCATGCCGCTTACGCGAAGATCGTGAACTCCGGTCAGCTCCTGAAGAATGGGGAGCAGCGCTTGCGGCCCAAGAGTGCAATTCGCGCCGATGACCTGAACGTTTTTCGCCTTGAGCTGCGCGGCGGCATCCGCGGGGCGCAGGTCGCCGAAGGTGGTGCCCTCTTCGGAATAGGTGAGTTGAGCAACGATAGGCAGACCGGAGAAGGAACGGATGGCGTCGACGGCGAGAAGAATTTCTTCGATGTAGGAAAATGTCTCGAGAATGTAAAAATCGACGCCCCGTTCCTCCAGAGCGAGCGCCTGCTCCTGGAAGACGTTGAGAATCTCGCCTGGTTCGGGATGGCGTGATTGCACGCCGAGTCCGAGCGGCCCAATCGAGCCCGCGATCAGCACTTCGCGCGAAGCGGACTCGCGAGCTTCCCGCGCAATTTTTACGCCGCGCGAATTGAGCCGCTGCACTTCGTCGCCCAGACCAAGCGGTGCGAGCTTGAAGCGGTTCGCGCCAAACGTATTGGTCTCGATAATTTGCGCCCCGGCTTCGATATAAGCCTGGTGGACGCGAAAGACTGCTTCGGGCTCGGAAGCGTTCAGTTCATCGAAGCAGCGCTGCGCGCCGACTGCTTCGTGCAACATCGATCCCATCGCCCCATCGGCGATGAGAATCGAATCTTTCAACCTTTCATTGAAGTCAAGAATCTTCAAGAGCGCTCCGCAGAGGATTTTTGGAATGCCACGTTTGATGCAGCGCTCAACGTTTTTGTTCCATAAGGCTGGCGACGGTGCTCATCAAATCGTATTTGGTGAGGATTTCGAATTTCGCGCCGTCCATCTCCACGAAAACGGCGGGATTTTCGTGGCTGAGAATGTACGTGACGCGCTCGACGGGGGACGTGCCGGGAATCCGCGGGAGCGGCTTGCTCATCACTTCGCGCACGACGAGTTTGCGGAGGTCTTTGCCTTGCAGCGCCATGGTCAGAATTTGGTCTTCGTAGATGGTGCCGATCGGTATGTTTTCCTCGAACACGGGGATCTGCGAAATATCCTGTTCCTGCATGGTTTTCAGCGCATGAAAAACAGTTTGATAGGGCCGCGCGATCACGAGTTCGCGCACCTTGCCCGACTGGTGTTTGGCGTTCACGACTTCGGCGGCGGTGATATGCACGGCGGCTTCGACGTAACCGCGCTCGCGCATCCATTCATCGTTGTAAACTTTGCTGAGATAGCGCATCCCCGTGTCCGGCATGAAGGCAACGACGAACGATTCCGGCCCGAGATCTTTCGCCAGACGCAGCGCCGCCGACATGCAACCGCCGCCGGAACCGCCGGTGAAAATTCCTTCGAGCTTGACGAGGCGGCGCGCGACCACGAAGCACTCCTCATCGTTGACCTGGATCACGTCATCGAGAATCTTGAGGTTCATCGTGGTGGGGAAAAAATCCTCGCCGATACCCTCGACGACGTACGTTTTGGGCTTGATGGTTTCGCCGCGCTTGAAAAAATCGTAGTACAGCGAGCCGACGGGATCGACACCGATTATTTTTACAGCGGGATTTTTTTCTTTTAAATATTTCCCAACGCCGCTAATAGTGCCGCCGGTGCCCACGCCGCAGACGAAATGCGTGATCTTCCCCTGGCTGTCTTCCCAGATTTCCGGGCCAGTGGTTTGATAATGCGCTTCGGGGTTCATCGGATTGTCATACTGATTGGGATAAAACGAATTGGGAATTTCGCGCGCCAGTTTTTTCGCGACGGAATAATAGCTGCGTGGATCCTCGGGTTCGACGGCGGTGGGGCATACGATGACTTCGGCGCCCAGCGCTTTCAGCAAATCCACTTTTTCCTTCGACTGTTTGTCGGTGATGGTGAAGACCATCTTGTAGCCGCGCACCGCCGCGACGAGCGCGAGTCCCATGCCGGTATTTCCGGAAGTGCCCTCAATAATGGTGCCGCCGGGTTTTAGCAGACCGCGCTTTTCCGCGTCGTCAATCATGGTGATGCCGATGCGGTCTTTGACGGAGCCGCCGGGATTGGTGTAGTCGGCTTTGACGAAAATCTGCGGCTTGAGGTTTTGATTGATGCGATTCAGACGCACGAGAGGAGTGCGCCCAATCGCTTCGAGGATGTTGTTACATAGCATGAGGTCATCCAGGGCGCAGCCCGGCGAGAACATCGCGTCGGGGCTGTGCCATAATTCCTTCAGTTTAGCATGCAGCCCCGCAGCGACACAGTAAGGTGGGGCGGAGGAGACACACTTGGCACGGGAGAATATTTCCAGCGGGACGCCCTGGGAGCCGATCGTGGGGTACTCGAGGGCGGTACGGATCGGGAATGTGATATCGGTTTCGGGAACCACGGCGACGGGGCCGGACGGGAAGATCGTCGGAGTAGGCGATGCGTATGCGCAAACCGTACAAACGATTCGGAACATAGAAGCGGCGCTGGGGAAAGCGGGGGCGGGATTGAAGAATGTGGTGCGGACGCGGATCTACGTGACCAACATTGCCCAGTGGGAATTGATCGGGAGGGCGCACGGAGAATTTTTCGGCGAAATCCGGCCCGCGACGAGCATGGTGGAAGTGAGCAAGCTGATCTCGCCGGAAATGCTCGTGGAGATCGAGGCGGACGCGATTTTGGAATAAAGGAGAAAAGCGAAGTAACGAAGCGAGTGTGTAAAGACGTAAAGCCATAAGGAAAGCGAGTTCATGACCACGGCGCTGTACGACGGATTTATTGCGGACTACTACGATGAGTCGCCGATGGTGCGCGGGCGAACGCGGGATGTCGCGTTTTACCGCGCCGCGGTGCATGAGTATGGGGATCCCGTGCTTGAGTTGGGGTGCGGCACGGGAAGGATCGCGCTGGCGCTGGCGGCGGACGGGCATCGCGTAACCGGACTCGATATTTCCGAGAGGATGCTGGAGCGCTGCAACAAAAAACGCGCGGAGCTGCGGACGGAAGCGCGCGAACGCTTTCATCTTGTGCAAGGCGACATGACGCGGTTCGATCTCGGCGAAAAATTCCGCGTGGTCATTATTCCGTTTCGCCCGATGCAGCACCTTCTGGAGATTGACGCGCAAATCTCCTGCCTTGAATCGGTGCGAAAGCACCTGTGGGCAGGAGGCCGGCGGTTCGGCAAGCGCAGCGGGCGGCTGATCCTGGACGTTTTCCAGACGGACGCGGAGCGAATGCACGACCCCGCGTACCAGGAGGAAGGGCTGGTGGCGGAATACGCGATGCCAGACGGACGGCAGGTGCGAATCATGGAACGTGTGAAAGCGTTCCACCGCGCGCAGCAACGGAATGACGTGGAAATGATTTTTTATGTGAAGGACGCGCATGAGAAGGAGGAGCGTCTGGTGTTTGCGTGGACGCTGCGGTATTTCTTCCGGTACGAGGTGGAGCACCTGCTGGCGCGCTGCGGGTTTCGCGTGAGCGCGGTGTATGGGGATTTCGACCAGTCGCCGCTGGCGGATAGTTCGCCGGAAATGATATTTGTCGCGGAGAGCGTGTAGAAGAATTGGCGAGTGATGAGTGGCGATCGAGCGAGCAGGAGGGCGCCCCCACCCCGGGTGTTTTGCGCAAAGAGTGCGGGGATGATTGAGAATACGGGAGTTAGTGTTTTGCCCGTGGCAAAAGAGTGCGTAAGAGTATGAAAACAAAGGACGGCTAAGTGGCGCGGAATGATATTGATGTGGACGCGTGCAAAAAGAGCGGTACGGAGTGGAAAGTTCAAAGTTGAAAGTGGACACGGAGGCACATCCCCATGTGTGACGGAAAGCGTGTGGATGAGATTGATAGCAGAGGGGTTGCGACGATACGGGCGTGTCGAGTTGTGACGGGTGTGTCGAGTTCGGGGAAGTGAGGAGTGGCGAGAGGCAGAGGATAGGCCGATAAGTGTAGGAGAAGGGCGACAGCGGGAGGCGTCGCAGAGAGGACGAGGTTGCCGGGCGGGGCTGGCGGCTTCGGATCATGTTACATGGTAGCATGAAAGTTACCATATGTCAATAGCATTCTTATGTGTACGTAATGGTTATTCGAATGGGGAGGGCTGGTTCGAATGACGGCTGGGCAAGGCGAAATTGGAAATACGAAACTCGAAAAACGAAATTCGGTATCCGAAATTGGAAATCAGGCAATCCGAGAAGAACCCCGGAACGAGAGAAGGGCCCCACCCTATCAAACACAAAACCGAAAGGGGCGGGCCAGCCATGAAAAATGCAAAGTCAAAATTGCATCAGCGTGTTAACGATGGCCCACCTCCCGAGCCGCGCAGGAGTTAAGGCGCGGCCACCTGTCACCAACTCGATCTAGCGTTGGACTCGGATCCGGCAGGAACGCGAGCTTACAGTTGACGGCTCGCAGTCAAAAGCGGCGCAGAATCGGGGAGCGTGGGCCGCAGTGAGCCGATGGGAACAAAGACCCACCTTTTCAAAAACCAAACCCGAAAACGTGGGGCACCCGCGTAGAAGAGACGGTCAAGGTCATTGTGTGGTGTTAAGGCCGACCCACTTGCTTTCACCCACGAGGCTGGAGAGGTACGGGCGCTATTGACGCAGAAGTCTTTTGGAGGTATATTCCTTTGAAGGAATGGGAAGCGGAATTTACGGACGAATTCGAAGCCTGGTGGGACGGCCTGACGGAAGGTGAGCAGATAGACGTAAGGGCGGGGATAAATCTGCTTCGACGCTTTGGGCCGGCGCTGGGCAGGCCCTACGTGGACTCGGTAGCGTCCTCGAAGCACGCCAACATGAAGGAGTTGCGAATTCAGCATCGAGGCAGGCCTTACCGCGTGCTGTTTGCTTTCGATCCGCGACGTGCGGCAATTCTGCTGATTGGCGGAAATAAAACAGGCAGGGGCCGCTGGTATAAGGAGTTTGTGCCGGTGGCCGACAGGCTATATGACGAGCATCTGGAAACGCTGCGAAAGGAAGGATTGCTCGATGGCTAAGAATTTTCGAGAACTGGAAGCGAAGATGACGCCGAAGGCCCGGGCGCGCTCGGACGCCAAAGCGCAGAAGATGACCGAGGAAATGGCTCTCAGCGAACTACGCCAAGCAATGGGGATCACCCAGGAGCGGTTGGCCAAGGCATTGCGGATCAATCAGGCGGGCGTCTCGAAGATCGAGAGCCGGTCGGATATTTTCGTGAGCACGTTGCGGAGGGCGGTCGAGGCGATGGGCGGGAAACTGGAGATTCGGGCGAAGTTTCCGGCTGGCGAGGTGCGGATTAGGCAGTTTGGGGGGTTGGCTAGAAGGCGGCGGAGGGAGAGTTAGAAGCCGCACCGTGAGAACCGCAAGGATTGCGGCACCCAAAAACCGTTCCGCCAGTCAACCTGTCAGTCAGTCACCCGCCTCCTTCCTTCCGGGCCTCGGTCGTTAGAGCAACCAAGGTTACTCGGAGCTAGGAGCAGGCACCTTCATCTAATCAGTCAGGCGAAGTGGAGGATCTGCACTTGTGGCCAGGCGTTCTTCAGTTGTAAAGCGGATCACTCCGGTCTCATCGGTGAAAAAGCCTCGCTGATTTTTGACGAACCGTTTTATCGGGGAGGCGGTCACGATGCAGCGCTCGACGGGTTTGACGGGACTTGTTCGTTCCGGCGTAAGTCGAAAACGGTAACCACCTTTCTTGCCGTTCGCAATGACAGGTTCAAGTATTCCTTCCCCTTTAGGCCCCAATTCTCTCAGCGTACGCGCGAAACCTTTAGTCTCATCCCCGCCTCGGTATGTGACTTGGGCTGTATTGATCGCTCGTAAAGTAAGTACGCAAGCGTCCTCAGAGGCCTTGACTCGCTCCTTCAAAGCACGTTCATCACCTTGCTGTGCGATAGCGATGAGAGAATGGGAAGAATAACTATATGCCGTAAATATCAAACCAATTAGTAAAATAACTCTGAGGGTTAAATTCACCTGATTCCTCACCTGAAAAACCTCCTACTGTTTCTTGCAGCTGCCTGGAGCTGAATAGTTCTGAAGCCAGAGAATATCGCTACGTCCCCAATGGCTGGCTGCGTGGGAAATCCAGGTGGGGCAGTACCAGAAACTGCATAGAAGAACATGCCTGCCGTCGTGAAGGGTTGTCCACTCGCCCGATCCGTGCCCAGCGGTTAGGGCCTGCCACCCTCCAAGACTTAACGTGAGGCTAGAAAGGATTTTCGCGACTAATAATCTGTTTGTTGAAGAAACGCCAGGTTCAGTGCCGATGCTCTGTGACCGGCTGGGTCGCGACTGACGGCGCCGCAGCGTGCAGTCCTCCTCCAAAACCCTGCCTTATGAGTTTGAAAATTGTGCGCCGGTTTTCGAGAATCGTCTTCAGCCAGGCGAATCGGCCCATCTGCGCAAAATAAATTCCGCGGAAGCAGAGGCGCGCGATAAAGATGTTGATGCGATAACCGAGCGGCTTGTGGTTGAGCGAATCCACGGCCTTTTCGATTGCCTCCGGACTGTAAGAACTGGACCACCCGATGCGTACTTCACTATGAGCTTCGTCGATGCTCATCTTCAGCGGCGTATGAGCCATCGCAAAGGGAATGAATTCTTGCCAATGCTTCGGGCGGGTGAGCCGCCCCGCGGCTTCCAGCCTTTTGTAGAGCGGCGTGGCAGGAAGCGGAGTCATCAAACCAAAAACCGGCAGCCCTGGAGGCCAACTGCGAATCTCCTTCAGAGTTCGCTCCGCCACTCCAACGGTGTCGTTGTCCATACCAAAAATAAACGAGGTGATGGCAAAAACATTGCGCCGGGCGAGCCGATCGAGCACCACGGCATATTCACCCGGCTTGTTGAAGCCCTTTTTCACGTCGGCAAGGTTGGCCGGATCAATGGATTCCATTCCGATGAAAATCCACTTGCCTCCCGCAGCCGCGATCAGATCAACAAGTTCCTCATCGCGCAGCAGATTGGCGCTGATCTGCGCAACCCAATGCACTTGCGCGTTAGCGGCGATAATGTCTCGCAGCAACGATTTTGTGCGCTTTACATTGATGGCAAAATTGTCGTCGATAAAAAATACGGCAATCTGGCCGCCCTCCTTCCTGGCCCGCGCTTTCAGCAGCAGCAGTTCGTTTACGACGCTTTCATTGGTACGAAATCGGATGGAATCGCCAAAAAACCCAGTCACGGTGCAAAACTCGCATCCGTAAGGGCAGCCTCGTCCTGACTCCACCGGAATAATTCGAAAGGTTCCCCAACCCGCGCCGACGCGCTTCAGCAGCGGTTGCACTATTCCAGGGAGCAAATTGAATTGCTCGAGCTTGATTTTGTCCCAGGGGATCTCCGGATAAGGCTGCAACGACGGCTTGCGCTCCTGGCCGAAGTCGTCCACAGGCGCGTAGACATCCTTGAGTTGGCCCCGCACCGCATCTTCCACTATTCTGGGCCAAGTCTCGTCCGCTTCGCCAAGAGCGACTGCATCGGCATGGCGCGAGCCGCCGTCCCGTCCGAGCGCCTCGTCGGCCATTTCCGTGACGTGCGGGCCCCCCATAACCACCTTTACTCCCACGGCGCGCACCGCGTCCGCCATGCGATAGGCCTTGGCGATCATCCTCGTCATTGCACCGATACCGACCAGGCCGATATGTTGTTCACGCACGTAGCGCGCGATGCTTTCTTCATCCATGGGCTGCGCGTTGCCGTCAATCAGTACCACTTCGTGGCCAGCCGGAGTGAGTGCTTGCAGTAGAAACATCCACAGATGGGGCATGAAGTTGCGAGTCACACCGTTGTCCGGGTTGTAGAGTAGGATTTTCATTAAAGGGGGGGCCGTCCTGGAATCCAAGACAGTCTCCCAAATAGGCTATCGCGTCAAGTCTAAACAGAGGATAAATTGGGCTGATTAGATGAAGGCGTCGGCTCCTAGCTCCGAGTAAACTTGGTTGCGTTAACGACCGAGGCTCGGAAGATAAGGAGCCGAGCGATGCCTATTATTAGGATGCGATATACATACACGCTAGCAGCAGATTGCCATGGCCAGAGCAGAGACCTGCGACGCGCTTGTTGAGCGCCGTTTGCACCACACAATCGGCGAAGCGCAAGCGTTCTACCGGAGTTTGCAGGATTTGCACGAGCAGGTACGCATGGGCATCGAAGCCACCGGACCGATTCACTGGTTCGACCGTTTGCTTACGGAACTCGATCACGCGGGTGGCCGCTCCAGATCTCGCTGAGATGTGCTTGATTCTGATTCTCTCTGAGTGGCCTACCCTTGCGGGTACGCGTCTTGCAAGGGTGGGGTTGGCAAGAATTAATCGAAAACCCTAGGCACTGTAGTTCGCTACGACGCGCGCCACTTTTCCAGGCGCCGACAGCTCCATGAACTCCGCGGTGCGTGTACCTTTTTGATTCTGGTAGATGAGGACCACGCTGTTCACGCCCCAGAGCACATCCTCAAGCTGAAAGTGCAGATTTGGATACGCCTCCAGCCCTCGCTGAAAGTAGGCCCGCAAATTTGTCTTTCCGACTACCTTGCCATCCGCCCGCGCCAAAAGCTGGGCGGCCGCGGGGGACGTCAACTCCACGCCATCCTCGTAATGGGTCAGGATCAAGTCCAGATCATGCGCATTCCAAGCTGCCACCCAATGCTCAGCCAGCTTCCAAGCTTCTTCTTTTGTCACAACCTTCCTCCCTCCCGCCAGCACTCGCTAGAGCGCGATCCAAAATAGAATTGTCACTTTCCATTGGCGGCGGCAAATCGTTTCCGGCACGCAGGCCAATTCGAGATGGCTCAGATGGGCGTGCCCTGCGGCCCGGGTTCCGTTCAATTATCACTGAGCTCCGCGTTGAACGTGAGAGGTAATCATCTCCCGTGTGCCATTTTGAACAGTCAACTGTAGCCAAAGGCGATACTCATGAGGAGATCGAGTTCTCGGAATACTATCTCCCTGCCCGGAGATAGGCGAAGCGTCTGTTTTGGGGTGTAATGCGGAGGATTGTATTAATTCCAAAATAGTATATGTCGGCTCGCACTGTATCAAAATGACCTTCGAGAAAAATTCCCTTATCCAAATAGCGGGGTAATTCCCATCTTTTCAGGGAATTCCCGGTCACAGGGACGTGTGATGAGAGTCACAGACGTGGAACCAGCCTTGCTTTAGTTTTGGAACACGCAAGACTCACGGTGTTGCCGATTTGAGTGGAGGGGTGAAGATGGGTGTTCAACGGCCGAAGCCCAAGCTTGCAATTTTTCTCAGTCTCCCGATCCTCCTTGCGGCTGCGATGGCAGCGTTTGCAGGCCCGCCGCAGGACAATTCTTCAGCCAACAAGTCGGATCAGAAGCCGTACGCGCGCCAGACCGACCCTTCCCTTTACGTCGGCTCCGAAACCTGCAAGACCTGCCATGCGGATATGCCTACCAAGGATTTCTTCAAGAATTATGAAGACTCCCCGCACTATGTGACGACATTGGACACGAAAAAGGGGCCGGAGTGGCATGGCTGCGAGGCTTGCCATGGACCGGGGAAAGCGCACGTGGAGGGCGGCGGAGACAAAACAAAGATATTCACGTTCAAGGGTGCGACGGCGAAAGAGATCAGTGCGCGGTGCCTGGATTGCCATCAATATGGAGAGGAGCACAGCAATTTTGCCCGCTCGGTGCACCTCGAGAATGGAGTGGGCTGCACCGATTGCCACGACCCGCATCATGCAAAAGAGAGCCAGTTTTTGCTGAAGGAGAAGCAACCGACACTTTGTTACGGTTGCCACCTGGATAAGAAACAGCAGTTCAACCGGCCGTTCCATCATCGAGTGAACGAAGGATTGGTGAAGTGCACGGACTGCCATAACCAGCATGGGGGGTTCGAGACAAGGCAATTGAGGGCGACGGGGACGCAAGACCTGGTGTGCTTCAAGTGCCACACCGACAAATCGGGCCCCTTTGTGTACGAGCATGAGGCCGTGAAGATAGAAGGATGCGCGGCGTGCCACATGCCGCACGGATCGTCCAATCCGAGACTCTTGAAGCGAGCGCAGGTGAACCTGGTATGCCTGGAATGCCACGCTTTTTCCGCGGATGCGGGTGGCCCTGCCGCTACTCCCACGTTCCACAACCAGGCGCAGAAGTATCAAGCGTGCACGATGTGCCACACGTCGATTCATGGTTCAAACAGCAACAAGTTTTTCTTCACCCCGTGATGGAGAGCCGCCATGCGAGGAGTCGATCAATCATCGAGAGTCCTTATGAAAAACCGGATGATAGTAGTTGGCTTACTGATGCTGTGCGCGATTCTTGCAGGATGGGTACCCCAAGCAAGCGCGCAGCAGGATGAGGAACAGAAGGGCATCGACGAAGGCAATTACAATGTTAAACAGTCCATTGAATTCGGCGGAAGATTCACAAGCATCTCGGGCGATTCACAGGCGTACAACACCTTCGTAAACTTACAGCAAGGGGCGCGGCTGCTGGGATTCACAACCCAGATGAATTCGCTGGATCATCATGGAACTTTGTTTGACCGGTTCTATTTCAGCAATTTTGGGTATGGCGGCGACCCGAACCAGGTGTCGCGGCTGCGTATGGCGAAAAACACGTGGTACAAGTTTGATGCGCTCTTCCGCAAGGACGAGAATTTTTGGGATTACGGGCTACTGGCAAATCCGCTGAACCCGACGACTCCTTTCCCCAATGGGCCGGCCGGATTCGGCGGCACAGCTTGCACGGCATGCGTTCTCAATTTCTCTCCGCACAATATGAATACGCGGCGCAAGATGGGCGATTACAACCTGGTGGTCCGGCCGGAATCGCCGGTACGATTTCGCATGGGATATTCGAGGAATATCGTCGAGGGACCAGCTTTCACCACGATTCACCAGGGCACGGAGCAGTTCCTGCTGCAAGACGTAAAAACAACGGTGAATATCTACCGCTTGGGCATGGACATCAAGCTGCTGCCGCGAACGAATATCAGCTACGACCAGTTGTGGACCTACTACAAAGGGGACACGGGAATCACCGACTTCGCTCAGCCCTTCCAGGTGAATCCCACGCAGAACGTGGACATAGGGGTTTCGCTGAACGCGGGAGCCAGTCAGCCTTGTGGCGGGACGTTTCTCGCATCCGGTTTTATAAACCCGACTTGCAGCGCCTATTTCAACGGCTACCTGGATCACGGCCGCACGCGCACGAACACGCCGACGGAGCAACTGAGCGTACAGTCCAATTACTGGCAGAACTGGGACCTCACTGCGCGGATCAGTTATTCGGGCGGTGACACCAACGTGTTCGGCTACGACCAGAATCTGTTCGGGCGCGAGTCGCGAACGAATTTGCGCAACCAGCTCAACACCGGACCGGTAGTTGGACGGCGGGTGGCGGCGGTGGGGGATTTCGGCGCGACCTGGCACATCACCGACAAGCTGAGCTTCAATGAAACGTTTCACTACTCGAACTGGCACAGCCCGGCGGAATTCGACCTTTCGAGCTGCTCGTTTTTCAGCGGAAACTTGAATACTACGGCGAATGTCTTCACGCCAACCGGCGCGGTTCCGCTCACCTGCCTGCCACCGGCTGGGGCGGTCGCCGGAACTGTGGCACATGTAACGAGCTCTCCCGCGGATCTTTCGAAGGTCACGGACAGCAACTTCTTGAAGCAGGAAGAGAAGACGAATCTGGCGGAGGTCGATTACCGGTTTTCCCGAAAGCTTGGAGTAAGAGTTGGATTTCGCTACCGGAACCGGTACATTTCAGACAATTTCTACGAAGCATTGAACCAGGTGTTCTTTCCGGGGCCAACGGCGGCGACGGCAGCCCGGGGCGCCTGCGCGGTGGTGAATCCAGCGCAGCCAGTTTCGCAAGGCAACCTTCCGAGCGGCTGCACGCTGAATGCGGACAATTCGATTGCGTTTGTCTCGAACACGGGGTTCAGTCCCGCTGGAGCGGCAGTGCCGCCGATCAATGAATACTCCGGCTTGTTCGGGATATGGGCACGGCCAAATCAGAGGTGGAAGATCAGCTTTGACACGGAGCTCTTCAGCACGGATGGGACGTTTACGCGGATCAGCCCCAAGCAGTCGCAGGAATACCGCCTGCGCACAAAATATGACCTGACGGACTGGCTGAATCTGGATGGCAACGTTTTGATATGGGAAGGACGGAACAACCAGTTTCAGCAAGGAGATTTGCAGCACAACCGCACGTATGCGATTTCCGCGATTCTGCAGCCCAATCCGAACTTCGGAATGGAAATCGGCTTCGACTACAACGACGTTTTCTCCCAGGTGCTGATCTGCTACATCAGCGTCGCCGCGGGCCAACCCGGCCCGGGGATCCAGGCCTGCCCGAATGTGCCCGGCTTGGTGCAACAGCTTTCGACATACACGAACAATTCGAGCTACGGCTTTTTTGACGTTACCTACACGCCGGTGCATCGCTTTACCGCGCATTTGGGGGCGAACCTCACCGGTACGAGCGGCTCCCAACTTCGCCTTGATCCTCAGGAATTGATCCCCAACCAGGTGACGGGCCCTCTGAACTCGAAATGGCTCCATCCCTACGGAGGATTTGAATACAAGTTCACGAAGGAGTGGACCGGGAGGGCATTCTGGGATTACTACGGCTATCACGAGGACCCGACCGTCGGAACGACAGGAACTGTCGCTGCACAGGACATTTTCGCGCCGCGGAATTTCAGAGGGAATCTGTTCACACTATCCGTGAGATACGCATTTTGAAATGCGACAGGCAGGCTGGGCAACTCCTGCGGTAGGATGGCAACGAACAGAACGTCGGAGGACACTTTGACACGAACTGGCATGCAAAAAGTTATGTTGGGCGCCGCGGCAGCCGGGTTGATGCTGCTGTTTAGCTCGTCCGTAAGAGCGCAAGAGACGGGCGAAAGCCTGTTCAAGGCGAAGTGCGCGATGTGCCACGGACCGGACGGAGCAGGCAAGTCCCCCATGGGACAAGCGCTGAAAATCCCGGACCTGCATTCGGAAGACGTTCAGAAACGAAGCGATGCGGAGCTCACCGAGCTCATCGCCAAGGGCAAAAACAAGATGCCTGCGTACGAAGCTAAGCTGAGCAAGGAGCAGATCACCAAGTTGGTAGGGTTCGTGCGGGATTTGGCGAAGAAGCACTGATTCGCTGAGAAAGGGCCCGGGGCTTTCAGTCACACTCTTGTCCCATGGCGATTGAGGACTCCCAACCGAGACGGACGGCGCGGCGCCGCCTAGTCGAGATACTGCTGGGCGGAGGCGTGTTCGCCTCTGTCGTTTCCTTCCTTTACCCCGTCCTCAAATACCTGGCGCCGCCCCCGGTTCCTGACCTGGGCCAGGATGAAGTAGTGGCAGCGAAGGTCGGTGACCTCAAACCGAATGGTTCAAAGGTTTTTCGGTTCGGCAGCAGGCCCGCCTTATTGCTCCTGACGCCTGAGGGCGAGTACCACGCCGTGTCCGCCGTTTGCACTCATCTGGGCTGCACCGTTCAATACCGGAACGATCTGCATGCAGTCTGGTGCGCCTGCCACAATGGCACGTACGGCCTCGACGGGCGAAACGTCTCTGGACCACCTCCCCGACCGCTGGAAAAATTTCAAGTAAATATCCGGAGCAACGAAATCATCGTAAGCCGCCAGCGGGGAGCATGAATTGCAGCTTCTCAAGCATTGCCGCGAATGGATCGATGAGCGTTTTGGCTGGGCGAAACTAACGGAGCCGCTGCGGCACAAGACGGTTCCCATTCACAAACTCTCCTACTGGTATTTCCTAGGCGGGATCACACTTTTTCTTTTCGGAGTCCAGGTGTGTACCGGCGTCCTGCTGCTCCTCTATTACCGGCCAAGCGCAAACGAAGCGTTCGAAAGCGTGCAGTACATCATGACGCGGGTGCACTTTGGATGGCTTGTGAGATCCATCCACTCCTGGGCCGCGAACCTGATGATTCTGACCGCATTTCTGCACATGTTCAGTGTTCTATTCCTGCGCGCCTACAGGAAGCCCCGGGAACTGACTTGGGTCAGCGGCATGATATTGCTTTTTCTCGTTCTGGGATTCGGCTTCAGTGGCTACCTGCTTCCCTGGAATACTCTCGCTTTTTTTGCCACAAAAGTTGGAACGGAAATTACGGGCCAGGTGCCGTTGGTTGGGCATACGCTGCTGGTGCTGCTGCGTGGGGGCGAAGAAGTGACGGGCGCGACGCTCTCGCGCTTTTTCGGAATCCACGTTGCCGTCCTGCCTGGATTGACGGCGCTGCTGATTCTGCTGCATCTGGCGCTTGTCCAGCGCTTTGGCATGAGTCTGCCGCCCGGTGTCGAAGCGAAGTGGAAGGTTGATCCCACCGTCGTGCGAGAGATGAAGTTCGTGCCGAACTTCCTCTTGCGGGAAGTCATGGCGTGGTACATCGCGCTGGGTGTTCTTGGAACTCTGGCGGCATTGTTGCCTTGGGAACTGGGAACCAAGGCGGATCCGTTCGGCGCGGCGCCCGCTGGGATTCGTCCGGAATGGTATTTCATGTTCATGTTTCAGACTCTAAAGTTGATTCCGTCCAAGATCCTGCACATAGACGGTGAGCTTCTCGGAATTGGAGCTTTTGGGCTTGCGGGGGCGATCTGGGTCCTACTGCCGTTTCTGGAAGGGCGGCGGGAGAAACGCGGCGGCACTCTCATCAGAGGAGCCGGGATATTTGCGCTTTGCTACATCGTGGCGATGACGATTTATGGCTACCTTGCAAAATAACGGCTGTTGGCGCGTGTTGCTGCTGGCGGCAGTGCTCTGCGCGCTTGCAGGGGGAAGCCGGGCGCAAACTGCCAATACCTGTCTGGATTGTCACGGCGTGCTCGATCCGCCGCTGCGTGTCACTCCAGAACAGTTTTCGCAGGACATTCATGCGCAAAAGGGATTGACGTGTGCGAGCTGCCACGGAGGCGATCCAACAAAAGCGGACATGGACGCCATGAGCAAAGCGGCGGGATTCCGTGGAAAGATTGAGCGCGGCCAGATTCCCGGGCTTTGCGCGCGCTGCCATTCCGATGGGAATTTCATGCGCAAGTACAATCCCGGCCTGCGAACGGATCAGTTCAGCCAGTACCAAACCAGCGTGCATGGCAAACTCTTTGCCAAAGGCGATAGGAAGGTGGCGGTTTGCATTGATTGCCACGGAGTGCATGACCTGCGGCCGGCCACCGATACCCGTTCGAAAATCTACGCTCTGAACATCGCGCAGACCTGTGCCCGCTGTCATGCCGACGCCGCTTATATGAAGCCGTACGGCATTCCCACGGATCAGTTTGCGAAATACAACATAAGCGTGCACCACGAGGCGATGACGGCTGGCGGCGATTTGAGCGCTCCCACATGCACTACCTGCCATGGGAACCACGGAGCAGCCCCCCCGGGAGTCGATTCGGTGAGGAATGTTTGTTCGAACTGCCATGTGTTCCAGGCACAGATGTACGACAAGAGTTCGCATAAGAACGTATTTCAAGCCGCCGGGCTTCCGGGATGCGTCGTTTGCCACAGCAATCATGGGATCACTCGCCCAACGGACGCGAAGCTGGGTACCGGACCCGAGGGCGTTTGCATGCAATGCCATTCTCCGGGCGACGACTGTGATCGAGCGCGTTTGGGCATATTGGCAGGCCTAACGAAGCTGGACGAGTCCATAAAATCCGCGGATCGCTTGCTCGCGGTAGCGGAGTCTTCCGGAATGGAAGTGAGCGAAGCGCGTCTCCAGCAGGACCAGGCGCGCGATTCGCTGACCAAGGCGCGGGTAACCATTCACAGCTTCCAGCCCCAACTCATTGAGCAGGACATCGAAGCAGGATTGAAAATTACGGCGAAAGACTTGCAGGCGGGGAAGGATGCCCTCGCCGAACGGGATTACCGGAGGAAGGGCCTGGGAGTTACGGTGGTGTTCATCTTGATGACGCTAGTTGGGTTGTATTTTTACATCCGGCAGCTCGAAGGAAGTTCGTCGAAAGGGCGAGCATGAATCCGGCGATAAGGAAAACGCCCGTTCCCGGCACTGCCTTTCGGCTAGGAATGAAGAGAGAATTTCTGCTACAAGGGAATTAGCCCGGTTTTGTTGAATTCGCACCGATTGCGCAACAGGAGGAACAGATGAAGAAAGCGATGAAGTGGATGGCGGTCGTGATAACAGGTGTCGTCGTTGCAGGAGTCGCGCTACTGAACGTGCCTGCCCGCGCTGACAACGCAGGAGAAGCCACGTATAAGGCAAAGTGCGCCATGTGCCACGGAGCGGACGGCAAGGGCGAGACGGCCATCGGCAAGGTCAACAAGATTCGGGACCTCGGTTCCGCCGACGTTCAGAAGCAAACCGATGAAGAACTTTCCGGGATCATCGGAAACGGCAAAGGCAAGATGCCGGGGTACAGCAAGAGCTTGAAACCTGAACAAATCAAGGAGCTCGTCGCTTACATCCGAACGCTGAAGAAGTGAGCAACTGCCCGGCCTGATTGGTTCGACACCCAACATCGTGGGCGGAGGCTACGCCTAAAACGCGCGCTCCTCACGCAAGGAAGTCTCCTGCGTCCGGCAAGCGGGGTTTCCCTCCCGAACTTATTTCGCGAACGCGATCTTTGCGTGCGCGAAAGAAAAGAGCGCCGATCGGCGGATGGATGCGTAGTTTAGGACAGGGTGCTCTGCAGCACTTCCCGCAATAATTCCTGTTTTTTCTGGCTGAGCTTCGTTTCGCGCTCGGTGAGATAGAAAACGTCGATGGCTTTCTGGCCCTCGGTGTCGATGAGGGCTACGTCTATATTGCAACCAAGCCTGGCAAGAGCGGAACCGATGTCATACAACAAGCCGGGGCGGTCCTGCGCCATGATCTCCAACAAGGTGCTTTGCACAGAGGATGAATCATCGTAATTAATGCGTGTCTCGACCATAACTTTAGGCGGCTTCGCCTTGCTCGCGCTCTCGCGGCCTTTGAGCAGGGGCTCAAGCGACGCCTTTCCATTCACGATGTCAGCGATGCTTTTTTGGAACCGCTCGATTTCCGTGGGATTCAGCTCAAGGGTGTGGTGCAGATCGACAAACTGAAACGTGTCCAGCACAACGCCCGCGGCATTCGCAAAAGCATCGGCCTTGACAATGTTCATTCCCCAGCCGGAGAGCACGCCCGAGATAGTGGCAAACAGAGCGGGCCGGTCTGCGGTCAGGATCGTGAGCGAAAAAGAATGGTGCCGCGCTTTCAATTCTGTTTGCACGGGCTCCGCGCCCAATTTCTGGTAGAGCAGGAAATGGGCGGCAATCTCCGAGGCGGAGTGCACCGCACGGTAACGTCGCGGAAAACCCTCAAGGAAACGCTCAACCTGAGCGGAATCCGCGCCGCCTGCCTGACTGCTCACCTGCTCGAGCAGAGGCACTTCATCCGAAGCGTGCAGGCGATCACGGTCGAGAGTGCGGCTGAAGTGATTCGAAGTGGCCACAAAGAGCTGCCACAACATTTCCGCCTTCCAGGGGGTCAAGGCTTCCGGATTCACGGCGTGAATGTCGGCGTAGGTCATCAAACAGAGCCGTTGCAGCCGTTCCTGGGTTGTCACTGTATCCGCAAAAGTGGCAACAGTACCAGGATCGAAAATGTCGCGACGCTGCATCGTAGCAGACATGGCGAGATGATGTTCGATGAGGAAATGGACTTCGCGGGTTTCGTATTCCGACAAACGAAGCCGCTTGGCCGCGCTCTCCAGGGCTTCGAGGCTGCCTGTCACGTGATTTTCAACGGCCATTCCCTTGCCGACATCGTGAAGCAACAGCGCGAGAACCAGGAGATCGCGACGCTCGGCGGTCCTCCATAGCTGGCGGAAGTGAGAGGCGCGCTCGTCCGGAGGATCGGCGAGTTCCTGCAGATGTTCGATGGTGCGCAGGGAGTGTTCGTCCACCGTGTAGCGGTGATAAAAATCGCGAACCACCAGGGAGTCAATCGCTTTGAATTCTGGCAGCACGTCCATCAAGAGGGAAAGCCGCTGCATGGGTCTGAGCGCCATTCCGGGATAATCGGAGCCCAGAATTTCACGGAGGGTTGGCCAATTGACTTGCGTGTTTTTCTGGGGAAGTTCGGGA
>Ga0209166_10000466_pt1 | contig 45166 bp, 43 predicted proteins | sample Coa_R1_3_FD_187151 | JGI IMG/M metagenome (GOLD analysis project Ga0209166, IMG submission 187151) | Surface soil microbial communities from Centralia Pennsylvania, which are recovering from an underground coalmine fire - Coalmine... | ecosystem: Environmental > Terrestrial > Soil >...
ACAGCGAGCCTGTCTCCGCTCGGCCGCTGGGAATTCATCTCGAGGGCCCCTTCCTCAGCCACAAGCGCCGGGGGGTTCATCCGCCGGAATATCTGGTCAATCCCACAATCGAAATCTTCGAACGGCTCTGGCAGGCGGCTCGCGGTCACGTGCGCATGATGACCATCGCGCCTGAAATCCCTGGAGCCATCGAAGTGATCGCCGAAGCGGCCCGGCGCAAGGTCTGTGTCAGCATTGGACACTCCGACGCCGAGTTGCCCACCACGCAAGCCGCCGTGCAGGCTGGTGCTAGCCATGCCACGCACACTTTCAATGCCATGCGTCCACTGGATCATCGTGATCCTGGAATTCTCGGCGAAGTACTCAGCGACGACCGCCTGAGTGCCGACCTGATTGCTGATGGAATCCACGTTTCTCCGCTGGTCGTGAAAGTCTTCCTGCAAGCCAAAGGAACGGAGCGCGCCGTGTTGATCACGGATGCGATCTCTGCCACCGGCATGCCTGATGGTCAATATCAACTCGGCCCGATTCAGGTTGACGTGAAAGACGGCAAATGCACGGCGAACGGCAGCCTTGCCGGCAGCGTGCTGACGATGGATCGAGCCGTCCGCAACGTCACCCAGTTTTCCAACTGGAAGCTGAGCGATGCCGTGCGCGCGGCCACGCTGAATCCGGCCCGGGCCGTCGGCATGGCGCAGGACTACGGAATGCTGGCTCCGGGATTCCGAGCGGATTTCACGGTCTTGAGCTCTACTGGAGACGTGATTAAGACGATTGTCGGGGGACGCGGGTTCTAGCTGGAAGTGTTCAGGGTTGAATCAACGGCCGGAAAGGAAGATCTCTAGTTTGGCTTGCGGCGCTTCGCCTCGGCCAGATGTTGCAGCAGCATGATTTCGTCCGCCCGCGAGAGTTGATCGAGGAAAGTTTTCTGCGTGGTCGGCTTGTCGTCATTCACCGTCTTTGCCGGACGTGCCTGCCGCAGCTTATCTCCTAATTCGGGTTCGTTGTTCACCACCTGCGCATAAAACCAGAGGAAGTGCCGCATCTGATCGAGGGCCACGCGTAGCGTTTCGATCGGCTCCGTCTCCGACAGTGAATTGAGCGCTTCCATTAATTCGGGATCGCTTGGAGCGGCCATTGCTGCGCAATTCAGCTCTTGCTGAATGGTGCGCAGGTCGTCGGTCACGCGCTCGATTCGGAGATGAAGGTCGTCCATGTCTTCGAAGGCCATTTGGTTTGCCACTCAACCATCTCATCGGCAACGTCAAGCGAGTAGATGTCCCACGGGCATGCGCTTTCGTAATTCTGTGCGTTACTTTGGTCCGCGCAAAGGTCACTGCGTGAAAACGCGCTCCAGATAAGCCATTGCCATAGGCTGCATGGTTTGTGATACAAACTCGCGTGCCCGAAATGAGCCCACAACAAACCTCCAGCGAAGGCCTGGTGCGCGCCATTGGCCGCTGGAGTATGGCCGCGCTCATCGTGAACTGCATTATCGGCAGCGGCGTCTTTGGCCTGCCTTCTATACTCTCGGGACTGCTGGGACGGGCGAGCATATTTGCCGTAATTGTTGCTGCGCTGGCCATGGGCGTCATCATGGCCTGCTTTTGCGAAGTATCTTCCCGCTTCGCCCAAACCGGCGGCCCTTATCTATACGCGCAAGCAGCCTTCGGACGTTTCCTTGGAATTCAGGTGGCATGGCTGGTATGGTTCGTGCGGCTAACCTCGTGCGCCGCCAACGCCAATTTGTTCGTCATCTACCTCGGCGAATTCTGGCCGCATGCGGGGGAGCCGGCTGCGAAGGTAGCCATCCTGACCCTGCTTATCGGAATACTGGCTATCATTAACTTCTTTGGGGTACGAGCCGGCACGCGCGTCAGCAACTCTTTTACAGTTGCGAAGCTCGCATCTCTTCTCCTGGTGATCGTGGCAGGCGGGATTTATTTGTTCGGGATGCACCGAATCATTCCTGCAGCCTCTGTCATTCCCGCACCACATGCCTGGCCCCGTGCAATCGTGCTCCTCATTTTCGCTTACGGAGGCTTCGAGGCTGCCCTGATCTCTGCCGGAGAAGCCAAGGATCCACGCCGCGACGCGCCCTTTGGACTTTTCGCAGCGCTCATCACGTGCGCCATTATTTACGTTTTGATCCAGTGGGTAGTCGTCGGCATCCTTCCTGATCCTGGACATAGCGACCGGCCGCTCGCCGATGTCGCCAGAATCGTGATCGGGCATAGTGGCGCAGCGCTGGTTGCCGTGGGAGCTCTTTTCTCGATCTATGGCTACCTGAGTGGGAATATTTTAGCGACGCCTCGCATTACTTTCGCCCTCGCCGAGAGCGGAGATTTTCCTTCTGCGTTCGCGCGCCTGCATCCTCGCTTTCGCACTCCCTATTTTTCGATTTTCATATTTGCAGTCGTAGTTTGGCTGCTCGCGCTTTTTGGGAGTTTTGCCGGAAACGCTACGCTTTCGGCGGGGTCGCGCCTTTTCTATTACGGTCTGGTTTGCGCGGCGCTCCCCGTCCTGAGAAGGAAGCAGTCGAGGCCAGCGCTGCTGCACGTTCCGGGCGGTATTGTGGTCGCGGTCTTGGGGGTCCTGATCTGTGCCGCTCTGCTCACTCAGATTGAATACAACAAATCGCTTATCTTGCTAGCAGCGGTCACGGTAGCATTCGTGAATTGGCTGGTAGTACGCAAGCGCAAAGCGCCCGGGACGGATGCGTCCGGGCGCTACGCCTCGTAGTAGCGCCGAGGTTCCACCCCCCTCACCCGGAACTCGCTACGACTGCTGTTCCATCTCCAGTAAAGCCTTTTTCCGCTCAATCCCCCAGCGGTACCCACCCATGCTGCCATCCCCACGAACGACGCGGTGACATGGGATCGCCACCGCGACCGGATTCGTGGCACAGGCCCGCGCCACGGCGCGGCAAGCCTTGGGCCGTCCGATTGCCTTTGCCACCTGCTGATACGATTTCGTCTGGCCAAAGGGAATGGACTGTAAATAGGTCCAGACCCGTCTCTGAAACGCCGTCGCCCGGATGTCGAGCGGCAAGGAAGAATCCAGATCTTTTCCGCGCATGTGAGCCAGCAAGGCGCCGATCCAGGGCACTAGCCCGTCTTCATCGCCCTTGCGCGAGGCGAAGGGAAACTCCCGTTTCAGCCCTTCGAGCAGCTCACCATCCGTTCGGCCAAACTGAATCGAGCAAATGCCGCGCTCCGTGGCGGCCACCAGCATGCGTCCCAGCGGCGAATCCGCGCACGCATACCGAATACTGGCGGCAATCGCCCCGCGCCGGTACTTGTCCGGCGTCATCCCCAGCTGCGAAGCCGTGCGCTCGTAGAGCCGGCTGCTGGAGCCGTATCCAGCGTCATACATGGCTCGGGTCACCGAGTCGCCCGCCTGCAAGTTTCGCTTCAGTGTGCGCAGGCGGCAGGAGTCGGCGTATTCCCGCGGCGTGATGCCGAGAACGCGGCGAAATCGCCGTTGCAGGTGAAACGGGCTCTGATGGAATTCCTTGCCCAGACGCTCGAGCGTCAGTGGTTCGTCCAGGTGCTGCTCGATGAAGCGGCAAATCGCCTTCACGCCGTCTGCCTCGTGATTGCCGCTTTGTGCCCGGGGATGGCAGCGCAGGCAGGCCCGGTATCCCGCCTGTTCCGCGGTCTGCGGCCCGGAAAAGAACCGCACGTTTTCGCGTCGCGGACGCCGCGCCGCGCACGACGGCCGGCAATATATTCCCGTCGACGAAACGCCGAAGACAAACTCCCCATCGCGCGTGGCGTCTCGCGCCAGCACCGCATGCCAGCGTTGCTCGTCTCCACGGCGTGCGGCTTCTCTCGCCGAATTTTGTGACTGGGCCGACATCAAGCTTTCCTCTGAGAGTATGGCATTGGTTGTCATAGCAAAGAAAGCATAGGGCGGAACGCCTCAAGCGGACTATCCGAATCTTGCGGCCAAAGTAAATTCGACATCGAACGCTTATTCTGGATTTGCGCCAGGCTCGGGGAACGATTAGAGTTCTCCGCAGTTAACCTGAGGACTAAATTTCATGAAGAAGACCCGTTGCATAACGTTCGCCACATTGCTCCTGACAACGCTAGGACTTGCTGCTGCTGCCCAGCAGGCATCGAAGCACATCCTGAGTGCTGAGGAACTGAAAAAAGCCGTTCCGGCCGAATACTTTTTCCGCGGCCAAAAGGCGCCCGTGCAACTGCGCAATGCCGTGGGGTTCCAAGTCGCCGACGGCAAGATGACCTTAGCCGCGCTCGTCGACGCCTCGGGATATTCGACGGCGATCCAGCAGAAATATCAGGGCATGTTGGTCACAGAAACCAAGCTCGACATCGGCGGTTCCGCCCTGCCCCCGGGCCAGTACGGCTTCGGCTTCACCGCGGAAGGTAAGTTCGTAGTCATGGATGTAGCCAACAACGAAGTCCTCAGCACCGTATCGCAAACGGATGCGGAACTGAAGCGCCCCGTGCCTTTGAAGTTGATAGAAGATGGCGCAGGCTACAAGCTCTACGCGGGCAAGAAGTGGGTAGGAATAAAAGAGGACTAAGCAGTATGGATAGGCCGAAAGCCGAAAACCAAGAGCTAGGAGCTAAAAGCTAAGAGCTGAAAGCTGTTTAGTGCGTCAGCGGCTGAAACGGTCCCATGAATGCCGTGATCCCCGCGCGTTTGCGCAGCTCCGATAGCAGGGCGGTGGCGGCATTCTGGTACGTCTTCCCCGGGTCGGAAGCATCAGCCCATACCGCGTCATAAACGATCTGAGCCGCTTCTTTGAGGTCAATGTGCAAAGCGGCTTCACACACATCCAGCCGCTCCTGGAGCCGCTCGTAGCACGGGGTACAGATTTCGGCTGTTCCCGGCTCTCCCGGATGATGCTCCGTCAACTTGCAGACCGATTCCGGCGCGGTCATGGCTTCGGCGTGCGCCTCCATCAACTGCGACTTGAATTGCCGCAGAAACTCCTCCCGCTCCTGCTCGACGATGGCGCTATCCGGAACGGTTTCGGCTGCAGGCTGTGCCACTTTCGGAGGCAATTTCGGGGCGACCGGCGAGACCCGCTCTTTGTTCTTGCACGTAGGGCAGGCATCCAGGTCGGCGGCATAATACAGATGGCATTTCGAACAGGGTAAGCCGTAGCCCGAGGCCTTGCGCCCTGAGCTCGATGCATCGGTCCGGCGCGCCCCGTCCTTGGCCAAAGCCGCCTGCACCGCCGCCGCGCTTCCGCTTGCCTGTTCGGATCGCGTTGGATTCGACCCCATCTGCTTCTCCTTCTACTGTGCTCCTAAAAGCTGGCGGGACTCGAATTACTATAAGAACCGCTCGTCTCTTCGCCTACACCCCGTTAGTACAGACCGGATTACTGCCCAACTGGCCACCTCGCGTGCACCAGTTCGTATTAGCGCGAGTTCGTTTCTTTCATCAGTTTCAGAAGCTCTTCCCGTCGCGCCCGATACAAGCTCCGCTCCGGGTCGAGCTTGGCTGCCAAGTCGATCTCCGACAATGCTTCCTGATACCGGTCCATGCTCATCAGGCAAGCCGCCAGCGAAAAATGATTGTCGGCCGACGCATTCACCCGCAGGGCCTCGCGAAACTCCTTCTCCGCCTCGTGCAGTTCCTGCCGCTGAAACAGAGCCGTCCCAAGCAGGTGATGAGTTACATCCGAATCCGGATTTAAAGAGACCGCAATCCGCAGCTCGTGGATGGCCTCTTCCGGCTTGTTGTCGAGCATCAATACCTGGCCCAGGATGCGGTGCTCGGCAGCGCCCGCTGGATTCTGGTGCACCGCCACCTTCAACTCCGCCACCGCGGCCTCATAGTTATTCTTCGCCATGTAGGCGCTAGCCAGGCAAGCGTGCCCCTGCTGCCACTCGGGATGCTGCCTATACAGCTCCTTCATCTCCTCGATGGCCGCGTCGAAATTTCCCTGGTCGCAGTAGGTATTACCGAGGTTATTTCGAACCGATGCCTCTCCCGGCGCGATCTTCTTAGCCTCGCGATACTCCGTCACCGCCGCGGTCAGGTTCCCTTCCTCATGCCGGATCAGCCCTAGATTCGAGTGAGCCTCCCAGAAGCCCGGGCGCAACCGGATCGCCTGCTCATAGGCTGCGATTGCCCCGTGAAGGTTGCCTGCCGCATGCAGCGCGATGCCCATGTCGTAATACGTGTCCGCGTTATCACGGTCCCGGTCCAGCGACTCGGCGTACGCGTGAACCGCCGCTTCGTACTGCCCCAGCGAATAATGTCCTAACCCTAAATATTGGTACGCCTCGGCGTTCTTTGGATCGATGCTGAGCGCAGTCCGCGCCTCCGCAATCGCGTTGGGACCGTCATCGAGGCGGTAGAAGAGATATGACAGGGCGCTGTGATTCTCAGGAAGTTCAGGCATGAGCCGTAGCGCCAACTGGAGCTCGTCATAGGCGTCGTCGAACTCTTCCTGCTGCCGGAGCATTGCCCCCAACGCGAAATGCAGCGCGGTGTTCGCTCCGTCGGCCCCGACCACAGGGCGCAGATCAAGTTCGGCTTGGTGAAAATGCTGTTGCCGGGCGTCGGCGGCCGCTTTCAGAAGTGCTGGCGGTATGGCCGGCCCAATCTTGGCCGACTCAACGTTCCCCGAGGCCAGGACCTTCAGCAGATCCCTACCCGCACCCGCTGACTCGATGTCACGGAGTTCCTTCTGGGTCGGCAAGGTGGCCAGTCCGCGTTCTTTAACCAGCCGGGCGAGTCTTGAGCTCGATACCCCGCCCGTCAGCCAGGCGGCAAGCTGGGTCGTAGTGATGGGACTGGAGGCGGCGATTTGCCCCTCGGAAGAATGCGCGAAAACTGGCGCCAGGACGAAGACGAAGCAGAACAGCAGCAGCGAAGCCTTTGCTTTCACCGGACTCCCCAACCTGTGGATTAGCTTGCGGGTAGCGGCTTTTCGCGGAACAAGATCGCAAACGCCCTGCGGAAAGCCCTTCTGCAACATAGCCCGTTCGCCGCTCCGCGGGTAAGGTCACGGAGGTAACTAGAGCTTGAGCGGCCTGTATCGGGCTGGACGAGGAACCCCATGGCCTAGGAGCGTAAGAGCGCAAGAGTGTAAGAGCGTAAGAGCGGTGGAAGAGCGGCCCTTTAGGGCCGCGTTAGCCGCTCGAGCAGGGTTGGGCTTCAGCCCCTGCTTCCCCAGAACGCACCCGGGTGTGATCCCAATCACACCCGGCCGTACCAGGCTTCACCGCTCCGCAGCCGGCCCGGATGTAAAAGTGAAGAACCTATAGCGAGGCCAGGCCAAGGTCCTTGACCTTCCCCTGTGACCTCGGTATAGCGTATGATTTAGCTGGCTTATATTTCCTCGGAGGCTCCGATGTTAGAAGGTCTATTTCAACCGATGCACCTGTTGGTCATCTTCTTTATTGCCCTGCTGGTGTTCGGCCCAAAGAAATTGCCGGAGCTTGGCAAAGGCCTGGGTGAGGGAATTCGTGCCCTGAAAGACGGCATGAAGGATAATCCGCCCGCGCAAGCTTCGACCGATCAGAGCAAGAAGACTGAAACCAAGAGCTAACCGGCTTCCTCTCGCTCATCCAGACGGGAAGCACGCTGCGGCTCCTCGTCTCTCGTTCTGCTTCCATTCTTAGCAACTCTGGGCTCCCAAATCGTTACTTATTACTCTGCAATTTGGAGGCTACTTCGTGCTGCACAAATTCCAACCCCTAACTCTGCTGGCTGTTTTTGCGCTAGCTTCCGCTTCGTTTGCCGACCAGGTCACCTTGAAGAATGGCGATCGCCTCACCGGAACCGTCGTTAAGTCCGACGGCAAAACGCTCGTCCTTCACACCGATGCCGCTGGGGACGTCACCCTGCAATTCGACGCGATCCAAGCCATCAAAACCGATGAGGAACTTCACGTCACCCTGAAAGACGGCAAGACCGTCGTTGGCCCGGTCACAACCACCGACAGTAAGCTCGAGGTCGCGACCAAAACTTCGGGTACCGTCGAAGCCGCGAAAGATGATGTGACCCTCATCCGCAACGACGCCGAGCAGCTGGCCTACGATAAATCACTGCATCCCGGCCTGATGCACGGCTGGAATGGCGGTGCCAACGTGGGCTTTTCCGTGGCGCGCGGCAACAGCCAGACCGAAAATCTCGCTCTTGCATTCAACGCCGTTCATCCGACTCTCAACGACAAGATCACCCTCTACGAGACGTCAATCGACACCAAGAATGACCTTGCCACCCCCACTACCGTCGCGAACCTAAACACTGGAGGCCTTCGCTACGACCGCAACTTGAATCCGCGACTGTTCGTCTTCGCTGCCGGCGACTTCATGAGCAACGCCCTGCAGTTCCTCGATCTCCGCCAGGTGTATAGCGGTGGCTTGGGCCTCCACGCCATCAAGTCGGACAGCACCATCCTCGATTTCCTGGGCGGCCTCAACTACACCCATGAAACCTATTCCAACGGCACCCCGATCCCCGGCACGAGCCCCGTTGCGTTTACCTCGTACGGCAAGACCAACCGCTTCATAGCGCTGACCCTGGGCGAGGAACTGAATCACAAGCTCGGCAAGAGCACCGTCGTCACCCAGAATCTCTATTTCTTTCCCGACCTGCAGCAAAGCGAATATCGCGCGACGTTCAATTTCGGTACGGTCACTAAAATCAGCAAGATATTTGGATGGCAAAACCAGTTCAGCGATATCTACGTAACCAACCCGCCCACGGGAGCCAAAAAGAACGACGTGCTCTTCACGACAGGCCTAAACATTTCGTTCACCCACTAACGGCAGTACAGCTCCACGCGCCGGCGTCCTCGCCGGCTGTCGCGAGGGCTCCTCGCTCTTTTGCGCTTCCTGTGCGAGAAGAGGGTTCGTCAGTGTTTGCCGTCAGCAGCCACGGACCGCCGTCTTACGGGTTTCAAACGAGCCCGGCCCGACGCCCGGCTCGCAGCATGCAGCTCTACGGCACTACGATCTTGGGATCACGTAGGGAAGCCATCTGGTTCGATGCCACGATCTTGGGATTCCCAGGTATATAAGCGGCATATTCCGTTTCCGCTTGTGTGCCGTCCGCAACCGCCAGCGTCTCGCTTTTGCCTGCCTTCAGTGGGATCGAGTCTCGCCCGAACACTACAACGTTGGAGAACTGAAGCACACAGTCTTCATTGGCATGGAAGGTCACATTCCTGTTCTTGTGACTGCCCGCATGCTCGCTTTCCAGGCAGTCGAATTCAGCCGAATTCGCGCCAATCTTGATCTCGATCCAGAGATTCTTCTTAGGTTTCGGCGCGGGAGTGCCGGTCACTTTCGATTCGAGTTTTTTCAGAGTGGACGTAGTCGAAGTTACATCCATGACACTGGATTCCAGCGGTGCCATAATTCCTCCTCATGAGGCAACCTGATTTGATCAGGGTTTTGGTTGGGTAGTGTTGTTCTTGAATTGTTGTGCGATCTCGCGAAAGCGAGCGTCCAGGAGTAATTTCTGTTGCCCAGGATCATTCTCCAGTTGCGCCACAGTCCAACCCCGGGCCAGAGCTTTCTTCACCAGTTCGAGCGCACGGCTGCGCTCGCCCAAATTCTCGTAGGCTTCGCCCGCGCTCGCCAGGATGCTGGGATCTTCCGGAGCGCGAGCTAGCGCCGCCTCGATGAGCGGCACCGCCTTTGCCCGCCGTTTCCATTTCGAATGCAACAACCCGCGTTCGACCTGCACTTCGGCATCGTCGCCATCGAATCTGGCAATCTCGTCCAGGCGCGCGAGTTCGCGGCGAAAGGCCTCAGCCGCGTCATTTTTCTGCTTCAGCCACTCATATGCGAGACCCAGATTGCACCACGCCCGCCAATCGCTCGCATTGAGTTCCAGTGCCTTACGCGTCACCGCTACCGACTCCGCCCAGCGCCGTTGCCGGTAGTACAACGCACCCAGGTTGGTGTACGCGGCATAGCTCGGCTGCAGCTCAAGTGATCGCTTGAGATGGCTTTCCGCCTCGGCATCGCGTTCCAACAGTTGCATCATTCCGCCCAGGGCTGCATGTGCCAGGGCATTATCCGGAGTGAGTTCCAGCACGCGATCGAACTGCGCGACCGCGTCAGCATAGCGCCTCTGCCGGTAATAGAAGCCTCCCAGTTCGTAATATCCATCCCAGTCCTCCGGACGGAGCGCCGTCGCCTTCTTGTATGCCCTCTCCGCTTTTTCTTGCTGCCCCATACTGGCGTAGACCGCGGCCTGTCCCAGCCACGCGTCTGCACTGAGCGGCTCTAGCCGCAACGCGTGCTGGATCTCCTGCAGCGCCAGATTGTACTGGCCTCTGCCGTTGTGAAGGCGTGCCAAGGTCACGTACCCGGCTGGGAGTTGATCGTTCAATTCTGCGGCGCGCTTACAGTCGTTCTCCGCCTCCTCGATCCACCGCGAATCGTGCTCCAGCCGGTATCTCGCCCAATGGGCCTCTCCCAGCGCGCTGAATCCCAGAGCGAAATTCGGATCCGCCTTCACCGCCTGCTGAAACAGGCTGCTCGCTGCATCCAGGTTCGAGGGCTTGTCCCAGCGCTGCAGGTACTGCATTCCTTCCAGGTACATTTCGTGGGGCGCGCGCTGGCTTTGCGTTGTCGCTGCAGTTGCCTGCCGCGTCGAGGCGTTCCCCCGCGAAAACATCTGCAGCCGTATTCCGATGCCAACCGCGGCCAAGACCGCAACCGCCACCGCGATTTTCGGGAACCACCGACTCAAGCCCAAAGACATTCCCGTTCGCATCGTGGGGGAGATCGCTCGTCGCAGATCCACTGCAATCTCGCGCGCCGACGCATAGCGCCTTTCAGGATCCTTATCCAGGCACTTCTGAATCACCGCTTCAATTGCAGCGCCGATCTTGGGATTGAGCTTGCCCAGGTCTGGCGGCGCCTGATGCAGAATCGCCTCGATGAGTGCTGGGCCCGAGCCCAGAAACGGACGCCGCCCAGTTGCCATCTCATACAGCACGCAACCGGCCGCCCAGATGTCGGTCCGCTCGTCCAGCTTTCCCCCCAGCAATTGCTCTGGCGCCATATAGGGCAAGGTTCCGGCTATGCCCTCGACCCGGCTGAGACTCTCGGTTACCGCATTTGGGCTACATTCGTCGCGAAACATTGTGGCCAGGCCGAAATCCAGAATCTTGAGTCGAGCGTCGGAAGTGATGCGCACGTTGGCAGGCTTCAGGTCACGATGAATCACTCCTTGCTGGTGCGCTGCCGCCAAACCTTCCGCTAGTTGCGACCCGAGTTGAACGATTTCCCGCTCGGATAAAGGTCCGGAGCTCAGCATTACGTCCAGCGACACGCCATCGATGAACTCTTCGACCAGAAAGTCGATGCCATCCTGTGTGACAAAATCGTGCACCGTGGCAACGTTGGGATGGTTGAGTTTGGAGAGTGTCAGCGCTTCTTTGCGAAACCGTTTCCGTGCTGTGGTGTCGGACAATGCGCCCGGAGGGAGCACCTTGAGCGCCACATCGCGGTCTAGCCGCTCGTCATGGGCGCGATACACGACACCCATCGCTCCTTCACCAATCGGCTCGAGAATGCGGTAATGACAGAGCGTGGCCTGCATGGGGACACCTTGGCCGCGTCCTTGGACTCGGTCCCCTTGGCCTGGAATGACTTCTGAGAATGAATTGTCTCGCGGAACATGAGCGACTGCAGTGACGGCGCTCACACTCAGGATATTTCCTGGATTCCGCTATTTTCTGATGAGTTTTGCGGCCGTTCCCAACGAACTTCGGCCGGTTCCACCCTCTGCACCCGGCCATAGCGGGATCTCGGGAGTTGACTTGACCGGGAACCCGCGCTCTTCGGTTAACGATAGTCTCGCCTCCGGGAGATCGAGCTGGCTGACTTATTCCCCGTTCTTTGCCACTTCCGTTTTTGCGCTGCGCAACTCCGGCCGATCTGAATGCTTTCCACCATCGCAATTCTTTAGCAGTTGCGAATAGTAGGAGTTCGCCTTGGCCGCCTGATGCGTCATCTCAGCCGACTGCGCCGCGCCGGCCAGCCCGTTGAAGCGGTTGGGATCGATCTTCATCGACTTCTCATACTCCGCCAACGCGTTCTCCGGCTGTTTCAGTTCCAGCAGCATGTCGGCCAGCATTTCGCGCGCGGGAATGTCGACCTCTGCCTTCCCCCGCTGGTCCTGCGTATCGGCAACCTGGCGCATCTGCTGCACCGCCTCGTCATTCTTTTTCTCTGCGAATGCCAGCCACGCGCGCACCTCACCCTCGGACGAACGAGGCCCCTCCAGCACATATGCGTACTTCGATTTCCGCGTCGTCTCTTCCGCTTCCTCGAATTTCTGCGCATTGCGCCGCGTTGCTTCCACATCGCCCTTGTGCGCCGAGCCAATGGTCTTCGCCCAATAGGTGATCATCTGCAAATGTGCAGGCATGTTCGCAGCCGGCTCCAAGGCAGCTGCATCCTGCCAGTGCCGCATCTCGAGCGCGTAGAGCGCCGGGAAATGCGCGCCCGCAAACCCGAGGTATTCCAACATCCCGCTGTCGTCCCCCTCTTTCGGCGCCGTCGCTACAATCTCCTTGGCTTCGTCCACAATCTTCTTCGCCGCCTCATCCTGGCCGGTCTGCAGGTACGCGTAGAGCAGGAAATGCATGGCATGCAGTTCGTGCCCGCGCATGTACATCGCTCCGGACTTTTGCGTCAGGGCCACCGACTTCACGTTTGCCTGGATATCTTCATCCCACAACCCTAGCCGGGCAAAGATGTGCGACGGCATATGTACGGCATGGGCCGATGACGGCGCGATCGCCGCGTAACGTCGCGCCGCGTCCAATCCCGTAGCGGCCATCTCGGGCGAATCGCAGGAATGAATGATGTAGTGCGCCAGCCCGGGATGATCCGGCTGTTTTTGGAATAGCGGATTGAGCACTGCGACCGCCTTTTTTTCTGCCACGTGCGTTGTATCGTCCGGCCCATCCGAGGCGAGTAACGACAAGGCGTAGAACGCCCCCGCCTCCAGATCGGTTGGATTTTTCTGGTAGAGCTTCGCCATCGCATCCGAGTACGCGGCCGCCTGTTTTAGATAATTTGTCTTCGACTGGTCGCTGTAGAACACTGCCAGCGCCGAAATATAGCCGCGCTCGCGTTCCGTCTTCGCCCCAATCTTCTGCGCTTGTTCCATCTCCTCGTGCCCGCGCTTCAGCGTCGAGTCCTCGGGCCGCTCCCAGATCTGATGGAACAGGCTCATGGCAACGCCCCAGTGCGCCATAGCGCACGCCGGGTCCTTTTTGGTGATCTCGGTAAACTGTTGTTCGGCCTCCTCGTACCCAAACGAATGCAGCAGGGCCACGCCGCGCTCGAAAGACTTCTGGGAATCGGGTGCGCATGAGATGGGAAACGAAACTTTCCCCAGTTGTTCGGTGGCTTCGTGATGATGTCCGTGCATCTCGTCTTCTTGAGCGAATGCGGGAGCAACATCGAGAACGCAGGCCGAAACCAGTGAGAGAGCAAATAGCGCGCTAGTTGCGGTAATCAGAATGGCAAAAAGTACCGCGGACAGCTGATTAGCGTTCACGCGTTTGCTGAACCGCATCGACGTGACCTCCTGAAGCATGGCGAATGAACAACGATAGCTCAGGCTGGTGACAGCACGCAATGGTGGGCATGACAGGTGCGGGCCCGGCTGATGAGTAAATCGAAGCACCGCACGATTTGCCGCATACAATCCATGCTAACTCCTGTGACCGGGCGATTACACAAATAAGCCCGGAGAAAATGGTTCTGACTTCTGGTTGATGAGCGATGTGGCGATGGTACGACAGCACCCCGGAAGGTTATTGTGGCGTGAACTTCTCGAATCCGCCTCGGTCGCCCACGCCACATTCAAGTACAAACACCTTCCTCAGCAAATACCCGCCGCAGGGTGGGGTTCTCTACCTTTGCTTCGACTGCGCTGCTAGCTTGGCTTGCCTCGCCTTCATGCGCTGCATCACTTCCGGATGGCGGGCCCACTCTATATTCTTCTCTTCTGGTGCGCCATACAGCTCGGGGTGAAGGTAGTAGCCCCGCTCCCGCGCGGCCTTCTCCACTTCGACCGGAATGCGATGGGCGTTAGCCCAGGCATCCTGGCGAACGCCGGTCACTTGCCAGGACACTTTCATCCCAGCCTTGCCGCCGGCTATCTTGAATTGGTTGTTCGAGATTTCCTCGGCGACGTACACCGGAGCGAAACCGCCAATGCAAGTGAGCTGGTAGCGGTAGTCCCGGTTGAGCGACCCGAACCATTCGGGGAGTTCGATCACGGCCTCGCCATTAGCATCAAGCATGACGTTGCCGTTATAGATATTCATCATGTCGGGCGACTCGACAAAGGAGTGGTAGAGGTACTTGTTGGCAGGATCGAGCGGATGGTCGATCTTGAACGAGCCACTGTTTTTGCTGAGATTTCCGGAAACGTAGACATCACCGCTAAAGTATCCAGCATAGCCATTCGCCAATGCGCCGCCTCCCGCGTAGGCATCTAACCCGTCGCCGCCAAAACCGACGTTCGAGCTGCCGCCTACGAGAAACCCGCCGAGCCCCCCGCTGTTGAAACTGATGTTGGTGATGTCATAGCCACCGGCAGCGTAGAGGGCATAGGACGCTCCAACTCCCGATCCCGTATCGTTCGCTCCGAAAATCGCGCTGCCGAAAATCCGGCTGTCATTCGGAGGATCCACCTCCAGCATCCAGCCAGGGCTCTGAACTCCGATTCCAACCAGCCCTGTGTTGGTGATGGACAACCGCGGAGTATAGCTCGTGAAGAAGTCAAGGCCATACTGGTTGGACGAGCCGGCGCGGTCGGAAGCGATGACCTCGCCGCCGCCGCCAAAGTTTAACGCCGGGGACCAACTGCCGTTGTTGATCGCAGCCGCATCCACCTCAACCGTGCCGGACGCGACATTGCCAGTCGGCGTGGTGCCGGCGGAAACCTCGCTAGTGGCCGAGAGGTTGCCGATCACCGCCTGATTCCCCACGAAGGTATTGGCCGCGCTCAACAGCGGTACTTTGGTGGTGTCCAGGTTCAGCGTCGTCACGCCCCCCAATGCCACCGAGCCGCCGCCGGTCAGGTCGGTGCCTGCCGCTACTGTCAGCGACGAATTCTGCAGCATGGTGTTGGTCACACCTGCATTAACAATACTCAGTGTGCCGCTTCCGGTGATGGGCCCGCCGGTCAGTCCGGCCCCGCTGCCCACGCTCGTTACCGTGCCGGTACCAGCGGCTGCGCAGTTCCATGTTGTGCCGCTGTATTGCAGAACCTGGTTGGCCGCGCAGGGCTTCAACCCTATCGTGTAGGTGCTGCCCAAGGTCATTGCGCCCGGAGTCGTAATTCCTCCCGCAGTGTTCGCATTTAGCGTGATCTTGGAATTCTGCAGCATGGTATTGGTGATGCCGGCCGAGGGCACCTTCAAGCTCAGGGTTCCACTCGTACCTCCACCAGACAAGCCGCTGCCGCTGGCGGTCGTCACTCCCGTGATCGTGCCCGTTCCCGGAAATGTTTGTCCCGTGGCGAAGGTGAAGAGGCCCTTACTGCTCAGCTTCAGGCCGGTTTCCGCGGGCGCGCTGGTGCCGGAACCAAACAGCAGATTAAGGGTTCCTGATGGAGTCGTGGTATTGTTGCCCGCCGGTTCCGCCTTCCATTGGAAAGTCTGGTTCACCGCCGAGGCCGTGCCGCTGTTGAACGAAGAGGCGACAAAATTATGGGCCTGCGAGGGCTTGCCCCCGGTGGAGGTTGCCGTGCCGGTGGCGGGCGCTGTGAGAATGCCCTGGATGTTGGCTGTCCCTTTCACGTCCAGGGTCGCACCCGGTGCTGTGGTGCCAATACCGATCTTGGCCGTCGATCCGCTTCCCGTCTGTGACGCGGCCGAGTTTTGGATGTTGGTGGCGGTAGTGAACAGGGGCAGTGCATTTACCGTTCCGCCTGTCGTAGTTACATTCGAGGCCGGCGGAGCAGCGCCGGAAACAGCAGTGGACGAAGTTGTCGTGCTTGTTGCGGAGTTGGCATCTGGGCTCACGCCCGGGCTCGCGGGCGCGGCCAACACGAACGCGGACGGCGGCAATCCTCCGATGGTCTGCGCGTCCCCGGCCTTCAAGGCGTACGGCACAGCCACTAAGAGGACGCGTGCTTGCTCTTGTTGTCCTACGATCTGCACACCCAACCAGTGAGCGCCACTGTTGGCGAAGGAGTCGGCCAGCGATCCGTCGATTTTTGTTGCGCCCAGCGTCACGGTATAGTGCCCACTCTTATCCGGCGTGATGTTTTGCGTTTCGATCCAGACCGGCGCTCCGCCCTGTTCGTCCTTGTAGAGCAAGAACGTCACCCCCGTCACTCCACTGATCGGTTTGCCATTGGCGTCTATCAGAACTGAGCTGTAGTTGATGAGACCGGGCACCGCACCGCTAACGGTCGATACCGCTGCCCCGCCGACCGGTGCGCTTTCCTGCGCCAGTCCGGCGAACGTCATACTGCACACCACTGCCACCAGGCTCCATCCGAGCCCCCATTTTTTGAGTCTCATGGTCTGCTCCTTATAGATTCGTGCGCCCCGCTGACGCAAGCCGAGCGAGTGCGGATAGAAAGCTGAAGGTTCTCAGGCGGCCTGGTTCTGCCGGCCCGAAATGATTTCAATCTCGGTGTTGTTTCTTGGGCCCTGAGAATACGTTCGGGGGGAAAACTCGCCGGACTGTTGGGGTTCAGGCGGTCCGGCTGGTCGGCTGGCATATTATCACAAACACCCACAGACCTCTTCCGCTGTCCGGGAAATACTGGGGCTGGTTTGGAATTGGTTACAGGAAAGACCGCAGCGTACAAAAACTACTCCAACTGAATATGTACAGAGCGCTTGGCCGTCAGTGGGTGCGAAGAGGAACCGTTTGCTACGGAAAACTATCGGTCGAGCACGCAAACCGCTTCATTCTCAAGCAATAGATCGTGATACCGCGGTGCCGCGTTCAATACGTCAAGCTCATCGGGCCAACCATGTTGGTTCGGCGTCAACGACAACTCTACCTCACGCGATCCGGGCCATAGTTGAGGAAAGGCCATTTCACCCAAGACCCCGGGTGAGTGTAACCATTTAACACCAACTGAGCGCTTATAATGTGCCTGCATTGAGTAGCCAAGCAAAACCACAATTTAAAGAGCGGAACTTAAGGGTCGGTTCGGAGAATGCCATGAAGAAGACGTCACTTGCTGTTGGATTCTTGATTCTAGCTGCCTTCGTTTGCGTGATGTCGCCGACCATTTTCCGGATTGGCCTGAGCGCCAGTGCTGTCGCGGCTCCACCACCATATTGCAAGCCTTGCCTCTTCTATGGTGGTGATTTTGATCCGAACGGCCCAACCCCAAACTCATTGCGAAACCAGGACGCCCTCACCGGTTACGCTGCGGTCTACGTGGCGTTCGGTGTTCCTCCCAACCAGACGTGGACTGTCGGCGGGTTCTTCTCCAACAACCTCGCGCAGGCGTCTGTCGCCGAGCTTGGGCCCCCGGAAATCGAGTGGTCCATTTCTACTGGGGTAAGCCAGGGCAACGCGGGAACGGTGATTGCGTCCGGTACAGCGAAGGCATCGCTCACCCCCACGGGCCGTAGCTGGAACAATATGAACGAATACACCGTGCTCGGGCGGCTAAGCGCGAACCAGATCTTTACCCTGACCTCTGGGCACTACTGGATGACGGCGGTACCGGTCTGCAACTTCCTCGGCGTCTGCGGAGGCCAGTACTACTTCCTCACCGACGTGGAGGATGTGCCGCCGCCCCATGCTAAGGGCTTCGAATCTGCTGACGTCCACTACTTCTATGCACCCGCTGACTCCGACTACTACGTTGAGACCGGGGGCCCCAGCGGCATTTGCTCTCAAGCCGGAGGGGGCGGCGGTGGCTGCGACAAGTTTTCCGTGGGACTCCTAGGTACCGCGCAGACGAACTAGGAAGGGGGCGTAGCCTAAAACACCGGGGCCCCCTGCCCTTGCAGCTTGGCCTTTCCGGAGAGGGTGCCAGTGCCCGAGGGAAGGCCTGTGGCGGCGGTTTGAATGGCCGCAGCAGTCGCGTCTGTAAATTGCAAGCAAATTCCCACGCCTCGCTTACTGCAGTGCCCTGACCGACGGGATGGGGTGCTGCGTTTTACCTTCGCCGCACATATCCGTCAGCGACGGGCTGGGCATATGTCTGTTCGTTACCAAAGGGGGTTACAAGGGGGTTACGCGGCTCTTCCCCTCCAGCTATAATGAATTAGTGATGTCGACGGCTTGCGATGCTGCGCAGGAATCCCAACTCGCATCTTCCGTATTTAGCGCCGGCCGAGTGCTGGCTGCACTGCCTGGTGTGTCCACGGCGGTACCGGGCCAATCTGCCATCGCGGCTGCGTCCTAACCTCTTCGGTAGCGACTAATTTCCTTCCTTCGCCTCGGCTGCCTTGATTCGCCCGCAAGTAGGGCTCTCAGGGGCTAAAGCCCACGCAGTTTCGGCGCTTTAGCGGCACGACTGAAGTCGTGCCCTTCGCAAATCGTAGACGGCGCGATTGAAGTCGTGCCCTTCCACAAAACGGAGGAACTCCAATGACTACCAAGACTATGACCGCGACTCTGACGCACGGTCCCAAGATCAAGACTGCCCTGCCCGGGCCGAACGCGAAGCGGGTGCTCGAGGGCGACCAGAAATATATTTCGCCGTCCTATACGCGCTCTTACCCGATGGTGGCAAAGAGTGGACGCGGGATCGTTGTGACCGACGTTGACGGCAACGAGTTTTTTGATTTTTCTGCCGGCATTGCCGTAACTTCCACAGGGCACTGCCATCCGCACGTGGTCGCCGCCATCCAGAAGCAGGCAGGCGAACTGATCCACATGTCGGGAACCGATTTTTATTACGAGAACATGGTGGAACTGGCCGGGCGCTTGTCAAAGATCGCGCCGATGAAAGGGCCGCACCGCGTGTATTACGGCAACTCGGGGGCGGAGGCGATTGAGTGCGCGCTGAAGCTGGCGCGGTATCACACCAAGCGGCAGAACGTGATCGCGTTCTTTGGCGCGTTCCACGGACGGACGATGGGAGCGCTCTCGCTGACGGCGTCGAAGCCGCAGCAGCGGCGGCGGTTCTCGCCACTGGTGCCGGGAGTGACGCACGTGCGGTATCCCGATGTGTATCGCGGATGCGTGGGCGGAACACAGGATGCCGACAACTTCGCTTTGGGCTGCGCAAGGTTCATTGAAGAGAAGCTGTTCAAGACGACACTCGCCCCGGAAGAAGTCGCGGCGATCTTTGTAGAGCCGGTGCAGGGCGAAGGTGGATACGTAGTAGCACCGACCGTGTTCATGCAGGAATTGCGACGGATCTGCGACCGGCACGGCATCATGCTGGTGGTGGACGAAGTGCAGAGCGGCATTGGACGCACGGGCAAATGGTTTGCCGTGGAGCACACTGGCGTGGAGCCGGACATGGTTTGCATGGCCAAAGGCATTGCGTCAGGGATGCCGCTGGGCATCACGATGACCAAGGCCGAGATCATGGACTGGGTGCCGGGTTCGCACGCGTCCACCTTCGGCGGGAATCCGGTCGCCATTGCGGCGGCGCTGGCTACGCTCGATGTGATCGAGAAGGAGCATTTGATCGAGAACTCGACGAAAGTCGGTGATCACATCCGGAAGCGGATGGCGGACTGGCCGAAGAAGCTGAAGCTGGTCGGCGATGTGCGCGGGCGCGGCCTGATGATCGGCGTCGAAATCGTGAAAGACAAGGTCACGAAGGAATACGGCGCGGCCGAGCGCGATCGCATCGTGGAGATGGCTTTCGAGCGCGGCGTGCTGTTTCTGGGATGCGGGCCGAGCACGGTCCGGATCTGCCCGGCGCTGGTGGTTACGAAGGAAGAGGCCGACGTCGCGGTGGATGTGCTGGAAGAGTGCATCAGCGCCGTGGGCGCTTAATTCGTTGGCCACGGATTTACGCGGATCAACGCGGATTTAAAAAATCTGAGTATTCGTGTGAATTCGTGGCTTCCTTCCCAGTTCGGGAATCAGTCAGCACCAGGGATTTCCTGTTGTGAGCGTTGTCACATCCTTTGAGGGAGTGGTGTCATACGCTCAACCCGGGATCTTCCTTTTGTATGCTCCCCAGCGGCGTCACCCGAATCGTCATCAAAGGATTGGATTGGGTTGCCGCGTGCATTCTGCCTGCTGACAAGAGGCCGAAGCACCAGCAAACGGGCACTCGGGGAGAAGAGGAGGCTTACTTTTACCTGCGGAAGCTGGGCTACACGATGGTCGCGCGAAATTTTCGTACGCCGCGCTGCCGCGGGGAGATCGATCTGATCGGCTGGGATCAGGATGTTCTTTGTTTCGTGGAAGTTAAGACGAGGACATCGCAGGATGTGAAGAGCGCGGAGGCGGCAGTGGACCGACATAAGAGGCGGGAAATCGCGGAAGTGTTGCGGGATTATCTGCGGCGGATGCCACCAGAGTGCCAGTGGCGGTTCGATATTGTGAGCGTATACTATGACGGTCGCAGCGCCCGGCCGCAGATTGATGTGTTTCGCAATGCCTCCCTCGCGGCGTAAAATCAAGTTTTGCGCGATTTTTAGTGAAAGGATTCAATAGGTGCCGGAGCTCAGAAAAGATCCGATTGTTGGACGTTGGGTGATTATTTCGACGGACCGGGCCAAGCGCCCAACCGATTTTGTTCGCGAAAATATGAAGATTAAGGGGGGATTCTGCCCCTTCTGCTACGGCAACGAGAGCAAGACGCCGCCCGAGATCCAGGCTTACCGTCCAAATCCAAATGGGGGACCGCCCCCGCAGCGAGACGCACCGGGGTGGACAGTGCGCGTAGTGCCCAATAAGTTTCCGGCTCTGGGTATTGAAGGCACTCTGAACCGCCAGGCCGAGGGGATGTTCGACCGCATGAACGGGATTGGGGCGCACGAGGTCATCATCGAGACGCCAGACCACAATGCCAACCTTGCCACGCTGCCTCCAAAGCGGATCGAAGACGTGCTGTGGACGTTCCGGGACCGGATTCTCGATCTGAAGAAAGATCGGCGATTCAAGTACATCCTGATTTTCAAGAATCACGGCGAGGCGGCGGGGGCTTCGCTGGAGCACTCGCATTCGCAATTGATCGCGCTGCCGATCCTTCCGATTAACGTCACGCAGGAGTTAGAGGGAGCCAAACAGTACTTCCTGTACAAGGAACGGTGCGTGTTCTGCGACATTATCCGGCAGGAGATGGATGGTGGCACGCGGGTAGTAGCGGAGAATGAAAATTTCGTGACGCTGGCGCCGTATGCGCCGCGGTTTCCGTTCGAAACATGGATCTTGCCGAAGTCGCACGAGTCGGCGTTTGAGAACTCGTCCTCGCACATGTTTGAAAATCTGGCCCGGTCCTTGAAAGATCTGCTGGGCAGAGCGGACCGGGTACTCGATAACCCGCCTTACAATCTGGTGGTTCATACTTCGCCAGTTCAGGATCCGACCAATGATCACTATCACTGGCACATTGAGTTCATGCCGAAGCTGACCAAGACGGCGGGATTCGAATGGGGGACCGGCTTTTATATCAATCCGACACCGCCCGAAGAGGCAGCAAAGTTTCTGCGCGAGGCGAATGTCGAGGAGGCTGCGCCGGTTTCGGTAGGCTGAGGTATCAGAATCGCAAAAAGAGGGGCACGGTATGAGAACCGTGCCCTTTTCCGTTTTGGCCGGAGAGAGAGAAGGGCTTTATAAGGCCCCTGAGTGAAGTCAGGATATGGAATTCAGCGGCGGCGGTTGTCACAAGAATGTAAAAACGCTGTTTACTTGCGCGTGACCCACCTGCAGCGAAGGGGCGATCAGGCTTGGGTACGGTCCTGGAACTCTTCATGCCATGCCATCTGGATGGCTTCGAGCTTGCCTTCGTTGGAAGCTTTGGGATCGCCGGCGAAATCGGGCAACTCAGTCACGTAGCGATGCAAGTCGGTGAAACGCACCATGAGCGGGTCGACTTCGGGATGGGTTTCGGAAAGCAGAATGCCGAGATCTTCAGCGTCGTCCCAGGTTAATTTCTTGGCCATTCTCAGTGCTCCTCAGAAACGTAGTTGCGGTTCCACGCGGGAATTTCTACGACGACTTTGCCGGGCTTGGTGATCTGCGCCTGGCAGCCGAGACGCGAGTTTAGCTGCAGATCGGCAGCCATGTCCAAGCGGTCGGCTTCGTCGTCATCCATTTCGGAGAGATTCTCGGCGCCTTCTTTGACCCAGATGTGGCAAGTGGTGCAGGCGCAGTTGCCGCCGCAGGCATGGTCGAGCGGGATGCCGAAGTTCAGGGCGATGTCGAGCAGGGATTCCTCTTTGCCGTGATCTTCGTAAGGCAGCTTGCCGTGCTCGAACTGCACCGTCTTGCCCTCGGGCAGGAAAGTGACCTGGACTGTGTTTTCGCCGGGAGCTTCTTCGGTGGCGGTTCCGGCGCCTTGCGCTTTTTCGTCTGACATGACTGCTCCTAGGTTCCCTGTGTTCCTCTGTGGCCTCGGTGGTTAGTAATGACCGTTTCAACCACAGAGGTCACAGAGGCTTACTCGAATTCTGCTTTTGCCATGGGATGAGGCGCGGTGGGACCTTCGCCCAGGTCGGTCTCATCCATGTTCTTACCTTTCAGCGCGGATGATACGGCGCTGTCCATCATCAATTCGGCTAAGCGCGTCGTACCCTGATTCAGCGCTTCAATGGCTTTGCGGATTGCCTGGTAATCGTCTTCGGCACTCACGGCGGAGAGGGCCTTCTCCATCTTGGCGATCCGCTTCTTTTCGTCGGTAGTGAGTTGTCCCCAGGCTGCGCTCTTCTTGCCCTTTTCAAGGGCAGCGAGAATAGTCGCCGCTTCGTTGCGCGCCTCAATCAGCTGGCGGCGCCGGAAATCTTCTTCGGCATTGTCGAAGGAGTCGAGAATCATGCCTTCAACCTGCTCATCTGTGAGGCCATAGCTGGGCTGAACCTGGATTTCGGCTTCTTTGCCGCTGCGCTGCTCGCGCGCGGAAACGTGCAGGATGCCATTGGCGTCAATCAGGAACTTTACTTCGACGCGAGGAATTCCCGCGGCCATGGGCGGAATGCCTTTGAGGTCGAAGCGCGCGAGCGAGCGACAGTCCGTGGCCAGCTCACGCTCACCTTGCAGCACATGGATCGCGACATTGGCCTGGCCGTCGATCTGCGTGGTGTAGAACTGCGTGGCTGAGGCTGGGATGGTGGAGTTGCGCAAAATGATTTTGTCCGTGACTCCCCCCGCGACTTCGATGCCGAGTGAAAGCGGCGTGACGTCGAGCAGCAACATGTTCTCGGTGGCCTCGGAGCCGCCGCCGAGAATATTGGCTTGCACGGCAGCGCCGAGCGCGACGACTTCGTCAGGATTGAGGCCGGCATGCGGCTCGCGGCGGAACATTTCTTTCACGAGCGCGCGAACTTTGGGGATGCGCGTGGAACCTCCGACCAGGACGACTTCGTCGATCTGCTCGGGCGTGAGCTTGGCATCTTTCAGAGCTTGCTTGCAGGGGCCAACCGTGCGGTCGATGATCGGCTGAATCAGTTGTTCGAACTGTTCGCGCGTGATCTCGCGCTGGTAACGCTTGCCTTGCGGCAATTCGATATCGAGCTTCACCGAGGGCTGAGAGGAGAGCGCAATCTTCGCGTCTATGACGGACTTGCGGATAGCCTGGACGGCCTCGGCGTTACGGCGCAAGTCAATGCCGAGGTCGCCGCGGATGTCGTCGAGGGCAATGGTGATCAGCAGGTTGTCGATGTCGTCGCCGCCGAGGTGCGTGTCGCCGTTGGTGGCGATGACCTCGAAGATTCCGTCATGCAGCTTCAGAATGGAGATGTCGAAGGTGCCGCCGCCGAGATCGTAGACGGCGATGATGCCGTTCTGCTTTTTGTCGAGGCCGTAGGCGAGCGACGCGGCGGTGGGCTCGTTGACCAGCCGCAGGACGTCGAGTCCGGCAATGCGGCCGGCATCTTTCGTGGCCTGACGCTGAGCATCGTTGAAGTAAGCGGGAACGGTGATGACCGCTTTAGTGACTGGGCCTGCGAAATAGCGCTCGGCATTGCGCTTAAGCTGGCGCAGGATAAGCGCAGAAATCTCTGGAGGAGTGAACGTCTTGTCGCCTAGCCTGATGCGGAGCACTTCGCCGGGCTGCAGGTCGTCCGCGAGGCGGAAAGGGAATAGTTTCAGTTCTTCTCGAATATCCTCAACTCCGCGTCCCATCAGGCGTTTGATCGAGTAAACGGCACGCTCGGGCGTTTCGATCAGATACTTGCGAGCGGAGTTGCCGATGATGGGCTGACTGTTTTCGTCGAGCGCCACGACCGAGGGGACGAGGTTCAATCCATCGTCGCCCGGAATGACGACAGGCGTTTCCCCTTGCATGAACGCCACGAGAGAGTTCGTGGTGCCTAGGTCGATGCCGACGATGCGGTCAGAATTCATTTGGTAATTGCGTAATCGGGTAATTTGGTAATTGAAAACTTTCGGGATTTCAGATTATGAAATTACCCGATTACCAAATTACAAAACCCCTTCAACTTTCTAACGCTGCATTCACATCCCTCACCAGATTTCGAATGTAATTGCGGCGGTTCAAAACATCGACCATCTTGCTTGTAGTTTGTTTCCCGTCGGGGGAACCGGCGGGCAGGTTGCGATCCACGATGGCGTCCCATTCTTTCCAATACGACTGCAGTTCTTCGAGAAGCCTGTCGTGCTTGGCCTCAAGGGCAAGCTTGTGCTTGGCAATTTCGGCGGTCAGGGAGGCGTCGTCCTCGCCCATTTTCTGGTTCATCTTGAGTTCTTCGAGTTGCATGTTCAGTTCGAAGACTTCTTCCAGCAGATCGGGTGGAACGATCTGCTTCTTGATTTCTCCGGTGGCGCGGGCTTGCTCAGTAGCGCTTTTCGACTGCTCTTCCAGCACGATGCCTTCCAGGTGGAGCAGATATTCGGTGCGCTTGATGGGATCGCGCAAGGTGCGGTAGGCGTCGTTAAGAAGCGAGCTTTGCTCCAGGCTCCACTGCTGCTCCATGCCACCGGCGCGGGCGTTCAAGTCGGGATGCAGCTTGCGGCTTAGCTCGTAAAATTCTTTTTCGAGCGCCGGAATGTCGACATTCAGCTTCGGGGGCAGGCCGAAAAACGTGAAATAGTCCACCGGTACCGGAGGCTGGACCTTGCCGCACGAAGCACAGAAGTGGGCGGCGCGCATGGATCCGCATGACCAGCAAGAGTGCGTGTCCTCTGGCGGAGCTTTAGGGCTGATCGCGGTTAGAGAAGACTTGGTCATCAAACTTTAAATCCTCACACTGCAGTGGGCGCAGGCCGAAGCGCCTGTTGATCCAACCAGGTTGTCCGGTGGCGCCGCCGGCACACGGACAAGAGTGTCCGTGCCACACACTCAGGCGGAGAATGAAGTTCCGCAGCCGCACGACTTGGTGGCTTGCGGATTCACGAAAACAAATCCCTGCTGCATCAGCGTCTCCTGGTAATCCAGAGTCATGCCATGCAGGTAGATGAACGACTTCGGATCGACAAAAACACGTACATCGCCAAATTGAAAGATGCGGTCGCGTTCGCGCGGCTGCGAGTCAAAGCGAATGTTGTAGCTGAGGCCGGAGCATCCGCCGCCCTGGACGCCGAGGCGTAGGCCACCCTGCTCGGCCGAGATGCCTTCTTTGGCCATGGCGGTACGCACCTTGGCCAAGGCTTTCTCGGTGACCACGATTCCCTTGGCGGTAGTGGTTTGCGTCGGGTTTTCGGTTGCAGTCGTCATAAGAGCCAGCTACGAGCGGTGAGCTTCGAGCTACGAGCGACTTACGGCCCATAGCTCAGCGGCTCGAAACTCGTCGCTATTTTGCTTCGGCAGCGACGGGCTTGGAAGCTTCCTGCTTCTTCTTCCAGTCCCCGATCGCGGCGCGGATGGCGTCCTCAGCCAGCACCGAACAGTGGATCTTCACCGGAGGCAGCGACAGCTCCTTCACGATGTCCATGTTCTTGATGGCGAGGGCTTCGTCGACCGTCTTGCCCTTGACCCACTCGGTGGCCAGCGAGGACGAGGCGATCGCCGAGCCGCAACCGAAGGTCTTGAACTTGGCCTCTTCGATGACGTTGGTTTCGCGGTTGACCTTGATCTGCAGCTTCATGACGTCGCCGCACTCGGGCGCGCCGACCAAGCCGGTGCCCACATCCTGGCTCGATTTATCCATCGAGCCGACGTTGCGGGGATTGTTGTAGTGATCGATCACTTTGTCGCTGTATGACATTCGGTTCTCCTGAGCTTTGTCTTCGAAATCTCCTCAGAGGCCAAAGCCTCGGATGAGTGATGCCCTACGGCACGGCTAAAGCCGCGCCCTTCCGCTTTTTACTTTTTTACTCTCCCGCCCACTTCACGTCTTTCAGGTTGATGCCTTCTTTTGCCATCTCGTAGAGCGGAGAGAGTTCGCGGAGGCGTTCGACCGTTTCGATCACGCGATCCGCAACGTAGTCGACTTCAGCTTCGGTGTTGAAGCGGCCGATGCCGAAACGAATCGAGCTATGCGCCAGGTCGTCTCCGGTGCCGAGAGCCTTCAGTACATAAGATGGCTCCAGCGTCGCAGAGGTGCACGCCGATCCGCTGGAAACTGCGATGTCGTTGATGCCCATGAGCAAAGACTCGCCCTCGACGTAGGCGAAGCTGATGTTCAGGTTGCCGGGGAGCCGATGGTCCATCGAGCCGTTGATGTAGACCTCATCCAGTTTGCCCATGATGCGATCTCGCAGACGATTGCGCAGCCCCGCGAGCTTACAGGACTCCTGCGGCATTTCTTCCTGAGCGATGGCACACGCCTTGCCCAAACCGACGATACCCGGAACATTGAGCGTGCCGGAGCGCATACCGCGCTCGTGGCCGCCCCCATCGATGATGGCGGAAATCTGCACGCGCGGATTTTTGCGGCGAACATAGAGCGCGCCCACGCCCTTGGGGCCATACATCTTGTGGCCGGAGATGGAGGCCAAGTCGATGTTCTGCTTGATCACGTCGACGGGAACTTTGCCGACGGCCTGAGTCGCGTCGGTATGGAAGATCACGCCGCGCTCGCGACAAAGCTTGCCGATCTCCGCCACCGGCTGGAGAACGCCAATCTCGTTATTCGCGAACATGATCGTCACCAGGATTGTCTTGTCATCCATGGCGCGCTTCAGATCGTCGAGGTCAATGAGACCGTCCTTCTGCACCGGCATGTAGGTGACGCGGTAGCCATACTTCTCCAGGCGCTTGCAGGTGTCGAGCACGGCCTTGTGCTCGGTGACCGCAGTGATGATGTGATTGCCCTTCTCGCGGTACATTTCGGCGACGCCCTTGATGGCAAGGTTGTCACTCTCAGTGGCGCCGGAGGTGAAGATAATTTCTTTGGTGGTCGCGCCTACCAGTTTGGCAATGCGCTCACGCGCAGTTTCGACGCCTTCTTCGGCAGCCCACCCGAACGAGTGGTTACGGCTGGCGGCGTTGCCAAACTTCTCCATGAAGTAGGGCAGCATCTCTTCCAGCACCCGTGGATCCATGGGGGTGGTGGCGTGGTTATCCATGTAGATGGGCAACTTCACGTTCTTGCCATTCGTGGAGTGCGCCTGAGTCTCTGCCTGGGGGACTTTCACATCCGTGCTCATTGATTAACTCTCCTACTCGTCTTTTTGATGAATCTGTTGCCTCAAGGGCTCAACTGATCGTGACTAATTCGGTCGCTTTAGCAGCCGGCCCGACGGGTTCTTCCGGTTCTTCCCGCATATGCGAAATCTTAATGCGCTTCAAAACTGCTTCAATACTCTCGTTCACTTTGCGCAGCGGCTCACGAATGTTGCAGCGGTCGCTCTGGTCGCACTCGCCTCGGACCGTCACGCAGGAAGTGATGAACAGGGGGCCATCGATTGCTTTAATTACCTCGAAAGCCGAAATCGTGTGCGCCGCGCGCGCCAGAGTGTAGCCGCCATTGATGCCATGTTGCGATTGCAGCAACCCAGCCTTGGCCAGACGCTGCAGAATCTTGGCCAAAGCTTCGGGCGGTATGCCATAGGCGTCGGAGACGTCCTTGGCGCTGCGAGAACCCTCACTCGAATGCTCGGCGAGGTGCTTCATCGCCATTAGCGCGTAGTCGGCCTTTTTTGTGAGCTTGAGCACTCGGTGTCCCCTACGGAAACCCGACCAATAGGGTCGGGTACAAATGCGACCTTTTCCGTCGCAATTCAATTCTACGTCAGGCCTGCGGATTGGGGCAAGCCTGTGCAGTCAAGTGCAAAGATTCCAATTTAACGGTAAGTATACCGGGGTGAACGGGTTAGGTCCTATGCGATAAAATAGTCGGAATTGGATCGTCGGGATAGGCCGGCGGATCGTCCGCCAGCTGTTACGAATTCACAACAGCGCAACATTCAGGGACTTGACAACCTCTAAAGCCGTTCTAAAATACCGGGAAATTCCGGCAAAAAACTGCCCCTGAGCCATTATTCGCGGGCACGTTCGGATTTATGACCTCAAAGTCGCTCCCCTCACCTCAAAACGTAGATATGAAGCAGCCCTGTAAGCACCCGCGCGTACAAATCGTGAGCCGCGATGAAGACTCGGAGTTTGTCGAGTGCAAGGAATGCGGCGAGATCTTCGAGTCCAGCGAGTTCAAGGACATGAACATCGAAGAAAAGAGCAAAGACATTGAGATCTGAGCTGGTTTCGCGTTTCAGGTTTCGACTTTCGAGAGTTAAGTCAGCGCAGTTGCAGGCTTGCTTCTGCTGAAAAATCCAGGGCGGCAAAATCTTTCGCAAGAAACTTAGGATAGGCTGCAGCGGCGATCATCGCGGCATTATCGGTGGAGAGGGGGCGCGAGGGGAAAAAAACGGGCAGGCCTTTCTTGGCGCCTTCCCGTTCGAATGTGTGGCGCAATTCCTGGTTAGCGGCGACTCCTCCCGTGACGAAGAGTGTAGCGACATCGTGGGCCTCAGCAGCCGCCAGCGTCCTCGCTACCAGATCCTCAACAATCGCTCGCTGGAACGAAGCCACTAGGTCGAGGGTGAGCTTGTCGCAGTTGGCGAGATAGTCTTCCAATTTGGGTTTGCCAACGCGAGCCAACGCTTCGTGGCGCGCTTTCACTGCACTCTGCAAGCCGTGCGCTTCCACGTAGCGCAAGATGGCCGTCTTAATACCGCTGTAGGAAAAATCGAAACGGGGACGCGTGTCTTCGGGATCGACGGTCCGGCCGTCGCTGCGGATCCGACGGTCGCGGTGCTTGATTTGCGCTGGAGGAAATTTCACCGCCCGGGGATCGCCGTGGGGAGCGAGGCGGTCGATGACGGGGCCTCCGGGATATCCCAGGCCGAGAAGCTTGGCGACTTTGTCGAAAGCTTCGCCCGCAGCGTCGTCGCGGGTGTGGCCGATGTTTTCGTAGGTCCACGAGGGGCCAGTTTGTGACGCGAGGTAGAGGTGGGTGTGCCCTCCGGAGACAACGAGGGCGAGCACAGGAAATTGCACATCGTGGTTTCCCTTTTGCCGCTCTTCGAGCAACACGGCGTGGATGTGACCCTCGAGGTGATTGACGGCGATCAGGGGCTTGTCCAGAGCGAACGCCAAAGCCTTCGCGTAGCTGATGCCGACCAGCAATGCTCCGGCAAGACCGGGACCTTGAGTGACCGCAATGGCGTCGATGGAATCGTAAGTGTGCTTGGCCTCGGCAAGCGCCTGGCGGACTACCGGAACAATGGCGCGGAGATGCTCGCGTGACGCGAGCTCCGGAACGACTCCGCCGTAAGGCTGGTGGGTGGCGATCTGCGAGGCCACGACGTTGGAAACCAGTTGTTCGCCGGAACGGACCACGGATGCGGCGGTTTCGTCGCAGGAGCTTTCGATGCCGAGGATGTAGGCGCCGGGCATGTGCCTATATTATTAGAAAATAGCGTGGGCTCGTGAAATGGACTTAAAGGCATTCGCCACATCGATTATTGAAACCCTGCGCCAGCGCGGCTTTCAGGCCTATCTGGTGGGGGGATGTGTGCGCGATCTGGTGCTGGGGCGCGAGCCGAAAGACTATGACGTGGCGACGAGTGCGACGCCGGAGCAGGTCATGGGGATCTTCCCTGAGACGTATGCCGTGGGGGCGCAGTTTGGAGTTGTGCTGGTGCCGGCGCCTGATGGAGATGTTGCGAGCGACGTCGCTAAGGGGGAGTCTGCTAAGGCTCATGCGGTCGAAGTGGCAACTTTCCGCAGCGACATTGGGTACTCGGACGGCCGGCATCCTGATGAAGTGCGTTTCAGTTCGGACCCGCGGGAAGACGTGGCGCGGCGGGATTTCACGATCAACGGGATGCTGCTCGATCCCGTGAGCGGGAACGTGCTCGACTTTGTGGGCGGGCGCGACGATCTGAGGGCCGGGATCATCCGCACGATTGGCGGCCCGGAACTGCGGTTCGGGGAAGACAAGTTGCGCATGCTGCGGGCGGTGCGCTTTGCGGCGAGGTTCGAATATGCGATCGAGCCGGGGACATTTGCAGCCATACAGAAGCTGGCAGCGCAGATTGAGGTCGTATCGCGGGAACGAGTTCGCGATGAACTGACTCGGATGTTAACAGAGGGCCATGGTCGCCGGGCCTTTCTGCTATTGGATGAGAGTGGGTTGCTGGAGCACGTTTTGCCAGACATTTCGGCTATGAAAGGGGTACAGCAACCGCCGGAGTTTCACCCTGAGGGAGATGTCTTCGTGCACACGCTGCTGCTGCTGGAAAACTTGCCGCAGCCGTGTCCCTTGACGCTGGCCTGGGGAGCGCTGCTGCACGATGTCGGGAAGCCTGCGACGTTCCGCGCGGCGCCGGACCGGATCCGCTTCGACGATCATGTGGAAGTCGGCGTGAAGATTGCGGAAACAATCTGCGGGCGGCTGCGCTTTTCGAATGATGACACGGCGCAGATTCTGGCGCTGGTGGACAATCACATGCGCTTCGGGCACGTCAGCCGGATGAAAGAATCGACGCTGAAAAAGTTCATCCGCATGCCGGCGTTTGACGAGCACTTGGCGCTGCATCGCGCGGACTGCCTGGCAAGCCATCGGAATCTGACGACGTACGAGTTTCTTCGCGAGAAGCAGCAGGAGATTCCGCCGGAGAAAATGCGGCCGTCACCGCTGGTCACGGGGGACGATTTGATCGCGGAGGGGCATGCTCCGGGGCCGAAGTTTCGGGAGATTCTGAACGCGGTTGAGGATGCGCAACTTGAGGGGCGGCTGCCTTCGCGGGATGCGGCGCTGGAATTTGTGCGGCGGGAGTTCCCGGTGTGAGCGGAGTGCACGTTAACAGAGATGCTAGAATCGGATTTCTCTGTGTCCTCTGTGTTCCCTGTGGTCAGGAATTCAAAACTTTAACCACAGAGGACACAGGGGTTCACAGAGGTGGATCGTAGGAGTCGCTTTTGGAACCAACCGGTTCGGAGTTGGAGAAGATTGTCGCGCGGTCGTTGCGGCAGGCGCCTCCGTTGGAGGCTCCGCTGATGGCGTGGCCGGTGGTGTGCGGTTCAGCTGTCGCCGAGCGCACGCGGGCTCTGAGTTTTGCCGACGGCGTGCTGCGCGTGGCAGTGCCGGAAACGGGGTGGAAATCGGAGCTGCAAATACTGGCGCCGCGGTATCTGGCGGCCATCAACCGATATACGACTGAAGCGGTGCGGAAAATCGAGTTTGTAGTGACGCGCTCGGGGCGTGAGTAACCGTCGCGCTGATTTTCTCCACGTTAGATTCTTCCATGAAAGTCACCGAAAAAGATGTAGCTTACGTCGCGGACCTGGCGAACCTCGATCTCACAGACGAGGAGCGTAGTGGGATGCTGCGCGATCTGAATTCGATACTGGAGTACGTTGATCGCCTGAGCGAACTCGACACGTCGGACGTTCCGCCCATGGCGCAGGTTTCCGATCGTTATGGCGTGGACGAGGCAAAGCAGGGCAGCGAGCGGTTCGCGTATGCCAGCCGGGAAGATGTGCTTGAGGGGCTGCGCAAATCGCTGCCGCATGACGAGGCGCTCGCCAATGCTCCGGATGCGGACGAGGAATTCTTCCGCGTGCCGAAAGTGATTGAGAGGTAGCGGTCAATCGCTCTTGTCCAATCTTGTGGATCTGACTTCGCTCACCATCGATGCCGCCCGCGCTTCAGTGCAAGCGCGCGAGATAACTGCTGTCGCCTTGGCGGAGGCGCACTATGCGCGCATTCAAAAAGAAGATGGGCAGATCGGAGCGTTCCTGACGTTGTCGAAGGAGCGGGCGCTGGAACAGGCGGACCGTATGGACCGGATGGCGGCCGCGGGCGAGACGCTGCCTCCGTTGGGCGGCGTGCCGGTGGGCATCAAAGATGTGATGAGCACTCGCGGCGTGCTCACGACTGCTGGCTCGAAAATTCTCGACAGGTATATTCCACCATACGATTGCACGGCAGTAGCGCGCATGGAGGCTGCTGGCGCCGTAGTGCTGGGGAAGATGAACTGCGACGAGTTCGCGATGGGCTCATCGAATGAGAACTCGGCGTACCATCCGGTGCGCAATCCGCGCGACCTGAACCGCGTCCCCGGAGGATCGTCCGGCGGATCGGCGGCGGCCGTGGCGGCCAATATGGCCGTGGTCACGCTGGGTTCGGACACGGGAGGATCGATTCGGCAGCCGGCTTCGTTCTGCGGAGTTGTGGGCCTGATGCCGACGTACGGGCGCGTCTCGCGCTACGGGCTGATTGCGTTTGCGTCGTCGCTGGATCATATCGGGCCGCTGGCGAAGACGGTGAAAGATGCGGCGCTGGTGCTGCGCACGATTGCTGGACGCGACCCGATGGACTCTACTTCCGCAGATGTTCCGGTTCCCGACTACGTCGGTGAACTCGAGAAACCGGTGCGTGGGCTGAAGCTGGGCGTAGCGAAAGAATATTTTGGGGAGGGCTTGGATGATGAAGTCCGGCAGGCGGTGGAGACGGCGATCGACAAGCTGAAGGGATTGGGGTGCGATATCGTTCCCGTTTCCCTGCCGCACACGCCGTATGCGATTCCCACTTACTACTTGATTGCGACCGCCGAGGCTTCATCGAATCTGGCGCGCTATGACGGGGTACGCTACAGCCATCGGGCGCGCGGGGTGAAAACGTTGTCGGAGATGTACCGCCGCAGCCGCGATGAAGGTTTCGGGCCAGAGGTGAAGCGGCGCATCATGCTGGGAACCTACGCGCTGAGCGCAGGCTACTACGATGCGTATTACTTGAAGGCGCAAAAAGTGCGCACGCTGCTGGCGCGCGACTTCGAGGAAGCGTTCCGCAAAGTGGACGCGATTGTGACGCCGACCAGCCCGACAGCAGCTTTCCGGCTGGGCGAGAAATCGAATGATCCGCTGGCAATGTACTTGGCCGACATCTACACCGTGACGGCCGATTTGGCGGGGATTCCGGGAATCTCCGTTCCATGCGGCGAGACGCGTGAGAAGTTGCCAATTGGTCTACAGATTCTGGGCAAGCACTTTGATGAGGCGACAGTTCTGCGCGTGGCGCATGCTTACGAGAGGGCTTGACCCTACCCGGTGTCACTCTGCGGGCTGGTAGTAGCTATCCCCGGCGCAGGAGCGGCACAACACTTTTCCTTCGCGGCGCACTTCCCTGCGGAAGTTGATTCCTTCACCGCATTCTGCGCAGACCACGCGTTCGCCCTTGTATCCGGGAAATTCTTCGGGCGGCAGATCGACTTTGACCCACTGCGTCGCGAATAAATCGTTGTCAGAGATCTCGCGGTAGGCCAGCATCTGCTGCTGGTTCTTGTTTTCGATTTCAGGATGCAGTTCGCGGGCTAGCGCTTTGGAGGATTCTTTGGCGGCGATGCGGATGGCTTTGCCGGTGCTCACGTCCACGAAGGTGGCCGCGACTTTGCCCCAATCGCGGAATTTCAAGGCGCGCTTGCCGAGGCGGCATCCGGTGACGACGGCGACGGCATCGGTGGCGCAGCGGTCGATCTCGACGAACGTGACCAAACGCTTGCGATCTTTTCCGTGGGGATCTTCGATGCCGAGTTTCTGCAATCCCAGCATTGCGAGACGAACACCCAGAACTTGCCCAGCGCAGAGGTGTCCGTGGGCTTGTTCCGCGTCGCGAAGGTAGTCGTCGAAAGAACGCACTCAACCCCTCAGTTCATAACTATTCTGATGCGGACGGTCGTGTTCATGGTCTGCTTTGAGCAGTTCTTCAAGCTCCTTTACGCACTCTTGCACGGTGGTTCTGCTCCCGAAAATTCGATTTGGGCCGATTGCAAATTTGTCTTTGCATAGATCGCATGAGACAACTCCCCAAGTATCGTGTTCAGGTGCATGGACCTCCCGTTGATTCAGCTTGATCGCCACAGGACCAAGGGGACGTATGCTTGCCTTGTAGGCTACGGGCAGCCAGCGGACACCCTCTTTGGTATTCTCGACGAGCGTGCCGGCATTGAGTAACTCAGCTCGTATCCTGTCGGACTCCCTAAAATCCCGGGCTTTTCGCGCTGCTTCCATTTCAGTAACTTTCTGGCGGATTATACCTTCGGGAAGCTGCTCGGATGTGGCGATTTCGACTAGTTCGGTGCTGATCTCGTCGTTACGTCCTTCCTCCTGAGCCCAATTCAAGACGACCTTCATTTTCGGGATATCATCATCCCGTAGAACGGCGAAGACTTCGTCAAAAGCTCGTAAGACGTCACGAAGCGGCCTGATGTCGTCCTGAAAAACGCGCCCATTCTCTATCTCGATATTGACCCGCGATACCATTTCGAAAACCGCCGCTTGGGCCTCGGCGGTGTTCAAATCGTTATCTAAGGCCTCTTTCATGCGGTCCGCTGTTTGCCTCGCCAGTTGTTCCATTTCCGGGTTGCCTCCGGACGGAAACGGCAAACTTAATCGAAAGTCGAAACGACGTAGCTTTTCCACCGCAAATGCAGCCGACCTGAGGCCTTCAAAAGTGAAATTCAACTGCTTGCGGTATGGAACCGAGGTCAAAAGATAGCGGATCGAAGAAGGTTTATGACCTTTCAACACCAGGTCGCGGAGGGTGAAGAAATTTCCCAGGCTCTTCGACATCTTCTCGCCTTCGACGAGCAGAAATCTGGCATGAAACCAGAAACGGGCGAAGGCCTTACCGGTCAGAGATTCCGATTGCGCGATTTCGTTTTCATGATGCGGAAAGACAAGATCTTCGCCTCCGGCGTGCAGATCGAAACTATCGCCAAGCTCTTCCATCGACATGACTGAGCATTCGAGATGCCAGCCCGGGCGGCCCGGCCCAATCGTCGAATCCCAAGAAGCTTCGCCAGGTTTGGGAGCCTTCCAGAGCGCGAAGTCGCGGGCGCTGTCTTTATCGTATTCGTCGACGTCGACTCGGGCGCCGTCGAGCATGCCACTGAAATCGCGCTTCGAGAGCTTGCCGTACTGGGGAAATTTGGCGATGCGGAAATAGTAGGAGCCGTCATCGGTGCGGTAGGCGAAGCCTTTGGCGACCAGCTTGGTGACGAACTCCGCCATCTCGGGAATGTGCTCGGTAGCGCGCACCAGCGTGGGCTGCTCGATGCCAATCATGGCCGCATCTTCCAGGAACGCCTTCTCGTATTTCGCGGTGTACTGCTGCACCGTGAGACCTTCGCGAGCGGAGTTGCGAATGATTTTGTCGTCCACGTCGGTGATATTCATGACGTGGCGCACTTTGTATCCGCTCTGGCGGAGATAGCGCCGCAGCAGATCGACGGCCACGAAGGTGCGAAAGTTGCCGATGTGTCCGTAGTCGTAGACCGTGGGCCCGCAGGCGTACATGCGGACTTCCGAATCGCGAAGAGGACGGAACTCCTCGACCTGGGACGACATCGTGTTGAAGAGGCGAAGGGCCATGTTGAATTTCGTGCTAGAGACGAACTCTAGATTCTAGGGGCCGGGTGAAAAGCGGGTCAAATCGGCGTCAGGAAGCATGAGTCTGCGCCGGAGGCAGGGCGTGAGTGTGCTCGCGCAAACGCTGTTGAACAAGAATCACGTAGTGCAGTGCCGAGACGATCGTAAAGATAAACGTCGCGCGCAGAAAAACGGTGCGGGCAATCCAGATCCAGCGTACTCGATAGATTTCGAGCAAGAGGACGAAGAAAACGGCGCTGATCTGCGAAAAAGTGTTGGCTTTGCCGAAAATGCTGGGGCGGAAATTGCGCAGGCCGGCAATGGCGAAGAGCACGGCACTGGCGGCGAGGATGGAAATGTCTCGGCTGAAAACTACCACCGTGTATTTCCACGGAATCTTGTGAAGGATGGAGAGCACGAGGAACATGGTGCTGAGGAGGAGTTTGTCGGCAATGGGATCGAGATACTGTCCCAGCAGAGTCTGCTGATGAAGGGTGCGGGCCAGAAGGCCGTCGAGTCCGTCGCTGAAGCCGGCAACCACGAAAACCACGAGAGCCCAACGATAGTGGCCGTCCACCAGATGGATCACGATGAATGGCACGAAGACCATCCGCAGCAAAGTGAGCTGGTTCGGGGCGGTCAGAACCTGCGAGAGTTTCACGCACGCTCCTTGGATGTTTGCGATCCAGACTCGTTGGAGCGCGCAGTCTTGCCGGAGTCATTCCGGGTAGGGGTAAGGGCGGCGGATGGTTCGAGGCCAGTCTTGGCAAGAAAGCGTTGAGATAGAGAAGGCAGGCTGCCGTCGGGCAGGTCGAGTTCGACGCGCTCGATCCGGTGCATAGGGAAGAAAACGACCGCCGGAGTGAAAGGTTCGCCATCGCGGACCATCACCGTGAGGTCTTCGAAGGATGCGAGTTCGGCTCCGCTCAGGCTGAGACCTTCGGGTGCGAGAGCCAGAATCATTCCCCAGAACTTTTCGCGCGGATTGGAGAGCGTGGCGATGACCACGGCTCCGGGCAAAAACGGTCCACCGGATCTCGGGTGGCTGGCGGTACCGTCGGTGGTCGATTTCTTTGCCATCCCAAGATTGTCGCTGGGGGGGACGTGCATTGCAAATCCGAGCCAGCCTCAGGGCGAAAGCTAACGATCGAAAGTCATAACTTTGGGCCGACGCCGGACTCCGGTATGCTGGGCGGACATGCACGCCGATACCGCAAGTCCGGTGATCGAGTTTCTGGACGTTTCTTATCGCGTCGATGGAACGCAAGTGCTCTCCGGGCTGAGCCTACAGGTAGCACGGGGAGAAACGCTGGTGCTGCTGGGGCGCAGCGGCTCGGGCAAGACAACGACATTGAAGCTGGTGAACCGGCTGGTCACGCCTACGTCAGGTGAAATTCGAGTGGACGGCGTCTCGAATGCCCAAGCCGATGTTATTCGATTGCGAAGGCGCATCGGCTATGTGATCCAGGATGTTGGCTTGTTTCCGCATTTCACGGTCGAACGGAATATCGGGCTCGTTCCTAAAATTGAAGGTTGGGCGGACGATCGGATTCGCGCCCGGATTCAAGAATTGATGCAACTGGTGGGGCTGGCGCCGGAGTTGGCATTGCGTTATCCGCGCCAACTGTCGGGAGGGCAGCGGCAGCGGGTGGGAGTAGCGCGGGCGCTGGCGGCCGATCCGGAGATTCTGCTGATGGACGAACCGTTCGGCGCACTCGATCCGCTCACGCGCGACGAACTGCAACGCGAATTTCTAGCACTGCAGGAGAGGCTTCACAAGACCGTGGTCTTCGTAACCCATGACCTTCGCGAGGCGCTGCGGCTGGGGACACGCATCGCACTGATGGAGGCGGGAAAGCTGGTCACGGTGCTGGCGCCACAGGAGTTTTTGAAATCGAGCGATCCGTGGGCGTCGGCTTACGTCAGGGCGTTCGGAGATGGTCCGGAGCCGGGTGGAAATCGAGGCGCGTCATGAACCTTGTGCGATTTATCCTGCAAAATCATACGCAGGTCTTGCAACTGACATTGGAGCATCTCTGGCTGGTGGGTCTATCGACAGCATTTGCGGTGCTGATCGGCGTGCCACTTGGGATTGTGATTGCGCAACGGCCGCGACTGAATAAACCTGTGCTGGCGAGCGCGAACATTATTCAAACCATTCCGAGCCTTGCTCTTTTCGGATTTCTGCTGCCGGTGCCATGGTTGGGAGAACGGTCGGACCGGCTGGCAATTTTGGCACTCACTCTGTACGCGTTGTTGCCGATCATTCGCAACACGTACACGGGGATTCGAGGAGTTGATCCGGCGGTGGTAGAGGCCGGGCGCGGCATGGGACTCACCGAATCCCAGCTTCTGTTTCAGGTGGAATTGCCGCTGGCAGTGAGCGTAATTCTTTCGGGCATTCGCGTGGCAGTCGTGATTTCGGTGGGGCTGGCGACCATCGCGGCAGCAATCGGCGCGGGAGGGCTAGGCGAGTTCATCTTTCGCGGACTGGCGATGGTGGATGACCGGGTGATTCTGGCGGGGGCAATTCCGGCGGCAATTCTGGCGTTGCTAGCGGACTTCGGGGTGGGATGGCTGGAGAGGCGGTTGCGCGCGCAATGAGGCCGCTGCGAACGAGCCTTTGCGCTGCGGTACTGGCAGGGGCCACGCTGCTGCTGTCGTGCGCGCCATCTCACTCCAATCGCATTGTGGTGGGATCGAAGAATTTCACCGAGTCCTTTATTCTGGGCGAACTCATCGCGCAACAGATCGAAAATCACACCAATCTTAAGGTGGACCGGCGCTTTTATCTGGCGGGAACTTACATTTGCCAGCAGGCGATGCTGGCCGGGCGAATCGACATTTATCCGGAGTACACGGGAACTGCGCTCACCGCGATCCTTAAACAACAGGCCAGCAGCGATCGCGGGGAGGTTTACAGGCGCGTGAAGACTGAGTACGAGCGCCGCTATGGGCTGACGCTGGGGCCGCCGTTCGGATTCAACGACACGTTTGCGATGGAGATTAGGGGAGAGGATGCGCGCCGGCTCAATCTCAGGACGCTCTCGCAGGCCGCGGCGTTCACTCCGCAATGGCGAGCAGGATTTGGCTACGAGTTCATGGAGCGGCCTGACGGATATCGAGGCCTGGTTGCGGCCTACGGTCTGCGTTTCGCGGAAGAGCCGCGCATCATGGACTTGGGCTTGCTGGCGCGGGCATTGAAAGATCATCAAATTGATTTTGCCGGGGGCAATGCGACCGATGGGTTGATCCCTGCACTCGACTTATTTGCCCTGGAAGATGACCGCCATTATTTTCCACCTTATGAAGCCGTGGCGGTGATGCGCGAAGAAATGGTGAAACAGCATCCTGAAGTGGCGCAGGCCCTGGCCGATCTGGGCGATAAAATTTCTGACGGCGAAATGCAGGCAATGAATTATGCCGTGGACGGCCAGCATCGCGATACACAGGAAGTTGTTCGCGAGTTCTTGCGAAGAAAAAATCTTGTGCCTTGACGACGCAGGGGCCGATTAAACCTCGAGCGTGCCCTGCATGGTTAGGACGGCTTTGCCCTTCAGGATGACGCGCTCGCCCGCCATTTCGGTCCAGAGTTCACCGCCGCGTGCGGAGAATTGACGCGCATGCAGTGCGCGCTTGCCCAGGCGCTTTGTCCAGTATGGCGTGAGCGCGCAGTGCGCTGAACCCGTGACTGGATCTTCGGGAATGCCGTATCCGGGCGCAAAATAGCGCGAGACGATATCTGAACTGTCCCCCGGGGTGCTCACCGACACCGCGTAGGGATGGAGTCGCATCAGCATTTGAGTGTCCGGCCGAAGGTCCTGGATTGCCGCTTGATTCTCCAGGATAACGAAATAAGTTTCGTTAACCTCCAGCACCTCGGAAGGTTTTGAACGAAGTCGGAGTGCCGGGAATAGACTGTCCGGCACATCGAATGTTGGTTTCGGAAATAGCGCCGGAAAATCCATGGAGAGCAATTCGCCCTCACTCCGGACAGTTACATTGCCCTTCAGGCGGGTGGAAAAGTCGATCGAGCCGAGCTGAGGCTGCAATAGCTTGAGGACTATAAAGCCCGAGGCGAACGTGGCATGGCCGCAAAGTTTAAGCTCGGAAATCCCTGTAAACCAGCGGATTTCATAGGCATTTCCACGTGGCACTAAAAATGCTGTCGCAGAAAGATTGTTTTCTGCAGCGACTTTGCGCATCCAGCCGTCATCTAACCACGAGTTTAAAAGGCAGACCGCCGCGGGATTTCCGCTGAATGGTCGGTCGGGGAATGCGTTGACATAAAAGAGGGGAAACCGCATCGTCCCGATTTTACCGCGCTGCATAGTTTGTTCCCTTTTCGAGGGCTGCACATCCAATCACCGCCTGGAGGGATAGGAATGCTGACTGCTCAAAGAGCGCCCGCTGTAGCCAGTTCGCTACTGCAAAGAATCCACGACGCCCGCCGCCAGAGTGACGCGCTATTCGACATCGTGCAACCCTCTTCGATCTACGAACGGCCGATTCCAGAGCGCCATCGCATCATTTTTTATGTGGGGCACCTCGAAGCCTTTGACTGGAATCTGCTGCACGAGAATGTCTTTGGGCTGCAGAGCTTTCATCCTGAATTTGACCGGCTTTTTGCGTTCGGAATTGACCCGGTTGGCGGGGGCTTGCCTAACGACCAGCCCTCGGATTGGCCTTCACTCGATAGTGTGCGGGATTACGTGCGTAAGATCCGCGCAGCGATGGATGACAAGCTTGCCAGCGGAATCTCAGAGGCGGCCGCTCCCATGCGCGATGGTTTTCCGTTAGACACCTTGCTCAATGTGGCGATTGAGCACCGGCTGATGCATGTTGAGACGCTGGCGTACATGTTCCATCAGTTGCCCCTAAACCGCAAAGTTTTGCAACTCAATTCCCCGGCTCCTTCTGCTCCCACTGCAAATAACCGCATGATTTCGATTCCGGCTGGAGTGGCGACTCTTGGCTTGGTTCGCAATGGCTCAGAGTTCGGGTGGGACAATGAATTCGAGGCCCACACGGCGCACGTTCCCGCTTTTGAAATCGATCGATACATGGTCACAAACCAGCAGTATCTCGAGTTCATGAAAGCCGGCGGATACGAGAACCGCGCATTGTGGAGTGACGACGACTGGAACTGGAAGGACGCGCACAACATTTCGCATCCGGTGTTTTGGAACAAGACTAGTGCCGTTTGGAATTATCGCGGCATGTTTGAGGAGTTCCCGCTTCCGGCAGACTGGCCGGTGTATGTGAGTCACGCGGAAGCCGCCGCGTACGCGCGTTGGGCGCGCAAGTCACTTCCAACGGAAGAGCAGTGGCATCGCGCAGCCTACGGCGCCAAGGACGGAAATGAAAGGCGCTACCCGTGGGGCGATGAAGCGCCTGATTCAAGATTTGGAAATTTTGATTTTCAACGATGGGATCCCGCGCCCGTCAATGCCTATCCGCAAGGTCAGAGCGCGTTTGGAGTGGAAGGCATGTTGGGCAACGGATGGGAGTGGACGTCAACACCGTTCGGCCCGTTCGCCGGATTCGAACCGTTCCCGTTTTATCGCGGCTACTCGGCCGATTTCTTCGATGGCAAACACTTCGTCATGAAAGGCGGTTCGCCACGCACGGCTGCCTGCATGCTGCGCCCCAGCTTCCGCAACTGGTTCCAGGGGCATTACCAGTACGTGTACGCCGGATTCCGCTGCGTCAATCTCTGATTTGAGGAAATCTCTATGCTCGTTCATGCGATCCCCAGCAATGTTGTTTATGAATTCGCTGCCGATGTACGTTCGGGTTTGACTCGGGCGGGACAGAAGGAACTTCCCTCCAAATATCTTTACGATGATGTGGGCTCGGCCCTATTTGAAGTGATCAGCCACCTGCCGCAATACGGGCTGACGCGGGCCGACGAGCGACTGTTGCGGAGGCATGCCTCGGAAATTGTGGACCGGGTGACCGGCCCAGTGGCAGTGACGGAACTTGGCAGCGGCAGCGGGCGGAAAACACGCTGGCTGCTGGAGGCGTTTTGCCGGAGGCAGCGCACCTCGTATTATCCGATCGAAATCTCGCATTCGGCGCTGGTGATGTGTGCGCGTGAACTCAGCGACATCGATGCGATCAGCATTGTCGGCTTGGAGCGGGAGTATCTCGATGGCCTGCTCGAGGTCGCGGCTTATCGCAAAGAGGGCCAGAAGCTGCTGGTGTTATTCCTCGGCAGCACCATTGGGAATTTTGACCGTCCGGCGGGCATCAAGTTTCTCTCGCAAGTGCGCAACGTCCTTCAGCCTGGCGATTCCCTGTTGCTCGGCACGGATCTGGAAAAGCCGGCGTGGCAAGTACTGCAGGCTTACGATGACGAACTCGGGGTCACGGCGGCGTTCAATCTGAACCTGCTGGGCCGCGTCAACCGTGAACTCGGCGCCGACTTTGACCTCGCACAGTTCGCGCATTTCGCCAGGCTCAACCATGAAGCGCGGAGCGTCGAGATGCATCTACGCTCCAAGCGGCGGCAGGTCGTGAGCATTCCGGCGGCTGAAGTTGTAGTCGAGTTTCAGAAAGATGAATCCATCTGGACGGAGAGCAGCCACAAGTACACGGCGGACGAAATCTTCCAAATGGCAAAGAACGCGAACTTCCGTTGCGAAGTGCAGTGGATTGACGAACAGTGGCCTTTCGCGGAAAATCTTCTGATTGCCGAATAGAAACAGCGGCGGCAAGAGCGCATCAAGGCTGGCGAGTGGAACGGTTCAGTTCGAACGGCGCCACGCACGCAGGTTGATCGCGCTGACCACAATGCAGAAAACGTTGGCTGGGATAAAGCCGAGTTGCTCGGTGCGGAGCCCAATCACGCAAATGATGGCACTGTTGACTCCGGCCAAAGCCCAACCTTCCCAGCACCGTCGGCCCACGAGAACGGTGGACGCGATGGTCAATATGCAAGAGAGATAATCAAGCCGCAACACGAATGCAGCACCTCCGAGAAGTATTGTGAGCGAAAAAGGTGGCGGTTTGATGTGATTGTGGCCTTTCGTCACATGACGGAGGTCACTTGACCCGAACCCGCAGCGATTTGGAGGAACCATGGCGAGCCAATGCACTCATCTGGATCAAATCAAAATCAAGAAAACCAATAAGCACGTCTGTGAAGACTGCGTGAAGATAGGCGATTCGTGGGTCCACCTGCGCATGTGCATGATTTGCGGGCATGTCGGATGTTGCGATTCCTCCAAGAACAAGCACGCGACCAAGCATTTTCATGCCATCAAGCATCCGCTGATGCGCTCGATTGAGCCGGGCGAGTCCTGGGTGTGGTGCTACGTGGACGAAACCATGGCCGGAGAACTCGAGGCTTAAACCTCCGGTTCGCAACGGCGGCGCTTCGCACTGGTGCGTAAGATTCATGCGACCAGATGGCCCGCGTCCGTATCTAATCGCTTATTCAGACCCGGGTGGTGCGATTGCTTAGCGTCCGTTTTAAAATCTGAGAGCGCTCATGCCGAAACCTATTTTGCTGACGGTGGATGATGATCCGGACGTGTTGCGGGCGATCGAGCGGGATTTGCGCTCGCAGTACGGGGCGGAATATCGCGTCATCAGCAGCGATTCGCCAGAAGGCGCGCTGGACTTGCTGAAAGGGCTGAAGGTGCGCAACGACGCGGTCGCGTTACTGCTGGCGGACCAGCGCATGCCGCATTTAGATGGAGTCGGTTTTCTGCAGGCAGCGAAGCAAACATTCCCCGACGCGAAGCGCGCTCTGCTGACCGCTTACGCGGACACGAACGCCGCAATTAGCGCGATCAACGAGGCCAAGCTCGATTATTTCTTCATGAAGCCGTGGGATCCGCCCAGCGAGCATCTCTACCCGCAACTCGACGATCTGCTGGAGGATTGGCGAGCTTCGTACCATCCGGCGTTTCAGGGAATTCGAGTGCTGGGGACCCGCTGGTCTCCGCGCTCCTATGAACTGCGCGATTTTCTGGCGCGCAGCCATGTTCCCTATCAGTGGATTGACGTGGAATCTTCGGCGAACGATCCGGAGACCAAGCGCCTGCTGGATGCCCTGGGGTCAGACGCGAGTGAGCTTCCCGTGGTTTTGTTTCCCGATGGCGCAAAGATGCTGAATGGCGCGCCGGCGGAAGTGGCGCAGAAGATAGGGATGCGAACGCGCGCGGATACAAGCTTTTTTGATCTGGCAATCGTTGGCGGAGGACCGGCTGGTCTGGCCGCTGCCGTCTACGGCGCGTCCGAGGGACTGAAAACCGTAATCGTGGAGCGGGAAGCTCCGGGCGGACAGGCCGGGATGAGTTCTCGAATCGAAAACTATTTAGGATTCCCCGCGGGGCTCAGCGGGGGCGATCTGGCGCGCCGCGCGGTCGCGCAGGCACGGAGATTTGGCGTGGAGATCCTTGCGCCCCAATCCGTGGTCAGCATGCGGACTGAAGGCCCATATCGCATTATTAAGCTCGCCGATGACAGCGAAATTTCCTGCCACGCTTTGATGATTGCTACCGGAGTGCAGTGGAGACGGCTGGACGCTCCCGGAATCGACCGGTTACAAGGAGCGGGAGTTTACTATGGCGGCGGAACCACGGAAGCACTGACGTGCAAAGGAGAGATGGTGTACGTGGTGGGCGGCGCGAATTCTGCAGGCCAGGCGGCAATGAACTTTTCCAAATACGCCGAGCGCGTGGTAATTCTGGTGCGCGGCGATTCGCTCTCGAGCACGATGTCGCAGTATTTGATCGACCAGATCAAGGAGACTCCCAATATCCAGTTGTGGACGCATGCCAGCGTGGCCGAGGCCCATGGCGACACGCACCTGGAAGAGATTTCGGTGCTCTGTTCCGACACCAACAAGGTGGAGCGCGTCCCGGCCAGTTCCATGTTTATTTTCATTGGGGCTTTGCCGCGCACGGACTGGCTGGGCGATGCGGTGGTGCGCGACGATCGCGGATTCATTCTTACGGGTCCGGATCTGATGCAGGGCGGGCAGCGTCCGAAAGGATGGGCGCCCGACCGCGATCCGTTTCTCCTGGAAACGAATGTTCCTGGCATTTTTGCCGTGGGCGATGTGCGGCACGGTTCGGTGAAGCGAGTTGCTTCCGGAGTCGGCGAAGGTTCTGTGGCAGTGCAATTCATCCATCAGTACTTGAGCAAAGTTTAAATGACGGACGCACGCGAACTCCTGCGGCGGGTGCCTGCATTCGTGGGTCTGCCCGACGACCAGGTCGAATGGTTTCTGAGCCAATCTCAAGAGCTGCGTCTGAATGCGGGAGACCCTTATGCCCGGCGCGGCGAC
>Ga0209166_10000467_pt1 | contig 45040 bp, 57 predicted proteins | sample Coa_R1_3_FD_187151 | JGI IMG/M metagenome (GOLD analysis project Ga0209166, IMG submission 187151) | Surface soil microbial communities from Centralia Pennsylvania, which are recovering from an underground coalmine fire - Coalmine... | ecosystem: Environmental > Terrestrial > Soil >...
TAACATGACCAAATTCCAAGGTGAAACACTGACGGCAACTGAAACCGTTATGAATCCAGTTAATGATAAATATTCAGGAAAAGTACGGAAGAGTGCTAACTATGAACCTCCCGACCTGGCCAGTATCATTGACGGGTATCTGGATACTTTGAAGTGCATCGAAGAATCTGGCATACCCTGTTGCCAGGGATACCGGGAAGGCCGCGGGCATGAGCCTAATTGCCCGGCAAAAAGCCCTGGACAATCTGAATAATATAGTTTACATTTATTACCCTAGGCAGTAAACAGAAAGGAGTTATCATGGGAACTGATGTTGAAAGGCCGGTTTACATTTCAAATCTACTGAATGAAATTGACCTCATGGATGAAGAATGTTTTCGGCCAACTGAAGATATGCCAGAAGGGGCTAAAATAATTTTCAAAATGACTCCTTATGAGCGCAAAGTTTACGCTCTCATGCAAGCTGTGCATTTTGACCTGGCCCAAATGGAACTCGAAGTAAAATTCAAGCGTGGTGACAAGAAAGATGACCACAATTGGTGCAAGCAAGCTGAAATGCTGCGTGACAAGGGAAAACTCCTCCAGGTCATGATGTGGGCATTGATAACCGAACGGGCGCCGCACGAACACGGTTCTATGTCTTTTGGTATCCGTGGAGATTGGGAAGTGATCAGGTTCCAGCGCCCGCGAGCCGGTGGAATCATTGATGCTATTTTTGGCGGCGATGATGACTAGTCTTTACAAACACCAGGAAACCGGCATCCAGTTCCTTATAGAGCGGGACACAGCCATGCTTGCCGATGAAATGGGCTTGGGCAAGACCCGCCAGGCTCTTACCGCGGCAATGAACCTTTACAAGCAAAAAAAGATTGACCAGGTGCTTGTGATGTGTCCGGCCGCTGTCCGGTACTCCTGGCGGGAAGAGCTCGAGAAACTTGGAGAGAAATTTAACCTTATTGAATACAAATCAGAAGATGAAGAATTTTACTTTGTAAAAAAAGCTATAGAACGTCACAATCCTGGTCTGAATATTTCAATATGCAGTTACGGATTGATGTCCAGCGGTGTGAATGGAGAAAAAGGCCGGTACTATCCACACGTTAAAAGATTCTCCCAATGGCTGGCCAGTGGTGAAAGTTTATTGATTTGTGATGAAAGTTCATTTCTGAAAAGCCGCAACGCCCAGCAATCTAAAGGGACTGCTGAGATTGCCCAGGCTGCTATGTATCGCTGGCTTCTCACTGGCACACCGATTGCGAATTCTCCGCTCGACCTATGGAGCCAGGGTTTTGTCATGGCGGCCGGCCTTGCTGGTCCGCTTAAAGGATTTGAGAACTTCTTTCATTTCAGAAATACGTTCTTTGTCATGGGTGGATTCAAAATGAAGAAACCTATACTGATAAAAGAAAAGCTTCAAAGTCTGCAAAATAGATTTGCTCCCTATGTGCTTCGCCGGTTGAAAAAAGATTGCCTGGACCTTCCTGAAAAAGTTTATGAAGTAAGAGAAGTGGCGCTGCAAACGGATACCTGGAAGATATATCAGGAGCTAAAGGAAGAAGCTCTTTTAACTTTGCCGCCGGATGATTCAAAGCCGGAACCTAACGCCGCAGTGAGGATTCTGCGGTTATGTCAATTAACCAGCGGGCATGTCGGAATATTGAATCAAGTGGAACATGTTGAAAGTCCTAATCCACAATCCCAAGACATTTCAAATGAAAAGCTCAAATGGATAGCTGATGAAATTATTGACGGTGAACTTCAAAGTGAAGAAGCCATAATCGTTTGGTGCCGATGGAAGAGAGAACGTGAGCGACTTGCAAAGATGCTTGTTCCAAATGTGACAGTATGGGAAATATATGGAGGGCAATCTCAAAAAGTTCGTGATGAAGCTGTAAACCAGTTTCAGAATGGTTCCTATCACCGGGTCCTCCTGGCTCAACCCCAGGCCGGTGGATATGGCCTCAATCTGACCCAAGCCGCGGTTGCCGTATATCTCTCAAACGACTGGAGCCATATTAACAGGGTACAGTCTGAAGACCGTTGCCATCGTATCGGCCAGAAGCGGACTGTGACTTATCTGGATGTCTTGGCAACCGGCCCGAAGGGTCAGAAAACTGTTGACCATCACATCTTGGAAGTACTTAAAGAAAAGAAAAATATTGCTGACTTGACCTGTTCGGCATGGCGGCGGATTCTGGAGGATTAATGACCTGCCAATGTGGCATGAAAATACAAACGGGGCACCTGGCCAGGCATATCAAATCTCTCTGGCACCGGGAACATGCCCGTATTAAGGGAATGAAGAAAATTGGTTTAAGCCAGGCTGAAATCGGCCGGCAGTTTAGGGTCAGTAGAATGTATATCTCAAAAATGTTTGCGAGAATAAAATGAGTGTGAAAATGACTCATCTGAAAGATGGCCATACTCCTTGTGTTGAAGTATATGAGGGAGAACAGATGGTCGCCAGGATTTATAGTTCTCCTGATGAAGACAAGCTTAGGTTTGTCTTACCTGAACTTGCTACTATCAGGCAAGTAAAAATTGATATGGAACATAGGTTGATTGATTTTACAAGAAGAGGATAACATGAATGATTTAATGACAAAGATGGAGAAACCGGGAACAGTTATTGTGCCGCGAATTAATAGAACTCATGAACTTCATCTTCACCTTCAAGGTCTTAAAGCTCAGGGACATGCCATATTAATTGATGAAATGGGAGACCCGCTTGCGCCATCCGGGGACCTCATCGTTTATCATTATTTGACATGTACGGCTTGTAAGAAAGGAGCAATCTAATGGCAGGTCAATACGCAAAGTTCAGAGGGAAGCTTCCGGCTTTCGAGCCAGACAGCAACTATCAGCAAAAAGTGGATGCAACCAGGAACCTGTTCAGCTCCCTGGAATCTACCCAAGCCCTAGCAAAGCAATTGGTGAAAGAAAAAGAGTTGAAAGATAAGTATGAAGAAAAGCTTAAAATCCAGAACTTGAGGATTGAAGCTCTTTCGGCGATGCTTGTCAACCGGTTCGAAGATGAAGCAATCGAGAAAGTCGAACTCCGCGGCGGCATCAGCGTGTATCTGAACGATGGCATCTACCCGAGCGTGCAAAGCAGGGACGAGCTCTTTGCCTGGATTAAAAAGACCAGGCAGCCCGAGCTCCTCAGCGTGCACTACCAGACCCTTAAGGGTCTATGCGGCGACCTGCTCAAAGAAGGCAAAGCAGCACCGCCAGGAGTGCAGATATTCCTCAAGACCCAGGCCAGGGTACGCCGTCCTGGGAACGGGGATGATAGCGAATAAAGGAGAATAGCCGAATGGCACAGAAACCGCAACAGAAGTCAACAGCAATAGAGAAGCACCAGCCGAAGGACGAGAGCCTCAGCAAGCTTCCGTCCTATTTGCAGCAGTCAACCGGGGCGGGCTTGGAGAACATGAGCCAACAGGATACTACTTTGCCGCGGCTCGGCCTCTGCCAGTCCCTCTCGCCGCAGCGCAAGAAGTCGGACCCGAAGTACATCCAAGGCCTTGAAGAAGGCCAGTTCTTCAACACTATCACGAAGGAAATCTACGGGAGCGAAGTAAAACTCGTCCCGCTGCTCTTCTACAAGAGCAGGATTCTCTTCGGCGACACGGACGAAGGCGGCGGCCTCAAGTGCCAGGCGCCGGACAACATGATTGGTATCGGCCAGCCAGGTGGGACATGCATCAAGTGCCCACTCTCCCAGTTCCAGCCGGACGGGGCGCCGCCGGATTGCACCCAGCTTTACAATTATGCCTCCCTGGTCGTCCGTGGCGATGAAGTCCGCCCGGAAGATATCATCGTGTTTTCCCTCAAATCCAGCGGGCTCAAAATTGCCCGTGACTGGAATGCTCTCATCAGACTTCGCAGAGCCGATATGTTCGCCGGTATCTATCAGCTGAAGTCGGTGGAAGCCAAGAAGGACAAATATACCTGGTTTGCCCAGACAATCGAACCGACTGGATGGGTCTCCGAGAAAGCCTACTTGGCAGCCAAAGAATGCTACCAGGTTGTTGCCGAACTCAACCGCCATGGGCGGCTCCGCCACGATGTCGAAGACCTGCAACAAGCCGACCCAGGCGACGGAACGGGAGGCATGTAAAGCTGTCACTCTGACAAATAAAGGGCCTTTTCTGAGGCTCAAAATTAAAGCCCCCGGAGACGGACTGCCGGGGGCTTTTCCTATCTGAGGAGGTGGTCAATTCTCCTATTCAGCCGATTTTTGTGTTCCGGGCTGAACTTCGTTGAGAACATCGGTAGAACTCTCGACTGTTCCAGAATTCAAATATTGCATTTCAGTATCTTCAACTTTTTCAACACGAGCCAAGTCACCGGCTTGAGCCTTCTGGCCATGCCTGGCTTGGATAACATCCAGCCACGCTGACATGGCTTTTCCGAACCAGTTTCCTGAATCCGCCAAGCGCTGGAAGTGGCTAGACATCGTTTCATCAGGCAGGCCTTTCAAGAACACAACATTCATGGCCTGGTCAAGAGCCACCAGGTCCCGGTGGACCCAACCTTCCTTTTCAGCACGAGCTTCAAGTACTTTCACTTCTTCAGGTGTTAACGGCGCGCCGCCGTAGGTCATTTCTTTATTCCTTCCGTTTGAAATTTCGCCATGCGGTTCACATCTTTCAACATGTCTTGCGGAACTGTAAGGGTCAAAAACCCTTTTGATTCAAGAGTGCGAAGAGTCAAATAAGTCCCCATAGCCATGTCCTTCAAGACTTCACCCTCGCTACGAAGCCACTTCTGGGAACCCTGGCTCCATAACCCGGTTATCAGGTTTGTAGCCAAGGTACTCGCAAGGGCATTTCCAATCTCTCGCTCGAGTTTTCCGTTAGCGACAGACTGGAATATGCCAGCGATGGCTGTGATGATGCTTCCGGCATCGAACATCAGAAACTCACTGATATTCCGGATGATATTACCGCTGTTGACGACTGTGTTGTTCCTGGTAAGCCGGTCGCGAGGAACCCATTGACAATGCCTCCATGCAGCCATTGGGCACCAACCAGTTTGAGGCTTACATTTCCTCCAATAGGATAACTGATATAAACTCCACCGGTCTCCGCGGCTACGTTATTATTAAGTGTAGTCTGGTTGAGCTTCCCGCCGCCAGCAAGAAATGTGACGTTAATCTTATTAGCATCGAAAGTGAATTTCTTCGTCAAAGTCTTTCCAGCAAGAGCATTGAGAGGTAAAGTATAGGTTATAGTCCCAAGCCTGGCTGTCGCGATAGTAGGAATCGTGATTTGCTGGTACCCTAAAGCGACCCTCGATGTTATATTGAAACTTCCGTCGGCAATCGAGCTGGGAGCAGCACCGGTTGGACCCATATAACTGATAATGGACCCAGACAAGCTGAAGTGTTGGACCGGCGGCGCTACATTTGTTTGCGCGAAACTAGAAGAACATAGAATTAGGAACAGTAATATGGCTGTCATAATTCTTGCCCCAGCTGGTGTGAAGTAATGATTATAAAGTCCCAGCCCGCCTTGCACAATAACCATTGTAAAGGCCACAAATGGCTGGTATTTCACCGGCACAACTCCTCCAAATAGATTAATACCGTGAAGGATTGTCATCAAGATTTGAAATACCCAATGCATGTTACTTGTCATGTGTTTCTCCTTTTAATTAACTACTCAAATCTAGTTGTGTCCCACCGTGCAGTCGGTCATGGCCCGCATCTACGGGTTACAAAATAAGTCGTGCCGCCTGCGGTCGGCGTGCCGTTGAAGGTAAACACCGGCGCCGTTGCTGAAAGCGTGGTCTGCTGAAATCCTTCGCCAGCCGCGGCTGTGTGCGTTCCACCATGGATGTTCAATTCACAGACTGTCGTGGCCGTTGGGAGTGTATTTGTCAGCGTATCTGTGACCGTGGGATTAGCCGCCGTTGTAGTGCCTGTAGTAATCGTCCAAGAGCAAGTCTGACCGTTCCCCGCTACTGCCGTGACAGTTGCGGAGCCGGTGGATTGCCAGCCAGCGGAGAGGGCCAGCTCGCCATTGGTGCAGGGAACTCCGGCGCTGGCGACGACTTGCCCGGATTGAACAGAATCCACTGTTCCTGCGGCGAATCCCGCACTCGGGCTGTTCGCATTCGATGAATAGGGCGTATTGAAGTTGAAAACATGGTTCGGCCCGACCACGTTGTGAACCATCGTCCCCGTATCGCGCTCAAACACGATTCCGTTATCTCCGGCATTTCCGGGACCATACAAAAGATTCCCTGTGACATGCACATTGCTGACATTTGCCCCGGCGTTGTTCGCCTGCACCCAGATAGCAGCAGATTTTCCGGTGGCTCCGGTGATATCCACGATATTTCCGCTCACATTGATGTTCTTCAAGGAAAGCGCGTTGACAGTCCCCACATAAATCCCGGAGAAGGCTTGGCTCGGGCTCGCCGGCGAACCAACGATTATATTGGAATTCACGGAAATATCTGTATTTCCGGACCCGTTCGGATTCACATCAATACCGCAGACACCGGTGGACTGAGAACCAGTCGCGAAAAGATTTCCCGTAAGACTTCCCGACTGAGTAGCGACGTTCTCAGAACCACAGATGGTGTATTGGAAGCCATTCGCGTAGAACTGGTCTCCGCTCTCGGTGTAGTTCACCACGGAAGCGAAGGAATATCCGCCATCCCCGCCGCTTGCCGTCAATTGGCACTTGTTGCCAATACTCGTGACGTTAAGCACAGATGAGCCGCCAAAAACGCCGATTTCCTCGCAGAACTCAATTTTGCTGGCTTGCGCCGCATGGAAATGATTTCCTACGGAGGCAATCCCATTGATGACCGTGCCCGCAGTCGTCGCGTGGGCGATGAACTCTCCTATGTCGTTGTTCTCCACGCGAATGTCCGTCATTGTCGCGTTCGCGGTGCAGCAGTTGTTCACGTAGAAGGAGAAATCCCCATCAGCGGCATATTCGACGTTGTCCGTGAAGCTGAAATGCGATGCACCGGCGCTCACGGTCACATCTCCATTACCCGCAGTACTTCCAAAAGCTCCATAGTAGTTGCGCCTGAAGAATTGATTCGTGCCGGTAAACAACGCGGCCTCAAGCCCCGAAGTGCCAGAACCGGGACCGATCAGCTTGCATCCTTCTATGCCGCTTCGGTCTCCCTGAAACTGCAACCTGCCCGCAGTGGTGTATGTGAGTGTCGCGCCATTCTCGCAGGTGATTTTCAACCCGGCGACGCTGATAATTATGTCGCTCGAAATCGTCTGATTGGATGGCACAACCACCGTAGTGTTGGCGGAAGGCGCGGCTAGATAGGCTGCAAGGGTCGTGTTTACTGTGCCATCAATGTAGACAATGTTGTTTACTTTGTTCGTCGAGATACCACCGTTGGCGTTCAGCGGCCCGGTAATGGTGCAGGAAAATCCAACGGAACAAGTAATGTTAAAATCCTGAATAATATATGGCGTTACCCCAAACCCATAGAATTGCAACGTGTACTGGCCTGGGGCGGCATAAAAGTGATAATTTCCCAATCCATCGGCAATCATTGGATTAGAACAAGCGGAACCTGGAGGCGCCGGCGGGAGCAATGTTCCTGAACAAACAGTGCCTCCGCCTGAATTTGTATAGAGCGTAGCCAGGGGGGAACAGGGAGTCGTAGTTGTGACAGCCGGCTGTGTGCAAACTGCGATGGTAACTCCCGGGCCAGGGAGACCGCTACGCTGCTGCACAACCCCGTCGTAACGCACTTCCTGCGCCTGACAAAATAACGTCAGAAAGAGCCCCAGAAATGCGAATCTGAATAGTTTAAGCGACATTGGCTGCATCCTCTGACCCTCGTTGGGGGTGTATGTATTCAAAATGGCCTGGGTCTGGATGAGGAAAATATACACCGCAACGAAGACCCAGGCTCTCGCCGATAGTGATGAGTTTTCCCCAATACGGGTGGCTTGTTTTAATGGTTCCGTTCCATCCCCAGTATTTCAAAGCCATACAAACCCGAGGAACTACGTCAATAGCCTCGCTCTTTTGTTCCGGAGGCTGGGGAAGATGCTTTGAATGAACAGTCCAGCTCACGCCCGAAGAAACTTTCAGTTTTTGCTCATCCGCGGTCCGGCCGGTATCTTCAACTACAGGGTCGAGGCCGGCTGCGCCTGCCTGGTCCAGTAACTGCATCGCGAGAGGCTGCATGTAACTGGCTAATTCACTTATCCGATTTCCCATTCCCTGGCCTCCTGATAATTCCATCTGTTGACAGCGGCCGTGCCGGACCACCGAATCTTATCTGGTCAAATTCTCCATGCCAGTGCTGCGGCAGGTAATCTCGCTCTACTTGAAGGTCAAGTAAAACTTGCGCCTGATTGTCAATAATCTGTTTGTTGGCTTTCTTGTTTTCTTCATGACGAATTTCAGTGTCTTTCTTAGCCGATGTTCTGAAGCCCCACAAAATAAGAGCAATTCCAATCCACTCAGCTAATGTATGGACCCATTCAGGAATTTTTTGAGCTTGCTCGGGGGCTTGGAATATCATTTCTTCTCCTTTGGAAACTTCCTTACAAATTCTTCACCAGGAGTTAAATCTTTAAGTTTTTTATTACGAGATACTTTTCTTTTTTCTTCAAATCTTTTGTTCTGCCCTTCTTTACGTTTCTCCGAAGCCGCAGTCGCTTCTTCTTTCGTCTTTGTTTTCTCATTCTTTTGCTTCGCTTTATTCACGTCGACTTCAGCAGGATTCGTCCGTTCAAAGGGATTCGCCAGCATATCATCCAGTTGCTGCCGGGCTATGACCTTATCTCGACTAGTAGCCATTGGGTCGGCGATGACGTCACGGAGGACTTGTATCCTGGCCATGCGCATCGGGTCCGCGCCGCTGACAGCGGCCGCGCTGCGCCGTTCGGTACCGGCATAAGGCAGCATAGCCTTCCGCTGGTCGGCCGGCGGCCGCGGAGTTTCAAATGGCGGCGTTACTGGCTCATACATCGGGCCACCCTCAGCCGTGCGGCCCATTTCAATTGGAGGATTGACTCCAAGATATCCTCGCTGCATCTGGCCAGTTTCAGGAGCGCGATAAACCTGGCGAGGCGCCTGCACACCCGGACCAGGTTGAGGAGGAATCGGGCCGGCCGGTGAAGCTGGTCCGGTTGGATGATTGACCTCAGCGGCTCCAGGGAGGGGCAATTGCGGGGATGGGGCTGGCAGCAACCCTGCGGGTGGTGTGCCCCACCCTGAAGGCGGGACGGCTTCATAAGGTGCGGTTAAACTGGTTTTCCCAAGCTGGCGGACTCCGCGGAGGGTCTGGCCAGGAAGAGACGGAGCCAGGGCTTTTGCTGTATTGATACCTACACCGATAGACAACCCCATATCCGGATGCAGGAATGCATAAGTATGAGCCCACTGTGGCAAGAAACCTTCTTTATTTTCTTTGCGAGCGGCACTGACGGCATTCTCACGCAACCGGTTCTTAATATTCTCAAGAGCTCCCCACCGGCGGTTAACAGCTTTGACTCCAGCTTCACCAGCATCGCCGAGCACCCGGTCAACTTCAGCACGAAGTGCTTTAACCACAGCCTGGCGTGTCCGGACCTGGAGTGGACCGTAACGGGTCTCGGCGCCTTTTCCTTTCAAGTCTTCGTTAATCTCCCTGATAAGATTATCGGCATGCTCCAGGGTCATCGGCACGTTCTGCTCGTCAAGCCATTTGGAAGCAGCCGCTGCTTCAGTAGCATTTGCCTGGGTCGCCGCGGCTGTAAGTTCTCTCTGGCCGGCTGCCACAATCCTGTTCTGGTCAACTGGAGCCTGGGCATGGCGCTGGATTCCAGGCTCATGACCTTTCTCCCACATGTCCTCCTGGCGAGCATCAATCTTTTCAGCAAGGTCGTGGAGGGCTTCGGCATTGCTGGTCCTAGTCAGCATGCGTGTAACTTTGCCAGGAGTCTCGCGGCCAATCTCAGCAAGATCGCCGGTAGCGACGTGAATATCACGCTGCATGTCAGCAGCTCGTTGTCCGCGCTTACCACCAGGAGTATCAAGGCCAGCTTCAATGTTTTCAGGGCCTAACCGCAACCGGCGAGATTCAAGACCAGCCTTAATCTTTGGCATTGCAACTTGATGAAAAGCTTCACTGCCAACAGCTAACGCCGCGGGCACGGCAGCTTCTCCAAGAATTGCCCCACCTTCTCCACGTTCTGCATGCCGGCGAGCGGACTCATCACTTGCTCCTATAAAAGAACCAAGAGCGGCAACAGGTGCTTCACCTTTATAAGCATGAGGGTCTTTATGAGCAGAACTAAATTCATGATAAGCTTGGACAGCAGGAATTTCATTAAGTCTTTCTGAAACTGTTCCTTTTCTTGGATTAACCCCAGCATAAGTTAAACCAGCACCAGAAAGTCCTTGTGTCGGGTCGAGTGTACTTCCAATTGAACTAGGTATTTTTTTAATTGATTCCCAGGCGGCTTTACCAGCACCTTGAGTATTAACACCAGTTCCCGGACGTTCCTGCTCAAACTTCGTTCCATTAGGCCCATAATGAATAGTATTCAGGGCTTTTGCTTGCTCACCTGGAGGAAGAGCTTTATAGTCCGGGTCAAGTGACAACATCACTTGATGCTTTTCTTGAGCCGGCAAACCCTGAAAGTCAGGGTCATTCAAGAAGTCGACTGTTCCGGTTGCCTGGTCTCCATTAGCCATTAGTGCGGAGCACCTTTCTGCTTAAGCTTATCCAGATATTCAGCGGCTGTTTTTGGGGCTGCTGGAGTCAATTCGTTTCCACCAGGAGCGTTAGGAGTTTTCTTTGGCGGAGTAAAATACCCGGCAGTTTTCTTGATAGCCTGGATAGATGCAATGAGAGCATCAGCATCTTTCGGCACTCCGCCAATAAATTTAATGAATTCACGAAGGGCATCTTGGCCACGGAACCCGTGAAGGGCCGGCTGCAAAGCCGCAAATGAAGCAATTTCAGTTGCAATACCTGAAAGCCGTTTATCAGCTAGAGGTGTACCAAGAAAAGCCGACTGGATAATAGCATTCACGTCGCCGACAGCATCCTTATTGGCCTGAATCGTTTTGATGAGCCCGTCAGCGGCTCGAGAAACAACTTTAGCCTGCTCACGCCTTGATTCAGCCTGGCCAGTTGGCTTGGCTGGCGTAATCCCTGCCCCACCACCTGGAGCACCGACTTCATTGGCGCCAATAAAATGCTGGCTCTTTGGGTTAACCCATCCTGCAAAATCTCCTGAATCTGGGTCATATATGGGAGCGTAGTTCCCTGGTTCCGTCCGCGGAGGAGCTGAGCCAATCTTTGTCCACTTCCCAGGCTCAAGTTCTTCATAAGTACCATCACCCATTACCTTTACATTGTGGCGCTGGTTCTCAACTTTCTTATTAGCAACATCCCGAGCTGTTTGCCCCTGGGTCTCAACCTTTTTCTGACCAGCAGCCGCAGTCGTTTCAGTACCAAGAAGTTTTTCAACATCCTTTTGCTGTATGTAAGCAATTTGTCCATTTGGAAGAGTGACTGGAACTCTTTCAAATTGTCCGGCTTGAGCTCCGCGAAGTTTCGCTTCAGATTCTTCTTTATTTCTTTCACGAATTTCCCGGCGCTGTTCAAGACCTTGCTGGAATTCAGTATTATACTGGCCAGTTGCAGCTTGATATTTCTGCATAGCTTCTTGTTTTGGTTCTTCAAAGACTCGGTGAGCAGCTTCAGCACCAAGTTGTGGATTGCCAAAAGCAGCCATTCCTACGGCAATTCGCTTTCCCAAGCTTGGCTTATCCGGTGGCTGGTATTGCGGCCTAGACGGTAATGGTGGTTCAGCCGGCCGGTTCGATTCGACAGGAGCATATTCAGCCCCCGGTGTTCCTTCAATTGGAGGAGGCGGGCCAGGGGTTGAAACTGGCTGGATGCCTCCGGCCGGCAGAGGCGCTGTAATATCCGGAGAGTCAGGAGCGGGCGGCCCATAATTTGCCGGCCGCTTCTTGAGTTCGTCCTCTTCGGTATCTATGCCTTCATAGTTGTCAACATCAATTGCCATAAAGGCTCCTTATGCCGCGGCTGACCCGGCTGCTCCAACGAGTTTGCCGGCAAAATTCAGCATTGGGTTATTATTCTGAGCATTCGACCAGGCATTAATTGTTGATGGCGCTAGACCATACATGCTTTCAGCTTCAGTTGTATTCAGTTGTTGTTCTTGCCCAAGGCCGTACATACCGGAAAGCTGGTTCTGCATCTTCTGTTGCTGCAGGTTCGCTGCTGCTCCACCAGCTGTTTGGCCTTCCTCGAGAGCCAATTGGTCCTGCTGGGCAGTCAAATCTGAAGCATTCCTGGTTGCCGCGGCTCTATCCGCAGCGCCAAATTTTGCATTCTCAAAAGGCTGTGTGGCAGTTCCCATTTCTGTTTGAGTTGCTGCGGCTTCCTCTTCAGGGCTCAAATAACCTGTATCCATTAATGATGTATAACCAGGAATCAACTGATTTTCAAGAGTATTTGCCTTCGCCTGCTGTTGTCCTCCAATTTGATTTGTTGTTTGAAGCTGGGTCTTCGCTGCCGATGCAGCACCGCGCATCTGGTCAATAGGACCATCATATTTATACCACTCAATTACAGTCGGTGCAAAGGTTTCCGGGTCAAATACAACTTTTGTAGCTATTTTCATAGTTGATACCTATACGGCTGCCATTCTTGCCGCTCCCATCCAAGTCTTAAAAGCGTTGTATTAAAGCACTTGTTTTCCGACAAACTTCTTGGAATCCAAGCATGAATATCTTCCAGCCCGATTTTCTTTGCAACAAATGAAACTTCTTTTCTCAGCATTAGCATCCGTCCAAGGCGTTCACGTCGGCTTTGGACTTTTGGGTCAAACAACCAATAAGCTTCAGAAGTCATACGTAGCAAAAGAGCGTGAGTTATCCCGCCATTTTCTTCAATAACAGCTGATGCTGGAAGTAGTTCCGTCGGGAGTTCATATTCAAATCCCTGGGCTTTATGCAAAGCCTTGATTTGTTCCAGGTCCTGCTCTGTATATGGGCGGATAAAAATCATTTACTTTGGCACTCCTGGATTCACAAAACCTGGTGGCTGGCGCCGATTGCCTGGGACCACCGGAACGTTTTGATTTTCATAAACCTGGACTTTTGTCAAAGCTTCCCCGAGTTTAGGGTCTTGCTTAATAATTTTATCCAGATTAGGTATTGTTAAGGCCACTTGGTTCTGCTCCTACAAAAGAATATTTAATATCTTTATCAGTTGCATGTTTTTGATATTCTTCTTTATGCTTCTGACAAAGCCTCCTGATTATTTTCCACTCTTCATTTACAAGTTTACGCACTATCCATTGGGACCAATTAACACATCCAGACCATTCACATGTACGCATCATGTATTCGTACCTGTGACAAGCATTGTTGGTGCCTTCTTCATACAAAAAATCCATTTTTCCAACTGAAACCAAGAACCAACAGCATTCGTTGATATGCTAAAAGAAAATCGTTCACTTTTAATATTTACTCCGCGGCCTGAATCAGATAGTGGAGTAAGTGAAAGAGCATAAGTCCTCAATACTGTTGTTCTACTTCCAGAAACAATTGACAAAAATAAATTTCCCGTTCCACGAGCACTCCATTTAATATAACCAAGAAGTTTCTGGTGCCCACCAAGTTGAAGTCCTTGTTCTTCCATTCCTGATGGAGCAAAATAACTGTTATAAACAGCATTGATAATTAGAGATGTGATACCAATGCCTGTCACTAACTGGTCATAAGCTTGCACGTTGCAAGGAACCTGCTGCCAGACATTTCCATTACCTGCTGAATTTCCAAAAAACGGCTGAGCAGTTCCATCAGTTCGTTCAGCAAAACACATGCTGCTTGCAGCGATATTCCAATAAGTCCAACGCCGGCCTCGCCCATGAGCCAGGATTTTACCGGTAAAAGCCGAATAAGTAACCATGGGGCTAGAAGCAATATCCTGCGGAGAATCAAGCCATTTATAATCAAGAACAAAAACAATATTTGGAACAACGGCTCCATTTACTGGTGCACCAATTAGAATTCTACGATTAGTTTGGTCAATACGCACCCATATATTAAAGTCAAAAGCCCAATTAATAGAATTCCAGACAATCTTACCTGTTAATGAAGCATCTTCTTCAATTTCTTGCGTAATTTTAACCGGGTCTGAACCCCAGCATAAGTATGCTCCAGTTCGATGAGCAAATGCCGCCCATTCCTCAGTCCAATCACAGGCATTAGGACCAGCAATGCCGATAGTTGCTGAAACTTCATTAACTGCCCAGGATGCCGGCTCATTCTGACCGTCATCAGTTACATAGCACAAATAATTGTCTTTTCCAAAATAATAATTATTCCTTATAGGAAATGCAGCATGAAGCTGTTGCCCGTCATTAGGGCGAATCTGAATCTGACTTGTAGTATTATCAAATGATTCAGGATTAAAAGCATGAGAAAGCCATGCCGTTGAATAATTGAACGGAGAATTCATCGGGAATATTTCAATTGAATCAATTATGAATATTCCACCATTGGTAGGAGTTCCATCCGCATAAACTTCTATCACTAAGTCAGAAGGAGGAGCGGCAATTGCCGCTGTCAATACTCCGATAAATTCAACAAAATTGGTTGTAAGCTGAGCTGCCTGAACAATTAAACCTGAAGTTGTAAAAGCCCCAATTGTTGATTGTAAATCAATATGTATGGCTCCCTGGACAAGAATATTATTTCTTGCCAATCTAACTCTGACTTGATAAGTAGTCGCCGGAGCAATAATAGGAGCTCCAAAATAATCTTTATTTACTGGTTGTGTGATTTTTCCTCTTACATTTGTTGCCCCGTCACCAGTAATTGCAAAAGCATCCTGCCAATCTCCTAGAAGACCGGCAGTAATCGCCGAACTTCCACCACCATAAGAAGCAGTCTGAGTCCATCCCAACGGTCCTACCGCTCCGCCAACCGCCGGCAAACTATAATTAACAGTAATTGTGACAAAAGCACTTACTATAGGAGAAGCAGCTGAAACATCAGTATTAGTACATTGAATCTGAACTCCAAAATTAGCGGCATTGATATCAGCGGGAAGCCAAGTAGTTCCCCAAAGGTCTCCAGAACCTCCATAAACAAAAGGTGTAAGCGCTGTTGGCCAGATAAGCCCATTTGAATGGTCAAATCCAGCAGCATTACCACCCTTAACTATAAGAACAGAGCGGTCATAAAGTTGTTTCTGGACTCCACCTTGTCTTTTTGAGATAGTTACAGTTATTCCAAGAATAGTGGCGGCTGACGGTATTATAAATCCAAATCCTGTTGCCCTTAAATAATCAGAAAACTTATTAGCATTTAATCCAGCTGCAAATGTAGCGCTTTGAGCCGCTATGGCAATATTCCCAGGATTGCTCCATGCAACTCCACTTGTAACAGCAATATCAGAACCAACTGAACAATTGTTTGGGCCTTGAGAACCAAGAGTAGGATTTATTGCCCCACCACCAAAACCACCATCAAAAGTAAAATTCACGACATTTTGCTGTTTATTACGTTCACCAAGAAATACTGTTCTGGAATTGTATCCACCAGCAAAAGAACATTCTCCAAGTTCTCTTTGAGTGAACAAATAAGTAGCGTTAAAACCAGTAATGAGAATTGCATCCGTAAAATCAACGGTATATACCGTAGTTATATTATCATTTATGAGCATTAACGTATTTGTTGTTAATTGAGAATTTCCATTTGGCAATGAGTAAAAAGTACCAGTAACAGCCGGGGCAATAATAACTGGTGTAAAAATCAGAAGCCTTGCAACTATATTTGGAGGACCAATCGGAATATTGGTTAAATCAACTTGCTTACTTGCTCCAGCCTGGTTCCAGGTTGTCGGTGGAACAGCAGGAAATGTGATATAACCCTGCCTGGTTATAAAGGCAACACTTACTTGATGATTTCCAACAGCAATATTTCCGGCTGTAGCAGATTGAACCGCGGTCGGCGCCGCTCCAGGTCCTATCTGGCTTACTCTATCCCAGTTTGTATCATCATATTGGCGAGGAATATCAACGGCATTTCCTAAATTTGACAAGAAAGCTTGATATTCACGACCAAACAAAGTGGTTGACTGATAAAGAGTATTTGCTCCTTGTGGCCGAGAAAAAAGAAGATTAAGAACTCCTTGTGGATTTTCTTTATAAAGATTTCCAAATGAATCCCAAACCATAAGACGTTTTACAAGAGTAGGAGTACTATACGTCTTTAAACCATTTATAGCAGCTGTCGGTGGAAAAGTCGCAAATGGAAAAGAATTCTGCAAACCTCCACGCTGGCGGACAGAACCCATTGGAAATTCAACATCCTGACAAAAAGGAGAGGCCCCTGGCGGAAGGTTCTGCGGTGGAATTGCAGGAGTATATCCGCCAAAGACCTCAATCGGAACGTCAAGTAGGTCTGCGTATAGCAAGACAACCCCCGTTTATACTTTGTTGAAAACTGCCTCACCGATAGCCTTCACAATTCCAAGGCCGGAATAAGCAACAGCACCAGCTTCAGTATTAAAAGCCGTAATTACCTTCATCTTGCTATTTGTCAGATTTGTTCCAAGAACCGGAAAAAGTCCAGACTGAATCCCGCCACCAGCATCCCAGATGTCCAAACTGATTGGAGCGCCCAACGATTCAACTGCAGCCACTGACCCAATAAATGACGGGTCCTGTGATGCTGTAGCTAGGTTTACCGTATCCCCACCAGGAACATAGTTCCCAGATGGAGTAAGATTGAACCCGACGCGAATAAGCTGCCCGTCTGACTTCACATAACTAATTGCAACAGCTAAAGACATATTTCCTCCTTAAACTATCGGCCCTCCGGCTTGCCCGCGGCCGCCACGACCTGAATATGGCTTGCGCCGGACCTGCCTACGCTGTCGCCGGCGTGTTGAGATTGCCTGCAACAGAAATATTTCATCAGCTGCTTCTTTTGCAAAGAGCGGGCTGACTGCTCCTCCCCTGGATTCGCAAAAGACCTGCGCTCCGGCCCTAGCAACAGCGTTTAGAACCCCACGGATAGGCACAGGGTCGGTTACAGCAGCAAGCTGCAAGAGCTGCTTTTCGTAGCGCATCTTGAGGTCCTGGACCTGGAGGGCGCCACGAAGATAAATCCCGTCATTTAACCATTGCCAATCAACTAAGAATGTCTGCTGTATCATATTCAGCAAACCATCTGGCATTTGTTTCATCTTTGGACCGGTGAAATTATTTGTTCCATTCTGCCGTTCCCACAATATAAGAGGAACAACTAAATCTGTTGGAAGCTGCGGAGTCAATGAAAAAGTATTTCCTACTCCACTTGGATAAATCGTTGAAGTACCCTGGTCATTGATAATCACTCTGGCTTCCGGGTCAGAAACAAGAGGAACTGGAACCGCCAGCATCCAGGTTTCCGTCGCATAAGTCTCAACACCAAAAATTGCAAGTTCTTTCTGCACCCGCTCAAACGCGCTATTCAATACATCAAATGTAAATGGCGCAGTATCTGTAAGCACGTCACCGCCGGCGACTTCTGAATCGTTCAGAATCATCCTGATACGATTAAGAACCGTTTCAGCGGTGACGTACGCGGTGCTAGGAAGAATTGGCACTAGTTATCCTTTTGAACCTGCTCCTACTGGTTGGACATCCCGGTTCGGATACATCTTAACTGCTCGAACCTTCGACTCCATCAGGCGAAGTTTCTCAATTCCTTCATCCAGCCAGCCGCCACATTGCGGGCAAGACAAGATATTTTCTTTGATTTTTGCTCCGCATCCTGGGCAATCCACAAGCTGCTGCGGAATATATGACCAGGGACGCTCCTGGCCAAGACGCGTACAAGCATTCCGATGGAGTTCATTAATATTCTGTTGCTCCGCCGGCCGAGCCCACATCCGGTCACCTTCAGCAACCAGGCGTTGATCTTCGAGCTGAAGCAAACGGTTCGCTTTGTCAATTTCTGCCTTCGTAACCAGCCGCCGGCAGTAATCAAGAAAATCTTGCTTTTCAGAAGCAACCAAGTCCGATAACCTGATTTTCTCATCGCGAACAGAAACATCTTCAACATTCGTCGCCACAACCGCTTTTGTCTTTGCATCAAGGCGCATCTTTGTATCCGGCGGGTTATTGTTGAGAAAATCCATTTCATCTTCAAGAACTTTGATAAGGGACTTTGGAAGGTCAGGTTCTGCTTCACAAAGCATAATTCCCCACTTCTCCTTCGTTCCAGAAACTCCCAGGCCATGCGCCGCAGCATCCGACCGTAGCCCTACGACGTCCATGGCGATGGGCATAGCCTTCAACCAGTGAACCACTTTGCGACCATCGCCAATATCCTGAATTTCAGGAGTAGGAAAGATAACTAACATACCGAACTTTTCATTTGACTTTTTCGCCGGCACAATGAAGTTTCCCGACAAGCCATTTGCATGAGCCTGTTCGTGATTTGAAACATTGATTACAATTGCTGCTTGTGACATTTTTATCTCCTTCGTAGTTTTGCTACGGTACTACTATATTTGCTTCTCCTGCATAAGGCCGCAACTGGTCTTTCAGCATGTCCTGTGCGACCCTGACAAAACCTTCTTCTTTTCTTCGCTCCTCCTGCTCAATTGCCGCCCGCCGCTGCAAATAATTGAATCGCTCGCGGCCAACAACAATCATCCTGACCATTTCAGTAACAACTTCTGGAATAAGCGGAAGCCGGTCTCCATGACTCGTTCCATCAGTTGTCAATGAATAACAAAGTTCATATTCTCCACGTTCTGGATATGGGCCAGCTGTATCAATAGTCATCGTACCAACAACTTCTTCACCTGCTTTGCCCCATTGTTCAGGGGAACCATATTCTTCTGGATGACGCCACATTTCCAAATGCCAGCAATTCCCTGGAAGATATTTTGGCAAGTGGCGAGTTTCAATAACTTCTCTTACTAATCTTGTTACAACACGTTCATGAGTAGTTCCAAGAGTTACTCCGGCATCCACAAGTTCTTTATTGACATAAACTACCGGTTCTCCGTCGGATACAGGTACTTCAGCAGGAATAGCTGTAAGAGCTACTTTAAATTGTTCAAACTCTTGCCACAAACCATGAATAGGAACAATCCGGTCATACCCCCAAATTACACGGAACATTGGCCCGCCGAAGGGATTTACCCCTCCGGCGGACTTGAGGCGCTCCGCAACATCTATCGGACACTCATGATGTTCGATAGGTTCATTGGACCTAGACTTCACTTGCTCTTCTTCTCCAGCAAAGCATCCAGGTTGGCGTCCAGCTCTCGGTTCTTAGCTGCAAGAACTCGAGAAATGCCGAACTCATTGACCTTCTTGCGAGAGTCGGTATCCGATAGGCCCTTGCCCACAAAATACTCGACCGCTTCCAGGAAGGATGGGTCTTCAACCGACTTCGCGGGTACTGCCGCGGCCGCCGTTGGTTCAGACACGAAAATTGCCAACTGATACTCGACCCCACCAGATTCGGTGCGGGCAAGTTTGACAACTTTCGCGCTGAGCTGTGCTTTTGCCGATGCAATCTCCGTCGCCCCGTGACCTTCAAGAGTTCCACTCACAATGTGAGTGTCATCCGGAAGTTTTTCAAGGTGCGGATTTGCCTCCAGCTCTTCGTCGGACATAGCGCCGACTCGCTTTGCATCTGAAGTCTGCATTTCATTCCTTTCTTGAAATAGGGAGTTCCAATAGAAACTCCCTATTCAGCGCTCAGTAACTGCTTTCTTCTCCTAGCAGCCACCAAGATTAAAGTTTAGTATCCGCCAACCGGCAAAGCCAGGCCGTCGAAAAAGAACCCGAATCGTGGGCAATCCATGAACACATTGAAAACCGTGTCGAAATAAGAAATATAACCTGCCAGGAGGCCACCGGACTGCCCGTACAATTGAAATACGGTTTGCCCGCCTTCCTCAAAGAGGTCAACTTCCTTCGTGACGCCACGGCCCCAGTGCTTAAGGCAAAGGACATCAATGCGCTGAATCGTACCATGGATACTGGTCTTGATTGGAATGCCACCAAAAGTCTTCGGAGGCCGACGTTTCAGCATATCCTCGGACTTGTCACCACCCATCTGATTCTGGATGATTGTGGAAACCGCAATGCCCACATTTTCCCACGCAGCTTCCTGGTCCACGTTCATGTACGCAACCATCGGTTCATCAAAGTCCACGCCAAGAACACGCCGAAGCTTATTCTCACCGAGACGCCGAAGAGCTGGAGTGATAGTTGCCCCGCCAGCGGCAACGTGCGGAGTCTTGAGGACTTCCGGATACGTTGAGCGGGCCAGGTTGTTCCAGGAACCGGAGGCAGAGTCCACGTGGTTATACAACAATCCTTCAAGAGAGACTGGGTTTGCCCCGCCAGAACCTTGAGAAATGTTGATAACCAGGGCGTCGCCAACGATTGTCCCCGGAGGAAGTGCGTTGACCGTAATGGTCTTCAAAAGCGGGTCTACCTGGGTCACAGTGCAGAGCCCGCGGGAAGCGGAAGCCAAACCAGTTGGGTAAACCTGGATGTCCTGGTTAAAATAGAAGCTGTTTGGGTTCACCACGCCAATCGTGGTGCCTCCGGGGAGACTCTGGATACTGTCCAGCTGGCCGGTGCCATTGGTTTGGTACACGCAATCGAGGAACCGTTTGAACATTTTCATAGCTTCCGCGACTTCACGGACAGCCACGTCCTCAACAGCCTTGTCATTGCCCTTGGTTGCATATTCCGCAAGCTTCGAGACTTCAAAAGCCCAACGGAATTGCATCGTGGACAATGTTCCAACGTCCCAGGTCGAACCAGACCCGCGGCCCATGTCGTCGAAGTCCGCGGTACCTTGAGAACCCTTGCCTCCCGGGCGAACCAGGAGCGGCAAGCGGATGTTTCGTGTTGATGCATCAATCACATCGCCGCGCTTGTCAATCATATCCAGAAGAACGTGCTCTTGCTCGTAAGCCGTTGGCACACGCTTCCGGACTTTTTCAAGCTGCAAGGAGATGCTCTGAATATTACTTGGAGAAGCCATCGTCTAAAGTCCTTTCAAATCAAATTTTACTGCTCGTGTTTTCCGGCAAGGATTTCAGCCGATGTGAACGGCCGTCCATCCGGTTTGTACCAACGCCCATCCTTCTGATATGGACGCGTGGGCGCAGCGTCTCTTTTTTCGCCGGGTTTATTTGCGGGTGCTGCTGACCGTACGGGCGCCCCTGCGCGGCGCCGTACAGCTTCCCGATTGCTAGAAACCATTTGAGGAACCTCTTTCTGCAAAACCATTCGGACCATGCGGTTCAGAAGCCAAGCTTGGGACCAAGCATTCTTCTGGAGCGCGGTCGTCTCCTGTAAATTCTGCTTCTGGTACGCCGGCCGCAACTTGTTCATGAACGACGGGCTCTTCGAGAGGAATTTCTCCATCGCTGACCGGATACCGTTGACAATGGCATCTTTCTTTTCTTGCGGCACACTCTTGATAGTCATAAGTTTTTGAATTACCTTATGACTTTTGATAATGTCGGTTTGCAGTTTCATGCTTTCACTTCTAAAAGTAGCATGGAACCGTTGCTGGCTGTCACGGCTGTCCTTCTGGCGGTCTTTTGCCAGTTGGGCACGGTCGCGAGCCAAACGCTGTTCTTCCTCTGACGGTTTCGGCTTTTCCTTGAAGAACCCATCCACCCAGTTGAAAAGAGTCGTGGCGAATTCTTCAAGTTCTAGATTGTCAGCTTTCTTCGCGTCAGCAATTGTCCGGTTTATAAAGTCAGGGATATTCCTGCTCTGGAACGTGGCGGCGACCACCTGGCGCATGACGTCATTGTAACTCTCTTTGTCGACTTTCGCCCATTCAATCGGTAGCCGCTTGAATAAAGCAATCGCCGCGGTTTTGTCCCGGTCAACAAAGTTCTTGATGAGTTGTTCGTGACCAGGATAGTCTCCTTCTTCACCAGGAGTGTCAAAAGCGTTGTCAAGTTCAACAATTTCTTTCGCTTCATTCCTTAGTTCTTGGACATCGGCCTGACCGTTCGGGAACTCATCCCGCATCTGCTGGGCTTCAGCAATCGTCGGCCAGACTTCAGAGAGCGCAGCTTCTCGCCTGGCAATTCGTTCAAACCTGGCCTGCACCGCGGGATATTTCTTGAACACCTGGGCAAGTTCCGGAGCATCTTTAATGATGCTGCGAAGTTTGGCCGAAACCATTCCATGAAATTCTTTTAACTGCGGTTCTTCTTTATCGTCCTGTTTTTCTTCAGGTTGCTTCTCTCCAGGTTCTTCACCTTCACGAAGTTCGCCTTCTCCAGGTTCTTCACCTTCTTTTAGAGTTCCACCTTCTCCAGTTTCTTCTAAGCCAAGGTCAAGGTCATCACCAGCACCTGCACCACCACCATCCCCACCTTCATTACCAGCTGCCGGAGTTTCCAACAACAGTTCATCGCCATCCATATTTCCTCACACCCCGCCTACAGGAACATTCGCCGGCTGACCCGTAGGCCGCGCGGCCGGGGGCTCCTGCCCCGGTGCGGGTTTACCACCTGACTTCTTGGCTTGTTCCAACAAAACCTGCTGTATAAAATCTTGAGGACTTACTTTGATACCAAATTCTTTCTCAAGCCATTGTGCTTGGGCTTCCGGCGGCAAGTCTTTATAAGCCGTGGTCATTGTCGGGCTCAACGGTTTATTTTGAGGTTCCGGTTTTGGTATGGCTGCCAGGTGCTTCAGCATATGTTCCTTAACTGCACGCCATCCCATCGGGTTTTCCCGTTTGCACTTCTGTCCTTTTGCAGAATTCAACCACCATTTGCAAGTTGCAGCTTCAACAGTATGGTCATCGCACTCCGGGTCAACTTCAACCATGGGAGCAAGAGCTTCCATGATATCGTCACCTTCAGGAATTTTGATAAGTTCAGAAATTTCCTTTAGCTGCTTCTGGCGTGAATCAACACCCGGTATTTTTAATCCACAGATACCAATCAACTTTGCAAATATCTCAGCATTTTCTGGGTCTTGAGCTAAAGTTGCTCCCTGTGGGGTATCCATGATTTGCATCATGGTCGCTTTTTGCTGCTGTATAGTCTCAGGGAAATGTTCATCGCCTTCAGGATAAGCTTCTGCCTCTCCTTCCAGTGCAGTAACATCAATTGATTCAGATTCAAAATCTCCAGACTCTCCAAGCACTGGTACCTTTACAATACCATCGGAGTGAGCCTCAAAGCAACGGCAAGCCAGAGTCATTATATCAGCATGGCCCTGGCGCAGATTCACCCAAAAGATGCCCATGCGGCCCATAGCCTGATCGCGTTGCATTACCTGCTGGCCAAGAGTATCAGGATTAGCTTCGCCGGACCCGGAGACAGCCGGGTAAGCTCCGCTCAGCTGGTCTGCAATAGGACCTATGAGCTCTTTTGTATGCTCGGCCATATCCGGAGAAACTGAATCTGCCCGGACTTGCATGATTCTTTGCTGAATATTTTCTCCGGCTCTGAGAGCAACTTCAACTTCCAAGCCCGGAGCTGCTCGCTGCTCATCGTCAGCACCCGAGTCCCAAGTATCAGCGGCACGGTATGTGATTGGAATGCCATATTCGTAAGTCTCTGCTTCAATATTTGAAAATGTGTTCACCCGGTCCTGGATTGACAACATCGAAGTTCCGATAGCCGGCCGATGCTGGCCGCGGCCAGGCATTGCATGCTGAGTGACAATAGCATCGTCCATTGATTCTGCTTCAGATTTACAAAATACATTACCAGTAAACTCAATACGAACTCCCCGCGGAAAAATCTCAAGAAGTTCTTTGCGATGGGCTTTATCTTCAAGAATTTTAAATGCAGTCGGCCGGAACCAACAGCGAACAAAAGTACAAAGATTCGCCTGATTCGCCCCTGTCTGTGTATAGAGTCTGGTATTACCTGAAACTGACAAACGAGCATTACGTTCAAAAATATCATCTGCTCCCTGATTCAAACCAGGAGTGATTTTATCTTCCACTTGTTCAAATGCCGCACGTAACTTTGAATAATGCACTTCTTCTTCAATTCCAAAATAGTGAAAGTCAGATTGAGAATCAACATGTTGTGGCCGGCAACAATTAAGAGCTCCATAAATACTAATTACCTGGCGACCTTTGGGAATATTCTGAATACCGGTTTCCTCAATCGTCGGCATCGGTTCTTCTTCGACGATATCATCTTCTGTAAGCTGGGTACCGCAAACCGGGCACGGCACTGGCGGCTCGGCATTCATGGCCGGCGCCGACCAACCACACTTTGGACACTTTATGCTTTCATCCACTTGCTCTTCACCCTGGCTCAATAACTCCGTTGAATCAAATCCATATTTCTCACCATTGGCAACATACCGAGTCCACCAACAAATTAATCCTCCGGTATAAGCATGATAAGTTTCCTGCTGTAACATCTGAGAAAGCGGATTCCATCGTTCAATGAGTTTTGTAAGCTTCGTGCGTCCCTCAGCGGTTTCAATGTCATCAGCATCATCTGCATCATCAGGAAAGAATCGTACCCGTGGCGGTGCTCCAGCTACAGCACCAATAACCATCAAACCTCGAGCTTGGTAGATATTTGTGACAAACTCAAACCGTGGCATATCCTCAATATTCAGGTCACCATAATTCGACGCCTGCTGGGTCGGTAGGTTCCACTGTTTATCATCATTACTCCACCAGATATACTGGCGGCCAGTCCAGTAAAACTCAGACTGCTTGACATCCTTGACTTCAATCAATCTCTGATATCGGTCCTCACCCTTGCACTTTTCATATAAATCTATAAGTGCTTTCTGAAGTTCAGGCTTGTCTTCCAGCGGGTCCTCAGACGATGCTTCATCCAGGTCCTGTTCATCATCAGCGGTGGTGGTATCTTCATCACCATCGCGAAGCATCACGTCAATGTCATCATCAACGGCCATGTTTCTTCTTTCTTACTCCGACATGCGGTTTGCGTTCTTTTCTTTCATATGAATATTTGATTGCCACAGCCTGCTTCGGATTTGTCACAATCCCTCCAGAGCCGGAGTGCAATTTTCCGGCTCTGAAGAGAGGCATGATTTCTTGCGAAGGCATTTTATGACGCCGGTTGAACCGGAGTATAGCCCCAGACTCTCACTTTTACAGCGCCAGCCGTAGCGTTAGCTACAGTTGCTGTGATAAGAACCGAAGTAAGAGATTGGGTAGTGCCAACAACAGCCGGCGCAGCCTGGTTCGCAATACAAGTGGTACCAGCTGTTAAAGTTGAGTTTGAACTACAGAAAGACGCTGTGGACCCGCTTATGCCTACTAGCCAGGCGGTTGACCCGGTAATAGTAGTCGTGACCCTAGCCGCAGCGCCAATTCCATAGAATGTAGTAGGAACCTTTGTCGTAGTGGTAGTAGTAAGACCACCGGTATTAAGAGTCACAATCCCGGTATCCACCATCCAGAATACAATACCGCCGCCCTGGTTCCCGGCATCGGTAATAGCTTCTTCAATTCCGAAGTCTCCGGAAGTAACGATAGCTGATTGGCCATGCGTATTGTTAAAGGTTCCGGTCACAGTCGCACAAGTGGCGCCGCCACCGACACCTAGATTACCTGCCGGACACGGACCAAAACTGACAGAAGTCGGAGTCACAACTTCCGCATTACCTTGGCCAACATCGACAAGAATCGGAGTGTTCGTGTTGAATACAACAGTGAGCGGAACCGCTGACCCATCAGCCAGGGTTTCTGTTGCTGTCATTGAACCAGGATAGATAACAACTGATACTCCGGCACCGGTTGAAGTGTTTCCTGATATCAAAACACTCGACCAAGTGCTGTACCCCAAAGCATTGAAAACTCCACCGACCCGGTGCAGAGGACTATTCTGCAATGAATTACCAGGGAATGTTCCTTGCCCAAACACGCCTGCCGCGGACAGCAGCAGAGCGCTGACTAGCATCAACAATTTACTTTTCATAACTAGTGCTCTCCTTTTCCTTCTTTGTCCGCGGCCTTAGCCGCGTCAAGATTTCTTAAATACCCAAACCAGCCAATTCATCGCCAGCACCATCATTTTCACCATGGTCCTGGCCGGTATTGCCAGCGCCGAGATGCATGTCGATGTGCTGCTTGATTCCTTTCGTGTCACCCCGCTCATGCTCGTGCTCTTCGTGCCGGCCATCACCGTGCATGATATGTACGGTGTGGCCTTTTGCATGAGAATGAATATGGATTTGCGGGTGCTTGGACTTGCCGCCACTCCTTCCTTTGTCTTCATCCTCACCGCGCATGTGGGAGCCTCTCGCGGGATTCATGTAATGCCGTTCCTCATCCATAATTCCTCCTTACAAAACTTTCTTGATATAAGCGAGGGTTGCCTCTTCTGTCTCAAACACCCGCTTAATTGGTTCACAAAATCCAATTGGACTATCTGTTTTCTTGTTCTTCTTTTCTTCCTTCCGCTTCGGATACACCTGGACAATATACCCGCCGGCTTTCCCGCCAGGAGGCTCGACGCATTCAATCTCAATACGCTGGGCGTCAAGTTCTTTTTCGGTCGGGCGTAGAGCCTCAGTTATCCGGTCAGCACTCATCCTATTTTCCTCCCGCCTTCCGTCATTTCAAGAATCTTTTGCTTCTGCGGCCAGGACATCCCACGGGTGCTCAACTTCTTCCGCATATCCGACCGTTGCTCAACCGGAATATCAGCCAAGGTCTGGGTCGGATTGCCATGAGCATCTCGTTTTATTACGAAATGCTCTTCCAGGTCTTTAATCCTGGTTTCAAGTTCACCGAATTTTGACCAAGGCCATATTTTCATTATTGTTGCTCCACAACAACACACCCCGGACTTCCTGCTGAATGACTACAGTCCAACACGGTATCCAGTCAACTACCTGGAGCACCCTGAAGGACCACCGGAGGGTTTGGGGCTGGATACACATCTACGTAAGTCAGCCCGGTAATCAGTGTCGTGTTGACTTTCGTATACGGTCCTCCGGTCACGCTGCTTTTCTTGATGTTGTATCCGGCAACTATGCTTGTGCTCGCTGTCCAGGACAAATTGCACTTTGGAGTCGTGGGCGTAAGAGTGCAGCTTGCCTCATTGGAATTGACCGACTCAAATCCATTCGCATCCACCGCCGTAGCGACGTAAAACACTTTCACCGATGAAGTTTGACTGCGCGAAAAATGCGGCAAGCCAAACACTAGCGCCAAGCAAAACAGCCCGAGTAGTAATCTGCCTTTTGTCATTCTGCCTCCTATGGTATTACGCAAGTAATCAAAACGATTTCCGTGCTGCTGGCCGTGGGTGTCAGCGAGAACGTGAACACTGCTCCCGTTGCGGTGAGCGATGAAGTGGCGAACGTCCCAACGGCATTCGTTCCGCCAGTCTGCGTCGCTGTGCAGGAGAATGGAGCCATCTTATATGGCGTCGGGAAGGTATAGGTGATCGTTGGCGATGCGCCAGTCGCGGCGCTTCCGTTCGTGATCGTGAATTGGATGGGAGAGTTTCCGCCCGAGAGTGCGGAGTCAGCGGCACTCGTTCCCCAATTGGCACTCAGAACTAGTTTTGCCGCTGTGACAAGAACCTGGTTCGCCGAGTTCGCTTCATTGAGGAAACTTCCAGCGATGCTGCTGGCCGAAGTCGTGAGAAACGTATTCCCGCCGTTGTCTATGAACGTTGCCCCGGCGGGGATAAACAAGTCCGTGCCCGTGGTGTTCGTGGCCTTGAACTGCGTTTGAGTGGCCCTAATAATGCCGCCGGATGCCATTGTCATGGCGAAAGCTCCGGTAGGCGATGAGGAGCAATCCACCTGCCCATTAACTATGTTCACGACACCCGTGCCGCCAACGCTCAGGCATCGCACACCGGCTTGCGTTTGGTTGAAACTTCCAAAGGTATCATTTGTGCTGTTCAGTCCACCGATTACAGATACCTGCGAGATTCCGGTGAGCACATCGCTCGAATACACGCAGCCAGAGGACATCGTGGGAAGTGTTGCCGAACCTGCGAACTGTACTCCGGTCGGCGTGTCACCGAAGAAGCAAGGTGACCCGGTAATCGTCAGCCATCCGCCCCCAGCATATAGCGGACTATTCCCAGCGCCATCTACTTCAACGTTAATCAACCCAGTTGCTGAGCCGATGGCCGCGATGCCAACTGTGGTCGTATCCGTGGCGTTCCACATATTGACTTCGACGTTTTGCATTGTGCTGTTTTTCCCGCTCTGGCCCATCGTGATAGCGGCGACGTTGCGCGTGTTGCCGGAAGGCCCATAGTTCACGCCCCAGATCATCAGGTTGTAGATGTTGGTGTTCAGCGACGACATGAAACAGCCGTTATAAGTCGAGATGAGGATTCCGTTGCAGGAGGTTGACGTGCTGAAATTGAAGCTCGGCCGGGGAATGATGCGGGTGACGTTGCGCCCCGCCCCCAGCCAGCTCTTGGACGTTCTCGCGCCGCCCCCGCCGATGAGGCAGTAGCTTGCCTGGCTGGTGTTGCCGAATCCCGCATTCACGAAAGTGCTTCCGGCGGGCAAAAGGACGTTTCCGCAACTGGCATTGGCCGCGGTATCGGCTGCTTGTATTGCCGTTGTGTCATCGTGGCCCCAAACAAATTGCGAAGTTCCAGAGGCAGTGCAGGCCGCCGCGAGAACGGCGGTATGCGCGGCGGTCACTTGAGAAATAGTGGTATCTGGGCAGTCGGTAGCAGTGACGTTTCCTGACGCCGCAGCATGGACGGCGAACGCAATCTTTCCCACGTCGCCACCGGAAGAACAGGGGAACGCGGCGCCTGGGCAAACAAATGCCGGGTCGTTCGCACCTGTTACCACAGTAGCGGTGCTATTAAGCGTCGCGGAGAATGACGCCTGCACATCAAACTTTGCGCCAAATAAGGTTACGTCTACGGACTGCCCCCACGATCCCGTCGCCGTTGAGAGTACGCCGTTATTGCATTGAAGGAGCTGATTGGTGGCTGTATTTAAGTACAGTCCTGCTCCCGTGGGAGGACAAACTGGATTGGAGGTCACTTGCGGCAACGAGCCGCTGGCAGGAAGGGGGAAGTTTTGCCCTTGGCCAAATACTACTGCAGCCCAAAACAAAATTATTAATGATAATAATCGTTTCATCCGAGCCTCGTAATTTTCACAGTACAGCCAACCGCGTTTGCGCCACGAGTCCTGGTAATCCGCATAAACTTCCCACCAGTCGGAGCCAAGTCGGCTCGAGCGGCGTTGTTCGCGTTAAAAGCGTTGATTGTATATGTCGCATTTGACGGTGTGATGTAGAATCCATCGGCATCCGTTTCCGCTTCTTGTATGGCTATGACTTCCCCGGCGCCAGGAGCTCCATTAAATAAAACCTCGACCGATACAGCCGGCGCTGTATCCCCCTGTTGACTTTCAAGGTTGACAGCTTCAGAAGCCCCGGCGAAATTCTCAAATGTAACGTTGCCATCATTCACCGGAAGTTGAGTGGCGCCAGCGGCTAAAGCTCCGACAACATAATGACTTTCACCTTTCTGCAAAGCTATCGGCCCGAAGTTAGACTTCGCCGATACAAATGAACCGGCTACTCCCGGATATGCTGGCATCACTCCTCCTTATACTGACTGCGGCCGCCAGATTCTTCCAAGCCCGCCGTGCCGCTTCCCGCGTCTCACTCGTTCTTGGTGTGTAGCGCGGCGATGCAACTGAGCAAGTGTATTGATATCCAAATCTTCGACTTCTTTATTCTTAGCCAAAGCGAATGCAGCGATTTTCTCCGTCGCAACTTCAACAACTGGTTTAACTCCAGGGCGCTGTCGACTCTTCAAGCCATACCGGCAAGCATCCCAGGCATCATCCCCATCGAACTTTTCAATCTCTTCCGGGTCATCTTCTTCAGTGCAGACCATCGGGATTGTTTCAATCAAACTTTTGCATGACGGGTCAATTTCCAACTGGTTGTATTTCATCAGGTCATACATGCACTGAGCACCATGCTTACGGTCATCATCGGCTGGCGTCGGGTACGGCATTCCATACTGAGTAAATACCTGGCCCATCAATTCAGCAAACGAATCTTGCTCACTGCGCTTCTGAAAAGCGTCAGGCGACAAGTAAATTGCGTCAACCAGTTTTCTCTCATCAAGTGGTGTCCTGTCGACGATTTCCTGCGCCTGAGCCCGAGCTGAGTGGAGGTTATCCACCCGCTCGCGGTAAACTTTTGTCTTGTCTCCAACCCGTGCCATCCAGTAACAAGCCATAGGGTGCTGGAATCCCCAGTCAATAGCAAGCCATCGCGGATGCCATTCGCGGTCGGGCATACAGCGAACAACGTGCTTGTCTGGGTCCCAAATATCATAGAACTGGCCGGCAAATTCATCCCAATTCCCGAGTAGCCAGCCGAGCCGCAACCTTTTTGGCAGTGCGTTCAGTTCCTGGCCATACTGTGTGTAAGTAATGAAAAACTTGAACCGTTCCTCATCTGACCAAGAATAATAATCCTTTGCTGTCAATCCACGAGATTCAAGCTGCGATAGAGACCATTCGACATTGTCCCACGCATAAGCCTGAAGAAACTTGTAGGCAGATGGATTCTCGCCACCATGGAATTCTTTCTTGTACATTACCCGGCGAATGTAGTTATGGCCCGGCCCTCCAGGATTCATCAACCACCATGTCTTGCACATCCAGTCATCCATGGCCTTGCCGCCAAACCGGCCGGTCCAGCGTCTGGTCACGTTAAGTTTGACAAGCTCGTTCTCCGTGACACGGGCGGCTTCATCAACCATCAGGTCCATGTACTCATCACCCTGGAAGTCTTCAATGTCTCCTGGGTGTTCCGCGCAGATGAATACGATTCGGGAACCATTAGGCAACTGGATTGTGCGCTTGGATTCTTGCCACCATTCCCGCATGAAGGGATACTGTTTGAAGTAACCATTCTCCAGATGATTGCTGCGAATCTGTTTCATCTTGCGCCGGAAAATCGCGCCGGCCGTGTTGGCATACTTCAGCCGGCGAAGAAGCATGACTGCCCTGCCGCCATGACTCTTCGATGAACCTCTTGACCCGCCGATGCCGATAGTCGTGAACTGGGATTGTTCAGCCAGGTTGTACATTTCGAGCTGCTTGGGCTGGAGGGGAACGTCAATGTCCATCGACAACCTCCGCCCAATACGATGCCGCCTGAGCCCGCTCATGCATCATCAAGAAAACTGCGTACCAATCCTGGGATATCTTCGCCTGGGCCTGAGTTAGTGGCATGCGTCCGGCACAGACTTCTTTGTGCAGCCAGTTTTCAACCAAGTCTTTTTCATGGGCGCCTGGTTTCGGCGAGTAAGGTTCAGGCCACAGATTCTCAACTTCATCTGCGCCGCCAAGTTCAAGTGAGACCAAGTGGTCAACTTCGCAACAGATACCCGGCTTCTTTTTGGCACCATACCACTCATAAACCTGATTCTTTTCTTTTTCAGTTGTGTGGCGATACTGGGAAGTAGAACCGCCGTAACAAACTTCTTTGGCATTGGTCGTGCGGACTTTGCCTGGTGTCACAGATAAATCATTGAGTACTGCGGGACCGTGGTAGCGATAAGTTGCCGTTGGTTTTGAAATGATGCTGGCGAACAGAAGGGCGATGGTAACTGACAGCCAAGTTAAATTCATCGGCTACCTCGCAGCAATTTCTTAAACCAGAACCAAATGTCACTAATCATAGTGGCCTCATCCCGATGCCTACGCCTTTGGCGTCATTCTCGCGAATCGCTTTCGCGATAGCCTGCTTGTCACGCTTTGCCCATGCTTCACTCATTTGATACCTGGCGAACTTCCTAATCAAGTCACGACCGGCTCCAGGATACATGGCCCGGAGTTTGCGTTCAATCTCCGCCTGGCCCATGCGCTTGAGTTGCTGACGTGACATGTGCGATTCAGGTACACGTTCAACCTGGACGTCCTCCGGACGCTCGGCCTGGATTGTCTTGACGTTCACAATCTCAATTGGTAATTGCTGCTTGCGGATGGCAGGAACCCTGGCGCCGCGCCTTATCATATCAGGCAGACCGCCGTCAACCTCGAACCTGGGTATTGAGACTTTCATGCCACGCGCTCCTGACGCCGGCGGCGCCTGGCCACCTGCTGCTGGCCGGCAATCTTCTTGCACTCACGAAGCATCCTGGCTTTCGCGATGACTAACTGGCGCGCCTGCTCCACGCTGATTCGCCCTTCGACAATTTGAAGAGTCAACAACTGCAAGTCGCTCATTGCCCACCGAACTTCGCTTCACCAATTGCATTGCCCAAACCTTCAGCGGCGCCTTTCAAAGTTTCTTTAACTTTGTGCCAGAACTTATGACCGCACTTCGGACAGGTCACTTCGTGGTCGGGCTGCTGATTCGTTTCCTGATTCGTTTCCTGATTCGTTTCGTTATCCATCAAGCACCTACATTAATTATGTTGACGTTGATATCACGTACTGCTGGCGCCTGGTCGTCAGGCGTAGGATATGAACCGCGCAACTTGAATGTCATGTCAAGAGCCCGCAGCCGGATATCCAGGGCCGGCTGCGGAGGAGTTTCAATCAACTCATCTTCCTTTGACTTAAAGAACCTTACCTCTTCAGCACTGAGCAATGGAGTCAAATGTTTTTCAACCAGGAGCTGGTCTGTCAGGCCAGCACGGTCCATAATTTCAGGCATCTTGCGCCGGATAGTCTTCAGCGGGCCATCAGATTCGAAGCCAGCATCAAAACACGCCTGGCGTGGGGAAGTGCCGGCCAGGATGAGCTCGACAATCTTGCGCTGCTTGGGATTGAGCAGGCGGATGCGCTGGTAAATTGATTTCTCGCCAGTGAGATTGAGTTTTGAATCCTGGACGTCAGGTTCAACAATAGGCGACGCCGGTTGTTCTCGCTCAGGGTTAGCGCCGGCGTCGTCGGGTTGGTTGGGTCGAGCCATTGGGCAGGATTATTACATCAGCATCGTTCTTGATGTCCACAAAATTACGACGTTGACCTGATAGTATTTTTTCGGCCCCTACAGCACGTTGAGTATCTGAGTATCTGACTATCTAAGTATATATATTTAGTTATACTTAGCTTTACTCATTCAATGGTAATCTGACTTGAGTATCCGACCTCACTTGAGTATTTGACCGATACTCAGATACTCATTCGGATACTCATAGATGAGTAAAGGCTAACTCGCTGATAATACAAGGGCTTAGGTAGTCAGATACTCAGATACTCAAAATATGCTTAGGCGAGTATCCGACCCCCTTGTTGTTATTATGATAATGGCAATAAAAAATTGATGTTTACATCAACTACGATGTGCTGGTAATATCCTGGGCGCACGACCTTAACTTTCAAAGAAAATAAACTGAGGGTTCTAAATGCCCGCCCAAGAAATTGACGTCAAAGAAGCTGTGCGTATTACTGGATATTCACGTGTTTGGATTTACAATCTTCTTTTTCAAGGCCGTATAAAATTCAGAAAAGACCCGCGACGAAAACCTTCCATATTCATTGACCGAGATTCGCTCCTGACATATATAAACAACCAGGGACGGCCGGCCAATGAAACCAATTCTTGAATCAGCCCTGGAGTATGGCCGGCGCGGATGGCGCATCCTTCCTCTTGGCGGAGATAACGGCAAAAAAGCTTTAATTGATAAATGGCCGGACCGCGCCACTTCAAATGAAGAAAAAATCAGGATGCTCTGGAAGCAATTTCCAAAAGCCAATATCGGAATCGCGACCGGCGGCGATTCAGGAATATTTGTAGTTGATATAGACGGAGAAACCGGCGCCCTGTCGCTTCTAGACCTGGAACTAGCCCACGGAAAATTGCCTGAGACTTATCGTGTTGACACAGCTCGCGGATACCATCTATATTATATCCAGCCGCCAGGAATTGAAACGAAGAACCAGGCTTCAGGAGAATTAGGGAATGGAATAGATATAAGAGGCGATGGCGGATATGTCGTCGCGCCTCCATCAGTTCACTTATTAACTGGTAAAGTTTATGAAGTATCGGATGCCAGGATTCCCGTGCCGGCACCTGACTGGCTACTCGAAGCCGTCCTGCGGGTCAAGAAGCGCCGCGACCAGATGGGCGAGCACCTGGTGCCGGCTAAAATAGAAAAAGGAAGTCGCGACAATTCAATGGCCAGGATTGCCGGCCAGCTCAGGTGGCTGGGTTTAGAAACCGAAGAAATGCTGCGGGCAATGCTGGAAGTAAATAAGCAAAGATTTAAACCTCCGCTCGAGGAATCGGATGTAATCAGGATAGCCAAATCCATCGGCCAGAAGGAACCGGGAAGGTGTTCGCCAACTGGTCAAATTAATGAGAGTAATTTTCTTGCTTATAGAGCTGACCAGGTTGTGGCCAAGCCTGTTACCTGGCGCTGGCGCGGGTTCTTGCCACGTGGAACGATTGTTGCGTGGGGCGGCGACCCGGGCCACGGTAAATCTACTATGGCGTATACGATTGCTGCGGGGATAACCAGAGGAGACTCGCTGCCGGGCGATGACAGCGGGGAGAAATATCTGCCTGAACATGTCCTGATTCTCTCAGCGGAGGATTCCAGGGATACCACTATCATACCTAGATTAATGGCGGCGAAAGCCGATTTGAGTATGGTAACTATTATAGATGTATTGATGAGTAATGGAAAGCCGGCCGAGTTTCCGCTTAACCTGATTCAGTTAGTCGAAAAGATAACTGATACCGATGCGAAGCTGGTTATCATCGACCCGCTCGAGAGTTTCCTCGGCCAGGAAGTCGACAGCCACAAAACTGCAGACGTAAGACGAACTATTGCGCCCATCCACGCTATCGCTGAACGGACCGGATGTACTATATTGACGATAGGTCATTTGAATAAATCATCAACATCAGGAGCCATGCAGAGGTTTTCAGGTTCCGGAGCATTTGTGGCAGCGCCGCGAGCTGCGTTTGCCTTCGGGAGTTCGGCGGAGTTTGAGGGAGAACATATCTTCGCTTGTGTAAAAATCAACCTGGCCCAAAAGCCGGCTGCGCTGCGATATGTTTTGGAAGGCGTGGACCTGAATGGGTTAGGAAATATAGCGAAGATATCCTGGCGGGGAGAATCAAAAAGCGAAACAGCGGACAGTATTCTCAGTGCGCCAGTTAATGGAGAAGGCCGCGGGGCAAAAGATAATGCCGTTGAGTTTTTGAAAGAATATCTGAAAGATGGCCCGAAGTTGAGCGACCAGGTTAAAAAGGAAGCTTATGAAAATGGAATCAAGCGGGCAACCTTGCTACGAGCTAAAGAAGATTTGGGTGTGAAAGCGAAGCAGAAACCGAAGAATGTATGGCACTGGATGCTGAAAGAAACATCATGGCAAGAAGAGTTGCCGCTGGAAGGAGAAATATAATGGCGTTTTCAAATCACGAAGCGCGCCTGGCATGGCAGCGGAATTATGAAGCGAAGAAAAGAGCCAGTAACCCGGATTTTATACGCACTCAGGAACTGGCCAGATGGCACCGGCGAAAGAATAAAGCAAATGAGTCTCGCCGCGAGAAAAAGTTCCTGCTGAATTCTCTCCGCGATGCTATAATGCGCGAACCATCCATGAAAAATTTCATCGGGGCGTTTGGCGTAAGTGTGGTAGAAGAACAATGGCTCAAGTCTCCATTATTCATAGTCGAAGTACCTGGCAGAAGAGTATATAGGGAAACACTCAATGACCCGATGCCAACCTGGAGTATCAGAATTTCAGATTCTCGGCCTGGTTCAAATATCTGTTTTATCTCTTATCAATTAGAAGGCCGTAGAGCCACGATAAATGAATTCTGGACCTAGAGTACCACGGTTTTCAGCCTGGAAGGCAGGTAGAATTTACCTGGTACTAGTAGTACTACTTGAAAAATGTGACTCTGAAACTGAATTATTTTGTGGACAAACTTCGGGCGGTTTGGTAAACTTTCTTCAGTCAGGCAGTAAACCTTAAACAGCATACCCACTCCGGTGGGTGGTTAGTTAAACTGCCAAAGCTCTGCTGCCTGACGAAAACTTGGGAGGATGAAAATGTTCGATACAAAAACAGAGCAAGAGATTATTAAAAGAGCGGCGCAGATGCTGCGGATGGTCCAGCAAGGGAAATCCTGCTCCAGCCTATATTTCACTGGCGTCACGATGGCAACCGAAAGAATGGCAGATGGGGATGAAGTGAAGGCGAAGGAATACCTGGAATACCTACGGCTGATAGAGCGGCATACAGGAAGTGGCCTGTGAGTCGCGCGTCGGTAGACGTACACGCTTTTTGCCGAGAGCTTCGTAAGCGGGTAATGGATGACGTTCGCAAGGTCTATACCGCTGAACAGATTAAAGCCGCGTGGGTCTGGGACACTGGCGGCGGTCGCAAGCAATACGAATTTCACGGCCCGAACAAAGAGTACATTTACAACCTAGATGCCGACTGCAAGTGGAGTGCGGAAGCGTCTGGATGGAGCAAATTGCTTGCTCAGAAAGAGAAATCCCAATGAAAAAGTACACCGTCACTTTGTCCGCCGACGCGCTCGTATCCGGCGAAGTTGAAGTTGAAGCGGCTACGCCACAAGAAGCGAGAGCAAAAGCCCTCGCCATGAAGGAAGAAGACATTACGTGGGAAGTGGGAACTCTGCATGAATCGGTGGCACAGTGCGGAACGATTGTTTACTTCGATGGTGAAGAAGTAGCCGAAGCGGACGGGTTCACGGTGCTGCCATGAAGTTATACCAATGCGATACCTGTGAAATGCTTGAACGAATCGGTTCCCACATTTTTCTGTTTTACCAGCAGAACTTGATATCATGGGAAGAGTTCGCCGCGGCTGTAGATTTTATTAATGAACTGGAGAATATCCATGCTGCCAGCTAATGCCGCAGAAGTTGAACTCAGGAAGTTGCCCATCGGCGCCGAGTTTGACTTAATACTGGATTGCTCAGGTCGGCGCCGGCCAGGGTATCTGCTAACCTGGAACGAATGCAGCGCCTTAGTGATGCTATTGGACCGTGTGGACAGGGTAATCCGCACGTCTGATGGCCGAGAAATTCCCGTGACTTCAGTCACGGGGTACCAAAGGTGGAGCAGCCAGACAATGGTTATCCCCACTGGAGGAGTTAGACCACGGGAAGAAGTTGAAAAGACGTTAAATTCAATCTATACAGGAGGAAGTATCATGGCAAAAGCAAATGGAGCAGCAAAGGAACCAAAGGCGAAGAAGGCTCGGGAACCGAAGGAGAAGAAAGTTCGGACCTTCGAGGTTATCAAGTACGAAGTGGCGGCGAAAGCCAACACGGACAAGGGCAAGGAACTGGCCAAGAAAGAGACTCACAACGGCGTAATCCTGGCGGCAATCGTCAAGGGTGGGCCGATGACGTTTGCGGAAGTCATGGCCGCGGTTCCGGCGAAGGCTTTCGGGTCGGCGTCCAAGAACGTTGAATCCATCTATCGGTGGCACGTTTCGGACCTGATGAAGAAGGGCTACATCAAGTCCGTCGGCGAGAAAGTTGAAGCCACGTCCGCCGAAGAAGCGCGGACCGGCGAAGCCGCCTCGGCCTAGTACGTGTGGGAGTCGTATGACTCCCCTCCAGGTCCTATCTGCTGGCACTAAGCGTGGTGGAGAACCTTACGGACGCGGTAATGGTTCCCTGGCAGATAGTACCTTGAGGAGGGTCGTATGAATAAAGCTGACGTAGTTCTCAAGGGTGTCTACGTGGTCAAGGTATCCGGCCGGCTGGTTAAGGTCCGGGTGGACCGGATAAGCGTCTTTGGCGGCTGGTATGGCACCAACCTGGCCACTGGTCGGGAAGTGCGCATCCGGTCGGCCGCCAGGCTGAGGCAGCCGTATATACCAAAACCTGCCGCACCAATAGTTGGAGATTCAATTGGAACAGTACCAGGGGAATGAAGCTCCCCTGCCGGATATCCGGGCATAGGGATTATGCCTCCCAAGTCGTAATCCATTAGGTTTATGGGCCTAATCCTGGGTATCCGGCAGGCGTGCTTCAAAGCCCGCTTGGCCCGAGGCTGATATGTGCTCGAAGAAAATGCATCCGTCAAGGCTGTGCACAGCTTAGCTTCTTTGCAGATTGGTAACTGGCTTGGAGAGCAGGAGTTCTAAACTGCAAATAAAAGGATAGCAGGGTGGCATCTGGAAAACTGCGCGATGAGCGAGAGCCTTCGCGTGTAAAGCACTGGGTGGTATCGGGCAGAGAGCAAAAGCACAGGAGCACGCCATGATAATCCTGGCAGGCCGGTCAAGCGGTCAGTTATAGCCAGGTGCACCGGGCAGGCAATACGGGAACACAGGAATCATTTCAACCTGGTCCTGGGGCATATTTCCTTGACGGTTATGCCCGCCTGCCCGGCGAAAAATTTGAAAGGATAAGTCGCTAACATTGACCATGCTTAAAACTTGAAACCGCCCAATGATGTTCTCATCATTAATTCCTACGCCGGCAGTCTCACAATTGCCGCATCGCAGCTTGGTTTACCTATCCGTGGCTCTTATGAAGATTGCGGTTTTGGTCTACCGGTCCAGCGAGCTAACTTCCCAGACCTGAAGTATATAGAGAAACCTCCCTGGCCGAAGGACCATTTGCATCACTCCCTGGTTATCGCTCACCCTCCCTGCGCTGCATTCTCTACCCAGTCACCATACCGCAAGGGCATCGACTCGGACCACTTCCTACCTCATAAAATGGTTATGGATTATGCTTTAAGCCAGGGAGCTCCGGCGCTGGCCATTGAATCTGTTCCGGGCATCCTGGCGGCCGGCCGCCAGGTTCACGAGGAGTTTGCCAAAAAGTACAAGTACAATGTATTCTATATTCATCAGAATGCCGTGACATTTGGTGTGCCTCAGTGGCGCCCGCGGGTCTGGACAATCTTTACTAAGTTACCACAATTGATTTTACACCACTATCCAAACATCCGTCGGGTCCGTGATATCCTGCTGCGAAAGGGAACCACCCTGGAGCCAAATGCGGAGATTCGCGATGCTGTGAAATGCCTGGTAGGCGCCGGGTTCACTGAAAAGCGAATCTACAAGGAATTACTATCTGGTGAGCATATAGGTTCATTACTCCAAATAGGCAAGAAGTTACTTGACATAGATGACCCAGGGCCGAACTATCAGGAAGTGCGGGACCGCTGGAACCTGGGTGGCCGGTTCGGCGTGAAACTCCCGCGGGTTCTGAACCCGGAAGAATTCGGGACCACAATCCTCCATGATTCTAGTTTCTTCGTAATGGGAAGGGAGCTGTATCTTGAGGAGTATTGTGCCCTGATGGGATTCCCAGGCGATTATAAATGGCCAGGTAGGACCCTCAGAGACTTTCGGTTGTACCTCAGCAAAGGAGTCTGCCCGCCGGTCGCAAAGTGGATTCTTGAAATGATGCAAATAAATACCTCTAAAACTGTCAGGCTGGCGGACCTGGACGCCGTGACCAGTATGGTACGTGTTGTGAAACCTGGCGAGGTTGCTGATTTTACTGTGACTAAAAAACAAGTGAAACAGGGGAGGTTGTTTTGAGAGTCATAATCCTCGAAGGACCTGACGGTTCCGGCAAGTCTACCCTGGCCGCCGAGCTCGTCGAAAGACAAGGATACAAGCTCCTGAAGTTTGGCATACCTCCGCCTGAAGCCAGGGTATCGGAAGAATCTATCTTTCACTTTTTCTACGACCCGCTCTACAGTGCTGCCCAGGAACCGAATTTAAAAATCGTCTGTGACCGTTTCCACATCTCTGATGCTATCTATGGCGCGGTCATGCGTAAAGAATGGGTAATGACTCCGGATGTTCAAAATATACTTGAGCGATACATCGAGGCAATTGACGGCCAGATTGTGATGTGTATTCCGCCGAAGCGTGTTGCCCTGGCAAATTGGCTTGGCCGGCAAAAAGATGAATATGTCCAGGATGCTGTGAAGTTCAGCTCGGTTTATAATCAATATGTAAATAGATTGTTTAACGTGAGATTGAATCGGAATTATATCTGGTATGATTATACCAGATGGAACTACCGGAGTGTGGCGAAGTCCCTCGAGAAAATTGAAGGGAACCCGTTGCCGGCCGGCATGGTCGGCAGCCAGCGGCCGCGGTTTATCTTCGTAGTTCCTGGCATGAAGTTTGATGACATGACCGGAAGTTATATGAAACTGACTAGAAAAGTGTTCCGGTCAGGTTACAAAGAACATGAAATTGCGTTCTGCAATACGGAAGTATCGGTAGAATTCAGAGAGTTTGTGCCAGCCACAATTATTGATGAGCCTTTGAAGAAAACCAACCGCGAACTTGCCCAGATAAGGAGAAACAGCCCATGACACCTGAAAATGGAATTTATCACAATTGGGTAGTATTATTGAATACGCTTTTACAACAACCCATTGTATCTCCACGCGGAAAACCATGCCGAGAGGCGATTCATACCAGGTTAATTATTGAAGATGCCTATCAGAACATTCTCATTGACCCGGAACGAAAACTCAACTACCGGTTCTTGGTCGCCCAGTGGCTGACAACTCAGCTTGGTCTTGAAGACAAATTGCTCGAGCGGTTTAACAAGAACCTGGCCGGCTACGAAACTGATGGCCAGGGTGGAGTCTATCCGTCATATGGTCCGCGGCTAGCACCTCAGTGGCCATTCATTCTGGGGACATTATCCCGTGACCCAGAAAGCCGCCAAGCTGTGATGAGTATATGGGAAGCTCAATCAGATATAAAGATAACAGCTTATGAACGATATGTTCCATGCACTCTCTCACTCCAATTTCTTCTTCGCCGGCAGTCTGAATGGACGAGCCGCAACTGGTACCTGCATATCATAGCTACTATGCGGAGTTCTGATGCCTGGCTTGGGCTACCATATGATATCTATAACTTCACAATGCTTGGTAATTTCCTGGTCGGCGCCTTGCGCCACGCTCTGCGCTGGCCAATAGCATTGGGGTCCATAACCCTCAACCTAGGTTCATCGCATATCTATGAACCACACTGGGAACTGGCCAGAGGGATTGTGAATGCGCCGATGGGCAGGAGCGGGAGAAGTCCGCAGCTGCCAACCTCGTTGTCGTTGCCGGCTGGCATCAACCGCCTGGTGGACCCGAGTGCCCTTGGATTTGAACTCAATGATGTCTGGAAAATTTACGAGAAGGTACTGGCTTCTGCAACCAATGCTGAGGCTCTTGCTTATTTGGAGGATGTCCGTGCGTGATTCAAAAGAAACTTACTTCGTGAAGATGCTGGTAGATGTTGCCGCTAGGTCCACTTGTGTGCGTCGGTCGGTTGGAGCAATCATAACTGATGAGCGCGGGCGGATACTCTCGACCGGATACAACGGGCCACCTTCAGGATTCCAGCACTGTATCCAGGACATGCCCTGCCCCGGAGCTTATGACAGACATGGAGATACTTCCCGCTGCATGGCTATCCATGCTGAACAGAATGCCATGCTTCAATGCTGGCGCCTGGACCTGGCCCATACAATCTATGTAAGCTGCTGCCCATGCTTCGTGTGCGCCAAGATGATTCTGAATACCGGCATCAGGAGGGTAATCGTGCTGGAGGATTACGCCGACTCCGAAGGCGCGAAGATTCTAAGCCAGATGATTATCCTATATAAATATGATTATACCACAGCTCAAATTAAACTTGTCAGGTGAGAAGTCGTCGGGTTCCCTGGACCGGTTCCCGGTCCTGGAGCCTGGCGAGTTCATTGCGCTGGATACCGAACATCGCGGCCTGGGACCAGGGTCGCCGGTCGTCGGGGTCTCCCTGGCCACGGCTGGCAGCGAGTGGTACCTTCCTTGCGGGCATCCGGAAGGCAAGCAGTACGACCCGGAGAACCTTAAAAACTGGTTGATTGACAACCTGGCTGGCCGGGAAGTATTCTTCAGGGCAGCAAAGAATGACATCGAGCGTTTAAGAGAATTTGGCGTGGACCTGGAAGCCATCGGGGTAATACCTCATGAAGTACAGCATGCCGCGGCATTATTAGACGATTCACGAAGGAAGTTTGACCTGGAAACTCTTGCCCAGGACAGGTTAGGAATAGGAAAAGTAGTTCCAAAGCTTAATGGTCGGGAGATTCCTCGAGCAGAAATACCCGATATACCCGTGGACCTGGCTGCGCCATATGCCAGACATGATGCCAGGCTGACTTACGATTTGGCGATGGTTTATGATGGAGACATTGCTGAGCAAGAATTACGCCGGGTTATAGACCTGGAAGATAGTCTAATATATTGCATATTGTCAATGGAGCGGGAAAAAGTCAAGTTGGATGTTCCGAAGCTTCATCGCTGGATACGGGAAGTCCAGGAAGCCTATGCCGCGCGTATTATGGAAATCTACCGGCGGACAGGTTTGCGGGTATCGCCTGATTCATCAAAAGATTTATCAAAACTATTCAAATATCTTAATATTAAACCTGGAAGAACCGCAGCCGGTGAAGACAGCTTTACTGATGTAATTCTGAATAAATATATTGAAATAAAAGAAGTCCAGTTGGTGTCTGAGGCCAGGGACCTGGCCAGTTTGCTGTCGAAATATTTAATCAAATATCGTGATGCAATGACGCCGGATGGATATCTACCCTACCAGCTCCATCAGTTACGAGCTGATGATTATGGAACCATAACTGGCCGGTTTGCCTCGAGCAAAGTGAATATCCAGCAGGTTTATAAGCCATCAAAGCAAAAGATTCAGTCGCCGGTAACCTCCCCCTGGTTAGTCAGAGAGTTGTTTATATCTGGTGGACATGAAAACTTCCTGATGCGGTTCACAGTACATGACGAAGTTAACGGGGACCTTGGTGGCCGTTGGTTCCACGCCGATGCCAGCCAAATTGAATACCGGCTATTCGCCCACTTTTCTTGCGTGCCACGACCGTATTCAAAGCGGTTAATTGAAGCTTATGCGAACGACCCAAACATAAGCTTCCACAAGTTTGTACATAAAGAGCTCCTCAAAGAATGCATGATATACGACCATGCTAAAAATTTCAATTTCATGAAACTATATGGAGGCGGTGTGGATAAAGCGGCATCCATGCTGGGAACAAATGACATTGACTATGTTCAAGGACTTATGGACCAATATGATGCAAAAGTACCTGAAGCTAAGCGGTTACTATACTATTGCTCCGAACTGGCTGAGAAGCGCGGTTACGTTCGCACTATTCTTGGCCGTCGTCGTCGTTATCATACTGGCGACCGTTTTTATTCAGGGCTTAATTCGATTCTTCAGGGCAGTGCTGCTGACCTGATGAAGCTAAAGTTAAAGAGACTTTACGATGAACGAAAGAATTTGAAGAAGTTTAAAGATTTAGAAGAATGTTTTGCGATTCAAGAATTCAAACTGCGGGTACCAATAACCTGGGAATGTTCTGAAGGAGATAATTGGAAGGAAACATCATGAGTAACAAAGCTAAACGCGAAGATGATTACGGCAACCCATTGACCGAGGATGGAGAACTGGTAGATGGGCGCTTGATTTATTGTTGCTGTCCTGATTGCGGCTGCGACGGTGCGAGATTGTGTATGGCCGAGAATGGCCCCAGCGAAGCGGCCCTGCGGTGCAATGTCGAAGGGATGTACGTTAGGACCGATAAGGCAGCAATTCGTGGCCGTATGGGAATGCTTGGCTTATCGCTGGAACGGGATAAACAGCGAGCGGCGCGGAAAGGGTGACGGGCGATGAGCAACGAACGTGGAGCGAGCGATCTGCGGGGGCTGGTGGCGAATCTGCGAAGGCTGGGCGTGCCGCTGACTTGCGACAAACACGATTATCAGTGCGAGTGCCATCGGCAATTTAACGAGACGTTTGACGAGCTTGAGGCCGCCCTGGCGCAAGGGGGCGAGGGGCCAGTGGGAAGCAAGCCTCCTGAAAGTGATGCCGAGCGATGGAGAATGGCGGAAGAAATTGACAAGATGCCTCGTTATCAGCGACTCCAGGTGATTGTGAACGCGCTCGCCGCCATGCCAGCGCCGGTGCCAGCGCGAGTCACAGCGGAACAGATGCGCGAGTTTATCTATGGGCACTTCACACCTCACGAGCACGACTGGGCGAATGTGGCAAAGCGATTTAATGTACTGCTCGCCGGCACGCCAGCGCCGGTGCCAGCCGAGCAGCCACAGCTAACAAGGGAACAGGTTGGGAAAGTATTACTTCACTATGAATGTGGGAATCTCAGTATCGGGGGAGCAACGAACGAACTCAACGCCCTGCTCACCGGAAGAAGTGAAGCTAGTGCCAGGAACGAGGAAAGGGTAACAGGAGAATAAAATGTTAGAAGGAGCTTTTACATCAAAACTTTTGAAAAAACTTCGGACCCATCCGATTCTCAAAGATGCAGTCATTTACAAGCATTCCGATTATTTCACAAAAGGTGTGCCAGATTTTTCAATTACTTTTCCACCAGTTGCTTTAACTACTTGGTGGGAAGTAAAAATCAGCCCGAATACTCCCACTAAAATCCAGCAATGGTATCTGGACCATTTGCGGCCAGTATCCTATCTTGTTACTGCTCGCCCATCCGGCCGGGAAGCAGTAATTTACCCATCTGAATATGGGTCTATGAATATCGAAAGTCTAGTTGAAGAAATAGTAGTCCAATCCACAATACGAGGTACGCGATGAAAGTTCAAGAAAAGTCTTGGGCGGCAATGGTACAGCAGTTCAACCAGAACAACAGTTATCCAGATTTGAAAAAACCTGGCCACCCTTCTGATTCGATTAAGGTACTTCGTCTCAGGCTGATGATGGAAGAGCTCGGCGAAGTATCCCAGGCAATGCACGAAAACAATCTCATTGAGGTTGCTGACGGGCTTTGTGACCTGCTTTACGTGGTTGTGGGCACAGCCGTGGAATATGGCATGGGTCCGATTCTCGAAGACTTATTTGAAGAAGTCCATCGGTCTAACATGACCAAATTCCAAGGTGAAACACTGACGGCAACTGAAACCGTTATGAATCCAGTTAATGATAAATATTCAGGAAAAGTACGGAAGAGTGCTAACTATGAACCTCCCGACCTGGCCAGTATTATTGACGGGTATCTGG
>Ga0209166_10000468_pt1 | contig 44984 bp, 42 predicted proteins | sample Coa_R1_3_FD_187151 | JGI IMG/M metagenome (GOLD analysis project Ga0209166, IMG submission 187151) | Surface soil microbial communities from Centralia Pennsylvania, which are recovering from an underground coalmine fire - Coalmine... | ecosystem: Environmental > Terrestrial > Soil >...
ATTTTTCCAGTTTCGAGAATCAGCGGACGCCCGCCGACTTCCACCGTAACCTGATGAGGTGCGTGTGAGTTTTCAGACATAGAACATTTCCTTTGGCCCCGGTCCGGCCGGGGAGATTGGCTAACTCCGAGGAAGAAAAGAAGGAGGAGTACTTAGGAGCAATCCGGACGAGCCACACCACGAGTGAACCGGCACTAATTCTGCCGGAGGCCTGAAGACAGACTCCGCGTGGAATTTGTCACTTCGTGAGAACGCAATGTATATCGCTCGAAATTTCGATCAAAAATGAAGCGATTACTTGCGCAGGCTAAGACGGTCAACAATCTCGCGGTACCGATCCGGATCACGGCGGTTGAGATAGTCCAGCAGTCGGCGGCGCTTATTGACCATCATGATCAATCCGCGGCGGGATGCGTGGTCTTTCACGTGGGACTTGAGATGCGTGGTCAGGTAGTTGATCCTCTCGCTCAGAAGGGCAATCTGCACTTCGGGCGAGCCAGTATCTTTCACGTGGGTTCGGAATTGTTCGATCAACACCGTTTTTGTCGCGCTCAAGTGCCCCTCTCCGTTATCCCCTGAAATATTCCTCTTCTCTTCAACACAGTCAGGCTAACATAACTTTCTTCGGTCTGTAAAGGGAAGTCAATGATAAACGGACAGAGGAAATCGGCATCACTATCAGGCTCGGATCGGATTGGAGCCGCATGAAAACAAACGAGATATCTCTTCAGCCGCTCCCAAGACCCTGGGCCAGCCGAAACTAAATCTCCCGAGGCGCGTCTTACAAGATGCAGCGGCAATTGGAGTTGCCAGAGAACAGTAAATTCGCTTCAATGTTTGCGAAGGGATTCCGAGGAGGGAAATCATGAAGAGAAGCGTTGCATTTCTGGGGGTTGGATGCTTGGCCATAGGGATGATGGCCCTGCTGGGGTCAGCTCAATCGGACAAGAGTTCGCGGCCGAGTCCGCCGGCAAAGGCCACATGCGATCTGGGAGGCGGCAAGACGATTACCACTGACTATTCGAGCCCGCGGCTGAAAGGGAGAAAGATGATCGGCGGGGTCGAGCCCTATGGCAAGGTTTGGCGGAACGGCGCAAACGAAGCTACTACGTTTGTCACAACGACGGACCTAATGGTCGGCGGGACCCACGTGCCTGCAGGCAGTTACACAATATTTGTCGTTCCCAACCAGGACAAATGGACGCTCATCATTAACAAGAAAACCGGAGAATGGGGTATCCCTTACAAATACGAGGGCGACGAACTGGCGCGCGTCGGCATGAAACTCAGCACGCTGCCATCGCCCGTTGAGAACTTCACGATTGCTTACGATAAAACTGCTACGGGCTGCACGCTGCGCGAAGAGTGGGACACCATCCGGGCAACCGTAGATATTTCGAAAATGTAGACATTAGCGGTCTTTCGGAACTGGAAAAAGGGGGTGCGGCTTGCGAATTGGACCGTACCCCTTACGTTTTGATAAGGCCCAGGAGCAAAGAGATTCTAGATTCGCTGCGGCAGGCGAGCCATGCCGCGGTCCACAAGGATCACTGCGCTGACCACCATCGCGGCGGAGAGCAGCACGTTAAAGGTAACGGCTTCGCCCGCCATAAGCCATCCCAAGAGCACCGCTACGATGGGGTTAATAAACGTGTGCGTGGCGACTAGCGTTGGCGAGTAATGCTCCATGAGCCAGTTATAGGCGGTGAAGGCAACGACCGAACCGAAGACAATCAAGTAGCCGAGCGAAAGCCACGAACGCATCGAAACGGATGAGAGAGAGAATCCTCGGTATTCCCCTGCGATGGTGCCCACGAGAAGCAGTTGCACAGAACCCGCCAGTAGTGAGAGCGCGGACAAAAGAAGGGGATTCCCCGAAAGGTGGGAACGCCGCGAATAGACCACGCCGATGGACCATGAAAGCGCGCTAATTACTACTGCCAACGAGCTGACGAACATGCCGGGAACCGAGGTGAGCGCGCTTCGACCCATTAGGAGACCTACGCCTCCCAAACCCAAAAGGCTTCCAGTCAATAGCAAGGCGTTCCAATGCCATTGCTTCGCGGCTGCGGCGGAAAGCAGAAAGACCCAGATAGGCTCGCTGGCAATCAGCAGCGAAGCCAGGCCGGAGGGAACTTTTTGTTCGGCCCAGTGCAGCGAGCCATGTCCCAGGAGAAAGAAGAAAACACCGATGACGATGCTGGCGCGGATTTGCGCCCAAGTGGGACGCAAGCGCTTGACCAGGCACCAGGCAAGCAAAATCGAGCCTGCCGTAAGATGGCGAAGGCCTGCAGTGTAAAGCGGGGGAATGGTTTCTACCGCGTAACGAATGGCCAGATAAGTGGATCCCCAGATGACATAGATAGCGAGAAAGCAAAAGATGACTGTGAAGCGGTGGCTTCGCTGGAGTGAATGCGAAGGGACAGCAGGAGAAGCTTCGCCAATAGTGACAGGAACCTGGTCCGTGGCCATTTATTTAGTCTTATGTACTTACTGTAAATGCCAGGGACGCGCGAATCCAGCGCCAAAATGGCGGTTCGTCAGGCTCTTTTCTGGCTGACAAGCGCGAGGAACTCATCGCGGGTCTGCTTGTTGTGGCGGAACGCGCCGAGCATCGAGCTGGTCACGGCCTGCCCGCATTGTTTCTCCACGCCGCGCATCTGCATGCACAAATGACGCGCTTCGATGATGACGCCCACACCTTGCGGAGCAACCTTTTCTTGAATCGCCTCGGCGATCTGGCTGGTTAAGCGCTCCTGAATCTGGAGGCGCCGGGCGTACATATTCACCAGGCGCGCGATCTTGCTGAGTCCGAGGACGCGCTTATCCGGCAAATACGCGACGTGCGCCTTGCCAAAGAATGGCAGGAGGTGATGCTCGCAGAGGCTGAAAAACTCAATGTCCTTGACGATGACCATCTCGTCGTAGGCGACACTGAACGTCGCGCCGTTGAGCACGTGATCAATGTTCTGGTGATAGCCGCTGGTGAGGAACTTGAAGGCCTTTTCAAAACGCTCCGGCGTCTTGCGCAGGCCTTCGCGGTTCGGGTCTTCGCCGATGATCTTGATCATTTCGCGGATGTGACAGGCGATCGTTTTCGCGTCGAGTCCTTTGTCATCGTTCCTGTCGTTTAGCAAGATTTCTTCAGTCGGCTTGGTCACGAGTGGTTTTCCTCCGGGTTTCCCGCGTATTCGAAGCTGTTATTGCCTGTCTCTTGGATGCGCACGCGTTCGAGTTTGGCATGGGGAAAATTCCGCAAACGGCGGAAGATCTCGATGCATAGATTCTCGGTCGTGGGAACTGTGTCGCGAAAAGCAGCGACATCCTCATTGAGTGAATGATGGTCGAATTCCTCAAGCACGTGGCGTTCGACGAAGGCGTCCAAATCCGCGAGATTCGCGATCATCCCAGTCGCAGGATCGATCTTTCCTGATAGGCTGACTTCCAAAACGTAATTATGGCCGTGCCCATATGGATTGTTGCATTTCCCAAAAACGCGGTAATTCTCTTCTTCGCTTAGACCCGCCGTATGTAAGCGATGGGACGCGGCAAAGCGGTAGCGGCGGCCAAGTTCGATTTTGGGAGCATCGTTTTTCATTGCGGGTTCGCTCCTCAATTCCCTGCTCTACTCGCGCCATTCCGGTAGCAATCGGCGAAAAGATCCGGTGATTCGTAGAGGCGCACACGGTGCAATCTCCCCTGCGTGATTTTCGGCTCGAGCAATTCCCAGATCACCTGTGCAATGTTTTCGCAAGTGGGGATCTGGCCTGCCAGCTCGGGCACCTCGTAATTCAAGTGGCGATGATCCATGCGCTGCATCACTTCGCGCTCGAGAATCTCTTTCAATTCTTTCAGGTCCAGCACCATACCGGTCACCGGATCTGGCTCCCCGGCTACGGTCACTTCCAACGTGTAGTTGTGCCCATGGCCGTGCGGGTTGTTGCACTTCCCAAAAATTCGACGGTTCTCCTCGGCCGAAAGATTCGGGTTGTGATAGAGGTGCGAGGCCGAAAACTCGATTTTGCGCGTAAGAAGGACCATGCTCTGCCAGTGACTATTTTACAGAATCCGGGGCGCCGATGGAGTATTCCCTGCCCTTCCAGGCGATTCTGCCTTTTACGTGGCTCCGGTAGGACGCCCAGAGCACACCCGCATAAAGAAAGACTGCAGGGAAGTAATAAAAGATGAAGGAAAACGGGTAATGGTTACGCCCGAGATCGAGACCGTAGATCGTCTGCCGCATAATCAAGAACAAAACGCCTAGGAAAAGCAAGAACGGAAACTTCAGACCAAGGAAAATCAACAGGAAAGCAATCCAAGGGAGTGTGGATTCCAGTTCTCGAACCACGGCCCATGGCGTTCCGCCCATCAGGCGGTAGAGATTTTTCTTCCAGCCTTCCCACATCGCGCCGAACGAAGTGTACATCCGTGTCCGCACCAGGCCGCTGCCGGAGCCGAACCAAATCCGATGGCCGGCCTGTTTCACGCGCACCGCAATCGCGACATCTTCCAGAACTTCTCCTGCCACGCCACGGTGGCCGCCGATGGCGTCGTAAACGTCGCGGCGGATTAGCAGAAACTGCCCGTTCGCTGCGGCCACCGGCGAGGACGGATCGTTCACTTTGTCATACGAGAATCTCTTAGCCAGCCGCAGGTAGACAAAAGGAATTAGAGCCTTTTCATACCAGTCGCGGCTGATTTGCTCGGGGGAAAAGGAAACCAGTGCCGCTTGCTGCTCGTGTGCAATTTGCACCGCGCGCGCCACAGAGTTAGGCGCATGATTCGCGTCCGCGTCGGTGAATAGAAGCCAAGGACTTGCAGCTTGCTGTACGCCAACCCAAAGAGCATAGTTTTTGCCTACCCAGCCGTCCGGCAAGTTGTTTGTCTCGAGTAGTCGCAAATCCGGAATTTGCTTCATGCAGCCACGCACAACATCCGCAGTTGCGTCCGAAGATTGGTCGTTGACTACAAGGATTTGCACAATCTCGCCCTGGCGCCCCAATGACTCGATGCACGTAGCAATTGCGGCTTCCTCATTGCGAGCGGGAACGATGGCCGTGACCATGCCGGGCGTGGAAGCCATGATGGGCTGCTTCGATGCAGACGGGTTGGGATTGTCGTTGGGCATGTTTGGTGGGCGCAGGAACTGGTTTTCGACACCGCAAGAATGCGCTACCATCTTACTTGATGGGATGGCTAAGAAAAATGGCAGCTTGGGGCGTGATGGCATTCATCGCGCTCGTTTTTGTTCTTTTTGCGAGGCCGATGTACCGGCAGGGCGAACCTACGGTAGCAGGCAAGAGAGCGGAAGACTTCGCCACGGAAATTGAGGGTAAACCCGGCCGACTGAGCGATCTGCGAGGCAAGGTCGTGGTGCTGAATTTCTGGGCCGCGTGGTGCCCACCCTGCAGGGAGGAAACACCTTCACTGAACAGGCTGCAAAAATACATTGAACCGCGCAATGCGCTGGTGCTCGGAGTGAGCGTGGATGAAGACCCCGACCTGTACCAAAAGTTTCTGAAAGATGAGGGAGTGCTTTTCCCGACCTTCCGCGAACCCACTCGGAAAGTCGCTCTGGATTACGGCACTCCCGTCTTTCCCGACACCTACATCATCGATCGCAATGGGAAAATGCTGCGAAAGTTCTACGGCCCTCAGCAATGGGACTCGCCGGAGATGCTCGCCTACTTTGACTCCATTCTCGGTCAAAGCTGAAGCTTCCAATTTCTATTTCTAGAGTTGGATTTATGCGCTCAGTTTGTCTGTCTCAAAACAGTTACTCGTAGCGTAGCGCTTCGACGGGATCGAGCTTTGCCGCTTGCATAGCGGGGAGCCAGCCGCTGATCACGCCGGTAAGAACCAAAACGACGCTGGAAAGTGTCAAGGTGAAAAGCGAAAGAGTCAGGTGGATGTCCACCTTGCCGGATTCATCTTCATAAGCGGGCCCGAGAAATGGCAACGTGCCAATTGCGGAAGTGAGCGCCCAGGATAGCAGCATCCCGATAGCGCCAGCCGCGAGCGTCATCACCAGGGCTTCCAGCAAAAACTGCGAGCGAATATGCGATTTCCTCGCACCCAGCGCGCGGCGCAAACCAATCTCGCGGACGCGCTCCTCGACCGAGACCAGCATGATATTCATCACACCAACACCGCCGATGCCCAGCGTCATGGCGCCGATAAAGAAGAGTAGCGCTTCGATGCCAATGGTGATGCCTTCCATGATGGGCTTGAATTCTTCGCGGCCAAACATAGTGATGGCGCGCTTGTCGTTCGGCGAAAAATGCTGGCGATTGGCGATGGCGGTACGGAACTGCTGCATCGCTTGCGCTTCGAAGACCGGAGCCACCGGCTCGAAGACCATCACGCTGGAATACTTCGTGTCCCAGAGATCGCTGGCCGCCGTGTACGGGATGAAAGTAGATTCGTCGTCGCAATTGAAATAACAACTGTCGGAAAATTTCATGTCCATCGCGCCGATCACGGTAAACGGCACGCCGTTGATGCGTATGACTTCGCCGACGGCAGGCTCGCCGCTGAATAGTTTTTTGCGAAGGCGGGCGCCGATAAAGGCGACACGGCGCCGCTCGGCAATATCTTCCGGCGTAATCCAGCGGCCGTCGGTCGGCACTTCGTTGCGCATTTCGCCGTATTCGGGAAATACGCCGCGGACCGCGGAATCCGAGAGGCGCTCACCGTAGGAAACGCCTTGGAAGCGAACCGTTTCGCGCGTCACACGCTTTACCAGCGGGGATTGGGCTTTCACCCATTCGGCGTCTTCTTCCTCGAAGCGGACGGGTTTGCCCGCGCGCTCGCCGCCGGCTTGCTCGCTGGTTGTTCCGGGCCAAGCGATAACTGCGCCCTTCCCGAATACCTCAAAGGTGTACATCAATACGCCGCGAAAGCCCGAACCATAGCTAAGAAGCAAAGTGACAGCCACAATCCCCCAAGAAATCCCCGACATGGTCAGGAAGCTGCGAACGGGGTTGCGTCCCAGCGCCGTCCAAGCCTGCTTGAAGATTTCTACGAGCATCGGAATAATCCGGGTGAGAGGTTATAAGTTATAAGTAGTAAGTCATAAGTAAAAGAGAAGAGAGCCAAACAGGGCGTGAGCCGATGCAGGACTTTCGCAAGCTTCTGGTCTGGCAAAAGAGTCATGGAATGGCACTGAGCATTTATCGTGCCACGACTCCTTTTCCCGAACCGGAGCGTTATGGGATCCCTAGTCAAATGAGACGTGCCGCATTCTCTATTCCTTCCAACATTGCCGAGGGTTGTGGCAGAGCTGGGAGGGTCGAACTGAGGCAATATCTTCACGTGTCCCTGGGTTCGGCGAGCGAATTGGACTACTTTCTTCTCCTCGCGCGAGACCTTCAATTCTTGACCCCGCGTCAATACGAAGAGCTTGAGGCTAGAATCCATGAAATCAAGCTCATGCTTGCTGGCCTCATCCGCAAGGTCAGCAGTAAAAACGCAGTTGCTAGCTAAGAAACCACAATGCTTTCTAATGGCTTATCCCCAATCTTTTTTTACTTATCACTTAAAACCTAGGACTTAAAACTTCTCAGCCACCAGCCTCGAAACGCAGAGCCTCGATCGGATCAACCGAGGCGGCGCGATTCGCTGGATACAACGCAGAAAGTATGGAAATCACACCTAGCAAAGCGATGGACATCGCGGCAATCTTCCAATTCGTCAGCATGCCGCTGAAAAATGGGGGCATCGGGGCTAGGTTGACCAGACCACAGAAGCCGTAGGAGATGATCAGTCCGATGCCGCCACTAATAGCGACCACAAAAATCGTCTCCAAAAAGAATTGCCGCAGGATGGACCGCCGCGTAGCGCCAAGGGCCATTCGCACTCCGATTTCTCGGGTACGCTCCCGAACGCTCACCAACATGACGTTCATTACGCTGAGCCCGCCAAGAAAAAGAGTGGCGATGCCCACAGCGCCCATAAAGACTTCCATCCCGACAATAATCATGCGGTTGGCCTGCGCGTTTTTCACCGTGTCCCAGATGCCGGCGGCTTCTTCATCACGAGGATCGAAATTATGCAGCCGGCCGAGGGTCCGGCGAACCTGGTGTACGCAATCGATATGCGTCTCCAGCGACCAGGGAGCGACAAGCAGCCGGTCCACGCTGTGCTCGACGGCAGGGGGCTTGTTCGGAAAGTCGCGCCGCATGGAATTGAATGGAATGAAAATCTTTCGCGTGTCGAACCCGTCGTAGCTGGAGTTCTGATCCTTGGCTTTCATCACGCCGATGACGACGTAAGGAATGCCATTCAACCAAACGGTCTGGCCCATGGCATCGCGCTCAGCGAACAGTTGCTTTTTCGTGTCGCTGCCAAGGAACGCGACGTTGCGCGCTTCGGCATTGTCCTCGTCGTTGTAAAACCGACCTTGCGCAGTGGCCACGCTGCGGATTTCAGAAAAAGGCGGCAGCGCACCTACCACCTGAATCGATCCGCTATTAAAAAGACTGCGAACCTGGACACCGTTGCCAAGTTCCGGCATCACGTATTTACACGCCGGAGCTTCCTTGGCGACCTGAATGTAATCATCTTCGAGCCAGCGAACCTGGCGTCCCGAGCGCATCCCGCCCGCCTGCATGCTGGTGCGGCCGGCAAAAACAATTATCACATCCTTGCCAAAAGTCTCCTGATTTTTCTGGATGCCGTCGCCGAGCCCTTCGCCCGCCGCCACCATGATGGTGATGGAGATAACTCCCCAGGCAATGCCGAACATCGTTAGCATCGTGCGGCGCTTGTGCGCCCACAGCGTCGCCAGCGTGTCCCGCAATAAGTCGCTAAAGTTCATGGCGCTTCGCCTGAGCCCAAAACTACTGCAGAACGACTTGTTGCTTTTCGTTGAGGCCTTCGAGGATTTCGGTCTTCACGCCGTTGGAGATGCCGAGTTTCACGCTGAGTTTCTTTTTACCGTTCTCGCCTTTCGCGTCGGGAATTTCGACAGAGGCTTTGCGATCCTTGTCGTAAATCATCGCGGCTTCCGGAATCATCAGCACATTCTTCTTCTCTTCGAGCAGGATTTCGGCGTTCGCGCTCATGTTGGCTTTCAACTCGCCGCCTGGATTCGAGATCGAAACGCGCACTTCAAACGTCGTCACGTTGTCCTTCTCTTTGCCGAGCGGAGAAATTTTCGTGACCTTGCCGGTGAACTTCTTGTCCTTGAACGACTCCACAACGATGCGCGCAGGCTGATCCAAATAAACCTTGCCGATGTCCGCTTCGTCCACTTTGCCCTGAACGTAGACCTCACTGACGTCGCCCAGTGTCATAATCAAGGTAGCCTGCGAGCCCAACACGAGAATCGAACTCACTGCATCTCCGACGTTCACGTCGCGCGAAAGCACCAGCCCATCGATCGGGCTGACAATCGTCGAGTTGCGCAGGTCCTCCTGTGCGTTCTCGAGCGAAGCTCTCGCTTGGGCCACTTGCGCTTCGCATTTGGCGATTTCCGCCTGCGAAACCATGAGGTTCCGCTGCGCGCTGACCTGCTTGTTCAGCGCCAGCTGATAATTCTTCTCCGCGTCTTCAACCAAGCTCTTGGACATGACGCCGTCTTTATACATCTGCTCGGCGCGCTCCATGTTCAGCTTCAGAAAAGGCACATCGGGCCCTTCCGCATCTACCTTGTTGCGTTCCAGCGTGGCCTTGGCGGATTGCAGCGCCGCCTCGGCAGCCTGCAAATTTGCGCTGAAAGCGCGCACTGCAGCCTCAAGTTGGATCTTGTCGAGATCCGCCAGGACCTGCCCTTGCTTCACGCGGTCGCCATAATCCACGTAGAGTTTTTTCACAATGCCGCTGGCCTTCGATTTCACTTCGACTTTGGAAAGGGGCTGAATTTTCCCGGTAGCAACCACGACGCGGGCTAAGTCGCCGCGCTCAACGGAAGCCAGCTTGGAAGGATCAATCGTGTGGCTAGGACTGAGAGCAGCCTTCACTCCGTATCCGGCGCCTAGCAGGACAAACGCGATGACGCTTGCCCAAATGATCCGCCGGCGGCGTTTCTTGTTGTGTTTGCCATTCAGGCCGTTCGGTAGACCGTTGCCATTGCTCGACATACAAGACCCCCGCTATTCGGTACACGCTTTGCAGGCCGCTACAGGGCTTTCATACACAAGTACGAAAGACTTCCCGAAAAGTTCCCTCGTTTCGGTGGATTAGACGATAGGAATGGCTATAAGTCAGGAGTCGGAAGTTGCATTTTTGACTTGATTTGTTCGAGGGAGCGAATCCACTGAGTCAGTCATTACAGTTCCACCTTGCGCAAACGCAGAGCGTTGGCAATCACGGAAACCGAGCTGAAACTCATTGCCGCGCTGGCCAGCATCGGACTCAAAAGCCAGCCAACCAGCGGATAGAACACGCCAGCGGCAACGGGCACTCCAATCACGTTGTAAAGAAACGCCCACGCCAGATTCTGCTTGATGTTGCGAATCGTAGCCCGGCTCAGCTTGCGCGCGCGCACGATTCCGCGCAGGTCCCCTTTGAGCAGCGTGATCCCCGCATTTTCGATGGCCACGTCCGTGCCCGTGCCCATAGCGATGCCGACGTCCGCCGCCGCCAGGGCCGGCGCGTCATTAATTCCGTCGCCCGCCATCGCCACAATGCGGCCTTGCTCACGTAGGCGCTTGATGAGTTCGGCCTTTTGCTGAGGACGAATTTCCGCCTCGACTTCTTTGATTCCTAATTGTTGCGCGATTTGCGTAGCCGTACTCTTCAGGTCTCCTGTGGCCATGACGATGCGAACACCGTCTTTCTGCAATGCCTTCAACGCTTCTAGAGTCGATTCCTTAACGTGATCCGCGAGCGCGATGACACCAGCTACCTCATCGTTTACCGCAACGGCAACAAAGCTCGTCGAGGCAATGCCGTCGACGCCGAGACCTCCATAGAGAGTTTGCCCAATTCCCGGGTTTACTCCTCGCTCCTGCAAGAATCGCCCGCTCCCCATAAGGACACGATCTCCAAGCACTTGCGCCTCCGCTCCTCCTCCTGGAGTTGCGCGGAAACCCTTAACCGAGGCAAGTTCCAAACCTTTCTCTTGCGCGGCTGCAACGATTGCTCGAGCAAAGGGATGCTCGCTGGCCTGTTCAACGCTCGCCGCGAGTCGAAGTACCTCGTTCTCAATAAATGTGCCGTCTTTAAAGACGGTCACACTCATTACTCGAGGCTTTCCTTCTGTGAGCGTGCCCGTTTTGTCCACGACAAGAGTGTCGACCTTCGCGAGTACTTCCAACGCCTCTGCGTTACGGACGAGGACCCCCACATGCGCGCCGCGCCCCACCGCAACCATGATGGACATTGGCGTTGCCAATCCGAGCGCGCACGGACACGCAATGATCAGGACAGAAACTGCGGCAACGAGCGCATGAGCAAAACGTGGCTCGGGACCGAAAAAGAGCCAGCCGAAAAACGCGAGCGCCGCAGCGAGCACGACCACGGGAACAAAGTACGCCGCGACGCGGTCCGCCATCCGCTGCATCGGCGCGCGGCTGCGCTGCGCCTCGCTGACGAGCTTTACAATTTGCGCGAGCATCGTTTCACTGCCCACACGCTGCGCTTCCATAACAAAGCTGCCACTGGTATTCAGCGTCCCGCCGGTCAGGCTGTCGCCCGCTTTTTTCTCAACGGGCATCGGCTCGCCGGTGACCATCGACTCGTCCACCGCGCTCGCGCCTTCACGAATTACCCCGTCCACCGGCACGCGCTCGCCGGGCCGAACGCGCAGCCGATCGCCCCGCTTCACCTGATCGAGCGCCACATCTTTTTCGCTGCTATCGGCAGCCACCACATGCGCCTGCTGCGGCGCGAGACTCAGCAGCCCTCGAATAGCGCTGCTGGTGCGCTGTCGTGCGCGCAATTCCAAAACCTGCCCAAGCAAAACAAGCGTCGTAATAACTGCCGCCGCTTCGAAATAGACTGGAGCCGTGCCCTCCATTCCGCGGAAGGAAGCAGGGAAAACTTGCGGGAAAAAAGTCCCAACGACACTCTCGACATACGCCGCGCCCGTTCCCAGCCCAATCAGCGTGAACATGTTCGGGCTGCGGTTGACAAGCGAAGCCCAAAAGCGCTGGAAAAATGGCCAGCCGCCCCACAACACCACTGGCGTGGCCAGGACAAATTCGATCAAGTTGCGAACACTGTGCGACCTCAGCAACCCCAGCGCATCGCCAAACATAGAGAGAACCAACAACGGCAGCGATAACACAGCGCTCACCCAAAACCGCCGCCGCATCGAGGCATACTCGGGATCCGCCTCGACTTCTGCAAAAACATCCATCGGCTCCAGCGCCATCCCGCAAATGGGGCAAGCGCCTGGGCCTATCTGTACTACCTCCGGGTGCATCGGGCAGGTGTAACGCACGCCTTGCACGCTTGAGGGAGCAGCCGTAGCGGATCTGGTATCGGCTGGTGCATGTTGCATCTCACTTTGCTTATGAGCGTGCGCCGGACCATGCGTGTGTGCATGCCCAAGTTCCATTCCCGCAGTTCCCGGAGCCGCAAGAAACTTCTCGGGGTCCTGGGCAAATCGTTCTGCGCATCGCTTCGAACAGAAATAGTAAGCTTCGCCCCTGTGCTCAACTTTGCCCGCAGCTTTGGCAGGGTCCACGGACATCCCGCACACGAGGTCTTTAACTCTTGGCGGGCCGGAAAGTATCGGCAGACTCATCCCTGGCGGTTTTGGATTCATGGGCAGATCGGACATGTCGTTATATTAGATGATTTCCGGTTACATCCGCATTCATCGGAATTGCTGCGGCTGGTATAATCTCGCAATGACACTCGTAGAAGTTACCTATGAACTCCAATCGCCTCCAAGCGACGAACAGCTACGCCATCTCGGCGAATTCGCCAACACTTACGGCCTCCGCCGCTTCCGCCTCGACGATTCGAGGAAGCAACTGTCCTTCGAATACGACGCCTCGCGCCTTCGCGAAACGCAAGTGGTCCACGCCCTTGGCCAGGCCCGCATCGCTGTCGCCCGCCGCCTCAACTGACACTAGTTTCGACACATTAAGCACAACGCCAAATACATCTATCTCCGCAACCGTGCATCCCCTACGAGCACGCTCTTCTCCGCTTCCTCTGTGACCTCTGTGTTAGAATCCCCGCGCTCCAAGCGCCAATCTGTTTCGGGCGAGTTTCCTTTATCTCTTTTGCTGAGGACCACCGATGATATGTATCCACAGTTCGCGCGTGCCCATTGCTTTCATAATTGCGGCAACTGCGCTTCTCGCGGCAACAGGGGCGGCACAGAGCACCACGCAACAACCCGCTCAGGCGACGCTTGCGAATGAAACGCCCGCACAACTCAAAGTCACCGACGGCACCTGGGACTACTCACGCCGCGAAGTGATGATCCCCATGCGCGATGGCGTAAAACTGCACACCGTCATTCTCGTCCCCAAGGGCGCGAAGAATGCGCCGATCCTGCTCACCCGCACGCCTTACAGCGCAACAGAACTCACCTCGCGCGCCCAGAGCGCGCACCTCGGCCCAACCCTATGGGGCTACGACAACGCCACCGAAGTCATCGTCGAAGGCGGCTACATTCGCGTCGTTCAGGACGTGCGCGGCAAGTACGACTCCGAAGGCGACTACGTGATGAACCGCCCGCTTCACGGCGCGCTGAATCCCACGCCCGTGGACCATTCCACTGACACCTACGACACGATCGAGTGGCTGGTAAAAAATCTTCCTGAAAGCAACGGCAAAGTCGGCATCCTCGGAATTTCCTACGACGGCTTTCTTCCTCTCATGGCACTCATCAATCCGCATCCGGCGCTGAAGGTTTCCGTGCCGATGAATCCGATGGTTGACGGGTGGATGGGCGACGACTGGTTCCACAATGGTGCCTTTCGCCAGCAAAACATGCCGTACATCTACGAACAAGAAGTCACGCGCGACAACAAAGCTAAATGGTGGGTAAGCCATTTCGACGATTACGACGAATACATGCACGCTGGCTCAGCGGGCGAACTCGGCCGCGAACACGGTCTCGAGCAGGTCGGCTTTTGGCGTAAGATTCTGGAGCATCCCAGCTACGACGCGTTCTGGCAGCAACAAGCGATGGACAAAATCCTCGCCGCGCAGCCGCTAAAAGTTCCCACCATGCTCGTCCACAGCCTGTGGGATCAGGAAGACATTTACGGCGCCATCGCCGTCTACAAAGCCATCAAACCGAAAGACACCAACAATGACAAAGTGTTTCTCGTCATGGGACCGTGGCATCACGGCCAGGAAATCGAAGATGCCAGTTCGCTCGGCGCTTTGAAGTTCTCGAGCGATACGGGCCTGTACTTTCGCAAAGAAATTCTAGCGCCCTTTCTCGCGCAGTATTTAAAGGATGGAGCCCCGAAGGCTGACGTCGCGCCAGTAAACGCCTTCGAAACCGGCGCAAACAGATGGCAGCGCTTGCCTGCTTGGCCAGCAGGGTGCACCAGTGGTTGCACGATTCATGCGACGCCGCTTTATTTGTCTGCGGGATTGAAACTGAACTTCGCAGCGCCAAAGTCGAACGACGCCCCCTTCGACGAATATATTTCCGATCCTGCAAAGCCCGTGCCCTACCGCGCGCGCCCCAACCAGCCCGTCGGCTACAGCGGCCGTTTCACCTGGTCGCAATGGCTCGTGGATGATCAGCGCGAAGCGTCCGGCCGCCCTGACGTGCTGGCTTTCGTCTCCGAGGAATTGCGCGAGCCATTGAAAATCAGCGGGCAGCCTGTCGCCAACATCATTGCTTCCACCAGCGGCACCGATTCCGACTGGGTCGTCAAACTAATTGACCTCTACCCCGATGAAGTCGCCGGCCAGGAAGAAATGGGCGGTTATCAATTAATGGTTTCCGCAGACACTTTCCGCGGCCGCTACCGCGAAAGCCTGGAAACGCCGAAAGCAATCACTCCAGATAAGCCCTTGCTTTACAAGTTCAACCTGCCCACCGCGAACCACGTCTTCCTGCCGGGCCACCGCATCATGGTGCAAATCCAATCGAGTTGGTTCCCGCTCTACGACCGCAATCCACAAACGTTCGTTCCCAGTATTTTCTGGGCCAAGCCCGGCGACTACCGAAAAGCCACGCAGCGGATTTACCACGCACCAGGCCAAGCCAGCTTCATCGAATTGCCGCTGGTTTCAACACACTAATGTGATTCGAATACTCCAGTAGCACAGGCACTCTTGCCTGCGCACTTGGAATGGATGCAACACATGGCTATGTGTGCTCAACGTTCCAGTAAAAGTAAAAGCGTGTTCTACAGGAACTTTCGACAATGTCCGGAAGGACCAGCGGTGTCAAAAAAATGGGGCCCCCGCTTGGGATCGGGGGCCCCTTGAAGGCGCGTTTCAATTGCTAGCGTCGTTTTCACGCCAGCGCGTGGGGTCATCCATCCTAGCTTCCCTCTCAGAGGCAGGTGGGAACGATCTGCCAAGAACTACAAGCAAGCCCCTTCCCCCTCGCTTGTCGTTCTCAACAGCTCGTCAGACGAAACGCGCCTACGTGGGCTATCATGCACGGCTCAAACCAACTTGGGTTGCGCACTGCAGAGCATCTAAGCGCCTTATTATGTGTAAGTTGAACTTACGAGCCTCCGTCCGTTGGTGCCCCAAAACCGAACGATAAATTCAAATCGGAACCCACTTCGGGATTCCACACCATTAGCGCAATTCCATGCGGAAGGCCGACACGGCAGCCGAGACAGCGCCGAACTAAGTTCCAGAACCCGGGTAACGGAACTACCAAACGCTCTGCGCTATCGGTTTTTTTCAAAGACCTGGCGCAAAATGACGCATGCGAACTTTTCGCATTGGAACACTTCTGCGCCTCGGGCTTTCCGTTCGATTGTTCGGCACCTTGATTTGTTTGCTCGCTGGCGCCCTTCCTCTTCTTGCCGATACGCCTTCCCTGCTGCGACGCGCCCCCGCGGGCGGCTGCTATTGCCACTGCGCGGAATCCAAAGCGGGGGGCGGCTGCGTGAAGATGTGCGAGTCCAAGAAATACGCGTACCACTGGTGGGCCACCAGCTGCGCCAAGCCCCACATGAGTACGCCGCGCCGCGATTCTCACGCCGGCCCGCGCTTCCCCCATCCCGGCCGCACCGAACACGCAGAGCTTCGTAAGTAGCTCCCTGGTTCCAAACTCAATTCTTCTTGCAAGAATTAGATTGTGTTGGCTGTTGATACGGGCACGGCTGCCTGCGGGGTTCTGAGTCCTTCGCCAAGAAGCTTAGCAAAGACTTCCGGAATCTCGAAGATAGCGCGGTTATTTTGCGCCTCAACATTCTTTCTGAATTCCGACAGCGTTGCGGGCTCGAGCATCTGCTTCACTCCGCCAACCACATCCTTGAAGCTCTTCAGCACAATCCCGACGTTCTTCTCTTTCACCCATTCCGCGTTGTAGCGTTCCTGCGGAAGCGTCCAAACATTGCATTCGATGAGCACAGGAAGCCGCCGGATCATCGCTTCCGCAATGCTTCCCGGTCCCGGCTTGCCAATCAGAAAGTCCGCCGCGCGCATCAAGCGATGTACTTCTTTCGTGAATCCAACGACATGCACCGGCATTTTCCACTGCCGCGAACGCAATTTCGCCGCGAGCCCTTCATTGCGCCCGCAAATCACAATCAACTGCAAGGGCAGCTCTTCTCGGTCGAGACGTTCCGTGATATCCAACATCACTTTCGATCCGTGCCCGCCGAAGAGCACCATCGCCGTCGTCCGGTCATTGCGTAAGCCCATTTGCCGGCGCAATTGCAGCGGATCGGAATTGTCCACAACATAAAAGTCCGGCCGCACAATCATCCCCGACGTGCGAAAGATGTGCTCCTCGTCATGCCCCATCGCCCGCGCCTGCTCCGCCGCCTTCTCCGTCCCGGCCACGACATACTGCTCTTGAATCGGCTCAATCCAAAATCGCGGCGGAAAGTCCGCCAGATCCGTGATGATCGTCACGAAGGGCCGCCCCGGATTCACTCGCGTCCAGCTTTCGCAAATCTGCCGATTAAAATGAGGAATGACCGAAACCAGCAAGTCCGCCGGCTTCTCGCGCCAGACTTTCTCCAAGGAACTTACTAGCTTCTTGTGATACAGCCGGATTGTCGTTTGCAACATTCGCAGGAGGTACGTGCTGCCAAGGGTCCAGCCATTTTGCAGAAGAATGTTGTACTGCTGCTGGATTCGAATCCCCGTCAGCTTGCGGAGCACATCCAACTGGTCCGCAATGTCCTGAAACTGAACTAGTTCCACCTGCCAATCCAGCGGCTGCTCAGCAATCACCGTCTGCAAAGCGACGGCCGCGTTTCGATGCCCCCCTCCTGCGTCATGGTAGACGATTAGGATTTTCTTCATTGCAGAGATTGTGCCACAAACCGGAAGTTACGCAGCAGAGCACCCCTTATGCCATGTGGATAACTATGTAACCCGATTGTGTTCAATAAGTTGCGGCAGCACATTTACGTAGATTTTGCTCCCTCTTCACAGGTTGTTCATATTGCAGGCCCACAATTATTGCATGCGTTGCGACCTTCATCTTCACACGAAAGCTTCTGGAATGTTCAACGCTCCAGGGCTCAAGCACTTGTGTCAGGAGTGCTACAACGAGCCCCTTGAAGTGTACAACCTCCTCAAGCAAAGGGGCATGACGGCTATTACCATTACCGACCATGACTCCATCGAAGGCTCCGAAGCTCTGCGTTCCCACCCCGACTTCTTCCTCAGCGAGGAAGTCACAGTACGACTGCCCAGCGGCACCGAAGCGCATCTCGGCGTCTACAACATCACCGAGCGCGACCACGTCGAAATCCAGTGCCGCGCCAAGGATTTCGTCTCCCTGCTGATGTATCTGACCGAGCGAAAACTCTTCTTCAGCGTCAATCACGTTTTCTCCGGACTCACCGGCCACCGCGCAGTCCAAGATTTCTCCTGGTTCGAATCTTATGTTCCCGCTTACGAAGCGCGCAACGGTCAGATGTGGCGCAAGAGCAACGAAGGCGCAGCGCACTTGGCCGCGCGCCTCGGCAAAATCGCTGTTGCAGGAAGCGATGCCCACGCGCTCTCTGGCGTGGGACTCACTTACACCGAAGTGCCCGGCGCCAGAACCGCCGATGAATTTTTCGCGGGATTGCGCTCCGGCTGGGGCCGCGTCTGCGGGCAACATGGAAGTTACACGATCCTGACCGCGGACGTCTTCAGCATTGTCAAATCCATGATGACGCAGACGCCTTGGACTACGGTTTTCTCGCCGCTCGCTCTGTTCGTCCCGCTTTTCTCCGCGGGACACTGGCTCAACGAAATTCGTTTCTGCAGAAAATGGACCGCCGCCATGGAAAACGGCGGAGCGACGAAGCGCAAGCTTTGGGATATCGATCCCAGCTTCGAGGCAAATTGGGCAAGTTGAGCTGGCAAGTTTTGATTGCTTGTTCGTTCGAATTTTGAGGCAAGGCAATGGCAGTAGCACGCAGCCTTTGGACACGCATCGAGCGCCGCGATCATCGGCTAATGCAGCGGATGAACCGGTGGCGCGCGCCTCGTTGGGTTCGCATCTGGACGATCACCGTCACGCGCCTCGGCGACGGCTGGATTTGGTACGCGCTCGGTTTCCTCCTTCTCGGTTTCGGAGGTCCGCAAAGATTCGCCGCTGTCAGCGCAGCGGGCGCCGCGGCCGTCTTCGGAGTTTTCGTCTTCAAGGCGCTAAAGCACTTGAGTCAGCGTTCGCGCCCCTGCCAAATTGAGCCACATTGCTGGTCGAAAGTTCTCCCGCCTGATCAATTTTCCTTTCCGTCGGGCCACACCATGACCGCGTTCTCCATCGCGCTGGTCATCAGCTACTTTTATCCGTCGCTCGAAGGCGTGCTCTTGTTCCTTGCACTGAATATCGCCGTGTCTCGCATCGTCCTCGGCATGCACTTCCTGAGCGACGTTCTCGCAGGAATGGTCCTCGGCGTCGCCCTGGGCGTCGCCTCCATTACCGCTTTCGCCTCCATGGGCCTCGCCTAACGTCACTGCGGCTCCAAAATACGCTGGTCCTTACACTTCCGCTTCGTTCAAAGAAACCGCCAGCTCGTCGGCTTGCGTTCTGCTTTTTTTCACTTAGAACTTAAAACTTATAACTTACAACTATCCTCAGATCGGCGGCTTCGTATGGCTCGCCAGCGCGTCGCGAAATGACGCAAGATTATTTTTGTCCACAACCGCCGTCCCCGTATCCACCCACGCCGGCATCGGAGAAGCGGGCGCCGTCTTCCAATCCTTAAAATCGTGAACCGCGTTGTGATGCAGGTCGTCCAAAAACTTTAGCCCGTAATAAGCCATGACATACGGCTTCTGCACCACAGTCGCGGTAATCGCTCCGCGCTGAATCCAGTCCAGCGTCTCGGGATCCTTGTCAAACGCCACGATGGGAATCTTGCCGTCCAGGTCCACGCGATGCAGCGCGTCAGCCGCCCCTTCGCCCCCCGAAGCTTCGAGTCCAATAATCCCGTCCAGCTTGTCCTTGCCTTGGAGCAGCGGCGAAATCATGTCGTAAGCGATCCGGGAGTCACCCTTGTCGTCAATCGTTTTCGTGATTTTCACGCCCGGATATTTTTTCAGCGCGTCTTCCACGCCGCGAACGCGTTCGCCAAGATTGTATTGTCCCGGAATGGTGATGATCACGACGTTCCCCTTGCCCTTCAGCAAGTCACCCATGCGCCTTCCGCTCTCCTGTCCGGCGCGAAAGTTGTCCGTGCCCACAAACGTAATGCGCTTGGACTCCGGAGAATCCGCATCCACGCAGATCACCGGTATGCCTACCTGGATAGCCACATTGATGGGATCCCGGAAGGTTTCGGGATTTGCCGCGGAGAGAAGAATTCCGGCCGGTTTTTGCCCGACCGCTTGTTGGAAAGCGGTCACTTCCTCATTTGTAGAAAAATTCGCCGGCCCTGTAAGCTCAGCCTTCACGCCCAATTGCTTTGCGGAATCCTCCAACCCCGCCGCCGCTTCCTGCCAATACGGCAAGCTGGTGTTGAAGGCCACAAAAACATAGCGCTCTTCTTTCTCATGGTAGGCCGGCGCGCAAGACGTCAGCACTCCGGTCAAAAGAATTGCCGGAAAAATTTTGCTGAAGCGAGTTTTCATCGCGGGCCTCCGTGCAGAAGTTTTTTGGAACGCGGACCAAAACGCGGACTCGAATCCGGGTACAATCCTCAGTTCTTCGGTGCGTAGCCTACCACAGCTTCGCTCCCGGAGGCGCATCTTCTCCATTCACGCCGACGAAAGGCCCAGGTCAGTGACGGACGCAAGCGCGGCGGTCGAAACTTTGCCGAAGCAACAAGGCTTCACAGCCGGCGCGCGATTCCTCATTCAAGTCTCGCGCCCTGGCCTTTGGAGCACTACCGCGCTGTTTTATCTTCTCCCGCTCGGCCGCGCCGACTTCCTTCATTCCAGCCGGCTCTGGCTCGGGCTGGTTTTCATCCTGTTTCCCCTGGGACTGCTCCTCTACGGCGTCAACGACCTCGCCGACGCCAAAGCCGATCAACTTAATCCGCGCAAAGGAACCTACATGTTCGGTTCGCGAGGCGCGCGCGAACAGCTCGCCGCCTTGAAATGGCAAATCGTCGTCGCGCAACTCCCCTTCCTCATCGCGTTCTACTGGCTCATCGGCCCGCGCATTCTGTGGTGGTACGCGATTCTGCTCCTGGCCGTCGGTCTCTACAACGCACCACGCCTCGGCTGGAAAGGCCATCCGCCCTTCGACGTCGCGATTCAGGCAAGCTACTTGCTCGTCTTTGTGCTGAGCATTTGGCTCAACAACGTTCCGCAGCTTCCCTGGCAAACATTTCTCTTTGGCGCGCTCTTCGCCATGCACTCGCACGTCTTCGGCGAAGTCATGGACATTGAGCCCGACAAATTGACCGGCCGCCAAACCACCGCCACCGTGATCGGCCGCGTGCCCGCGAAATTCCTCATCGCCGCTTTTCTTGCCATCGAGACGTTGCTGGTGTGGTTCTATTTCCGCGACTGGATCGTCACCGGATTCCTCGCGCTCGGCGCTGTTTGGTTTGTTTTGGACGCCACGCTCCTCTGGGGCGACCGCAAATATCTTCCCAAAGAGATGCGCCTCTTCCTCTGGGGCTGGAACCTCGCCTCCGCCCTCGGCATCCTCTGGAACTGGTCGCAAAGTTCCCTGACGCATCTGCATTCCTTGCACGGGCTTTAGGGTAAATACCTCGTAGGGACGGGGCGTGCCCGCCCGCTGTCGGCCAGCTATCCAAATGTTCCGAACGGGGCAGGCCGACTTTTTCTTCCACGTTCGCTCCTATGAACGCGTCGGCCTGCACAGTCGAGGTACTCTGCCGCATCGAGCGGTTTTTGCCCGATGAATCTCTCTTCGGGTGCTTCTTCGCTTTCACTTAATACTTACAACTTAGAATTTAAGACTCGCTTCCCTTCGCACCCTTCCTCGTGTATCACTTCTCCTGCGATGCAGCGCTAACCAAATGCCCCCAAAACTCCTCCTCGAAATCAGCGTGGACGGCGTCGAAAAAGCCCTCGCCGCCGAACGCGGGGGCGCCCACCGCCTCGAACTCTGCGCCGATCTCTCCGTCGGCGGACTGACTCCACCCCGCGAACTGCTCCGCGCTGTCCGCGAAAAGGTCCACATCCCCGTCTATTCCATGATCCGCTCGCGCGCTGGAGACTTCGTTTATTCCGGCGCCGAGTTCACCACAATGGAGCGCTCCATCGCCGTGGCCACCGAATCTGGCATGGATGGGGTCGTTCTAGGTGTCCTGAAGAAAAATCGCCGCATTGACATAGCGCGAACGCGAAGGCTCGTGGACCTCGCGCGCCCCTTGCCCGTAACCTTTCACCGTGCCTTCGACGAAACTCCCGACCTCGCCCGCGCCCTCGAAGCCGTCATCCAAACCGGCTCCGCCAGAATTCTCACTTCCGCGGGCGCAAAGACCGCTTTGCAAGGCGCCACCAAACTCGCCGCACTCGTCGCCGCCGCCCGCGACCGAATCTCCGGTGTCGCGAATCGGCTGCAACCGGACCGCATCATCATTATCCCCGGCGCCGGCATCACCCATTCCAACATCGTCGAGGTCGCGCAGAAAACTGGCGCTATCGAATTTCACGCCGGCCTCGGCTCTGTCCTCCCTTACTCCTCCCGCGACTTCGCCGCCTTCGAATCCGAAGTCCGCCAACTGAGCGAAAAGCTTCAAGGAATTGGAGGGGGTTAACCGTTGGCGTTCTCTGTTGATCGTACGGCGGGGGATTGAAGTGGCGAGTGGCGAGAGACCCTCCGACCGCGCTCAGGGTGAGCCGAATACCAGGTATTTCCCCGATTGACGTCGGTTTTAGGTTTCAGGTATAGGTTGGCTCCCCCTCATAAGAGTCTTGGTCGAACAATCCCGCAGCCCGCGCCCGCCTAAGAAAGGAGACAAACGATGCGAACCCTTCTCAAGACATGGCTCATGATGACGATTCTTCTGACTGCGGTGACGGCAGCCTTTGGCCAGGCCGGCTCGTGCAGTGGCATGAGTCTCGGCCCAGGAGCAAATCTCAATGGCTTCGTTCCGTTCCCCGCCTCCAGCCTGTGGAACACTGACATCTCGACGGCTGCCGTCGACCCGAATTCGGCGAACATCATCAATTTCATCGGTCCGACGGTAACCCTCCATCCCGATTTTGGAGCCGGTACGTTCCACAACCAGACCATCGGTATTCCGTACCAGGTTGAAGCAGGCTCGCAGCCCAAGGTCGACGTTACCCTCGGCACGTTCGCCAGCGAGAGCGACCCAGGGCCGATGCCGATCCCGTCGAACGCTCTCATCGAAGGCTTTCCCAAGCCCGGCAACGGCGACAGACACGTACTAGTGCTCGAGAAAGACGGCTGCTGGCTGTATGAGCTTTTCCATGGGGCGGTCTCGAAGAGCGGGAGTTGGAGCGCCGATTCGGCCGCCATCTGGGACATGACTATTGACGAGCAACGTCCCTATACCTGGACCTCGGCGGACGCTGCGGGGCTGCCAGTTTTCCTGGGTCTCGCGCGCCATGACGAGGTTGCGGCCGGGGCCATCAACCACGCTCTGCGCTTCACCGTCCCCACGACGCGCCGTGCCTTCACGCCGCCCGCTTCGCACTGGGCCTCGACCCTCACGGACCCTAATGCACCACCCATGGGGATGCGCCTTCGTCTGAAAGCGAACTTTGACATTTCGGGCTTTCCTGCCGACGACCAGGTCATCCTTACCGCGCTCAAGAAATACGGGATGATCCTTGCCGACAACGGCAGCGGCATCTTCATCAGCGGAACGCCGGACAACGCCTGGAACAATAATGATTTGAACCAATTGAAGACCATTACTGCTTCGAGTTTTGAAGTTGTGATGATGAACCCCGTCTACACGGACACCAACGTTCCCACCGGGCCCTCGCCCACGATCACCAGCTTCACGGCGAATCCGACGACGGTCAGCCCCGGGCAAATGGTGACGTTGAGTTGGAACGTCAGCGGGCAAATCTACAATATCATCACGCCCCAGGTCGGCCCTGTGCGCGGCAGCAGCGTTATCGTGGTGCCTTCCGCGACGACCACGTATACACTCGATGCCACCAACCAATTCGGACGCACTTCGGCCTCTGTGACGGTGACCGTGCACTGAGTCTCAAGTATCCCTTGGAACTCTGTCTCTTCGGGGGCGCCTTAGGTCGACCGGCGAATGCCTGTAGTAGACCACGCTCACAATCCAACCCCGCCCGTAGTATTGACCGGGGCGGTCTTGTAAGCCCGCGACGAATCGGGACACTTGGGAGTGAATAGTCGTTTGCCTGCTCAAAATGACACGGTGGGCGGCGGCGAAGCGAGAATTGGCGTAGAGAAAGCGGCCGCAGTCCAAGGTCAGGCTTTTGGGGCTTGGCGCCGCAGGTCAAGCCTTCTGAGCTTGCCGGCGCAGGAACGTCGGAACGTCCAGATCGTCCGCGGCGGGAACTTCCTGGCTGACTTCGCGCACGTTTTGCTGGACCTGATGCACAACATTTGCCGGCTGCATGGGCTCCATCATTTCGCGACCCGCTTTCCAGGTTTTCGGCAGGAAGGACTGCTTCGGCAGCGCGTTCTTCTTGTTGGCGTCTTTGAAGCCCGCAGCAATCACGGTGATTTTCACGGAGTCCTTCATGGTGTCGTCCTGCACGGCGCCAAAAATGATGTTGGCGTTTTCGTGCGCGGCTTTTTGAATGACCGTCGAGGCTTCGTGGACTTCGTGCAGCGTCAAGCTCGAGCTGCCGGAAACGTTGATGAGAATGCCCTGCGCGCCTTGAATGGAATTGTCTTCGAGGAGCGGGCTGGCGATGGCGCGGTTCGCGGCGTCAATCGCGCGATTGGTACCGGTGCCAACGGCGGTGCCCATCACTGCGTAGCCCTGGCCATGCATGATGGCTTTCACGTCGGCGAAGTCGCGATTGATGATGCCGGGCACAGTGATGATGTCCGAGATGCCCTGCACCGCTTGGCGAAGAATGTCGTCGGCGATGCGGAAGGCGTCGAAGAAGCTGGTGCCGCGCTCAACGGTGTCCATCAGGCGCTCGTTGGGAATTACGATGACGGTGTCGACGGCGCCGATGAGTTCCTGAAGCGCCTGCTCCGCCTGCATCATGCGGCGCTTGCCTTCGAAGACGAAAGGCTTGGTGACCACGGCGACGCTCAAAGCACCGAGCTCGCTAGCGAGCGACGCAACGACAGGCGCGGCGCCGCTGCCGGTGCCTCCGCCAAGTCCGGACGTTATGAAAATCATGTCCGCGCCTTCGAGCGCTTCGATGATTTTGTCCGTGTCTTCGAGCGCGGCTTTGCGGCCGACCTCAGGATTGGCGCCCGCGCCGAGTCCCTTGGTGAGCTTGGCGCCGAGCTGTAATTTCGCAGGAGCCTGCGAGAGCTTCAGCGCCTGCAAATCGGTATTGGCGGCGATGAATTCAACGCCTTCCAGCTTCGCGCGAATCATGCGGTTGACCGCGTTGCAACCGCCCCCGCCCACGCCGATGACTTTGATCTTCGCCGGCTGCAATTCCTCGCTGAAGCTCATGCGAATTCCCGCGTCTCTTACTGTCATGTTGTCGGCCTCCTCCAGATTCGCGCGCCACGTGGGCAGGGTCACGAGGCTCCCGCGAACATGGACTTCAATTTGGATACCAGGGTCCCTGAGCGTTGCGGACCGGACCGGCGCGCCCTCGCGCCGGACAACACCAGTCCCACAACCGTGGCGTACTCCGGTTGAGCTACCTGTTCCGGAAGGTCCGCCAAACCTTTAGGCTCCGCTATGCGCACGGGCAAATGAAACGAATGTTCGATGAGGTCATCGAGGCCGCGCAAACGCGCGCCGCCGCCGGCAAGAACAAATCCGGCGGGCATCTGGCCGTCGAGACCTGCGCGTTGGAGGTCGTCGCGAATGAGCGAGAGCAGCTCCATGGCGCGCGGTTCGATGATGTCCGTGAGCATGTGCGGGAAAATCTGGCGGGGCGGGCGGTCGCCGACGCTAGCGATTTCAAGCGCGCCATTGTCCTTGAGGAACGCCGAGGCTGCCCAGCCGTGGCGGCGCTTGATGCGCTCAGCTTCGGGAATCGGCGTGCGCAAGCCCACCGCAAGATCGTTGGTGAAATGGTCGCCGCCGATGGGGACGACGCCGATGTGGCGGACCACGCCGCCGCCGTACGCAAGCACTTCAGTGGTGCCGCCGCCGATGTCGAGCAAGCAGCAACCGAGGTCGCGCTCGTCCTGCGTGAGGCAGGCTTCGGCGGACGCGAGCGGCTCGAGAACAGTGTCACTGATGAGAATTCCCGCTTTGTTCGCGGCGGTTACAAGATTCTGTGAAGCGGCGATGGAAGAAGTGACAACGTAAACGTTGGCGACGAGGCGCTGGCCGACCATGCCGATAGGGTCGCGAATGCTGTCCTGCGAATCGACAATAAATTCGTGCGGAAGGACGTGGAGGACTTCGCGGTCTTCAGGGAGGGAAATATTGCGCGCGGCGTCCACGGCGCGGCGCACGTCTTCTCGCTCGATGTCGCGCGGACGCAGCCCCAACGTGATGCCGCCGCGGCTGTTGACGCCACGAACGTGATGTCCCGCGACGCCGATGAGCGCTTCTTCAACGGGAACGTTGGCGACGCTTTCCGCTTCTTCGACGGCGCGGCGAATGGAACTCACTGTGGAATCAAGATTGACAATGAGTCCTTTGCGCAGGCCTTTCGATTCGGCGGCGCCGAGAGATAGAAATTTTACGATTTCGCCTTCGATTTCGGCGATGAGGATAGAAGTTTTTGTGCTGCCTATGTCCAGTCCAACCAGGTATTTATCTTTCTTCGCCAATCCGCCGCTCCCAGGACGAAATCTATTTTGTTCTTGCGCTGATCGCGCCCGCGCTGGTGTCGGGATTCACGACCACTTGCCGCGTGTACTGCAAATCAATGGACTGCACGCGCCCTGTATGGGCCTGCCACTGCGAGAAATTGTCGACGAGCATCTTGAACTTGCCGGAAAAATCGCTTGAGCCGAAATGAACGGTAACGGCTTGGGTGTCGGCTGGGCCGGCGAGCCCGGTCAAGACAGCACGCAGATCCTTGGGGATCGAGAGGTCCACTTCGCTTACGGCTTGCGACGCGCCACCGCGCACGAGCTCGATACCTTTCATAAATTCCTGAAACAGTTGCATGCGCTTTTCGCGTTGGTCGCGCGACATATCGTCGGAAACGCCGGTGACGACGGGAAATTGATAGTCCGTATCTTGAGGGCGGTCGAGGATTACACCATGCGGATCAATCAGCTCGACCTCGTTGCCATTACGCGCGAAGGCGACAGGCGAGCGCTCCGTGAGTTCGACGCGAAGACGATTCGGAAGAATCCGGTGTACGGTGGCGGACTCGACCCAGGGAATTTGCTCGAGCTGGGCGCGTCGCTGGTCGAGCGGAATTTGCAAGACGCTGCGATTGCGGTCTTGCGCGAACGGTCTCAGCACGGCTTCGTGAGTGACCACGTGATTCCCGGTTATTTCAATTTGCTCGGGCTTGAGCAGCAACATGGAAGGCGAATACAAAAGAAATTGCGTACCGTAATAGGCCCCGGCGGTGATCGCACCGCTCGTTACCGTGAAAACCAGGATGCGGCGATAGAACGTCCAGCCGCGACCGCTGAGTTTCTTGCGGCGAATCTCGACGGGCTTCTGGCGACGGAGGTAGCGCGGCTCTTCGTCGGCAATCAGCTCCGGCCGGTAACGGTCGCTCGCTTCAGAAGCCGCAGTGGCGTTCCGCTGCATGGGCTTCAGGCGTTCCAAACGACCACCTCGTTTTCCAAGGCCACGCCGTAAGCCTTGTGGACACGCTCGCGGACATCGGCAATCAGCGCCAGCATGTCTTTGGCGGAGGCGCGGCCCGTGTTCACAAAAAAGTTGGCGTGACGGTCGCTCACGCGGGCGTCGCCGACGGAGAGGCCCTTGAGTCCCAGTTCATCAATCATGCGGCCCGCGGATGCGCCAAGAGGGTTCTTGAAGATGCAGCCGGCACTCTTTTGCCCGAGCGGCTGACTGGAGCGCCGTTTTTCGTTGCAGATACGAATGCCTTTTAGAATTTCGTTGTACGGTTTGGAGGGTAGTTCCAATATCACTGCGAGCATCATATCATCAGCCGCAAAAGAAGTGTGGCGATATTCGAAAGAAATTTGATGGCCCCGGAGGGTGTCGATTTTCCGGGTGGCGGCTCGGCAGAGCTTGACCTCGCGGACGTAGCTGCCGATTTGCATGCCGTAGGCGCCGGCATTCATGCGAAGGGCGCCGCCGACGGTGCCGGGAACGCCGATCAGGCCTTCCATCCCGCCCAAATCGTGTTTCGCGCAGAAGGTGACGGTGCGGCCGAGGTCGGCGGCGGCGTCCACATGAGCAAGATTTCCTTCGAGAACGACGCCGGGTTCAGGCGGAGCGAGTTGCAAGATGACCCAAGGGAGTTCACCGTCATTCACCAACAGGTTTGAGCCGCCTCCAAGGAATTTGTGGGGGACATGATTTTCGCCCAAAAGCTGCAGCAGACCCGGAATGCTTTCGTGTTTCGTAATGCGGAGAAGGTCGGTAGTGCCGCCAATGCCGAGAGAAGTCAGCTCGGACAGCTTAGCGGCGGGCCGAAGCTCGACGCCGAGTTCCGCGAGACCTTTGAGCAAGTTGGGGTCGTTAATGCGCATGTTCCGCCGGATGCTCCGCTGAGAGAAGAGTGACGAAATCGTTGCTGGCGCGGCTAACGTTGCCCGCGCCGATGGTCAGAATCGCGTCGCCAGGGCGCGCTTGCTTTAGCAAAAGTTCGATGCCTTCCTGAAGCGAGCGAGCGTAGTGAACGTTTTTGTGGCCGGCGCCACGAATGGAGTTGGCAAGGGCCTCGCTCGTCACGCCCGGGATGGGCGACTCGCTCGCGGGATAGATGTCGGCCAAGACGAGAATGTCCGCTTGATTGAAGGCGCGGCAGAATTCGTCCCAGAGATGCTCGGTGCGGGTGTAGCGATGCGGCTGGAAAAGGACGAGAAGGCGGCTGAATTTGCAGCCGCGGGCGGCATCGAGCGTGGCGCGGATTTCGGCAGGGTGATGACCGTAATCGTCTATGACGGTAACGTCGTTCACCACGCCTTTGATGTCGAAGCGGCGGCCCACTCCGGCGAATTTCGCGACGCCCTCGCGAATGAGATCGGAGGCAACATTGAGATACAGCGCCACGGCGGCGGCAGCGGCGGCGTTGCGCACGTTGTGCATTCCAGGTGGATGCGACAAATGGAAGAGGCCCAGGTCGTCGCCTTTGTAGGTGAGGCGGAATTCGCTTTTCAGGCCGTCGAGTCTTATGTCGCTGATGACCAGATCGGCCTGGCTGGAAGTCCCGTAGGTGATGATGGGGCGCTTGACGCTGGGAATTATGGCCTGGACGTTGGGCTCGTCAATGCAAAGAATGGAGGCGCCGTAAAATGGCACGCGATTTACGAACTGTACGAAAGCGTCCTGAATGTCTTCGAGCGAAGTGTACTGGTCGAGGTGTTCGCGGTCGATGGTGGTGACAACGGCGACAACGGGCGCGAGCATCAGGAAGCTGCGGTCGCTTTCGTCGGCTTCGACGACAAAGTATTCGCCTTTGCCCAGGCGGGCGGTGGTTCCGGCTTGATTGACGCGGCCGCCGATGACAAATGTAGGATCGAGATGCGCGGCGGCCAGAACGGAGGCGACCATCGAAGTTGTGGTGGTTTTGCCGTGGGCCCCAGCGACAGCGATACCATATTTCAACCGCATCAATTCGGCGAGCATCTCGGCTCGCGGAATAACGGGAATTTTCATGTTGTGCGCTTCGATGACTTCCGGATTGTCCGGTTTCACAGCGGAGGAAGTGACGACGACGTGCGCGCCAATGGCGTTGGAGGCTTTGTGGCCTTCGTAAATCGTCGCGCCCAGTTTTTGCAGCCGCTCGGTGATGTTCGAGAGCTTCACGTCGGAGCCGGAGACGGAGTAGCCAAGCGTGAGCAAGACCTCGGCGATGCCGCTCATGCCGATGCCGCCAATGCCGACCAGGTGAATGCGCTGAAAATTTCGAAAGGTGACCATCATGTATTTGCCCTCACCGATTTGTCTTCACCGTTTGCCTTGCACGTTTGCGGCCTCTTCGATCAGAGTGACAATTTCCTGCGTGGCATGAGGGCGAGCCAATGTGCGCGCGTTGGAAGAAAGCTTTGCGATTTCGCTGGGCTGATCGAGCAAAGAAAAAATCTCGCCGGTTAATTTCTCGGCGTTCAATTCGGGCTCGGTGATGAGCCGCCCCGCGGAGTTGCGCGCCATCTCCTGCGCGTTGCGAAGTTGATGGCTGTCGGTGGCTCTGCCAAAAGGGATGAAAATGGCGGCGCGGCCGGCGGCGGCAACTTCGGCGGCAGTAATGGCGCCGGCGCGGCAAACGATGACGTCCGCCCAGGCAAAGCGCTCGGGCATGTTGGTCATGAACGGGACGACTTCGGCGAGGATTTCGCGGCGGGCATAAGCGGTGCGCACCGCGTCGTAGTCGCGTTCGCCGGTCTGGTGAACGATGCTCAATTCTTTTTTGCGCGCGGCGAGACGGTCCATGGAATCCACGAAAGCGCGATTAATTGGAAGAGCCCCCTGGCTGCCGCCGGTAATGAGCAGGCGCAATGGATTCGAGGGTTTGCGCGGGGAAATGGAAAAAAATTCCGAACGCACGGGGCAGCCGGTAACAACGGCCTTTTTTCCCCAAGCTTGCGCTGAAACCTCGTAGCCCGTGGCAATGCGCTTCGAGAGGCGCGCGAGAAGTTTGTTGGTGAGACCGGGCTCGGCGTTGGGCTCAAAAATAATGTTGGGCACGCCGCTGAGCCACGTCGCAAGCATCATGGGTCCCGCGGCGTAGCCGCCGACGCCGAACGCGGCGACCGGTTTGTGCTTGCGCAACACGCGGCGAGCATCAATCATGGCGGGCACCAGCATGGTCAGATTCTTGAACAGAGTGGTCCCGCCTTTGCCTTTGAGGCCCGCGACGCGCAGCGTTTCGAGCGGCAGGCCTGCCTGCGGCACCAGCTTCATCTCAATTCCGCGCTCGGTTCCTACGAGCACCACTTCCCTCTCTTTTCCTCGCGCCAGCCATTCGCGGGCGACGGCCATTGCCGGAAAGACATGCCCGCCAGTGCCGCCGCCTGCGATCAGGAGTTTCACGTGACGCGCCTGCCCCTCAAGCTTCCACAGCCTGGGCCTGCTGCGAAATATTGAGCAACACTCCCGTTCCCAGCAGCATGACCAGCAAACTCGAGCCGCCATAGCTAATGAACGGCAGCGGAATGCCCTTCGTGGGCACCATTCCGAGGACCACGGCGAAATTGATGAGCGCCTGCCACAAAACCATGGTTGTGATTCCCAGAGCGAGCAGACGGCCAAAGGCATCGGGCGCCGCGAAGGCCGCGCGAATTCCACGCCTGCCGTAAACGACAAAAAGCGCGATGACGAGCAACGCACCGATGAAGCCGAGTTCTTCGCAAATCACGGCGTAGATGAAATCGGTATGAGCCTCGGGCAAGTAGAAAAGTTTTTGTTTGCTTTCCATCAGGCCGACGCCGGTGAAGCCGCCGGAACCCACGGCGATGAGCGATTGCCGCAATTGAAAGCCAGCGCCCTGGGGGTCGGAGGCGGGATCCCAAAAGGAGAGAAAGCGCGCCATGCGATACGGAGCGAGCGTGATAAGGAGATAAAGAGCGGGCACGGCTGCCGCGAAGCCAGTCGCGATCCATTTCCAAGAGAGTCCCGCGACGAAGAGAATCGTCGTCGCAAACAATAGAATGTCCACGGACGTACCAAGGTCCGGCTGCGCGAGGATGAGCCCGGCACAAACTAACACCGGCGCGAAGGCGGGCAGAATGGTGTGGAGAAAATCTTCCTTGCGAAAACCCATAGCGTCTTTCCCGCGCCGCTTTTGATCGAGGAACCAAGCCAGATAAAGAATCACGGCGAGTTTTGCAAGCTCCGAAGGCTGGATTCCGACCGGGCCGAAGCGAATCCAGCGATGCGTGGCGTGAGAGCGGTCGAGGAAGAAGGCGAGGACGAGCATCAACACGATGGCGCAAAGCACGGTGTAAATTACGGCGGGCTGGCGGAGCTTGTGATAGTCCGTGCGCATCAGGACGAACATTCCGAGGAGGCCGATCAAAAGCCATGCGGATTGCCGCAGGAGGAAGATATAAGAATGACCGTACAACTGCTCGGCGGTGACAGCGGAAGCACTGAGAATCATCACGGCGCCAAAGAGGCAGAGCGCAAGCGTCACACCAAAGAGCCAGCGGTCACTGTCGATTCGTCTCGGCACGTTGTTCACCGCCCTCCGGAAGTCGTGCTTGCGGCCTGACGCTCGAGCTGATGCACGAGTTCCTTGAAAACGCGGCCGCGGTGCTCGTAATTCTGAAATTGGTCGAAGCTGGCGCAGGCGGGCGCGAGCAACACAACGTCTCCAGCGCGCGCAGCGTGAGCGGCCGTCTCGACGGCGCGCTCGAGGGTTCCGGCTTGCTCGATGGCAACACTGCCCGCGATTTGCTTTTCGATTTTGTCCGCGGCGGCGCCAATCAAAAGCGCGAGGATGGCTTTTTCCCGCAAAGGGGCTTGCAGCACAGTGTAGTCGCTGCCCTTGTCTTTGCCGCCGAGAATAATCAGGATGCGCCCGGGAAAAGCGTCGAGGGCTTTCAGCGTGGCGTCCACATTGGTGGCTTTCGAATCGTTGTAAAAGCGCACACCGCCGATTTCCGCGACGAATTCGAGGCGATGCTCGACTCCGGCGAAAGAGCGTACACCTTTGGCGATGGCGGCCGGTTCTGCACCCGCAAGGCACGTGGCTGCGACGGCGGCCAGGACGTTTTCCACGTTGTGCGCACCAGCCAGCGGAATATCCGCAAGCTTGAGGATGGTTTCCTCGGCACCTTCACGGCGAAACAAAATTTCGCCTTCCTTGACGAATGCGCCTTGCGCCACCCGCTGCTTGCGGCTGAACCAAAAGAGTTGCGGCTTTGCAGGAGCATACGGAGTCGTACCCGGATCGTCTGCGTTCAAGACGGCGCTGTCGGACTCCGTCTGGTTCTCGAAGATTCGTGCCTTCGCCGCGCCGTAGTTTTCCAGAGTGTGGTGACGGTCCAAATGATCCGGCGTGAGATTCAGAAACACGCTGATGCTGGGACGGAATTTTTCGATCAGCTCCAGTTGGAAGCTGCTCAACTCCGCGACGGTGATGGTTTTTTCGCTGGACTTTTCAACGGAGGAGATCAGGGGCGTGCCGATGTTGCCCGCGAGAATGGTGGGGAATCCGGCGCTCCGCAAAATGTGTTCGATGAGCGAAGTCGTTGTTGTTTTTCCGTTGGACCCGGTGATTCCGATGAGCCGGCCTTTCAGGAAACGGAATGCGAGCTCGATTTCGCTCCAAATCGTGACGCCTTTCGAGCGCGCGAATTGTAAGAGAGGCGCGTCAGCAGGGACGCCGGGGCTGGGGATGATCAAATCCGCGTCGAGGGCTAATTCCTGGCGGTGGCCGCCGAGTTCCAGAGCAACTCCTGCTTTTCGCAGGGCCGCGACTGTGTCGCCAAGCTCTTTTTCCGTTCGCGTCTCCGTTGCGGTCACGCGCGCGCCTCGCGCGGCACAAAACAATGCACAGGCGATTCCCGTCCTCGCCAGACCCACGACCAGAATGCGTTTGTTCCGAAGTTCGATGGACGCAGACATTTCCGTTCGATCCCGAATCTCTACCTCAGTTTCAAAGTCGTCAGCGCGAACAGCGCGAAAACCAACGCTGCAATCCAGAAGCGCACAATCACCTTGGATTCGCTCCAGCCCAGCAATTCGAAATGGTGATGAATCGGGGCCATGCGGAAGATGCGCTTGCCACGCAGCTTAAACGAGAACACCTGCAAAATGACGGAGAGCGCTTCCACAACAAAAATGCCGCCCACAAAGAACAGAAGAATTTCTTGTTTGATGATAACGGCAATCGTTCCGAGTGTTCCTCCAAGCGAAAGCGAACCGACGTCCCCCATGAAAATTTCCGCCGGATGCGCGTTGTACCAGAGGAATCCAAGCGAAGCGCCGACGAGCGCGCCGCAAAAAATCGTAAGTTCACCGACATTGCGAATATATTGGATATCGAGGTACGCGGCCCAGCGCGCGTTGCTGGTGACGTAAGTGAGCACGGTGAGAGCCCCAGCCGCAATCACGGTGCAGCCGATGGCGAGGCCGTCGAGGCCATCGGTGAGGTTCACAGCGTTCGAGGAACCGACCATCACCAGGCAAACAAAAATAAGAAACGGAACGAAGGCGAGCGGCCACCAATAAGGAGTTTTCATCAAGGAATGAATTACGAGATCCGGATGGAAACGCTTGGCAAACGGAATGACCAGTTGTGTTGAGTAGACGTTGCGCGTCAGCAACACGAGCAGAGAGCCGCCCACAACGAGGCTGACCACAACCTGAAAATAGATTTTTTTCTTGGCGGTGAGGCCGAGGTTCTGCTGCTTCGAGACTTTCGCGTAGTCATCAATGAAGCCGATGATCGCAAATCCAGCAAGGGCGAAGAGTGCGATCAAAATGAACGGATTCGTCAGATCGGCCCAGAGCAGCGTCGGAATCGCGGTGGACAATACGATGAGCACGCCGCCCATCGTAGGCGTTCCCGCTTTTTTCTGGTGCGCCTGGGGGCCCTCTTCGCGGATGTATTGGCCAATCTGTAGTTCGCGCAAATGGCGAATCAGCCACGGCCCAAAGACCAGCGCCAGGAACATTGCAGTCAAACTGGCGTAGACCGTGCGAACTGTGATGTAGCGAAACACGTTGAGCGGGCTGAAATAGCGCCTCAACACTTCGACAAGGAGGTAGTAAAGCATCCTAGTGCCGGACCTCCTGTCGCGAATACTCTCCGGGTGCAGCGTGGCGGGCGATCAGCGCATCGACAATTTGTTCCATTTTTACTCCGCGCGAGCCTTTTATGAGCAACAAGTCGCCAGGCGAAACCAGGGTTTCCAAAAACTTGGCGGCTTGCTGCGGTGTTTCAAAAAACTGGGTGTGCGCGCGGGGAAGGCCCGCAGCCGCGGCGCCTTCCACAATCTGCGAGGCGTCACCAGCAACGCCGATTACCCAGTCCACCTTGCCGGTCTTTGCGGCGAAATGCCCTGCTTCGCGGTGCAGGTCCGGCGAAGCGTGGCCAAGTTCGCGCATTTCGCCAGCAACTAGAATTCGCCGATGAAAATTAGGTGTGGCCGCGAGCAATTCCGTCATCGCTTGCAGCGCTGCCGGGCTTGAGTTGTAGCTGTCGTTGATGAGCGCCGCTCCATTGGAGAATTGCAAAAGTTCTCCACGCATCGCGGGAGCGCGCAGCGTATGGAAAACGCTTTGCGCCTCCGCCGCGCCGATTCCCCATACGCTTGCTGCCGCCAGCGCCGCGAGCGCGTTGGCAATGGCATGGCGCCCGGGGACCGCCAGCTCCAGCCGCACACGTCCCTCGGGACTCAGATAGTCAAACGCCGACCCCAAAGCGCCGCGGTCCTCGATTTCCGCCGCCATAAAAAACGCCTGCTTTTCGATGCCGTAGGTCAGCACGCGCCCTGGAGCATACGGCCCAAACGCGGCCACGCGCGGATCGTCGGCGTTCAAGACCGCCGTGGAACTGCGGCCGTTTAGCCCTTCAATCAACTCGCGCTTGGCTAGAGCAATTTCGTCCACCGAAGAGAAGAACTCCAAATGCGCAGGAGAGACACGAGTGACGACGCCCACGTCCGGCCGTGCAATCGCCGCGAGCCGCGACAGTTCGCCGCGGCGCGACATCCCCATCTCCAGCACCGCCGCCTGATGCGTTTCCTCCAGCCGAAACAGCGTCAGGGGCAGGCCGTACTCGTTGTTCAAATTTCCTTCGGATTTCAGGACCCGCAGCTTCGCGCCCAGCAGGGCCGCCAGAATTTCCTTCGTGGTGGTCTTGCCGACCGAACCGGTGACGCCGGCAATTTTCCCACCCCAGGCTTCGCGAACGGCGCGAGCCAGTTGCTTGAGGGCCTCGAAAGTGTCCGCCACGGGAATGCAGCGGTCGCCCACCCGGCCCGCAAATTGCGGGAGTTTGTCTTGCGCCACCACGGCGGCAGTGGCTCCGAGCTCCAGCGCATTGGCCACGTGGTCGTGTCCGTCCTGACGCGGTCCGTGGATGGCCACGAACAGTTCTCCGGCACGTACCGTGCGAGAATCAATCGACACACCGGCCAGCCGGGCCAGGGGGTCGAGCCCCGTTCCCGGCCGAGAACCCAAAGCGCCAGCCACCTGTGCAATCGTCCACCGCATAAGTTCCTCAAAGGGTTGGTCTTATTCCAGTATCCCGCCCAGTACCCCACGGCTCGTTCGGTCTTCAACGTTTTGAGGGCTCCTCCTTTTAGAGAGGTCCGTATTGGCTCCCCGACCTGCTCGGGGCCGAGCGCCCTCGTTATTGCCAAATAGACAAGCGCGCTAGGTGCCAAACCCTGAGCCGTTTTTCGGCCCTTCAAATCCACGCTCGCGAAGCGCGCGCCGCGGCCATTTCGCGATCGTCGAATTCCAGTGTTCGGTCCGCGAGAATCTGATAATTTTCGTGGCCCTTCCCGGCGAGCAATACGATATCGCCCGCTCGCGCTTCATCCATGGCCATGCCGATGGCTTTTTCGCGATCAGGCTCGATCAGATATTTGCCTGAAGTTTTCTGGAGACCAACGACGATGTCGCTGATGATTTTCAGGGGATCTTCTGTGCGCGGATTGTCGCTCGAGAGAATCGTCAGGTCGCTGAGCCTTCCGGCGACTTCTCCCATGACCGGGCGCTTGGTGCGGTCTTTCAATCCGCCGCAGCCGAAAAGCGTGATGATGCGGCCCTTGGTGTTCAGCTCGCGCGCGGTGCGAATGAGATTTTCGAGCGCATCATCCGTGTGCGCGTAGTCCACAATAACGAGAAATGGCTGGCCTTGATCCACGCGCTGGAAGCGACCGGAAACGCTTTCCAGGTTTTGGATGCCCTTCTCAATGACTTCATTCGAGAGGCCGAGAGCCTGCGCGGCGCCAATTGCGGCGAGCAAGTTGTAAACGTTGATGCGGCCCACGAGCCGGGAAGTCACTTCCAGTTTCCCGTTGGGGGTTTGCGCGGTGAAATGCAAGCCTTCAAAGCTGAGGTGAAATTTCTTCGTGGTGATGTCGGCGTCGGATTCGAGGCCGTAAGTCAGAGTGCTCTTCGCCAAGCCAGTCAATTGCTTGCCGTAGCCGTCGTCACTATTTATCACTGCAACTTCCGGGGCGCCCGCACCCGTGCTTTCAAACAGCTTGCGCTTCGCCGCGAAGTAGTCCTCGAATGTTTTGTGATAATCCATGTGCTCACGGGTCAGATTCGTGAAGACGGCCGCTTGAAAACGGCAACCCCATAAGCGGTCCATCGAAAGCGAATGCGAGCTCGCTTCCAGCACCGCGTATTTTCCTCCGGCGTCGCGAATCTCCGCAAAGAATCCTTGCAAGTCTACAGACTCGGGAGTCGTGTTCGGAGCGGGATAATCGCCCAGCGGAGTGTGGTAGGCGATCGTTCCAAACAAACCGGTTTTGGCTTCGGAGGCTCTGATGATCGCGTCTACCAGCGAGGTCGTGGTGGTTTTTCCGTTTGTTCCGGTGACGGCTACGAGTTGAAGATCATTTGCCGGGTGCTCAAAGAAGTTCGCGGCTGTGATCGCCAGCGCTTTTCGCGCGTCGCTTACTTGAACCCAAGCCGTTCTGGCGGAAAACTTTTCAGGCGCAGGCTCTTCGCTGGCAATGGCCGCCGCGCCGCGCTTCACGGCGTCTTCAATGAACGCATTTCCATCTGCCCTCGCGCCATGCAGGGCGAAAAACAGGGCACCTTTCTGTACTTTGCGTGAATCGCAGGTCACCTGATGAATCTCGATGTGGCCGGCGGAACTCGGCAGCGTGGCTTCCGAGCCACGGAGGAGTTCGCTCAATTTCTTACCGATTTTCGATCCGGCGACTTGGACAGAGTGTTTCAGCGTCGCGTCCTGGTTGGTGGTGGTGTTTCTCACCTGTCGTTCTGGGCCGAGTGTCATCTTCATCCTAATGCCTGCGCTTCCGTTTCGGCCGGGCGATTTTCCTCGCTGGTGCTCCGAATTGCACTCCGAACTGCACCGTCAGCTTTGCACCACGCCGAAGCTGCGTTCCCGCCGCGGGTACTTGATTTGTTGCAAGACCGCTGCCAACCAACAAGGGATCAAGACCCAGCTTCAAGCACGTCTCCGTTACTTCCCGCATTGTCTTACCTGAGAAGTCGGGAATGGAAATATCGCCCCCTTCATCAACGGCTACAGTCACCGCAGGCGCCTGTTTTTTTGCGCTCCTTGCAATTGTCCCGGAGGACTCGGCTGGGGGCAGGTCCGGTTGAGCAGTAAAATCAGTTGGAGTGAAATCCGAGAGCGCTGCTAAGTTTGATGCATTTCTATCCTTGTACGCAACTTGAATCAACTTCGGCTCGAGGGGCACGTCGCGGGGAACGTCCAGATAGGGTAACAACTGCTCCGCGATGCGCTTGAAGACCGGCGCGGCCACTTGTCCGCCTTCGTGCTGCCCCACCGGCGAATCCAGTGATACGAGGATCGTGACCGCAGGATTATTGATAGGCGCGAAACCGGTGAAGGAAGCGATCAGTTGCGTATGAGAGTAACGGCCCGTGGCGGGATCGATTTTTTGTGCTGAGCCGGTTTTTCCCGCTGCCGTCCAGCCATCCAGGTGCGCCAGCGGCCCCGTACCGTTCAAAATCACGCCTTCCATCAGGCGCCTCAGAGTTGCCGCCGTTTCCGGACGAATCACACGCCTCGGCTCGGTGGGAACCAGGGGACCCTGGGCAGACAGCACTTTATTGTCGCGCCGCAGTTCTGCAACCACATGCGGCCTGTACAGAGTGCCCCCGTTCGCGATGGCGGAAACCGCGCTGATGAGCTGGATGGGCGTGACGCCGACCTCCTGGCCCATCGAAATCGAGCCGATAGATATTGCGGACCAGTTCTCCAGCCGCCGCACCAGACCTTTGCTTTCGCCGGGCAAATCGACTCCAGTGAGTTGGCCGAATCCAAACGCGCGAATGTAGTCGTAGAATTTCGGCGCTCCCAAACGCAGCGCAATCTTGATCGCGCCTACGTCGCTTGACTGGGCCAGGATGTTGGAAACTGTCAGCAAGCCGAACGGTTTGTGGTCGCGAATGCGGTGGCCAGCCAGATACACGGCGCCATTTTCGCAATCAAAGACTTCCTCCGGCCGGACAATGCCTTGATCGAAAGCTGCAGCCAGAGTGATTAGCTTAAATGTCGAACCCGGTTCGTAAAGCGCCGTTACTGCCCGGTCCATCCGCGCTTCTGCGGACGCCTCACTTGCCGCGTTAGGGTTAAACTTCGGCCAATTCGCCACCGCGAGAATCTCCCCATTGTTCGGATTCGTCACCACGACGCTTCCGGCCAGCGCGTGCGTTTTGGCAATGGCTGCGGCGAGTTCCCGTTCGGCTATGTATTGAATCTGTTCGTCGAGCGTCAAAACCACGTCTGCGCCTCGTTCGCGCTGCGCCTCCGCACCGTCGAACCAGCGCTGGCGCGCGTCTGCCATCACCACAATCTTTTCGCTCTTGCCGCGAATCTGGTTGTCCAGTTCGTACTCGATTCCGCCTAAACCCTTCTCGTCAAGATCCACAAAGCCCAGCACATGAGCAGCAAGCTCGCGTTTCGGATAGATCCGTTGATTCTCTTTCTGAAAATAAATGCCCTTCAGATTCAAAGCCTCGACAGCTTCTTTTTTGTCCGGCGGCACTTTGCGCGCAATCCAAACGAAGTTTTGCGCTGATGTCAGTTTCGCTTCCAGTATTTCGACCGGAATTCCCAGCACCCGCGAGAGCAATCGCGCCGCAAGCTGAGGATCCCCAACATCAATGGGATCCGCGAACACGGAATCCACTGGAATGCTCATCGCCAGAGTGTCCATGTTGCGGTCGTATATCGCACCGCGCTTCGGAGTGATTTCAATGGTGCGTTGCTGCTGGCGTGCAGCGTGGGCAAGATATTCACTGTGACGGAAAAGTTGCAGGTAGCCGAGTCTGCTGAGGACCGCGACAATGCAAAGGAGCATCAGAGTGGCAACGATAAGGAGCCGTTCGCTCGCCGTGAACTCACGCGTGTCGGTCACCGCTCGGCGGTCATCCTTCACGACGTGCGCGCGGTATGGGGGCATGATGAGTTTAGTCCGGCCAGCGCACCGCCTCAAGGTTCATTGCTGAGGGCGCAAATTTTCGCAAATTCGGTGAACGCTTCGGCGCCCAGAATCGCTTCACTAACTATTGCGAGCGGCTCTGCCGCACGTACCTCGCAGCGGCCACCTGCGCTCCCGCAGGAGCGTCATATTCGCGTACTTGCGTCGGGAGCGGCTCAGTCAGGCCCAATTGGCGGCGCGCAATCACGTCAATGCGCATCGGATTTCGCAAACTGGCAATCTCCAGTTTCAACGAAGAGTTCAGGGTCGCGACTTCCAATTGTTTCGCCTTCACTTCCTCCAATTGAAAGCTCAAATCAATGCAGCGAAAGTGCTGGTAGATGTACAGCATGAAAAAAGCGGCGACCACGGTTCCCAGCGCCAGCGTCCGGTAGTAGTAGCGCAGCTTCACTGGCTCGACCCGTCGCATCAGGCGCGAATTATCAATCCGCTTTACCGTCTGGAACTCCCGCAGTCCGTTCGATTTTTTCTTCCTCACCATGACTACACTCTTTCCGCGCACCGCAGTTTCGCGCTTCGCGAACGCGGGTTGCCTGCCGTTTCTTCTTCGGTGGGCTGGATTACATGTTTCGTTAGCACGCGGAGCGTTCCCGTCCGCTCACCTTCTTGAAACGCGCGCTTCACGAGGCGGTCTTCCCGCGAGTGGTAACTCAACACCACCCAGCGGCCGCCCGAATTCATTGCGGCGGGGGTCCGAGAAAGAAACTGCCCGAGTTCCTCCAACTCTCGATTCACCGCTATCCGCAGCGCCAGAAACGTTTTTGTTGCGGGATGCAGTCTCTGCCTTCCCCATTGCTTTCGGACCCCTGCCACAGTCGTTGCCAGGTGCGCGGTGTCGCGGATTGGCCGCGCTCTCACGATCGCCCTGGCGATCCTTCTGGAATCGTGCTCATCCGCCTCGCGGTAGAGCAGGTCGGCCAGCTCTCTCTCCGGCCATCGATTCACAATTTCTTCCGCCGTCAATTCGTCATCGGCGTTCATGCGCATGTCCAGCGGACCGGCTTCGCGGAACGAAAATCCGCGCGCCGCCTGGTCAAGCTGCATGCTCGAAACTCCCAAGTCGGCCAAGACCCCGTCCGCCGGCGGAATCCCCAACTCTTGCGCGACCTCCGCAATCCGGGAGAACGGCGCCTGCACCACCGTCACTTTCTCCCCAAAGATCTTCAGCCGATCCCGCGCCATGGCGAGCGCCTGTGCGTCCTGGTCCAGACTGATCAGTCGCCCGGAAGGGCGCATAGGAATTGTCCCAGAGGTCAATTTCCGGGCAATCGCTTCGGAGTGCCCGCCGGCTCCCAGTGTTGCGTCGATGTACGTTCCGTCTGGCTTTACGCGCAGCCATTCGAGCACCTCCCGCAACATCACCGGCGTGTGCGCCGCACCCAAACTCACTCACCATCGCGACTTCTCAAATCCCCAAATCTTCCAGCGCCTTGTCGTCCTCGTCCGTGTACGGCTCGTTCTTCAACTGATCCAGCATCCGCGTGTGGTTCATGACTTCCAGATAATCCAGGTTGCCCAGCACGTCCACGTCTCCCTTGGTTTGCGCCGATTCCCGCAACACCGTCGGCAGAAGCAGCCTTCCCTGCCCATCCAGCTCCACCGTTTGCCCGTAATAGCTGGTCCGCATCAAAAACTTCCTCTTCGCCCGGTTCGTGCTCGGCATCTTCTCCAGGCGGTCTTCAATCTCCGACCAAACCTTCATCGGATAAATCCGGGCCGTCTCACCGGTGGTGCTGGTGATGTAGAACTGGTTTCCGTACTCCTTTAGCTGCTCGAGAAACACGGCGGGTATCTTCAGACGACCCTTCTCGTCCACCTTGGCCGGACAGTTTCCCCGCAGTTTCATGCGCCCTGCTCATAGCGACGATCCCCGTTCGGCTGGGATCGAACGCGAAAATGTGGTCTAGAATGGCCAAAATGCCCACTTTCACCGCAACTTCCAAAGCTTTCTATTTTGCCCTACAGCCCGCTACTTTACGCCCTGCCTGCCCACAATCTACCACTTCGCTCCACATCGTACCCAGTTTTGAGGCCTTGTCAAGGGAAATCGTGTGTTTTTCCGAAAAAGTTGTGGGATTAAGTTTATGTCAAATGCGGTACTCGAGCCCCAAGCTGTTGTGCTTCATTTCACAAAAATATTCAAGCTCTAGTAGTACAAGCCGCATCCCGCAAAAAAGCCCCCGCGGCCTCATATCCTTTGGTACTAATTTGGCTTCGGCGTGCTGCCTTGGCTTGGACCTAAAGCTTCAATCTTTGCCACGCTAATCGTATTCGTCTTGGGATCCAGCGTCCCAGTCAGTTTTACTTTTTGTCCCGCCCATTCCTCCGCCAGAACCTGGGCATCGAGCTTGTAAACTTTGTTCTTCGTCTGCAGCATGAACCTTCCGCCTCGTTCCTTTACGCAAAAGCGCGCGCAGTCCGCATCCGTTTTGATTTCCGGCTTCATCGCAATCATTTCTTTGTGGGATTGACTGAGGGAATGCACGTTCAGCGCACATTGGGAGTCCGCAATCTCGCCTCTAAACGTTTTTTCGTCGGCCCCGCGCCCCTGAGCCGCGCACATTGCTAGGCTTGAGAGAATTGCTGCGCAGAGGACCGCCGCAGATTTCTTCCTCATTCTTCGGCTCCTAATCCAAAAAACCCGCAAAGCTTCTCTATTCTTGATGGTCTAACCTCAGGGTAACACGACGACCTTCATGTTCATCCCTTCGTGTTCCTCGCTGCAAACAACCGTGCAAACCACGAGATATTCACCCGGTTCGCTCGGCGCGGTCACGTTGAACTCTTGAACGCCCGGCTTCAATTCGAAGTCCCAGTCAGCAACGGGGCTTCGATCCTTCGCGTGCAGCATTGTGAATCCGTGAATCGCACCGTCGCGGTTTACGTTTTTCGCCTTCCTCGCCGTGATTCGCAGCGTAACCGTTTCACCTGCCCTTAATTTCAGGACCGGCTGTTTCTGGCCTTCCATTCGGAAGCGGCTGTCATGATCCGCCAGGATCTCGATGACTCGTCCTTGGGTCTGCGCACCTTGTGCCCAAGAGCTGGAGCAGAAAACCGGTATGACCAGCAGCCATCGCAGAAAAAGCATACGCTTCGGAAATAAGAAGTGCATGTTCATTGGGTCATGTATTTCAAGATCAGCCGCATATCTTCGTCTGTGAGCATGGCGCGCACTCTCATATGTCGAATGGCCGCTGCCATTAGGCGCGGCGAAAACTTGTGCGGCGGCTGATGGCAGCGCCCACAATTCTCCCGGAATCGCTGCTCCCCTTCCGCCCGCTCCGATTGTTCGCTTTTTGTAGTATGACGGGCTTGCCGCATCCGACGCTTCCCCTGCGGCGACGAAACGTCATCCGAAGGTTTTGAATCAGCCGACAAAAGCGCGACTCCGTCGGGAAGCTTTGCAGGCGTCTCAGATTTCGCATGTTCCTGTGCCATTGCCGTCCCAACCAGAAGCGTCATCACCGTCAAGCAAGAAAGCAGCATCCAATTTCTCTTCATCTCCGGCCTCCTTCCGGCATTATCGGAACCACGAAGCGATAAGTGAGGCCCAGCGTCCAAATGTTCTTGTTGCCTATGATGCTGGACTGCCGACCGTAATTCGTTGTGAATTTCAACCCATCCATAAAGTAGTAGTTCACGCCGAACTCGAACTGCTTCGTATTCACGGGGGGCAGCGGGTCGCTGGCCAATTGCCCGGTGAAGAACTGTTGGTAGCGCGCGACCAACTGCGTCCTCCGCATCTCGTTTTGCCAGAACGGAACTTGGCTCAGTTTGTACGCGGGCTCGAGCCAGTAGCCGCTGCCTCTTTTGGAGCGCGCGTATTCCCACCGGACATCCAGCGGTAGGGACGTCGGCTGCCAAATGGCGTGAAACCCAAATAGATTGGACCGCTCTTGCTGCAACAAATGCTGGAACGAGCCCCCAACTTCCAATCGTGCCTTTGGAACAAAAACTCCAGCGCGGCCACCTGCAAAACGATCCGAGTCCACGGGAGTCGTCGTCACAAGCGTCGAAAAATAGAGTGTGTAGTTGATGTCGAACTGCGGGCGAGCCTTAAATCCTCCGCGAATCATGGCGCCCGTGCTCGCGTTACTCGGCCCGATACCGATGGGCAAGATCAGCGGGTCGGATTGCAAATTGCGGATCCACACCGGATACAGCCGCTCGTTATAAACCCCGAAAGGCGTCAGAAACCGTCCAACGCTCACGGTCACGTACTTATTCGCAATGAAGTCAATCTGCGCGTAATCCACCTGCTTCTCGACTTGCCCATGGAACCCGCTGCGCCCCGGCAGTTGCACCATGTCCGTCTCGAAGTTAGCCCTTGTTTCAAAGAGCCAACGCTCTCCTACCGGCACCAGCACCACAGGAGTAGCGATCGGATCTAGGTGCGCATCGCCCGCGTCGAAATTGGTAATAAACCCCGCGCTCCCCTGAAAGATTGGTATGGGTTTGACGTCCTCATCGGTTGTCGCCTGCGCCAACGCCGTTGGCGAAAAAAGAAGCCCTGCCACGCCGGCTAGCGCAATCAAGGTTGGAAAGCTGGCGGTACGGACGAGGTTGGTGAGACGTGACGCCAAGTCGAATCGGCAGCGAACCGCATCGGAGAGAATCGTTCCTGTCCTTCGCATACATCTAGCCCCAGAAAAGTTTGTTGATTTCTGCCTTGAATTTCAGCTTGGGCGAGGATACCTGGAGGGTCAAGTCACGTTCATGAGGTTGTGTCTGCGTGGGTATTTCCTCATTGGCCTCGGCAGAAATTTTCCCGGGAATATCCCTTCTCTAGGCACAGTCCAGGATGCTTCCTCCGCGATGTTCGCGCTGCAAGCTACTTTTAACCCGTAAACCCTTGCAATTGGGCTGCTTACAGGCTCGAAAGTAAATCAATTTGCCCTTGATTTTGGCCTATGGCGTGCTAGACTTGTTCAGGCTTTAAAATACTGTAGTTCTTAAGGAGCGCGTTTCCATGGAATGGACCACCCCTCGGCACGAAGAGATTGACCTCAATTGCGAAGTCAGCTCCTACGCCAACGCGGAGCTCTAATCATTCTGTCCGCCTAGCAAGCCAACTGGCTGGCGTACGGGAATGCGCGTAAAAGTCCTCGGATCTGCTGCCGGGGGCGGCTTTCCCCAATGGAATTGCAATTGTCCGAACTGTAGT
>Ga0209166_10000469_pt1 | contig 44966 bp, 38 predicted proteins | sample Coa_R1_3_FD_187151 | JGI IMG/M metagenome (GOLD analysis project Ga0209166, IMG submission 187151) | Surface soil microbial communities from Centralia Pennsylvania, which are recovering from an underground coalmine fire - Coalmine... | ecosystem: Environmental > Terrestrial > Soil >...
GTCGATAGTTCGATCAAAGAGTTCGAGAAACGTTTAAGCGTTCCCGCTAGACCTGATGAGATCATCCGCGTGCCGCCCTTGCAAAATCCGTTCGAACGTGCTGACCGGTCCTTACCCGACCTGCCGTTCCCGGCATCCGTTATCGCAAATCGGCATTCCACAAGATACGTCACTGTCAAGGACGAATATTTGCAGCCGATGTTCAAAGCTGGAGACATCCTCGTCGTCGACCAGCATGAGACGGATATCTGGCATCTCCAGGGCCTTTACGTAGCGGTGTATCGCCACACAAAAGGATTGGCCCGGAAGGACACGCGGGGGCTAAACAAATTGGATGCAGCCCGCTATGGAGGCTTGGCAAGGACGGGGGCCCCCGGTCTTTTCGCGGGTTGGCTCAGAATGCAAGAAGGGCCAGAGGGGACTTATGTTCTCGTAGAAGCGCCAAGCAGTCCAGTCGGTGCTGTCAACTCGCGGGTTGTGGGTTTCGAGGTCAAGTCTCAGCGCTCAAGTGCGGCCAGCGGAAGGAGAATTGAATTACCCGAGCTGGCAGTGTTTGGACGAGTGATTGGGTGGGTTAGCGCGCCGGCCACGGCAGGGCGAAAAAGAAGTGACTCCGCCCAGCGCAATGAACGAGCAGGCGGCGATGGATCGGCTGTTTGGCGTCAAGGAAGGGAGCAACGTCGAGCGTCCCGCGCAGTTGGACGGCGCGAAGCCTGAAAGAAATGCCACCTACAGCCAGGCGTTGCTCGAAGCGCATTCTCTCTTTCCAAATGATGAGACCGCGCAGAATCGATTTGCGGAACGCAGTTCGGCTCGCACGCTGCAAATGAGGGCCGCCGCTAAAACTCCAGCCAGACACTCGCAGAAAATTCTTCTGGATGAGGCGTTTCTCGATGTTTTCGGCGGAATCACCGGCGGCGCGGGCGTGCGGCTCACGGCGGTCGAAACGCATCCCGACCGCGTCGTTGGGCGCGGACCGGACGGCAAACTTTACCAAGTCCCTTACGCAGTGGAGATCGACGGCATCACTTTTGGGGTTCCGCAACAGATCGCGCAAATCGGCGACGAGCAGTAGCCGCTGAAGGAAGGGAAGCAGACGCAGATGGGAAGGGTCGAGGCCGAAATAGCCGAAATGAATCTCCGCGCGGCGGAACGTTTGTATGCGATGGAGCAAACAAACCCCGATCCGATGGTGCGGCTAGAAGCCGCGGGAAAAGTCCTGCGGGAGAGAACCGCCCTCGATTTCGAGCGCCAGCGGCTTCGCATTGAGGAGCGCGCAGCGGCGGACGTGATCCTCTCCGCGCTCGCCGAGCACTGCGATAGCCTCGTGCGGGGCTCGGTCCTGCTTCAGGTCCGTCAGTCGCACGCTCGATTCACTGCAACGGAAAATTCTGCCGACGGATGGGAATGGCCCGTTCGCATCATGCAATCCGGCTTTGCTGGGGGCAGAGTGGACGGCCCTCATGGGCAAATTAACATGCCCCATTATTTCCCGCGCGAGATCGTTGCTGAGGTTGCCCAAGCCGCTGAAGGTGGCCGCTTTCGCAGGAAGCATCCCGACGCCGGCGACGGCTCCGATGCTCCTGAATTAATCGCTGGCTGGTTGTCCGATGCGCGGATGGATGGCACGGCCGCCTTCGCGACCGTGAATCTCTTGCACAGCGCAGCGGACATCAGGTCAACGCTTTTGGCCGCGCGTGAAGCCGGGAAGATGAACCTCTTCGGAGTTTCCATCCTCGCCTATTTTGGATTTGCAAAATCGCAGGCCGAAGGCAGGCAGGCGCTCGTTGCCATGGGGCTTCAAAGATTCGTCGCGCTGGATATGTGCGGCGAGCCTGGCGCTGGCGGCCGCTTCATTGCGGGGGCGAGCTGATGAATTTCTTGCGCGGATGGTCGCCTCCATACGTGCAGGCCAACCTCCCGACCGCTCCCCGTCTTCCTTCAGCGGGGAGCGGCGGTCGAGGTTGATTGAAGGAGCACGATGCTGAGACAAGAAGATTTGCTGCGCGCTCTCGGTAATGCAAAGCGTCGGCGAAACCCGGCCTATGCGGAAGCCTACAGGCAACTGGTTGCCGAAGCGCGCGCGAGCTTTCCCGGCGACGCCGTCGCGCAGCATCGAGCTGTCGAAGCGGCCGCGAATCGGGCCTTGCGGACGGGAAGTTATATTCGATACGCCATTCGATGGCGGACGGCGGCGGCGTGACGTGGCAGGAGCCGCAAGAACTTTCAGGCCAGCTCGACTCCGCTTCCGCGATCCTCGACGCCTTTGACGGAGGCTCCGAGTTCGAGCCGGTAGAAGCTCAGTCGCCCGATGTGGTCGCTAAGGGGCGGGACGGGAAGCTGTACCGATTCGGCCACTCGGTTACAGGCGGCGTGGTGAGCTGGAATGAGCCGGAAGATTTTCAAGGAGTTCTTCGCAAGAACAGTTAAAAAAAGCAGCATCCCGGCACGGGCGCTTCCACAGCGCAAACAAGCTGGCCGGGCTAACAACTCAGGGGCTTTGCACTTGAGCCGAGCGAGCTTCGCGCAACCCCGCGCGGACTCCGAGCCCTGAGACATCTCGAAATGAGAGGTGTCTCTTGGCAACCGCGAATGCAATTCGAAATTCAGAGCAGAACTGGGAAAAGTTATTTCCGCTCGACGCCCCCGAGTTTGCCGTTGACTTCCGAAACGGAACGAAGCAGTTTCGCCACATCTTTCGGCGAATCTCTGCCGCCGACTGGCAAGCCTACTGGAGCGCTCTGGTCCTCGAACCTGCCGACGAAAGCAACGGGACAGCCCAGAACATCCGCGACGACGACGCTTCTTTGATTCTCTATGAGCGGACGATTCTGCGCGTGGAGGGCTACTACACACTCGATGGCCGCAAACCGGAAGAGCTACCGAGCTGGCCGAAGTGCATTTCGTTGGAGCATCGCTTGTTCGCGATTGAGATTCTGCTGGAGACTCTCGGGTCGGTCGCTTGGGACACCGTTGAAGTCGGAGCTGACAACACTGTGTCCTTTGTCGTAATTCGAGGCGACGCTGAGTCCTCGGATAGCCGATTCATCGGCGTCACCCACCATTTTTGCAAACCGAAGCCGGACCAATATCAGCGGTTCCTTCATGCAGTGGGCCAGGCTCCGTCAAATTTTATTGCCGTCGCGTCCCTATATGACGAACTCGCTATCTCGGCCGAGGGCTACTCGGTCGGCGGTGTGCCCGTCGCGCGTGAGCAGCTCCGGGACGAGATGCCGTTGGCGCACAAGCTGTACGCCATGATCGCCCTGTTCTCCGCTGATGATTGCGACCCGCTCAGGAGAAAGAACTTCACTGGGAAATTGGACTTCCTCGGAATGAAAAAGACGAGGCCAGCGCCTCGCGTGGAGGTCCACTGATGGCTGCAACAGCGGTCATCAACATCGAGGTGGATGACGCCGGAGCGGTGGCGGCGTTCCAGCAAATCAATGCGGCCGGAGCGAAGATCGCTCCGGGGCTGCAACCGGTTGTGCCGCAGATGGAAAAAATCACCGCGAGCACGAAACAGGGGCGCGAAGCGGCGGCGCTGTTGAGCGAAGAGTTTGGCGTGCGCATGCCGCGGGCCTTGCGAAATGTGCTGGCGGAAAGCTCGGTGCTCGGGCCCGCATTGAACGCCGCGTTTACCGGACTCGCCGTCGTGGGCTTTATCGACCTGGTGAAGAACGCGGTGGACGGCCTGACAGGATTCAGCGCGGCCCTCGATGCGATAAAAAAACAGAACGACGAGCTGATGCAGAGCGTGGCATCTGCGAACAAGACGCTTATCGGCCCGCAGAATCTGGCGCAGGTGCGGACGCAAATCGCCGCGGCGGAAAAGAGTATCGCGGAGCTGAACAAACAGCTGGGATTTACCGGCGACGTGTTTGGCGACGCGCTGACGCGCGGACTGATGAAATATAGCGGAGCGCAGACGGAAATGCTCGAAGGGCTGGACCAGGCGAAGAAAACGTTGAACGACCTTTACGACCGGCAGGCAAAGCTGGTGGACGAGCAACGCCGCACGGAGCCGGTCGAGGTTCTGAAGCTGCAAAATGCCGCGCGGCTGGAGGGCCTAGAGGGCATCGCAAAAATCGTTGAGGCCGAAAAGGGAGAGACTGCGGTTGTGCGCGAGGAAATGGGCAAGAATATTATCACGAGCCGCGTAGGGATGGCGGAGATCAATGAAATCCATGCGAAAGCCATTGCTGAGCGGTACAAACTGGATCGCGATGTGACGGTTCAGGACTTCCAAATGATTTTGGACATGCAGGCGGGTGAAGCCCGCGGGATGGAGCAAATCCGCAAGGAGCTTAACGCCAAGCTGCACCAGATCTCGCAAGAGGAAATCCGCGATGGCGAGAGCCGAGTCGACCTAAGACTTGCATTGGAAAGGGATGCCGACCGCAGAATCGCGGAGCTGCGCAGGCAAAACGCCGAGGACGTCCGGCGCGCGGAGGAGCAGGCGGCCGTGGACATGCTTCCGCCGTGGCAGCGCGGCTATGCGCAGATTTCGATGGACACGCAGCGGCGCCTCCGCGAGATCCAGGAAGCGCTGCGCGAGACAAGAATTACCTCCGAAGATGCCGCGCGCCTCTCTGCGGCCGCATGGCAGGAAGAGTTTGCGAAGACGCGGGACAAGCTGGCGGGCGATCTGGAGTCGGCGTTCGATGAAATCACGAGCGGCGGCATCGGTAAATATTTCCTGAAGCAGTTCAAGCACCTGGTGTTTCAGATGGTGGCGAGCTGGATCCTGGGGATGAATCAGATGCGCTCCGCTTCGCAGCAGACGATGAACGGAGGCGGAGGAATTCTTGGCGCGATTTTTGGCTCGCTGGGCCTGGGTGGAATTTTTGGAGGCGGCGGAGGCGGAGGAGGACAGGGCGGGATCAGCAGCATCCCCGGGGTGATCACGAACTTCGGTGGTGACGGCGATTTCGGCGGCGAGACGAATGGCGGTGGACTGATACCATCGCCTTTCGCAGGCGGAGGAATAATTCCTCTTTCGGCGGGATTTGGTGGCGGAGCGGGCACGATCATGCCCACTGGTTCAGGACCGGGAGGAGCTGCGGGCGGAATCGGCGGCCTGCTCGGGAAACTATTTTCGCATGGCGCGGGACCGATCAGCGGAACCGGCCTGGCCGCGCTGGGAATCGGGCTGCTGGCTTCGAACTTCATGGGCGGAGGAATTCTGCATGCGCTGGGCGGAGCTGCTGGCGGCGCATTGACGGGATTCGCGATCGGCGGTCCGATCGGAGCGCTCATCGGCGGAATCGCTGGATTTATCAGCGGGCTGTTTAGCCATTCGACGAAAAAAGCGCGGCTGGCGATTGAAGCGGACGTGAAGGCGCAGTCCCAGAAAATCGAAGACGCTTACGACCTTTACCAGACGGACTGGTCGAGCGCGCGCGACGCGCTGGAACAGGTGCGGGCGCAGGGCGTGGACGCGCTGAGGAAGGCGGGCGTGAAGGACATCAAACGCTCGCGCGTGGGCCACGTCGATCAGTGGGTGGACAAAGCGGAAAAGGAAATCGACGCGGTGCAGAAAGAGCGGCTGATCCGCGGAGGACTGGTGTTCGGGCCGGCGCAGTTTCGCTTTGGCGGATTTGTGGGCGGCGAACTGGCGGGACCCGCGCCTGCGGGATTTGCCGGCGCGATGCATTTCGCGATGGGCGGCGCGGTGCCCGCGATCGTGCACGCGGGCGAGTTTGTGATGCGCGAGGAAGCGGTGCGGCACATTGGACGTTCGAATCTGGAACGCGCGAATGCCGGCGGCGAATGGGGCGGCGATCCCGGCATCCATTTCCACATCGATGCGATTGACAAAGAGAGTTTCAGGACGTGGCTCAGCAAAGGTGGTGCAGCCGAAATTATGCGAGCGATACGGGCAGGCCACAAGGAAGGCGCTTGGTGAGCGAGCCGCGTGTGACCGCTGAACGCTTCCTGTGGATGATCTGGGCTCCGTTCGAGTTTGCTGCCACCGTTCTCATTGGCATTCCGCTTTATCTTGCTTGGGCTGTTCTCCTCTATCTCAAGGGGTTGCGCGGTTTGTTCACAAAAGGCGCAGTGCTTTTCGTGCTGCGGTTTCGAGTCGGCCGCGTTCGTGATTCCCTGTGCGCGCGCGGGGCCGCAGCAGCCTCGGGGGACGGAAGGCCGCAATATCCTCACGCCACAAGACCATCATGGCTCAATTAGACGCCCGCGCTCCGGACCCATCTTCTCCGCAGCAATGGTGCGAGGCACACCTCTCGCGGCTCGGAGTTAAGGTTCCCACATTCCGGGTTGGCCTTTGCCGGGACTGCTTCAGAGGCGATCCGATTAGAGACGGGGAGGAGCAGTGTGTACGACGGCCCCGCGTGGGAAGCGGCAATGGAGTTATCTGGGAGCGCGTGCGGCGCTGTGGTATTCAAGGCTGCGGGCGCAGAATTTATAGGAGCAACAAGACTGGCATTTGCACGCTGCATCAGGGCAAGGGATTTGTTTCTAAAAAGAGATCACGGAGCAGGGCGGCGGCCAGGAGGAGACGATATGCTGCGAACCGGGAAGAGGAGCGCGAACGCTCTCGGAGGTACCATGCGGCAAATCGGGATAAACTGCTTGCTCGGAGGCGGCAGCGCGCCGCATCTAATCGTGAGAAAAACCGCGCGCGTGGTCGAGCATACTATGCCGCCAACAAAGAAAAGCTCGCAGCCCGAGCGCGGACCTATCGCAAAGCGAATCGCGAGCGAGTTGCCGCCAGCAATCGGCGCTGGAACGAAATGAATCGTGGGAGGGTCTCCGTCTCAAAGCGCGCATATTACCAGTTGAATCGCGCGAAGCTCATTGCTAAGGCTGGTCGGTACAGAGCATGCAAGCGCGAAGAAATCAAGGCGAAAAAAAGCGCCTATTACTTGGCGCACCGGGAGGAGATTCTTGCTGAGCGTCGGGCTGCGAGGAAAGCGCCCATTTCACTCTCACCGAATGACTTGGGGCTCTCATACAATGGCAGTATTACTATCATCGAGCGACCGCAGCAACAGCATCCTTTGTTTTTGTTAACTTGGGGTTTCTGCTAAATTGGTACAGCTGCTTCCATCGCGGGAGAGGTGGCCGAGCGGTTTAAGGCGCACGCTTGGAAAGCGTGTGTAGGCTAACCCCTACCGTGGGTTCGAATCCCACCCTCTCCGCCAGAATTTCGCATTTGTTTTCATCAACTTGCCGCCTCCCTATTGAATCTGTACCTGTTTTGTACCCGCGATTATCAGCGGGTCGCTCGCCCAAGCGCGCTTCACGTCGGCCTCTAGCTGCTCCTGGCGAGAGCGCACCCAAGGGTTGTAATGCTTCTCGGTAATACGAACGCGCCGAGAAGCGGAGGGCCAGCGAGAGCGTCACCACGAACTCTCTTTTCTTAAGGGGTTCGTGTCGCGTGGCGCTATGAGTGTTTGTGTCGGCTTCGTGGCGCTGTAACGCATTCTCTTTGTGTCGATTCTGGAAGAACAACACGAACCGCGACGCTGGATTACTCATCGCCACATGGCGAAGCCTCTTTTCGGTAGTTTTTGACCGCGCTAAGGCTCACGTTGATACCTGCTTTCTTGAAGTACTGGCGCAGATCTTCGGCCGTCTGATTGGGGTTCGCCGCGAACCTTTCGCGAACCATGTCGACGCGACGGGCACGCTCTTGGCGAGATTCGGGCGGTGCACCTCCAGTGTTTCGACAAGGCTGCTCTTCTGCAAGCGTGCCACACTGTCCAGGCGCCTTATGCAGCGCGAAGTCACCGCGTTCGTTGATGAACGGCCTGGCGATGAGTTCCAACATTTCGCATTACGCACAGATTGTGAAGGAAAAATCAGTACCGCCAGAACAGCGAACTGGCGGTGGCGGCAGCGTATGACTCTTCTCGCGCTTCGTGAGTTGGGTCCGTTTCTCACTTTTTTGAGTCCGTTCCCCCTCGAGCTTCTTCACTCGACGTAGCAGGGAATGCCGCTCCATGGCCTTTTGCAACCCATCAGCCAGCTTCTCCGGATCCTCGGACAGCTCGACCCCATAGGGATCAGCTAGCCATTTCGAGATTTCTACGCTCAAGAATCCCCCGGACTTCCTCGGTCTCTCTTCCATCTTGGTTTTCTCCAGAAGTCAAAGACAATCTTAGGATATTACGCGCATGTTGATTTACGCTCCACCTGAGCTTGAGTCAGATATCAGATAAGAGGCGACCGGCACTTCGTGCTTTTCCCAAAAACATATGATTCACAGTCTCACTCTCTTTTCTCGCTTAAGCCCGCGGAAGCCAGTGCGTTACAGGGGAAAGCAGGGTTATTGGGCAGCGTCTGATAGCCTTCGCCAAATGGACAGGACGGGGCTGCAAGAAGTGGGAAGACCTCCTGAACACAGATCTCTGCGTCGATTTCTCACCTGTAAAGCACAGCAGCTATGGGGGGTTCAAATCACAATTGCGCGCGATTTGCAAAGATTCGTGTTTGCGTTTGACCCGGGCCGATCCGCTAGCTCGATTCTCAAGCGCGCGGTGATTCAAAAAATATCTCGTCATTAAGGCGAGGAGCCGGCAACTCTCGCCGCGAGCATTGCCAAGCCGCTCGACAACACCGTTTCGACATGACCTGGCGAAAGCGAGTGACCGCGGAGTTCGTTACCTTATGCGCTTCGCGAGATGCGCGGTGGTGACATGCGAGGCGAGCGGCTGCTCCTCACGCGCCACTCTTCCAACCTCTGACTTCTATTCAGAATTTCAGTGTGATGGTGCCCTGCGTTGCCCTAGCCGAACCGGTTTGCGAAGCCAGCTAGGGGTTTACGGTTACGGTCCACGTGCGCCACGTCGAAGGCCCAAACGATGATCCCAGGGGCCCTACACTAACCGTTGCCTGGCATGGCGGGTTCGCACCACATGGGAGGATTGTGGCGGGGAAAGTAAGCACGGATCCAGTGGACGGAGAATAGGTTATGGTTGCTGGCCCCGTCATGATGTTTGGGGCGCCGCCATACTGTACCTGGAAGGATAACCCCGCCGGAGGAGGGTCTGCCGCAAACCACACGTGAACGGCAACCTGCTTGCCGGTAGATGGGACATTGCTGACACTAAAGAGTATGCTGTCAGCGGTGTCAGCGATTATCACGCCATTTACGCCCGGAGGTTCCGTCACTAGGTTTGTCGTTCGCACAGAGCCGTCGAAAGGATCACGCACAGAATAGACCACGGGAGTCTCGACGGTAACCGGCTTCACGGGAGGCCAAATTTCCGCGCGGTCGCTTCCCGCCGCAACGCTAATCTGTCCAGAGTACCCGTCGCTTCCACTAATTTGTAACTGCAAGCCGTCGGGATCAGCTGGGGCGCTTAGCTGCAGAGTTAAGGACCCGAGATATCCAAGAAAGACTGGACCTTGGCATGTGTAGGATTGGCACTTAAAGTCGACGATGGCGCTCCGAGCCAGGGTTATCGTTGTGGATATGAGATTTCCTTCCCACGCAGCAGAGATTGTGAGTGGGAGTGTCCGGGGAATCGGTTGGGTGGAAACCTCGAAATTCAGGTCCGGATACAATGCCCCGGCGGTTGCCTCGACTCTCACTGCCTGCGCAACGGCCGGGTTGCTTGTTGTAATGACGACGTCGCTTGGGGAGAGTCGAAGGCTGCCCAGATGCAACCGACAATAGACGCGTGCTCCCGAAGAGATCATCACTCCCCGCGCGACAGGCGCAGTCAGGGGGCTCGGCTTGCTGGAGCAAACGAGATTGCTTTGTGGGGGTGTTCCAACAAAGCCGTAAAAAGTAGGATAGTAACCGCGGGGATCGTCATAAATGGCATATTCCCCCACAACCTGGCCTTCGCCATTGACGCCGTAACAAGCGGTGCCTGCAGCTCCAGCTCCGGGAACGTCGATTTGACTAATGCTTCCGTTGGCCTCGAGAAAGCAATGGGTCCCTGAGCTGTTGCTGAACGCTCCCACAATTTGGCCGAGTTTGTTGATGCCGAGCGGCAGCAAACCTCCGCCTCCAATATCGCTGTAGTTCCCATTCGTGTACAGGAAGCCCTGCCACGGCCCGGGAAGTAGGCCCTGGAAAACATCATAAAGACCCACGATTTGACCGCTATCGCTGATGGCAATCGGCATGGTTTCGCTGGCTCCGGGAAAATCGAGCTGCTTGAAGCTGCCGCCGCTAAATAGAAAACCGTGAAGGTTGTTGCAAGATGAATCGTAAAAAGACCCGACCACTTGGCCGCCATCATTGACCCCCGAAGCGAATGTGCCCGCAAGCCAGTCACTACAGGCGCCCGGAACGTCAATCTGCCTAAAGTTGGTGAAGTTCGGACCAACCTTAGTTGGGAGATTAGGTGGGACGAGTTGAGGTCCGAGGTTTGCGACGAAGCCTGTGTAACCATGGAAAACCGAATTAGAATCGGGGAATGTCCCAACTACGAGTGCCCCGTCGCTGATTGCATTCGGGGCGGACAGGATGTTCATATATCGACCAGCCGCTTTGAGGAAGCCGTCCCACGCAAATCCCCACCAGTCATTGGTCTGGATCATATAAGTACCGACAATTTCGTCCTTATCGTTAATCCCATACGGCAGTGAGGGCGGGAACAAGAAATTGAGTTGGCCGTACTCACTCGGAACATCGACATTCTCGAAGGTGTAACCGACCGCCGGCGCTATATTAATTGTACCTTTCGGGAACGAGAGAGCAGCTCCGCTAGGTGAAGTTGCCGCCGCAGGTGAGGCAACCATCGTGGGCGTGCCGTAGAGTTGCGATCGCGCCACGCTAGTGGAAGCCGTCGATCGTGCCGGATGCCACATGGCTCTGCTCGGGAGCTCGGCCGCCGTGCCAGCCAAAAATCGATGTGCCAAGGCATTTCCCTGAAACTTAGCGGCCAGGGGAGACACCATCGCGCCAGCAACGTGGGCGTTGTCTAGAGATACCTGCCGCCTGGCAACGTCGGCATACACTGCTGTGCCCACAGCCAAGGACGACGCTCCGTCAAGTTTCTCGAGGAGGAAGTGGAGTTTGCGGCCGCTGGCCCGGTCTTGTGCGCTTACCAAGCCAGTTTGCGCGTCCACGCGCGTGACCACAGCCGTCACTTGCGATTTCCCGCCAAATGGGCTGTTCGCTTGCTGCGCCGTGTTCCTCGCTGCAAGAGCATCGCCTCGGGGCACGAGAGTAGCCCCCATCTTGACTGACCCAGGGCTGTGCGGCGGTGGTTGTTGACCACTGCTGGTTTTGCCCGTAGTGCTTGGCGCGCTTCGAGGTACGGTGGCAGACGACACGGGAACAGCCACGCTGGAGTTGCTGAAGCCGACGATCGTGCAACTAAAGTCTTGTCCATCCAGAGACACCTTGCGAGTCTTAAAGTTGGCCCACACGGGCTGGCCCGCGTGAAGCGCAAGAATCTGTTTTGTGTCAGTGACTGGGAACTCAAAGAGCCTTGCGCTGGCGTCGTCCTTAGCCTCCACGAACCGCGTGGATAAATCGATGCGCGTGATGCTCGCCTCTATCTTCTCGTCGCTCGGGCCAGCGGGATTTGGCCCTACGGATTCAGAGGAACCCCCAGTGTGTGGTGCAGTTGGAAGGTTGACTGCTGGTCCCATCGGCTTCAGCCCAGCGCTTGGTCCGCCAGGCAAAGCCCGCGTGGTCTCAGTTTTTGACTGTCCTCCAGTCCCGGTCGCTATTGCGGGAGCGGGTTTGCCGGTGTCAGCAGCGATGATCGATGGTTGGCTAGAGGCAAGAGTGGTTTGCGAATTGACAGGCAAGTTGTGTCCTTGCTCCAAGTAGATCCGAACCAGAGCTGTCACATCAAAGCTCATGGTGTGCAACACATCAGTACAGCCCCAATTGGAGTATTTCCCGTTCAGGCAGTCGGTGACAAAGGTGAGATCAACCCAACTCGGGATATTGTCAACCTGTAATGAAGTGATTTGTGGGTTGCTGAGGACCGCGGCGGCACGCACCAAGTTTGACGCCTTGATTACTTCATTTCCTAGCGTTCCACGTCTGGCAAAGGTGACATCGATGACGAGCGACGATTCCAGCTCCATTGTTCCGCCGGTCTGAAATTGTGGAAATCCCCGCGTCTGACTGTATCCGAAGTCGGTATGCACCTTGATGGACATGTGCGGACAAATGACCTGCTCGACGTTCGGGTGGGTGATCCGAATATGCTCGCCGCCATTATCGACGGCAATTGGGAAGTAGCCCTGGATGCCAGCCTGGAGCAACGCTTTGAGGCTATCCGCGCTGGCGATCGCGCAAGGGTCGATTTCCGCATATCCAGCCATTTGCGGTCGGGTTGTGCCTCCCTCCCCTTGCGCCTGCGTTCCAAGAGTCGTACTAGTCTTGCCCGTTCCCCCGAAACTCACGATGTCGCAGCAACCAATTTTGCCGTCGAGAGAAACCTTGCGGGCTTTAAAGTTGGCCCACACAGGTTGGCCGTCGTGCAGGTTTTGTATGGAGAGTGAGTTGGGGATAGAGAATTCGAAAACTTGACTCGTGGAGTTGTCCTTGGCGGTGACGAGCCGGGCTGGGCCGTTGATGCTTGTGATTCCGCAACAGGCGGAGTTTATGCCGGAAGTCGGGGATGACGGCGATGCTGGAAGCATAGTCGGCGTCTTCTGCGGTGGTACGCTGCCGGCTTTTTGAGGAGCAGATGGAGTGGTCAAGCCCTTAGGCGGGCCAACGTTCACGATTGTGCCGGCAACGTGTAGACCATCGAGAGAAACTTGCTTGGCCTGGAAATTCGCATAAACGCCTTTGCCAATTTTCAGCGTGCCGAGCAGCGCAGGGTTGTTCAGTGTGAATTGAAAATCTTCTCCGGTGGCGCTGACCTTCGCGGACACTATTCCCGTCCGCGTATCGATGGCAACAATAAGAGAGGAAGGCTGAGTGTTGGTCTGAGCCGCAGGGGCGAGCGCCTGCCCGAGCAGTGCCACCAACACAAGGACTATCACAACTATCGGGCGAGCATCTTTTCCTCTCATGTCTGGCCTCCTTCGGCAAATTCTCCCAAAGGGCACGCTGATTCGAAATTCACTGAGATGAGGAGCCACCGGCTGGCTGCTGGACGCTGATGTTCGTTTGCGATGCGGCCGACGAATCAAACTTGCGGCCATGCTTGTCTTGCATGGGCATGATCGTTAGGTTGTAACTGCCCGCAGCAGGCCATGCCAGGCTGAAAGGCATATCCTTGAGTGGATCGGTCCAGCACTCCGCTTGGCCAGATTGCGATGTGCAGGATGCGGGAGGACTGCTGGTTCCCTCTTGGGCACCTTTCACGACGAGCGCAGCTGCGGAAAGCTGTTCGAATCTGTTCGGGGGCGAGGTCGGGTTTGCGGCGGGCGCAAGACCCGTGGCAGTAGCACCCCCAGTCCAGGCAATCTGATACTTCATCTGGTCGGTGTACGGGTAGCAGGCAGGCATTTTGACTTTGTAGGCAGCGGGCTGGCCTAGCGGCGGTTGTGTCATGCCAGCAAGGACAGGGATCAAGGCGTTCGAGTGGGCGAGATCCTTGAAGAGAAGATGTCCACCCGTGAGCCGCCACTTGTTTTCTCCCAGCTTATCCGTGCCTGCAAACGCCTCGGCGCGAAGGTCGAGCCCCCAATCCACATCAGCCGTCAGGGCGTTGTAGTCCTGGGACGTGGAAGCGCCCCCAGTACTCTGAGAACCCGAAGCCGCAGCACAGCCATAGATTTCTCCGTAGAGATAGGGCTCTGGGCCGGCGCGCGCGCTCAGGAGATCGAAATCCAGATCAAGCTGGAGTGCGGCATAGACAGCAGGGCGCACATGGATGCGGCCTTGGACCTGAACAGATTCGGTAGCAGTGTCCGGGACAGACACCCTATGTGCACTTCCATTACATCCGCCGCCGCCGCAGTTGAATTGATATGCTGTTTCCTCGTGTCCTTGCAAGTGGACAGCACCGTTCAGCGAGCCGTTGCCATCCACGACGACGGTACCATCCAGGTATACGCTGACGTCCAGTTCCGCGATGGGGACACCGCCGATAACGACCGGGATAACGTACACGGGAATCTTGGTTCCGCCCGGCGGGACCGTGAAAGACTGCTGGAACTGGCCTGTGGCGTTCAGCGTGGCATCAAGTGTAGCTCCTACGCCGAGAGTGCCGTCTGCGTTGATGCTCTTCGGACGAATGAAAAACGGGAGACAAGGGATGTAGGACACTTGGAGTTGCGCGTTAAAACTGCCATTCATGGGCACACCAAAGGTCAGGTTCCCGCTGATTTGCCCGGAGAACCTTCCGAATGAGTTTGTTGTATTCCCACTCTTCTCAAAGGACAGAGGAAACTGGGGAGTGAGAGAAAGTTGGAACGAGCCGTCCGCCGGGTCTAGCGTATGGTCGGCCAAGCATCCTTCCACCATTTGCAATTCATTTTCTACTTGGCCAGTGATGTGCTTCCATTCGTCTCCTGCTTGTTGGCGCAACGCTTCACTTTGCCGGGCGGCTTCGTATTCCACATGTTGTGCAGCCTCTCCCAAGCAATGCATGGAGATTACGTTGCAGCCGGCGTGGCTGTCGCCCCCACCCATTGCGGCCGCAGCTGCCTGCTTCACATAATCCGGCTCCGGATGCTTCTGGAACCAGTCCTGAGCCAACTGCACATTGACGATATAATTGTCCACTTCATTGGGGGGCAGTGTCCTGGCATGCAGAAACAAAAAATCCTGCACACCTTGAGGCAGGCCGGTGGCTTGCTTGATGCCATCGAGCCCATGCAGATGCACCAGAGTGGTATTTCCAACCGTGAGCGATCTTACAAATCTGTTGGAACCCTGCGGAAGTGCTTTGACCGTTTGCAGCGGCCCAAGAGCGAGCTTGGGAAGTACGAACTGCTGTAGCTTGTTGACCTGATTTCCCCGCGACACAAGAGCCCCGGCCTTGCCCAAGTTCACAATGTCGCAGCAAGCGGCTTTGCCGTCGAGGGAGACCTTGCGGGCCTTGAAGTTGGCCCACACCGGGTGGCCGTCGTGCAGGTTTTGGATTGGGATCGAGTTTGGGACAGTAAACTCAAAGGGTTCGCTGGTGGAATTATCCTTTGCGTCGACGAGTCGTGCCTTTGCGTCGATTTTAGTGATTCCGCAACAAGCAGTGTTTGTAGCGGAGGCTGGCGATGCAGGTGCAGATTCCGGGGCAGCGCCCGGCTTTGATGAGCTTGGAATCTTTAGGGCCGCCCCCGGCTGAGACGGAGACGACGGTTTAGCCATCGGGCCTTGTGGCGAGGTTGCCGGGCCTATGGCAACAATCGTCCCGCAGATTGTTTTTCCATCGAGTGAGACTTGCCGGGTTGTAAAATTGGCGTAGATGGGCTGGCCGTCCTTGAGCGAGGGCAACAAGGCCGGACTCGTCACCTTGAACTCAAGTATTTGACCGCTGGCGTTCACTTTGGCGGTGACGATTCCAGTCTGCCGGTTGATGGCCGTGATAGAACAGCAGGACCCTTGGGCCATTGCGTGCGGCGTGAATAACGCAACGAATACAACGCTAACGGCAACCATTCGGGCTAAGCACCTAAGTCCCAGAAGGAAAGGCTCCAAACCGAGATTCCTTGTTGCATGGCGACTCATTCCTCACCTCCTTGTGTCATTCGGGGCCCACACCGTCTTCTGCAAATCAAAAAATCACCACGGGATCTTTTTCTTAAGCTTGTCTTTGAGTTTTTCTTTCGCTTTTTCGCCCTGGGTCACGGGATTTGTGGCCTGGTCGGCGGGTTGTTGTGCTGGGGGTGGCTGCGCCGAAGACGGCTGGTTGCCCGCCAACTGGTTCACGGGTTGCGTCCCGGTGCCGAAGCTCATGGGTGTCTGCGCTGGCTGCTGTGGAAAGGCGCTGCTGGTGTCTTGCACGAATCCGCCGTTCACGTCGGCAGGGATGCTGTTCACCTGTCCGGAAAGCACCCCGAGCGCTGCGGCTGCGGATTGCTTGTCGTGCGCCTGCCGAAGATTGTTGATGGCCAGCTTCAGCGCATTGGTGCGCTGCAACAGATCATTGATGAACTGCAACCCTGAGGTAATGAGGTTCAAATTGCGGAATTTGCCGGAAAACTGGGGAAGATCGGTGGCAAAAGTGCTCGCGGCCGTCTCTAGCTTCTGCAGCGTTGGACCACAGCAGGAAGAGACGATGCCTGCACTAGCGGCCGGTTGCTGAAATCCGCCTGCACTCGCATCCGGTCCCGGCGTGGTTGCGTTTGACTGCTGGAAGCCGCCCGCACTTGGGTTTTGTCCCGGCGCATTAGTGGTCGACTGTTGGAAGCCACCCTGGCTTGTGTCTTGTCCCTGAGCCTGCGTGGATTGTTGGAATCCGGTTTGATTGCTGCCCGCGGGCGCTCCCACCGGCTGCGTGGACTGCTGGAAGCCGACGCCAGCGGTTTGAGGTGCCGTAGCAACATTGGCGGAAGTAGCTACTTGAGGCGGAGCAGTGATGCCGAGATTGTTCTGCATCTGGGTAGCAAGGTCGTTGACGGCGGTCTTGAGCGTCGCCACCTCCCCATTCAATGGAGAATCGAACCCCGGCATGAGCGGCGCCGGAAGCATGTTGGCGACAACGTAGTCGCTTGGCACGACACGGTAGCGGTAGACCATGCCGTGCTCGCCCACTATGTAGCCGCGATCGCGCCGCGGCAGGCTGAAACCGTGCATCACGGCAGGAAAGTGGAGGTCGCGGGCGAGCCAGTGGGCTCCGCCATCCGCCGTGTAGGTCAGCCGCGCCGTACCACTCGCGGGCAACTGCCCCACCACCCAACCCACGTCCGGGTCAGCGAACCTCAACGGCACATCATTTCGCGGCAGGGTTGCCGCTACTCCTTGCCAACTCCTGCCGCCATCCGTAGTTCGATACATTCCCGTGTTTCGAAACGCGAACCCGCTGTTGTCATCGAGAAAGAAAACCACGTTCGTCCGCTGGTCACCGGACTCCTGCGGGACAAAAATTACCTTCCAGCTCGCTCCACCATCTTCGGTCTTCACCACCACGCCCCCGCCAAGGACACCGTTGTTCGTTCCGACTCCGTAGCCGACGCGCGGCGAAGGGAAATGAATCGCGGCAACATCGCAGGTAATTTGCTGTGTCAGACCCTGCGCCACCACACGCGTCGCGCAAGTGTAGATTTGTTTCCACGTTGCGCCCCCGTCCAGCGTCTGGTAGACAATTCCGCCGTAGCCGCGAAATCCTACTCTGGGATTAGTGAACACTACGTCGCCGCGAACATCGCTTGCGACCTGCTGCCAGTTTTCGCCATCGGTTGTCCGCAGCAATACGTCCCCGTTTTGAGCCCAGCCGTGACGCCTGTCCAGAAAGAAAAGGCGCTTGAGGGCCGGCCCAGCTGATTGCGGATCGCCGCCAAGCTGTGCCGTCCAAGTCTTGCCCCCGTTGGCGGTGTGCAGGATTGTGCCTGCGGCGCCGACCACCCAGCCCTCTTCCGGGCTCACGAAGAAAGCATCAAACAATGTCAAATCTTGGTCGTAGTTGACGGGCTCGAAGATACCTTTGAACTTCAGAGGCTGCGTCGATGTGGGTAGCGGTGTAGCGGGCTGCGAGTGGGCACGCTGGGGCCTTGTTTGACTGGGCACCTGAGGTGTAGCCCTCAGGCTCTGGCAAAGCAGCAGGCTGAAGGGGGGGAGTAGCGAAAGCAGCAGCAATCCTCTGCTAAGAGGTCGATGGTAGAGACGTGACATGCGAGACCTCCTTGTTTAAGCGAACTCTGGTTCTCTCTCGAACTCGTCCTTTGTTCAGTAACGCGGAAAGCGCGAATGAAAAGGGCCAACTTTTTTTTGGATTCAGCTTAAAGTAAGGGAGATCCCGCGGAGGGTAGTGTCGAAACTCTATGATTCCATTCGATTTAGAGATCGTGGAGGAAGTTCTATTTCTTGCTTTGCAAGAACGCTGCTCGCTCGCGGCCGTGAGCCACAAGGGCCGTGAACCGGGGATCCGCGTGAAGCGCCTTGAACTCAGGATCCTCAGCAATACCCAGGTCGTCCGCGGCGCTGAAGCCGCGCTCCACGGCATCATTCAATAACCAGAATGCTTCGTCTCGCTTTCCCGTGGCGACGTCGATGGTGGCAAGATTATATTCAGATTGTGCGGTATCCGGATGGTCGGGTCCCAGAATCCGGCGGCGCGCATCCAGCACCTCCCGTGTGAGCTTGTCCGACTCGACATACTTCCCCTCTGCAGCCAACGCGTTAGCCAGATTCGCGACGGTCGAGAGAGTCTCCGGATGATGGGGCCCCAAGACCCGCAGGCGCGCTTCGAGGATTTCACGGTGCAACTTTTCAGCCTCAGCGTAGAGCTTTTCGTCAAACAAAACATTTCCCAGATTGTTCATGGCGCGCAATGTGAGCGGGTGTTCTGGCCCGAGCACGCGGCGGCCAATCTCCAGCATTTCACGGTAGAGCTGCTCGGCTTCCGCCAGCCGGTTTTCGTGACGAAGCGAGATGCCAAGATTGTTCATGGCACTTAGCGTGTCCGGTTCATCCGCTCCAAGAACTTGGCGGCGCAAGTCCAAATTCTCACGCTGAAGCTTCTCCGCCTCGCCATAGCGGCCTTCGCGGTTGAGTATCCAACCCAGGTTGCTCATGATTCGCATGGTTTCGTAATTTTGTGGACCGAGGACCCGCCGTTCAATTTCCAAAGCTTCGCGAGCCAGCCTCTCTGCCTCAGCATACTTGCCTTGTTGCTGAATGGTCCACGTGAGGTCATTTGTCAGGCGTAGGGTCTCCTCGTTTTCCTTGCCCAGAACCCGCATGTCTCTCTCGAGCGTCTGGCGCTCCCATTTCTCCGCTTCCGTGCTGTGGCCTTGTTGCTGGAGATCCCAACCGAACGCCCTAGCCGTCCGCAAGGTGACCGGATGCTCGGGCCCTAGGACTCGTTCTTGCGTGTCATAGGCGCGTCTTAGCAGCGTCTCCCCGCGAGAATACAGGCCGAGTCGATTGTAAACAGTGCCCATCACCGCCGTCATTTGCGCTTGGAGGTCAGGATCGCTGGCAAGGCCCTTGTCAATATTTTGCGCAGCTTTGTCCAGAATCTCTCTGGCCGTGACAGTGTTGCCGCGGGCTTGACTGGGGTCTGAAACGTGAAACATGTCGGTCATGAAATCAGTAATGCGGTTGGCGCGGTCGCGCTCGCGCGTGATGCGTCGCAACTGAACGGCTTGTACGACCGCAAACGCGACCAGCATCGCCAGCAATCCCGCGGCGGCGGTAACCCCAGCGCGATGGCGCCGCACGTATTTCTGCAAGCGGTAACGCGTGCTGGCTGTGCCAGCAATGACGGGCTCATGACGCAGATGCCTGCTGATGTCTGCGGAGAATTGTTCTGCCGAGGTGTAGCGCTGCTGGGGCTCCTTGCGAAGCGCCTTGAGCACGATGGAGTCAAGATCTCCGCGGAGGCGGCGCCGCAATTCATCGGGCTTTGTTCTGCGCGCCTGGCCGACAGCTTCCGGAGAAACGGCTGCCTCGTCATTTGCTGCACCGCTCGAAGGTTGCCGAGCTCGAAAAACCGCGGTGCTCGGCTTCTCAGGATCCTCCTCGCATACTTGCCGGCCAACGTCCAGCCACGAAGTTGTCGTTTGTCGATAGGGTCTGCGTCCGCACAACAAGTGATACAGCAACACGCCCAGCGAATAAATGTCGCTGGATGTCGTGATTGTTTCTCCGCGCACCTGTTCGGGACTGGCGTACTCCGGGGTCATTGGGCGCCAGTCGCCCTTGGTCACCAGCTGCGCCTGGAAGTATTCGGGATTCAGCAGTTTGGCGATTCCAAAATCGAGCAGCCTTGGCACTCCATCTTTTGTTACCAAAATATTGCCCGGTTTCAGGTCGCGGTGGATTACCAGGTTCTGATGGGCGTGTTGCACCGCGGAGCAGACCGCGCGAAACAACTCCAGGCGTTCTGGAATAGATAGTCGACGGTCATCGCAGTACTCATCGATAGGAATGCCCTCCACATACTCCATCACCAGATACGGCCAGCCCTCTTCCGTACTGCCGCCGTCGACCAGCTTAACGATATTCGGATGGTCCAGCGCTGCCAGCGTTTGCCTCTCATTCCGAAACCGAGAGAGGATTTCCTTGCTGTCCACGCCGAGTTTCACCATCTTAATGGCCACGCGTTTCCGGTATTCCTGGTCCGCGCGTTCAGCAAGGAAGACCACCGCCATTCCGCCGTGACCGATTTCGCGAACGATTTGGTACGCGCCAAGCTGCCGCCCGATCATGGCCTCAGATGAAATCTCAACTAATTCCGTCGGGGAAGGGTTCTCGAGAAAGTTGCTGTCATACCTGCGCAGCAGAGATTCAATCTCTCCTCGCAACGCATCATCGTGCCCGCAGACTCGCCGTACAAACTCGCCGCGCTCGGCGGGATTACGCTCCAAGGCCGAATTGAAGATATCCGTGACCCTGTCTTGCTCTTCAGCCACGCTTTTTGCCTCTCTCGATTTCGCGCGCAAGCCGCGCTTTCGCTAGCCTCCAATTTCGCTTCACTGTTGTCGAGGATATGCCGGCCACCTCCGCCACTTGCTCGATGCTCAGGCCGCCGAAAAACCGCAACTCGACAATCTGTCCTTGCAACGGGCTCAGTCCCGAAAGTCTCGTCAGGGCCTCGTCTAATACAACCACGTCTGGAGCGGGGAGCTTGGAAGCGATTTCAGCCTCTTCCAAGAAAACCCTGCCTTCGCCACCCCCCCGTTTCAGCGCCTGCCGGTTGCGACCGTAGTCAACCAGAATTCGACGCATGAGTTTCGCCGCGATCCCCAGAAACTGATTCTTGTTTTCCCAGCGCACATTTCTTTGGTTCAGCAGACGAAGATAGGCTTCATGGACCAGAGCGGTGGTTTGCAGGGTATGGTCTCTGCGTTCACTCTGAAGGTAAGAAGAAGCAAGCCTTCGCAGCTCGGAATATACGAAGGGCACTAGCTCGTCGAGCCCCTGCTGGGCGGCGCCGTCTTGGCCGAAGAGGCCACTCACATCGCTTGGCAACCCATCCATTGAAACCCGCCGCTCAAGGTTGAACCCAAGAGGAGATGGCTGGCCAGGATGGAGATCGGATGTAGTAGAAGGCCATTCTGGCCAGCAACTGTGTCGGTATCTTCTGGCAAATGGTGCCCAAGGTCAAGTCTTAGGCGAAGCTCCCTGGACCCAACTTAGACTGGTCAATTCTCCAGTTAGGGCCTGGATTGTCGGTTGCCTTCCCCGACTCGCCAACGATTGGCCCCCAAAACATCTGTTTGTGGGCGTTTGTCCGGTTCTTCGACTCACCAGGAGTTAGGCTGCGAACTTCCCAGAAGCGGACTTCTGGCTAGTTTCGCGGGATTGATGCTCCAGAGCAACACAAAGCGGCTAGAACTCCATAGGCTGGGAGTTGCATCGACCTAAGATGTCGGCGGGGTCAATCGGAGAAACTCGGCAGGAAACTTTGGGGTGTCCGGTTGCGGGACGGAGAGTCCCGAAACCGGCGCGGCGCGCCCGAGGTATTTGCGGTTCACGGCATCATAAATCGTGCAGGGGCGGGACTTTGGCCGCAAGCAGGGAAGGGCATGGGAGTTGCAGACAATGTGGATGTAGACAGTCTACTGGCACGGATGTAGATGATCTACTCCCTGAAGGAATGCTGGAGGAAGCGTGAAAGAGCGTTATCAGAACCGCATTGAGCTGCTGCAGGGAACGCTGGATTTGCTGATTCTGCAGACCTTGCAGTGGGGCCCGCAGCACGGCTACGGGATAAGCATAGCCATCCGCAACCGGTCGGGCGAAATCCTGCAAGTGGATACCGGCTCGCTATATCCGGCGCTGCACCGGCTGGAAAAACAGAAGTGGATTGCCTCAGAATGGAAAATTTCCGAAAACAAGCAGCGTGCCAAGTTCTACCGGGTGACCGCGGCGGGCAAGAAGCGACTTACTTCGGAGCGATCGCGCTGGGCACAACTTTCCGATGCTATCTCCGGAATCTTGGATCCGAAAAAGATTTGACACAGAGAACGCGAAGAGCACGGAGCACACGAGGCGCGGGTGATGAAGCGCAAAGAGACGCGGGAAGAGGAACTACACGAGGAGATTCGCAACCACTTGGAAATGGCTGCGCAGGAGCGCGTGGAGCGCGGCGCAGTGGCGGAGGATGCGACCTACGCGGCGCGACGGGAGTTTGGAAACGTGGAATTGGTTAAAGAAGTGACCCGGGACATCCGTGGCTGGCGCTGGTTGGAGAACTTCGCACAAGATGTGGTGTACGGCCTGCGCATGTTGCGGAGAGACTTCGCCTTCACGGCCGTGCTGGTGCTGACGCTAGCGATAGGACTCGGTGCGAACACGACGATTTTCAGCTGGATTCGTGCCGTGCTGCTGAATCCGCTTCCCGGCGCGGCCGAACCTGAGCGCGTGGTGGAACTCGAAAGCCTGGCTCCCTCGGGCGAGTGGGTGCCGACTTCGTATCTGGACTTCCTTGATTTCCGCGATCACATCAAGCTGCTGGAGTCCATGAGCGTGGCGCAGCCCATGGCGCTGGCCGTGGGGGATGACGTGTACGTCGAGCGCGTGTGGGGCGAAGTAGTGTCCGGAAATTTCTTCGACGTGCTGCACGTCCAACCGGAGCTCGGCAGGTTTTTCACCGGAGACGAACGGAACGACGCCCAAAACGCGCATCCTATCGTGGTGCTCAGCCACGCGTATTGGCACAGCCGCTACGGATCTAGCCCGCAGGCCATCGGCGCGACAGTGCGCATCAACCGCACGCCGTACACGATTATCGGTGTGGCGCCAGAAAATTTTCACGGTTCCATGGCGGGGCTGTCATTTGACTTGTGGGCCCCGGCCACCATGTACGGGCAACTCACGGCCACTGGCACGTGGATGCTGCGCGACCGCAAAACGCGAATGTTTCGCGTCCTGGCGCGGCTGGCGCCTGGAGTCAACATCGAGCAGGCGCGCGCGGAAGTGCGGTCCCTCACGGCATTCATGTCCAAAGCGAATGCAGATACGAGCGAGGGCATGAGCGCAACGCTGCTGCCTATTTGGAAGTCGCATTACGGGATTCAGAGCGGATTGTTGGCCCCACTGAGCATCCTGATGGGTGCAAGCGGCGTAGTGCTGCTTATCGTCTGCGCTAATGTCGCCAACCTGCTGCTGGCGCGCACAGCCGACCGCCGCAAGGAGTTCAGCATCCGCATGGCTTTAGGGGCTGCGCCCATGCGCTTGGTGCGGCAGCTTTCAACCGAGGTGCTGCTGATTGCCGCGGCCGGCTCGCTGGCCGGGCTGGTGATCACGGCGTGGCTTTCCGGGGCGTTGCGCTGGCTGCTGCCGCTCAGGGACGCTCCCAAACTGCTCGCCGCCTCCATTGATGGCGGAGTGCTGCTGTTCACGGCGGGACTCGCATTGGCGGTAGCCGCGCTGGCAGGCTTGGCGCCGGCATTGCACGCCGCGCGCGAAAACGTGAACGATATGCTCAAAGAAGGCGGGCGCAGCGGAAGTGCGGGCCTGCGCTCGAATCGTTTGCGTGCGTTGCTGGTGACTTCAGAGATGGCGCTGGCCGTTGTCGCGTTGATTGGCGCAGGACTCTTCCTGAAGAGCTTCTACATCGCCAAAGGCATCCATCCGGGCTTTGATCCCAATCAGGTGGCTCTGGCGAAGTTCAATTTTTCCGCTGCAGGTTTCGACGCTCAGCAGGCCGACGCGTTTTGCAGGCATTTGCGCGAACAACTCGAGCGCCAGCCAGGCGTGACCGCCGTGAGCTACGCGGATTATGTACCCCTAAGCATTGGCGCGGGTTCGTGGGAGGACTTGCAGGTGGAAGGCTACGTCCCAGGGCGCAGCGAGAACATGAAGATTTACCGCAACCTTATCGCGCCCGGATTTTTCACCTTGCTGAAGATACCTCTGCTCGAGGGACGCGATCTCACCATGCAGGATGATGCCTCGCATCCCAAAGTGATGATTGTGACGCGGGAGTTCGTGCGCCGCTTTGTACCCAGCGGCAGCGTTCTGGGGCGAAAAGTGCATGGCTGGGGCGAATGGTTCACGATTGTGGGCGTCGTTGACGACGTCAAAATCAATCGCCTTACCGAAAAGGCGGCGCCATATTTTTATGCGCCGGTGCGCCAGATTTACCGCCCGGAGATGGGACTGGCGTTTTACGTGCGCACATCGGGCTCGGTGAACGAAGCTCTCGCGGCGCTGCGGCGCGAGGCTCAGGCCGTTGACGGCACGGTGCCCATCAGCGATCTGACTTCGATGAATGACTATGTCGGCGTTTCGCTGTTCGCGCAGAAGATCGCCTCCTCCTTGCTGAGTGTCCTGGCTGGCATCGCCTTTCTGCTGGCTTCCATCGGGCTCTACGGCGTGATGGCCTACTCTGTGGCGCAACGCACGAATGAAATCGGCATCCGCATGAGTCTGGGAGCGCAGAGAAGGGATGTGCTGCAACTAATCGCCAAGCAGGGGCTGGCCTTCGCGCTGGCTGGCACGGTCGTAGGCGCAATCGGAGCCTTGATTCTCGCGCGCCTGGTAACCGCTTTCCTTGTGACCGCGAGTCCTGCGGATCCCCTCATCTATGCCGCTGCGGCGGCGTTCACGATGGCGCTGGCGCTCGCGGCCACAGCGATTCCCGCGCGCCGCGCCACACGCGTCGATCCTATGGTCGCCCTGCGTTACGAATAGTTCCACCGCTCCTCCTGCTTTTGACGTGCGTGATGCTGAATGCTCAGTCGAGCCGGCAGGACTGCGCAGAGAGTCGTGTCGCGGTCCACAAACGGGGTTCGGGGACATTGTTACAAGTCACGTCCCACAAGCGGACTTCCTGGGAGTTTCGGCGGCCCGCATCTACGGCTTGCGCGGTTTTGCGGCCAGGTACGCCCTTGAGGTTGTAGACGGCCAGCTTTTTTCAAGCGACTTCAATGCGAACCTTTTAGGAGCTACGCTGTTGTGTTTGCCCCAACTGCCCGCGTCGCAGGTCCGCCCGCAACTCAGCGATCTCGCGCTCCAAGCGTTCCATGCGCGTGAATTGCCTGCTTACGAGGGTCAGCTCCTTTTGCAGGCCATCCAACTGTTGGTGGATCGTGTGATATTGATTGGGGCTTCCCGGAGGAGGCGGTGGGCCAACTATGTCCTCAAGTTTTTTTAAAACGCCGGCTATGTTCAGCCTGTATCTCAGTCAATGTCTTCTCAATCGGAGTCGGGGCGTCTGGGTTACCGCTCATGGCTCAATTACCTTCTTTCTCCAACTGGGATTTTAGGACTTGCAACCTGGGACTCTATGGCTTCCAGTCGCTTTTCCTTTGTGTCTGTTGCCGCGTCGTAGATTGACAGCCCGTAGGAAATAATGAGAGCTGCAAGGGTGATCGCAACGACGCGGGTGAGTTTCCTCGACTTTTCCTGGGCGAGCGCCAAGTTTTTCTGAAACTGCGTCTCGGAGTTCTCGCCGGACTCTTCGATTTTTTTGGCCTTTCTCGTAGCCCACCGGGGAATGAAGAAGTATTGATATCCCGTCGAGACAACGAGTACGACCGCGCCCCACACGCTTGACACCAAAGAGATGCTCATTTTTCCTCCTCAGGTGATCCCGATCACTTCGCGCCTCCTCTATTTGGCAAATTACTAAACTTTAGTTCCGGCATGAATCGCTCGCGCAACAGTACGGCCTTAGCTTGCCGCTGGGCTCTCAATTCCTCACGCAGTTCCCGCTTACGTTCCCAGACTTGCTGCAGAGCCTCCCAGAGTGCCCGTCTTTCACTGACATTCCCGGATTTCCCGCATTCTTTTTTGTAGATAGCCCACAGGATGGTGCCCGACCCGAATCAGCTTCAATTCGTGCCGGTCAATATCGTGCCTGTCGTTGCGCTGCATCTTTCATCCCTCCCCGGCAAGCGCGAAGCCGGCGGCTCGCAGGTCAAGCACGGAGTTATTCGCGCCAGTGTCGACGGTGAACAGCGGCCTTGCCTTCTGATTACCCGTTGAGGAGGATCGTTCCGTAGACAGCTTGAGAGGGAACGGTGTACGTTTTACGAAAAGAAACGGGCAGAGTAAGAGGAGCAGGTGAAGCAGATGCAAAGCCACCCGTGTTAGGCTATCTGTACGTAAACTGTACCCTACTACGGCGGTTCGGGCGCTTAGAGCGCCAGGAGCAGCACGCAAAATCAGTAGGTTGCGTGCTTTCAGTATAGCTACGGGGCTCGAATCCCACCCTCTCCGCCAGAATTGATCGCCTCCTTTCCAGACCGCTGTTTCAAGTGTTTCAGCGCTGGCTCGCCCTTTGCGAGATCGCCAGCCTACATTAGACCACTCGCGATAATTGGCTGGTGTAAGATGCTTCCTGGTCACCGCTATTCGGATACGGACCGGCTCACCGGGATGGTAGCGTGTTTTAATGAGAGGTCTTATGCGCCTTTGGAAGACGAGTGCGATTCTTTTCTTAGCCGGGTCAAGTAGTCTGCTGCTGGAAGCCGCAAACCAAGCCCCGTCGCATCAAAAGGAAATTACCTTCAACAAGGACGTCGCGCCCATCTTGTACAAGAATTGCGTGGTGTGCCATCGTCCGAACGATGTCGCGCCCATGTCGCTCATGACCTATCAGGAAGTCTTGCCCTTTGCCCGCATGATTCGGCAAGACGTTGAGCAGCGCAAGATGCCACCCTGGCATGCGGATCCCAACGTCGGCCAGTTCATAAACGATTCCCGCTTGAGCGACAGTGACATCGCCACCATCGAAGCGTGGGTAAAGGGTGGAACGAAAGAAGGCGACCCCAAAGACTTGCCTCCTGCACCTGAATTTGAGAAGGGCTGGCATTTCAAGCCGGATGTCGTTTTCACTATTCCCGAGTTCACCGTGCCCAAGACGGCTCAGGACGATTACGAATACATCTATGTCCCCACGAATTTCACCGAGGACAAGTGGATCCAGGCCGGCGAAGTCCTTCCCGGTGACCGCCGCGTTGTGCATCACGCGACGGTTTCTGTAATCGATGGCGCCGAATATGCCAAGCATCAGGCGGAACACGTCAAAGAGAACGCGGGCACTGATGAATATCACTATCGCACCGGAAGGGTAATACACCTCCGCCCGCTCGCGCCTATCCTTGACGACGGCTGCGCCGCGCCCGACGGCGGCGGGATTCCGGGTCAGTCTTCCGGTTATTTGAATATCGTTCCCGCGATTTATCTTCCGGGCCACATGCCGGAGGTGCGGCCTCCGGGATACGCGCTGCGGATTCCAGCAGGCTCGTATCTGCAGTTTCAGGTTCACTACAGCAACCACCATGGCATCGATGTGAAAGATCACACGAGCATCGGGTTGGTGTTTGCCAAAGAGCCCGTGAAGCACGAAGTCGCGCAGTACGAAATCTGGAACAACATGTTTCTGATTCCTCCCAACGACGGCAATCATCTCGTTACGTCCTGCTTCACGCTTCCGAAAGACGTTACTGCAGTGGCCTACACCGCGCACATGCACTTCCGCGGCAAGAGCATGACAACCAAAGCGATTTATCCCGATGGTCATGAAGAAGTGTTGATGAACATCCCACATTACGATTTTCGTTGGCAGGAAACGTATTTTTTGCAGAAGCAATTCTTACTCCCGAAGGGCACCAAGCTTGTGACCGTCGCGTATTTCGACAATTCGAAAAACAACCCCTTGAATCCGGATCCCTCCCAGCCGGTACGCTGGGGCGAGCCTAGCGACGAGGAAATGATGGGCTTCTGGCTGCAATTTGCCGATCCCCAACTCGTTGGGGAGAAGTCTGTCGCCGCACAAAAGTGAGCTCCGGACAATTTCTGGTCCTGCTTTTTCTCCTATAGGAGTTCAAAAATGAAAGTCAGTCGACGCAACTTTCTCGCCACTGCTAGCGCAGCCAGCGTGGCACCGCTCATTCTCGGGGCAACCGACAAATCCGGTAGTCGGGCGCCAATTCTTGGAGAAGGCGAACACCAATACGAAGCACTCCACGACTGGGGCACGCTGCCGGCCAATATTCGCTACGGGAACACGCATGGCGTTTGCGAAGACGCGCAGGGCCATATCTATATTCATCACACGGTTCATTCCACAAGCAAGTCTCCGGACACGATTGTGGTTTTTGACCAGAATGGAAAGTTCGTGCGTTCCTGGGGTGGGCAGTTCAAGAGCGGGGCACATGGCTTGTCCATTCGCAAAGAGGGCAGCGAGGAATTTCTCTATCTCTGCGATTTTCAGCACGGCATCGTGACAAAACGCACGCTGAAGGGGGAAGAGGTTTTCACGCTTGGCTATCCTGCGGAATCACCCGGCTATCAGGGCAAAAACGGGATGGCTCCGAGCTACAGGCCAACGAATGTGGCAATTGCGCCCAATGGCGACATCTACGTTGGCGACGGTTACGGCAGCAGCTACATCAATCAATACAACCAGAAAGCGCAGTTCATTCGGACGTTTGGCGGCTTGGGAAAGGAAGCCGGCCAGCTCGATTGTCCCCACGGGCTTTGGGTAGACACCCGCGTCGAACCTCCTGCGCTCGTCGTGGCCGATCGCTCGAATGCGCGTTTACAGCGGTTTACCTTGGATGGCAAGCACATCGATTTCATTCTTGGAACGACAAAAATGCCTTGCCATTTCGACGAGCACAAGGGCGACGTTGTGGTCCCGGATTTATGGAGCAAAGTCGTGATTCTGGACCGCGGCAACAAAGTGGCGGCCAGTCTGGGCAACGGAGATTATTCCACTCAAGAGGATTGGTACAAGGCTCGCCAACAGGCCCGAGATACTTTCATCCCGGGCCGCTTTATGTGTCCTCACGGAGCTTGTTTCGATCATCAAGGCAACATCTTTGTTGTCGAGTGGGTCGAGGTGGGTAGGGTCACCAAACTGCGCAAAGTTGCTTGATAAGGATCTTCGCCTAATCAGTGAGCAAGCCACTAGGTGCTCAGAAGTGACAGGAAGCGGCCCCGCGCTTCTGCAAATACTTCTGGTGATATTCTTCTGCGCGGTAGAACTTGCCAGCGGGAGTAATCTCAGTCGCAATGGGGCGGCGAAATTTGCCGCTGGCTTCCAGCGCCGCACGCGATTTCTTGGCGATCGCTTCCTGCTCAGGCGAGTGAAAGAAAATCGCCGTGCGGTATTGCGTCCCGAAGTCGGGCCCCTGGCGATTCACTTGCGTTGGGTCGTGCGCTTGCCAAAACACGTTCAGCAATTGTTCGTAACTCACCTTGGTCGGATCGAACGTCACCTGCACGACTTCGGCGTGCCCCGTTTCATCCGTGCAGACATCCTGGTACGAGGGGTTTTCGGTGTGTCCGCCGCTGTAGCCCACAGCCGTGTCAATCACGCCAGGCGCGCGCTGAAATGCTGCTTCCACTCCCCAGAAGCATCCGGCTCCAAACGTTGCAATCTCAGGCATCGAATGTCCCCTTCCGCTGGAAATCTTCTACGCAATGCTTAGATGCGCGACCCTTCCCGCCGGATTCGCTGGCCTGTTTACGACGTCTTCCGCTTGGCTGCCACCGCGCCGGTAAGGCCTTTTAGTTTCTCTTGCGCCAATCCTTTGTAAGGGCTGTTTACCGAAGCTGCTTGCGTAAAGGCCTCTTTCGCTTCGGCGTTCTTCTTTAAATTCAACAGCGCAAACCCCAAACGATATTGGTTACGCGCATAACTCCCGTCATCCTGCTTGACCAAGGGGCCCGCGGCTTTCAAATTCTCCACGGCCTGCGCGTTGTCCTTCTTCTCGATGTTCACCTGTCCCAGCGAACTGAGCGCCAGGCCTTTTTGCAGCCCTTTCTGTTGTGTCCATTGCTCGTCGGTGACGCCCTCCGGTTTCTGCGCAGATTCTAGCGTGGAGATCGCTTTTTTCGCGTAGCTTTCCGCCTTATCCAGCTGTTCGCCTTTCTCGCCATAATAATCGGAAAGTAAAAGCAACATGCCAACGTGGTTCGGGTCTTTTGCAAGCAGCCCGTTTGCTACCTCGAGCATTTTCGGCGTGTTCTGCGCTTGCTGGTATGCGGTGGCCGCCACACCGAGCGCCTGATTCGCGTACCCCGAGTCCGGAAACGCCTGCGCGAACTTTACAAGCAGCCCCGCCCGCCTCGCCGGTTCTTTTGCTTGATACACTCCGCTGAATACCAGTTGTTGAACATAAACAAAGCTGTCCTTATTTGCTTCCAGCGTACGCGTCTTTTGTTCTTCCCAATTCGCAGCCGGCGCGCCTTCTGGCGCAGGCGCAGCTTTGTACCGTTGGATGATCCCACCAGCTTTTTCGCCATACGAGGAGAGCTTGTCCACGTCTCCCTTTTCCGCCGCGGCGCGCACCATGTTCATCGCGTTTTGAAAACTGTCGGGGTCCAAAGCAAAAACTTTGTCGCCATATTCGAACGCCTTGTCATAATTCTTCTGGCTGAGGTAGTAATCTACAAAGAGCCCGTTCGCGACTAAAGGATAGTCGCCTTCTTTACCCGGCCCTTCCGCAAATTTTTGAATCAATGCCAGCTTTTGTGCTGGATCGGCGGTCGCGTTAATTTCGTTTAATGCGTGATCGACGTCAGAACCCGCCTGGATCGGGACATACTTTCCAATCTGCTGCGCCACAGCGACATTCCAGGCGCACAAAAGGATTACCGCCAGCAAAAACCACTTGATGCGTCGCATACGATGCCTCCCGTAACCCCTCGAGGCAGGGGTCAGCCCTCAGCGAAGGTGGAATGGCCTGCATATTAGTGCCGCGCCGCCCGTCACGCAAACAAAATTTCTTCAGCCCGCCCGTCGTTGACGGTCCCCTGTATTTTGGGAGAGGATTGCAGTTTTGAACGGGGAGGCTGGATGGATCTGGGGCTCAGTGGCCGCGTGGCGATAGTAGCGGCTGCCAGCAAGGGCCTGGGCCGCGCGGTGGCCGAGGAACTGGCTCGCGAAGGCGCTCACGTGGCCATCTGCGCTCGCACACCGGGCACGCTAGCCGAGAGCGCCGCGCAAATCAAACAGAGGACTGGTCGCGAAGTCTTCCACCAAGCCCTCGATGTCACTGATTCTGCGGCAGTTGCATCTTTTGCGGCCGGCGTCGAAACCCGGTTCGGACGCCTCGACATTTGCGTTACCAATTCCGGCGGTCCTCCGTCTAACTCCTTTAAGTACACCAAGCCGGAAGATTGGCGCTCCGCCGTCGAACAGCTTCTGATGAGCACCGTCTTTTTTGCCAAAGAAACTTTGCCGCGAATGCAGAAAAACAAGTGGGGACGTCTGATTACCATCACCTCGTCGGCGGTGAAGCAACCGGTCGATGGGCTCTTGCTTTCTAATTCCGTACGCGCCGCTGTTACTGGCCTCGCCCGCACGCTTGCCAATGAATATGCCGCCGACGGAATCACTGTGAACAACGTCTGCCCCGGCTACACGCGCACGGCTCGACTGGACGGCTTGGCTTCAACCATCTCTGCTCGCACTGGCGCCAAACCGGAAGAAGTCTTTGCCAGTTGGGAACTGGAAGTCCCGGCTCGGCGCCTCGGCACCCCGCAAGAATTCGCCGCTGTGGTCGCGTTTCTTGCCTCCGAGCGTGCTAGCTATGTTACGGGCACCTCAATCGCCGTCGACGGTGGCCTCGTTAGGAGCTTGCTCTAAACGAGATGACCAACTCGCCGCGCCGTTTTGAACTCACACTTTTGCCCGAACGCTTTGCCATATCCCAGTTCGCGGCCGACGCCCCGATTCCGGAGTGGGCGACGCAAGGGTCTTTCTTCTCCGTCACCCGTACGCGCGACGAACTCTCCGTCGTTTGTGAACACTCTCGCGTACCAGCGGGCGTACGAACGCAACCGGGCTGGAGCGTCTTAGGAGTCCACGGGCCGTTTGATTTGACGGAGACCGGTGTGCTCTCCTCACTTGCTTCACTGCTGGCGGGAGCAAAGCTCAGCTTGTTTACGATATCCACGTTTGACACGGATTACCTGCTCATTGCTTCAGAGACTCTTTCGGCCGCTATCATGGCGCTCGAACGGGCAGGACATGAGATTCACAGGAGCTAGAAAGAATGAAAAACCCAATACAAAAAAATGCCAACCGTTGTCGCATCAAAGTCCTCTCGTTGGCGGCGCCACTGGTTGCTTTCGCTACCGCTTTGCAACTCCGCGCCGACGAGCCGTACGCTCGCGCGCGTGACTACGATTTGCAGCATTCCCGCATCGCCTTGCGTTTTGACCTCGAGCAGAAAAAGGTTCTTGGCGAAGTCACGCACTCGCTTTCGATTCTACGCGACGGTACATCCAAGATTTGGTTCGACTCCGTCGGTCTTATTATTCAGAGCGTCACAGTCAACAAATCCGCTGCAAAGTTCGAAACAACGGCTGACAAACTGATCGTTCCTCTTCCCGGAGCCGCCAAAGCTGGCGACAAATTCGACGTTGCGATTCATTATGAAGGCAAGCCCAGCAAGGGCATGTACTTCATCCTTCCCGACAAAGATTATCCCGATCGGCCCAAGCAGATCTGGACGCAAGGCGAGTCCGAAGACACGCGCTACTACCTTCCCGTCTACGACTATCCCAACGATCGCCTCACCACAGAAACGATACTCACTGTTCCCGCTTCCTGGATTACCGTTTCCAACGGAAAACTCATCAGCGTTTCCGAGGCGGGCAAGGGCCTAAAGACTTGGACCTGGCGCGAATCTCTTCCCAGCTCCACCTATCTCATTACCGTGGTTGCCGGCGAGTTCGACGAGGTGAAGGACTCCTGGCGCGGCATGCCGGTCACTTACTACGCACCCAAAGGCCGCGGCGACCGCCTGCCCGTAAACTACAGTCGCACGCCGGCGATGATCGACCTTTTCAGCAAAAAGCTCGGCGTGGACTATCCGTGGGAAAAATACGCGCAAGCCATGGTGGACGATTTCGTCGCCGGTGGCATGGAGAATTCCAGCGCCACCACCAACACCAGCAGCTCCCTAAATCATCCCAAAATTGCGGCCGAACTCTACACTGATGAAGATGGCCTCATCTCCCACGAACTTGGCCACCAATGGTTCGGCGACCTCGTCACTTGCAAGGACTGGGGAGACATTTGGCTCAACGAAGGTTTTGCTACCTTTATGGAAAATGTGTGGACCGAAGCGCATTACGGCAAAGATCAGGCTGACTATGAGCGTTGGGAAGGGGCGCGGCAGTGGTTCAACGAGGGCAATCTCTACAACAAGCCCATCGTCCGCCACGATTTCGAAGATTCCAGCGAATTCGATGGCAATGCCTACACAAAGGGCGGACTGGTCCTCGGTATGCTCCGTCATCAACTCGGCGAAGACGCTTTCTACCGCGGCCTGAAGCACTATCTCGAAGTGAATCGCGGCAAAAACGTCGTCACTGCGGACCTTTCGAAAGCCATAGAAGAATCTTCCCACACCAACGTGGATCAATTTTTCAGCCAGTGGCTTTACGGCGCGGGCGCTCCAAAATTCGACCTGAGCTATTCCTACGATAACGACAAACATCAGGTCGCTTTGACGGTCAAACAAACACAAAAAGTCGAAGGCCGCGTCGGTATCTTCCGCGTTCCTGTTGAGATCGAAATCAGCACGTCCTCCGGCCCGAAGCTTTACTATATTACCGTCTCTAAAAACGAGCAGGTCTTTACCTTTCCCGCCGACTCCGCGCCGCTCATGGTGCTTTTTGACAAAGGCGGGCACATTCTCAAGTCCTCCGAATTTCATAAAGAAAAGAAGGAGTGGCTCTATCAGTTGAAAAATGCCACTCAATTTTCTGACCGAGCCGATGCCGCAGTGGCCCTTGAGAAAATCAAGAAAGATGAGGAAGTGGTCAGCGCCCTCGGTGCCGCGCTCCGCAACGACAAATTCTGGGGCATTCGAGCCACTGCCGCGGACGCTCTCGGCCAAATTGGCGGAGCCGCAGCTTCGAAGCAGTTGCTCGACGCGCTGAATTCCTCCAACGAACCGTGGGTGCGCTACCGGGTTGTAAACGCCTTGGGCAATTTCAAGGATGACAAGGCCATCGTTGCGAAACTCGACATCATCGCCAAAGACGATAACTCCTTTCGTGCACGTGCCGCGGCGCTACAGGCCCTTGGCCGGCTGAAATCCCCCGGCGCGCTCGCTACTCTCGAAGCTGCGGTTTCCAGCGATTCCCCCGACGGCTACCTTCGCAACGCCGCACTCCGCGCTCTTGGCCCGCTTGGCGATGACAAAGCAGTTCCACTTCTCGAACAGTGGTCCGCCCCCGGCAAGCCTATCGACTCCCGCACTGCCGCAATCCGTAGCTTAGCGAGCCTCGAAAAAAGCAATCAGGGCATCACCAAGCAAATCGCCGGTTATCTAAGCGAGCCACATTTCCCGGTTCGGATGGCCGCGATTTTTTCTCTGGGCGGTCGCGGCGACACTACCGCTGTCCCCGCCCTCGAAGCGTTGCTCAAGAGCAGCGACCTCAGCATCGAAATGGTTCCCATGATCAAGGAACAAATCGCGCGGTTGCAAAAGCCCGCCGCCAAGCCTTCTTCCGCGAGTGCCGAAGGAGGGCCATCTGCAAGTGGGGCTGCCTCTGCTTCAGAAACTGGTGAGGGCTCTTCGGCTGTCCTGGAGCGTCTGGAAAAACTGGAACATCTCGTTCAAGAAATGAGCGACCGTCTCAAATCCATGGAAACGCGCCTGCCGCCACCGAAGCCATGAGCGTTGATTCGGTCAAACGGAAGGGAAGTGCAAGGAGAAGGGCCTAGGAGAATCAAGCCCTGCCTTTTCTGCCGAGCGTTTTCTGTTTCCTCTGTGCTTTCTTTCTCTGTGCCCGCCGTATTAAGGCTTTTCCTACCGCTCTGCCAGCAGAATCCGCAAATCCCGCAAATTGTTTCCCGTTGGCCCCGTCAAAATGGCGTCCCCCAGTTTTGAGAAAAAAGTGAACGCGTCGCTTCGCCGGAAAGCATCCTTCGGGTTGATTCCCGCTTCTCGCGCTCGCTTCGACGTTTCTCCGTCCGCAACTGCGCCTGCCCCTGAGCTGTTACCGTCTATCCCATCGGTTCCCGCGCTCAGCACCGCGATTTTCTTTCCTGCTATTCTCTCGACGCAAGCCAGCACAAATGCCGAGTTTCTCCCTCCAATGCCGTTTCCCGTTACCGGTGAACTCACTTCTCCATCTGCAATCAGCGCCACGCGATGCCCGCGGTGAATCGCGCGCAACTCTTCGAGCTGTCCCAGCAGCGCATCCGCCGCCTTCTCCACCGGCCAATCGTCCGTCGAATTATCGCAGCAGGTCACAAACCCCAAAGCCTCCGCGGCATGGTGCGCCGGATGAAGCAAGTCATCCATCCCCAGCGTCAGCGAAAAGTGTGACTTCTGGAACGCCGCGTCGTTTGCCTTTGGCGTTTCCGGCATTTTTCCATCGCCAATCCATCGTTGCAGGGCCACGGGAAATTTCTCGCTCAGCGAATACGCCTTGATAACTCGCTTCGCGTCTTCAATCGTCGTTGGATCCGGCAGCGTCGGTCCGGACGCCAGCGCGGATTCCTTGCCCATCGGCACATCGCTGACCGCCAGCGTAATCTTCATCGCCTCTCCGGCCGCTGTTGCAAGCCGGCCGCCTTTTACCGTCGACAAATGCTTTCGCACCGCATTGATTTCATCGATGTTCGCCCCGCAAGTCACCAGTGCTTTGTGCATTTGCTGCACATCCTCTAAGGTTTCCTTCGGATCCAGCGGGAGCTCCACCAAAGCCGATCCTCCACCCGACAACAAAAAGAACACGAGCGTCTTTTCATCGCATTTTTTCAGCATCGCAAGAATGGCTTCCGCCGCTTTCCAGCTCTCTTCATTCGGCACGGGATGCCCCGCGGCAAAATACTTGAGCCCCGGCACCGCTTTCTTCGGAAGCCCGGGAGCCGACACCACTCCTTCAAACCCCACGAAAGGCGCCAGCGACATTACCAGTCCGTCCACCATCGCGTGCGCCGCTTTTCCCATCGCCACCACGCGGATTTTCCCGAAATCCTTCAAGTCCAGCGTCTTTTCGCCGCACACGATTCGCGTGCCCTGGCGCCGCAGTTTCCTCTGCATCGTCGCAGGGATATTTATCGCAGCCAGGGTCTCGTGGAAAATTTGGCGGGCGAGTTGTTTCAGTTCCGCCATGGAAGGTTTGGCCCCGTGATTCGTCTAACCTTTCAGCACTTCTGGATTCAAAATGTTCGCAGGCCGTCGCCCTTGCAAAAGCGCCACTACATTCTCCGCGGCTATCACCGCCATCTTCGTCCGCGTCTCGAGCGACGCCGACGCGATATGTGGGGCCAACACGACGTTCGCACGCCGCAGCCCCGGATGAATTGCCGGCTCCTTTTCGAACACGTCCAGTGCAGCTCCCGCAATTTTTCCGCTCTCCAATGCCGCGACCAGGTCGCCTTCATTCACCACTGGCCCGCGCGATGTGTTGATTAAAAACGCCGTCCGCTTCATCCGCTCGAATTTCTCTGCGTTGAACAGCCCGCGCGTCTCCGGAAGCAGCGGCGTATGCACACTGATGAAATCCGCTTCCGCTAGTAAGGCATTCATGTCTCGATACTCTGCTCCCAGTTCTTTTTCTATGTTTGGAGCCGCGCGCACCGCATCCGTGTAAATCACTTTCATCTGAAAACCGCTCGCCCGCCTCGCCATCGCTCGTCCAATGCGCCCGAACCCCACTATCCCGAGCGTCTTTCCCCAAACATCGGTCCCGACGAGCTGATCCAAATCCCAGCCCTTCCAATTTCCCGACCGCGCCAGCCCGTCACCCTCCAGCAGCCGTCGTGCCACCGTCATCAGCAGCGTCCACGCGAAGTCCGCCGTAGTCTCATCAAGCACACCCGGAGTATTCGTTGCCACAACTCCACGCTTTGCGCATGCCGCCACGTCAATATTGTCGAAGCCCACCGCCACATTCGCCGCAATCCTCAATTTCGGCGCCGCCTGCAGCAATTCGTCATTCACTTTTTCTGTCAGCAGGCAGACCAGCGCCTCCTTGTCCTTCACCTGCCGCAATACTTCCTCGCGCGGCGGACGTTCGGGTTTTTCCCAATACTCCACTTCGCAGTGTTCCTGCAGGATTTTTCTCGCTGGATCAAACAATCGGTGTGTCGCAAAAACTTTCGCTTTGGCCATTGCTCCTCATCACAGCCGGTCATTCACACTAACATACTCGCTTCCCTGAGGCGTAACTTCAACGTTGCGCGCCTCCGGGAAATCTCACTATAGTGCCAGATGCGGTCTTAGCAATGTCGCCCAATATGAACTCTGCTCTTCTTCGCGATCTCGAAAAGCTTCTCGGCTCGGAGTCAGTTCTCTTTCAGCCGGAAGAGGTTCTCCTCTACGAATACGACGGTTCCGTCGAAAAAGGCCGTCCCGAAATCGTCGTTTTCCCAACTACAACACAGGAAGTCTCCCAAATCGTCAAACTCGCCGCCAAATACAACGTGCCCATCGTCGGCCGTGGCGCCGGTACCGGCCTGTCCGGCGGGGCGCTAGCCCGCAGCGGGGGCCTAATGCTCGTTTTCTCGCGCATGAACCGCATCCTCTCCATCGACCCGGAAAACCAACGCGCCGTTGTCCAACCAGGCGTCGTGAATTACGATCTCACCCTTGCGGCCGAGCCATACGGCCTCTACTTCGCGCCCGACCCCTCCAGCCAGAAATCCTGCACCATCGGCGGCAACGTCGCCGAAAACGCCGGCGGCCCTCATACGCTCGCTTACGGCGTCACCACCAATCACGTCACCGCCATCGAACTGGTGCTCCCCGACGGCGAAATCGTTCGCGTCGGCAGCGCGCAAGGCGACGCGCCAGGCTATGACCTGACCGGCCTCCTCGTGGGCTCCGAAGGCACGCTCGCCCTCGTTACCGAAATCACCGTCAAGCTCTCGCGTAAACCCGAAGCCGTCAAAACGCTTCTCGCCATTTTCGATTCCGTGGACGATGCCGCGGAAACTGTTGTGGACGTGACCGCCCGCGCTATCACTCCCGCCGCCTGCGAAATGCTCGATGGATGGACGCTCCGCGTCGTCGAAGACTTCGTCCACGCTGGCTTCCCGCGCGACAGCGCCGCCGTTCTTCTTCTCGAAGTCGAAGGCCTCGCCGAAGCCGTAGCCGCTCAAGCCGTCGCCATCACCGAGGTTTGCAACCAGCACCACGCCCGCGAAGTTCGCCTCGCCCGCGACAACGCCGAACGCGAACTCCTTTGGAAGGGCCGCAAAAACGCTTTCGGTGCTCTCGGCCGCCTCGCCGCCAGCAACTACGTCCTCGACGGCGTGATTCCCCGCACGAAACTTCCGCAGGCTCTTCGCCGCATCCGCGAGATTGGCTCGCGCTACGGTTTCGACATCTGCAACATTTTCCACGCCGGCGACGGCAACCTTCACCCAATCGTCCTTTACGATCCGCGCGACAAAGGCCAATTCGAGCGCGCCATGCAAGCCTCCGCCGAAATCATTCGCTACTGCGTGGAAGTCGGCGGCGCGCTCACCGGTGAGCACGGCATCGGCATGGAAAAGTCCGAGCTCATGCCCCTACTTTTCTCCGACGCCGACTTTGACCTCATGCGCCGCGTTCACGACGCCTTCAATCCCAATTGCTCCCTCAATCCCGGCAAAATCTTTCCGCTCAGCAAAGGTTGTGGCGAAATCCGCATTCGTCCGCGCACGCAATCTTCATCTCATGCGAGCCCCGCATGAATCTCTTCTCTGTGCCATCTGTGCTCTCTGTCTCTGTGTCCTCTGTGTTAATTCTTTGTTTTTCCTTTGTCTTTCCACATGCCTAACGCCTTGTCAAATCTCGTCCCCCGCCTCGAATCCGCCGTCGGCGCATCTCAGGTCGTTGCCGATCCAACAGTTTGCATGCAATACGCCATAGACGAAATCATTCCGTCCGTTGTGGCAAAACCTGCCTCCCCCGAGCAAGTCGCGGACGTCGTCCGCTTCGCCGCCCTCGAAAAACTTGCCATCATCCCCTGCGGCCATCGCACCAAGCTCGGTATAGGCATGCCACCCTCGCATTACGACATTGCCCTCGATATGACCGGCTTCAACCAAATTACCCACTACGACCCCGGCGATCTCACTGTCAGCGTGGACGCCGGCGCCAACTTCAACGACCTCGCAGCTCCCCTCTACAAACAAAAGCAATTTCTCCCGCTTTCCGTCCCTTTCTATTTCGAGTCCACCATCGGCGGCATCATCGCTTCAGGTGTTGATTCCTCGCTTCGACATTCTTACGGTACCGCGCGTGATTTTCTTATCGGTGCGGAATTCGTAGATGGCGCCGGCTGCCTCTGCAAGAGCGGCGGTCGCGTCGTCAAAAACGTCACCGGCTACGACCTCCACAAACTTCTCATCGGCTCTCTCGGCACTTTGGCCGTTATCACACGCCTCAATTTCCGCACCTTTCCCGCCGCGCCGTCGAGCCGCGGCTTCGTCCTCTGTTTCCGCGCCCACGAAGACGCTCTAGCTTTTGACAAACTTGTCGAACGTTCTCCCCTTCGTCCCGCGTCGATCGACCTCGTAAGCCCTCAGCTCATGCAAATCTTCCTCGAAGCCGAAAAGAGTTCTCTCGAGCCTTCGGCGGCCCCTCTTGAAGGGAAAATTCCGGCGGATTCCTGGCATCTCTGCGTCAGTGTGGAAGGCACTCCCGAAGTCTGCGACCGCGCCTCCCGCGAATTGGATCAACTCGCCGCTTCTTCACCGCCAAAGCCCACGCAATTCGTCACCCTTAACGAATCCGGGGGCGCGGATCTTTGGCACTGTATCGGCCAATCGATTCCTCTCTTGCTGGAAGCGTCTCCCTCCGCTGCCATTTTCAAAATTTCAACTCTCCCCGCTCGCCTCACTGGGCTTCTCCGGCAGTTGCGTACGCTCGCCGACCAAGCCTCTCTTCCGCACGCCATCCTTGCCCGTGCCTGCGGCGTCCTTTACTTTGCTCTTCTTCCATCAGCAGATCCGGCTTCTTCGCACCAGCGCTTCGCCGAGGTCGCTTCCGCGGTCTTCTCTCTCAGTTCTTCGGAAAACGCCTGTGCCTCTCTCCCTTGGTGCCCGGCTCAACTCAAACGCCAAATCAATATTTGGGGCCCTGATTTTGTAGCGCCGGCTTCCAGACTGCATCTTTCTTCTTCGGGTTCGGCCGTAGCTCGCACCGATGTACCTCTGATGCGCGGCCTCAAATCCGCTTTCGACCCACAAAACATTTTTGCTCCGGGCCGACTTGTTTCCCCGTGAAGGCTACGATCTCGCCGTCCGCCGGAAACCATTCAGCCGATCCTCCCCGCTGCGATGCTATTCTTCCAGTGTGCAAATCGACCGCCGGAATTTTCTGAAATACGTAGCCGCCTCAGGCTTGGCGTCCGCGTGCGTTTCTTCACATTTGCAGGGAGCGAACGAGATGTACGGACTTATAGTCAAAATGACCACGGTTCCGGGAAAGCGTGACGAGATGATTCGCGTCCTCAAAGAGAGCGCCGCAGACATGCCCGGCTGCTTCAATTATGTCGTCGCCAAAGACGCAGCGGACGAGAACGTTCTTTGGGTCACCGAAGTGTGGGACACCGCTGTGAGTCACGACGCTTCGCTATCCCTGCCGCAAGTGAAAAACGCCATCCCTCAAGCCAAGCCCCTCGTTGCGAATTTCGAACGAATCGCTGTCACGACTCCAGTCTGGGGCCAGGGGCTTCCTCCTGCTCAACGCTGAAATGCCCGTAGAGTTGCGATCTTTACGCTCGCGAACGCTCCCTACTTTGTCTCCCGCAAATTCTTCAGCCGTTCCACGGCATTCTTATTCTTGGGATCCAATTGCAACGACTTCTCATAGCTTGCAATCGCCAAATCTTTTTCCCCCACTTTCGCGTACGCCTCGCCCAGGCTGTCATACACGTTCGACGATTGGGGAAACTCCTGCACATTGCGTTGAAACACGGCTATCGCGTCCTTTTCGTGCCCGGAGTACAGCAGCGAATAACCTAGTTGGTTTAAGGACTGTTCGGCTTGCTGACCTTGAAGTTCCCCGGACTTCCTCAGCTCGGCGAAACGGTCGAGCGCGGCTTGCACACCCCGCGCCCTTGCCAGAATCGCCATCGCCGGCAGCGGCCCTTCAAACTTATAATTCCACGCATACTCTTGCGCTACGCGGCGCAACACATAGTTGGCCACCGTGATCCCATTATCCGAATCCGCCATAATCGCCACGCCATTGCCTGTTTCTGAATTCATCGTTAGCAGCGCCTGAAATCCTTCGTCCGCTCCGCCGTGCCCGAACTGCCCAGGATTTTCCTTCTCCACGAAAAACCCCAATCCCGCTCCGTCCATGACCGGCGTCAGCATCTCTTCCGTCATTTTCTGCGAGAGCACGCGGTTCGATTTCCCATGCCTCGAATTTGCTATCTCAATCGCAAACTTCGCCAGGTCCGTCGGCGTAGTCCACAATCCCGCCGCAGCCATTTCCGGATAGACGTGCCATTTTCCATGCACCGGCTTTCCGTCGCCGTATGTTCCAATCGCCGTCATCGCTGCGCGCGCCGCCGGCAACGGCTGCTCGTAGCTGCTGGCCGTCATCCCAATTTTGTCCAGCACCGTTTCGCGCATGAATTCAGGAAACGCTTTCCCCGTTACGTCCATCATCAACTGCTGCTCAATGGTTACGCCGCCGCCCGAATACCGTTCCAGCGTTCCAGGTACAACGTCCACGCGAATGGGCGGCGTGTTCGCCGGTTTTTCACCATTGAAAATCTGCGCCAGCGTCGGAATCTTCTCGTCCACGTCATAGCCCGGGAATCCATGCACCGTCAGCCCGCCGGTATGCGACATCAATCGCCGCAGCGTCACCTTCTGTTCCTTCGTGAATTCATTCTCGGGAACTTTCCACGTTTTCAGTTTCATATTGACGTCTTCGTCAAGCACCAGCTTGCCATGCTCCACCAAATACAATGCTCCGGTCGCCGCCACAGGCTTGCTGATGGATCCCGCTTGAAAGAGCGTCTTTGTCGTCACTGGCGCTGCCGATCCCGTCCCAATCGTTCCGTATCCCTTGGCCCAGGCAATTTTGAAGTCGTCAATCACCGCGACGCTCAGCGCTGGGACTTTGTACAACTCCATGAGTTGCGCCAAGCTCAGCCGCAGTGGCTCCTTGTCCCCCATCGGGATGTCCACCGCGGTTGCTTCAATCTTTCGGATGCGCTCTTCCTGCGAAGCCTGCGGCGAAGCGCTGCGGATTGCGGCTTTCGCAGCGTGCACTCGACCGTGGAGCTGCATGTCCCACCAAGCGAATGCAAGTCCAACTATCAGTAATGCAGCCGTGCCGCGAATCCATTGCTCACGCGAAAAACGGTCCAAGTTCCCCATGATTCCTCCGCAAACGAATCGCTGGAATGAAGGCCGTATAAGTTTATTCCTTCAAGGCCAATCGGTATAGACTTCCCGTCCCGCGAACGGTTAGGCCCGGCAAGAGGAAGGGAACACGAATCTAAGGAACATTCTCTCACCGCCTGCCGTATCTTCCTTTGCATCTCCAAAATTCGCAGGAAAAGGAGTGCCCAATGAGGCTTTTTTCTTTAAGAACTCTGTTGTCTTTGTTCTTGCTCGCAATTTGCGTCGCTCGCACTAGCGCTCAGTCCGTGCCGTCTCTCGACAACATCAAGTCTCAGGCAGAACTGGATAAAGCGATTGCGACGCTCGATGCCGCTCTCTTCGATTCCTACAATCACTGCGACCTCGAAAAGTTTTCTTCTTTCTTCGCCGATGACGTTGAGTTCTACCACGATCAAGGAGGCGTCACGCTCGGCAGAGTAGCGCTCACAGACAGCATCAAAAAAAACATCTGTGGCAAAGTGACTCGCGAACTTGTTCCCGGAACTCTGCAGGTTCACTACATGAAGGGATACGGCGCGGTCGAAATGGGCGTCCACCGCTTCCACCATCCCGGCCACGAAGACACCGAAGGCGTGGGAGAGGCCAGCTTCATTCACCTCTGGCAATACAAGGATGGCGCCTGGAAAATAACCCGCGTCATCAGCTACGACCACCACTCCGCCCCAAAATAACATGTGACATTTCCTCTGCGAGAAAACAGCAGCCCTGGCAAGATACTCAGCCCTTCCCATCTCCGCAGTAACCGACAATGAAACTCAATGATTCCATTGGGGTTAGGCTTATAACTCGGCCCGCAGCGCGCTCACTCTTTGGAAGCCGCTCGATCGCTGTTGCCGATCTGGAAACTTGGCAGCCGTTTTCAGCATTTTTCCCACAGCGCATTGGAGAATAGGGTAAGCCACTGCAGACGGGCTATTTAGCATGCCGACAGGTCGCGGCGGCTTCGCATTCCCAACTCTCGTACGTCCCCCGAAAGGAAGGAACCGATGAAAAAGCTCGCTCTTTTGGCCTTAGGCCTAGTACTCTTCGCCATTCCATCCCACGCGCAATCTGCCGACGCTGCCATCGGCTATTCGTATTTCCGCTTGGGTAACTCTAACGGCCTGAATGAAAACGGGGTCAGCGGATCCGTCGCGGTCTATCATCATTGGCTTGGTCTCGCTGGCGATTTCGGTTTCTACCACGCGTCTCCGGGAGGTGTGTCCACGAACACATCCACGTTCCTGTTCGGCCCCCGCCTGATGGTGCACAATCCGACCGGAATCAAACCCTTCGTGCAAGGCATGGTGGGAGGCGCTCATGTCAATGTTTCAGGGATTGGTTCCACCACTGACCTTGCTTTTAGTTTTGGCGGCGGAGTGGATATAGGATTCTTCCCACATCTCGCATTTCGTCCACAAGTAGATTACGTAGGCATTCGCGCCTCGGGACAAACTACCAATTGCACCCGCGTTTCCCTTGGCGTTGCCATTCATTTCTAACAGCTCTGTCGGAGCGCTTGGTTCTCCGGGCCACGATGTCTCCAAATGGAAGCATCGTGGCATCCAAGTCCCATGGGGTCTTTATCCTCCCTTGCGCGAATAGCAGTCTGAGTCCCGCCCCCGGTCGTGCTTAGCGAAGTGGTGTGCCGGAGCCCGCAGGAGCGGTTGGTGCACCGCTGGGAGTGGATGGCGACGCAGGTGGAGCCGTCTTCGAAGCGGGGGCGGACTTGTTCTTCTGGTATTTCTTCTTGACCTGCTTTACATAGGACTGTGTTTCGCGGTAGGGCGGAACGTTTCCATATTTCTGCACTTTGTCCGGGCCGGCGTTGTACGCGGCCAATGTTAGCGTTAAATCGTTGTTGTAGAGCTGCAGCAGCTCTTTCAAGTAGCGCGTCCCGCCTTCAATGTTTTCCTTGGGATCGAAAATGTCCTTTACGCCCAGGCGCGCTGCGGTTTCCGGGAGCAACTGCATTAAGCCGCGCGCGTTCTTCGCGGAAACGGCCTTCGGGTTAAAGTGCGATTCCACTTCCATCACGCTGCTGATGAGTTCGGCGTCGACGCCGTAGTGGGAAGCGGCGGCTGACACGAGTTCGTGATAAGGAGACTGATTTGCCGTTGCCGCAGGAGCGGGAGTTGCCGCAAGCGGCTGCGCAACTGGCTGAAAGACTTCTTCCGGCTCAATCTTCACCACGTCGGCGACGCTGACGTCCATCCAGCCGCCTTGCAGTTGCAGATGATACTTTTCGCCGAGGAGTTGATAGCCGGTGACGTGGAGGCGCAAGCCGCTTTGCAGGACGACGTATTCGGCGCGGGCAGAGGGAGTGAACAGTAGGACGAGAAGCGCGAAGAGAGCGAGCGTCGCGGTTTGGGATGATTTCATCGACCTGAGTAGGGTCACAAGCCAGCCGGGATTCCTCGGCCGCAAAAGGCGCGGCCTCGGAAAGACAGTTTGGGAGTCCGAGCAGCGAGAGTGAGTGCTCGCCACGCTCGGAATGAGGGAGCGATGGGAAGAGACGGGCGGGAACGGACGCCAATCGGCGATTGGCGTTCCCGGGGTGCAGATTCGGTGGTTTGCCAGGCAGCGGGGCGTTAGGCGCATGGGGCGGCCTCGCGCAGGGCGAATTGCTCGATGGCGTGAGCTACGCCGTTTTCGTCATTCGTGCGGGTTTCGTGCCAGCCATAGATTTTGAGT